>Ga0209536_100006958_pt1 | contig 17208 bp, 16 predicted proteins | sample DeeMarSeWOR28_12_FD_187461 | JGI IMG/M metagenome (GOLD analysis project Ga0209536, IMG submission 187461) | Marine sediment microbial communities from White Oak River estuary, North Carolina - WOR-2-8_12 (SPAdes) (version 2) | ecosystem: Environmental > Aquatic > Marine > Intertidal zone >... | reverse complement strand
AAGGCCGGGATAGGCACGGCCTGATCACACACTGTCTTTTTCCTGATCTGCACTCTGTTCCTTACCTCAGCGCATTACGTGACTCTATCGCCGCCCGGTGAGAAATGCGGGCCAGCAGTCCGCCAGACTCCTGGCCTGGCTATAGACAACACCCGCGCTGGCATCGACTATACTTATCTACTGCCCGTGTCCGACGGTTCGGATCAGTGTCTTGCAAATCTGAAACAGACCATCACACGGGCGTGACAAAGTGTTTATGCCCGCTGCTTCCGAATCGCGGGGGCACAGACGTAGGTAATTGCTTTTCAAGCATAATTTTTCTGCAAAGGAGGAGGTGGGCAGTGGCATAAGAGTTGCTCTGAGGTACCTGAAGTTGCAGAGGGGGCGGACTCAATACCAAGCGTCGCAATAACACGTCCCGTCGGACTTCCCACCGCAAATTGATGTCAGAAATTAATGTCAGGAGGCTAGGTAATGCGCAAAAACTCAAAACTTCTCGTGGTAGCGGCCGCCGTGGTTCTCTGGCCCGGGATCTCCCTCGCGAACAGTGACGTCCAGAAGCTCACCAAGGATCCCGGCAACTGGGCCATCTGGGGCGGGGACTATGCGGGAACCCGGTTCAGTCAACTGGATCAGATCAACGCCAAGAACGCCAAGGACCTCCGGGTCGCGTGGACATTCTCCACAGGCGTATTGCGCGGCCATGAAGGTGGACCCCTGGTCATCGGGGACACCATGTACGTCCATACGCCGTTCCCGAACAAGGTCTTTTCCATCAACCTGAAAGACCAGAGCATCAACTGGAAATACGAGCCGAAGCAGAATCCGGACACCATTCCGGTGATGTGCTGCGACACGGTGTACCGGGGCCTCGCCTATGCAGAAGACAAGATCTTCCTGCAGCAGGCCGATACCACCCTGGTAGCGCTGGACGCCAAGACCGGCAAGGAGATCTGGAAGGTCAAGAACGGCGACCCCAAGAAGGGTGAAACCAACACCAACTCGCCGGTCGTGGTCAAGGACAAGGTCCTGACCGGGATCAGCGGCGGTGAATTCGGTGTGCGCGGGTTCGTTGCGGCCTACAACATCAAGGACGGCAGCCTGGCGTGGAAGGCCTACAGCACGGGTCCGGATAACGAGATGCTGGTCGATCCCGAAAAAACCACCGCCATGCTCAAGCCCATCGGCAAAGACTCCAGCCTCAAGACCTGGAAGGGCGACCAGTGGAAGATCGGTGGTGGCACGACCTGGGGCTGGTATTCATACGACCCCGACTTGAACCTGGTGTACTACGGCACCGGTAACCCGAGCACCTGGAATCCGACGGTGCGACCCGGCGACAACAAGTGGTCCATGACGATCAACGCCCGTGACGCTGACACCGGCATGGCAAAGTGGTTGTATCAGATGACGCCGCACGATGAGTGGGACTACGACGGCATCAACGAGATGATCCTGGCCGATCAGGAGATCGGCGGCAAGATGCGCAAGACGCTGGTGCACTTCGACCGCAATGGCTTCGCGTACACGATGGACCGGGTCACCGGTGAGCTGCTCGTCGCCGAGAAATACGATCCGGCCGTCAACTGGGCAACCCATGTCGACATGAAGACCGGTCGTCCCCAGGTTGTCGCCAAGTACAGTACCGACCAGAATGGCGCGGACGTGAACACCCAGGGGATCTGCCCTGCGGCGTTGGGGACCAAGGATCAGCAGCCCGCGGCCTACTCACCCCGGACCAAGCTGTTCTATGTGCCCACCAACCATGTGTGCATGGACTATGAGCCGTTCGAGGTGGAATACGTCGCCGGTCAGCCCTATGTCGGTGCCACACTGAGCATGTACCCTGCGGGGAAGGTCACCAAGGACGGGAGTTCCAATCTGGGCAACTTCATTGCCTGGGATGCCACCACAGGCAAGATCAAGTGGTCGATCCCGGAGCCCTTCTCGGTCTGGAGTGGCGCACTGGCCACGGCGGGTGATGTGGTGTTTTATGGAACGCTGGAGGGTTATCTGAAGGCGGTCGACGCCAAGACCGGTAAGGAGCTTTACCGGTTCAAGACACCTTCGGGTATCATTGGCAACATCAATACCTACAAGTATGACGGCAAACAGTATGTTGCCGTGCTGTCGGGTGTCGGCGGCTGGGCGGGTATCGGCATGGCCGCCGGGCTTGAAGGTGACACCGAAGGCCTGGGCGCTGTGGGAGCCTACCGGTCGCTGGACAAGTTCACGCAGCTCGGCGGTGTCTTGACGGTGTTCGCCCTGCCTGATTAAGTGAACGGTTCTGGCGGTAGAAATTCCGCCGGTCGTAGTATGGTCCCCGGCTGCATTCTGCAGCCGGGGATTGCTTTAAGACCCCCTAATTTTATAACGTAGGATAAGAAAATACCCCGGGGCCTATGACCCCGAAGTCAGAAAAACACCTTGGAGCCATCAATATGAAATTGCCCGGACCCCTGCACAGCGTATCCGTTACCGCCACCTTGTTTCTCACAGGCCTGTTAACCGCAACAGGATTGCCTGCGTTTGCCGACGAGGTGCCAACGGCGCCCTACACCGTCGAGTGCGAGAAAAACGAGGCCGAGGGTGGGACCGTTTGCAAAGTGGACAAACAGACCTTCATAGGATGGCGTACCTATCATGCGGTCTGTCATGTCTGTCATGCACAGGACGCGGTTGGAAGCACCTTCGCGCCGAGCCTGGTCGAACGCGTCGGCGCGATCAGCGAGGAACGCTTCATGGATGTCCTCGCCAATGGTTACACCGGCCAGATCGGTGTCATGCCGGCATGGAAGGACAACCCGAATGTGAACAAGCGCTATGACGCGCTCTACAGTTATCTGAAGGCGCGAGCCGACGGCGTACTCTCGCCGGGACGCCCGCAGAAACTCGCCCCTTAGCGTCCCCGACCCGCACCGGCTATCCTCGTTAGTGATTAGGGAAAAACGCCATGAGTCTTGATCTCAATCACGCCGTGACGGATGGTCGCCGGGTCGCGCCGCTGCTGCTGACAGTTCTCGTGTTTCTTGCCGGTCCGGTTATCGCAGAGCAGCGGGACGCCTTCCGCGTCTGCTCGGACCCCAATAACCTGCCCTTTTCCAACCAGGCACGTGAGGGTTTCGAGAACCGGCTGGCGGAACTGCTGGCCGAGGACCTGGGTCTGCCCGTGACGTATACCTGGTTTCCCCAGCGTATGGGCTTCATCCGCAATACCCTGCGAGCCAAGGACCCCGACCGCGACGGTTACCGATGTGACGTCGTGATGGGTGTCCCGGATGGCTACGAGCTGGCTGTGACGACGAAGCCCTATTACCGCTCCACCTATGCCCTCGTCTATGTGAAAGGACGGGGGCTGGATGACATACAGAGCGGTACGGATCTGATCAACCTCGATCCCGCCCGCAAGCAGTCGCTTCGCGTCGGCGTGTTCGAGAGAACCCCGGCGGCCCAATGGCTCGCGAAGCATGGCGACTTCGACGAAACCAAATCGTACGTCACCATGTCGGGCGATCCCGCGGTCTACCCCGGGGAACTGGTGGAGAAAGAGCTGATGGGCGACAAGATTGATGCCGCGATCTTATGGGGGCCGATTGCAGGCTATTTTGCCAAGCAGGCCAAGGACGTGGAGATGCGCGTCATTCCGCTGCGTACCGAACCTGGTATCCGCTTCGATTTTGCCATTTCCGCTGCCGTTCGATTCGGTGACGGTGACTGGAAGAAAGAGATTCAGGGTGCCCTGGACCGCAAGGCAGATGCCATCAAGGCTCTGCTCAAGGAATACAGCGTGCCGCTGGTCTCCGAAGACGGCAGCGTGATCGCTGATACTGCAGCCCGGTAGTCCAAATACCCTTTCGACTTGATATTCGCGGATGCTGACAAATTAAGCTGAGCGCGGGTGTTTTTGTTTATGGCCACGGAATCCACGGAAAAACACGGAAAGAACGAACACCCGTTAGAATTGTTTTCCGTGGATTCCGTGGCCATACTTAACCTGCAGGCGCCCGGGGGCACTGCCTTGAAGGTATCGGAGCGATGAAGGTTCATGTCCTCGGCTCGGGCGCCGGCGGCGGTTTCCCGCAATGGAACTGCAACTGTGCCAACTGTGCCGGTTTCCGGCGCGGCGAGCTGAGCGCGCACGCCCGCACCCAGTCGTCGATCACCGTCAGTGCCGACGGCAGCAACTGGGCATTGATTAACGCCTCCCCGGACATTCGCGAACAGCTTGCTGCATTCCCGCCACTGCAACCGGGACGCGCGCTCCGCGATACGGGTATCCGCGCGGTGATTCTGATGGACAGTCAGATCGACCACACCACCGGCCTGCTGTCCCTTCGCGAAGGCGACACGCTTGAGCTGTACTGTACCGAGCGGGTCTACGATGACCTGACCAGCGGTTTTCCCGTGCTGAACATGCTTGGGCATTACTGTGGTGTAAACTGGCATCCTATCCCGATCGACGGTGAGCAATTCACGCTCCCCCAGGTCGAAGGACTGGTGTTCACCGCCGTACCGCTGACCAGCAAGGCGCCGCCATATTCACCGCACCGCAACGATCCGCGACCCGGCGACAACATCGGGCTGCGCATCGAGGACCCCGTAGCGGCGCGCAACCTGTTTTATGCCCCCGGCCTTGGCCGCATGGAAGATCATCTCCTGCCCTATATGGAGAATGCCGACTGCCTGCTGATCGATGGCACCTTGTGGACTGACGATGAGATGCCGCGGCGCGGTGTCGGGCAAAAACTCGGCACCGAGATGGGCCATCTACCCCAGTCGGGAGCGGGTGGCATGATGGACCTGCTCAGGCCGCTGCAAAAGCCACGCAAGGTACTGATCCATATCAATAACACCAACCCTATCCTGGACGAGGAGTCACCCGAGCGGGCGCAGTTGAAAACAGAAGGTATTGAGGTCGCCTGGGACGGTATGGACATCGTTTTTTTTAAGACATAGCAGGTATCCCTATGCCAACCGAGAATACAGATGCCTGGGACCGCGAGATGTTCGAGTCGCGGTTGCGCGCCTTGGGCGATCGCTACCATATCCACCACCCCTTTCAGGTCCAGATGAACGAGGGGAAACTCACGCGGGAACAGATCCAGGGCTGGGTTGTCAATCGCTATTACTACCAGATCAGTATTCCCCTGAAGGATTCGGCGCTGATGGCCAACTGCCCGGAGCGTGCGGTACGGCGCCGCTGGATTCAGCGCATTCTCGATCATGATGGCCAGGAGGGTGACGCCGGCGGGATCGAGGCGTGGATCCGGCTCGGTGAAAGCTGTGGACTGGCGCGCGAGGACATCGTGTCCCAGTCCCGGGTACTGCCTGGCGTCCGCTTTGCCGTGGACGCCTACGTGAACTTCGTCCGACAGGCGCCCTGGCAGGAAGCCGTGTGTTCCTCGCTGACCGAACTGTTCGCCCCCACCATCCACCGTGAGCGGCTCTCCAGCTGGCCCAGGCATTATCCGTGGATTGACAGCGAGGGACTGCAGTACTTCCGCAATCGACTCTCCGAGGCCCATCGGGATGTGCAACACGGCCTGGAATTGACCCTGGACCACTTCACCAGCCGTGCCCAACAGGAACGCGCCCTGCAATTGCTGCAGTTCAAACTGGATGTCCTGTGGTCCATGCTGGACGCCATGTACCTGGCCTATGTGCTGGACATGCCTCCCTATTTCAACCTAAAACCGGCGCCATGAAGCCGCCCTTTCCCGACCACGCGCGCATTCGTATCGCCGCGCTGTACCGCCTGCAATGGGAAGACAGCCAGCAGGCCTATGTGCTGCTCTATCCCGAAGGCATGGTTAAGCTCAACAGCAGCGCCGGCGAGATCCTGCGGCGCTGTGACGGCACGCGCACCGCGGGCGACATCATCGCCGATCTGAAGCGGGATTTTCCCGATGCGGATCTCGAGGATGACGTACTGAACTTACTCAGCGCCGCCCGTGACAACGGCTGGATCTCCGCCGACTGAGGCAGGGCGAAACCAGGACCGGACACCGACCGCTTGGCCTTGGATAGAACGGGTCCGTATATTCTAAAAATAACGGATAGTATGGCCACGGAAAAACACGGAAAGAACAAACACCCATTAGTGAACGTGTGATTAAGTCATTTGCCGTCATTCCGGCGCATGCCGGAATCCACTAACCCATTGACTTCCAGGCACTGGATTCCGGGTCTCCCCCGGAATCGCGTCCGGGGTCCGCCCGGAATGACAACGTAATCAGAGGTTCCTTAGAATTTTTTTCCGTGTTTTTCCGTGGATTCCGTGGCTAATGACAAAAAAGACTGGTAGTCAGCCTGGTTTGTCAGCATCCGTCATTATTAACAAGTTGAAACAGTACTAGCGCCCCGTTGCGGCCCGCTCGGCCAGCGTCTCTGTGGCGCACATCAGGCCATCCTGCATCGCCGGTTCCGCCGCCGCATGACCGCAGTTTTCGAGCACCACCAGCGTCGACTCCGGCCAGGCCCGGTACAGGGTCACGGCACTCTCCACGGGACACACCAGGTCGCGGCGACCGTGCACCATGACACCGGGGACCCCGGCCAGGCGCGTAAGTTTTGCCAGCGCCCCGTCCTGACCGAGGAAGAATCCATGGCGGGCATAATGGCAGGCGATGGTGGCACGCGCCACCAGCACATCGGGCTCCGGTTCACTGGCCTCGGTATCCAGGGTGTGGCTTACGACGGCATGTTCCCAGGCATGCCATGCCGCTGCCGCCGCGTGCCGCGCGACCGGGTCGGAACCGCTCAGCCGCCGGTGATAGGCCAGCACCGGATCGGTGCACTCCTCGGCAGTCAAGCCTTCCAGGAACGCCGCATACGCCTCCGGAAACACCCGCGCGACACCCTCGGAACCGAAAAACCACGTCCGATCCCGTGCTCTTGCCAGGAACACGCCGCGCAGCACCAGGCCGATCACCCGCTCGGGATGGGCCTGTGCATACAGAAGCGCCAGGGTCGCGCCCCAGGACCCGCCGAAGAGGATCCAGCGCTGCAGACCGAGCCGGCGGCGCAGGACCTCCAGGTCCGCCAGCAGCAGCGTCGTGGTATTGAACTCGAGGCAAGCGTGCGGCTGCGACTTACCCGCGCCGCGCTGATCGTACAACAGGATGTGGAAGCGTTCGGGGTCAAAGAAGCGGCGGTGCCAGGGTGCACAGCCGGAACCCGGTCCGCCGTGCAGACACACCACCGGGATACCGGCGGGGTTGCCGCACTGCTCGTAGTACAGTCGATGCGGGCCACCCACATCCAGATAGCCCGTGGCAAACGGCTCGGAAAGCGGGTAGAGTTCCCGCAGCGACTCAACATGATCACCCATCCGTGCCAGGCATGCCGGGCCGGCTAGTCGGGTGATTTGTCCGGCGCGCTGGCCGCCGCCTGCCCGCGGAGCGTTTTGTCGATCTTCTCTGCAAGACTTTCCACTCCCCTTATCGTCAGTCTCTTCTGGGGCCCCTTGACCTCCACGATATAGTCGCCAGCCAGTTGGCCGGTTTTCGCGTCTATCAGGTGGGCCATGAAGTAGACAAACAGGAAACTTGCCTTATGGACGCGCCCGACGACTACCCAGTCGGCACCGGCACTGCGTCCGAGTTCGGCAGCCGCATCGTGATGATCGAAGAGATAACCAAAGCTTCTGTCAGCCAGTGCTTGCCTTTCCGACTCGATGTCAGCGATCCGGTAACCGCCTTTTGCCCCCAGCGTCTCGGCCAGCAAGGGCCTGAGCGATGCGACCCGTTCCTGCTCCTGCGGGGAGCCCGGATCGAGCGTCAGGTCGTTCAGCTCGAAATCCAGAACCAGGACCGGCACATCCCCGGCAAAAGCCGCGGGGATCGGCGACAGGCTCAGCAACGTCAGCAGGAACACGGCCCGGAGAGCACGCCCATGCCCTGCCCGTGCTTCGCAGGCAACACCACCAGGGGATGGCCGGGGGAAAGACCGATCGGCCGAATGGACACCGACGCGAGCGGCAGCCGCGCCGGCGATCGCTGTTGCCGGCTTACGGCGAGGGTAGCACTTGCACATCAGCCTGCTCTCCATCAGGCGGCGCGCTGCACCCGCTGCAGCAGGCCGCGTTGCGGGTCGTAGCCGAGCACGGCCAGTACAAAGCAGACGATGAGACTGGCCAGTACCACCGCGAACGCAGTGGCCTCGAACTGTCCGTACAGGGCGTAACGAATCAGCTGCACGACATGGGTAAAGGGATTGAAGCGGGCGAGCTGATAGACCACTTCGGCGCCTGCCTCCTGCAGTTTCCACAAGGGGTACAGCGCCGAGGAAAGAAAAAACATGGGAAAGATCACGAAGTTCATCGTGCCGGCGAAGTTTTCCAGTTGCTTGATGTACACCGACAGCAGCAGGCCGACGGAACCCAGCATCATGCCCGAGAGGATCAACGCCGGCAGCGCGTACAACCAGCCGGTCCAGGGAAGGTCCACGTCAAACACCGCACACAGCGCCAGGAAGGCGTAGGCCTGCAGCACCGACAGCAGGGTCCCGGCGCTCAGTTTGCACAGCAGCAGATACCAGCGTGGCAGCGGGGCGGTGAGCAACAGCCGCATGATGCCCATCTCGCGATCGTAGACCATGGCCAGCGAGGACTGCATGCCGTTGAACAGCAATACCATACCGAGCAGGCCGGGCACGATATACACCTCGTATTCGATATAGGTTTCGTAGGGCGGGATAATGGACACGCCGAAGACATTCTGAAATCCGGTGGCGAATACAATCAGCCACAAACTCGGCCGTACCAGCGCCGAAAACAGGCGTCCGCGCTGCTGAAAAAACTTGACCACTTCGCGGCTGGAGACCGCCACGAGGGCGTGCAGCGCGTGATTCGGCGTCATAAATCTCCTCCCGGCAGGCCCTGGTACTTTTTCAATCTCGTGACGGATATTATGGCCGCGGAATCCACGGAAAAACACGGAAAGATTGAATACCCATTAGTACTTTTTCCGTGTCCTTCCGTGGATTCCGTGGCTATAGAACATTGTGGCGCCCAGCTTACATTTGTCAGGAGCCTGTCGGACTCAGGCTCACTCTCTCTCCACCTGCCTCGTCACGAACCCTTAAGTCCGGCAGGCGCCTGAAAACGGCAACGGCTGTCCTGCTCGTCAAATCCGAGCGTGTCCAGGTTGTTGGTCTGGTGCAGGAAGCCCTCCAGTGGCGCACGGGCGACGACCCAGTTGAGCGTGGTCAGAAACACCGGCTGGCGCAGCTGGTGGTCCCAGGCTCGGAAGCCGAGCCGATGGCCCTTGAAGCCGTCCAGCACCAGGGCATCGCTCAACATGTAATCGCGCACCTGCTGAAAATCGCCCCCGCCCGTACGCACGACCGATTCCACCACCGCTTTCACACCGATCCAGGCAGACCAGTCGTAACCGGTCATGGGGCGCTTGGCTGCCTTGAGGAAGCGGCCATTCAGTTGCGGTGCGCCATGGCGTTCCCAGGCCCAGTGCCACCATTCCGGAACCAGGCCGGCCGCGCCAACCACCGGTCGGGGTTTCTGAATCTGATACGGCACATCCCGGGCAAACTCGCCTGTCGCATCGGCCACGAACACCACATCGTAATCGGCACCGGCGGTGAGCAGCGCGACGTTGTTCTGGCTGCGCTGGCGCGGATCACGTCCCAGGACAAAGGGCCGGACCGCCTCGATCTTCAGCCCGAAACGGGCCGCCGAGCGCTGGAACGCCGCGAGCAGTTCGGCGTCTTCCGGGTTCGGTCCCTTGAGCACCAGGACCTCACGCCATTTGCGGGCGACCAGAAACTGACCCATGGCATCCATGAGCATGGCGTAGCTGGGCGCCACGTGCAGGAGCTGTGCCTGACACTCGCTCTGGCGCAATCCGTCATCCAGGGCCGACAGATTAAACAGCAACAGCTCCCGACCGCGGGTCCGGCGCGCTATCTCGGCCACCGCAGCGCCCGGCAGATCGAGTAAAAAGTAGTTCACCCCCTCTCCTGTCAGCCGCTCGACCGTCGTGAGGGCCGCCTGTACATCGGCCTCGCGGTGATGGGTCAGCTCGAAAGCGACCCCTGCGGCCGAGCCGGCGAAACGGGCCTCCTTGAGGGCCACCTCGGCGCCGGCATAGGGCCGTCCCCAGGGCTGTCCCGGGAAGCGTGCCTCCATCTGTTTCTCGTGGTAGCGCGGGTCATCGTCGAGCTCCACGTAGGCCATGGACACCACCCGGTCGGCTGCGTGGCCGATGCCGGCGGCCAGCCAGACCGCGACGGCGAGCAACAGGAACCGGTAGCGCATCGCCATAAGCTAGTCATCCACCCGCACGGTGTAGGGAACCCGGCCCACCGGAACCGAGCGCTGCACCTTGAGACTGTTGGTGTCGATCACCGACAGATCATCGCTCTTGCCATTGGTGACATACAGCGTCTGCTCATCGCGACTTAAGGTCAGGCCCCAGGGACGCTGCCCCACCAGCACGTAATCCTTTACCTTGCGGCTGGCGACCTCGACCACCGCCACGTGGTTCGCGCCTCCCAGGGTAATATAGGCCGTGCTGCCATCGCGGGTCATGGTAAGACCAACCGGGGTTATGTCGTCCGGCCGGAAACCCTTGGGCTCGAAGCGGATCTCATCCTTGACCCGGTTGTCTTGCGTGTCAATGATGGACACACTGCCGCTCAGTTCGTTGCTGACCCAGAGCTCCTTGCCGTCGGGAGTCAGCGCGAAGCGGCGCGGACGGTTGCCCACCAGCACATTGGCCTTCAAGGTACGGGTTTCGACGTCCACGACGTGTACCATATTGGCCACCTCCGAAGTCACATAGACCGTGCGTCCGTCAGGATTCGCCAGCACACCCTCCGGCTCCTCACCCACCTCGACCTCGGCGACGATCTGTTTCTGCTTCAGGTCGAATATCGTAAGCAGGCCATCGTCCTCGTTGGTCGCGTAGAGATAGCGTCCGTCCGGACTGAGATCGAAGCGTTCCGGGTCCTCGCCCACGTCCAGCTGCCCGACGACTTCAAGCCTGGCGATATCGATGACGTCAATGGCGTCACCGTCGCCGCAGGCAACATAGAGCAGACTGTGGTCGGGACTGAATTTCAGTCCCCGCGGCCGCTGCGCTGTCTTGATGACCTTCACCTTTTCATAGGTCTTGCCGTCCAGCACGGTGACCACATGGTCCTTCTCGCTGCTCACGAACAGGTAGCCGGTGTCCCGGGCGAGCAGCGGTCCGGCGGCCAGCTGGCAAAGCAGCCCGACGACCAGTGCGGTGGCTGTGGAAAGTATCGGTGTCCTGCGCATCAGGTGTCCTCCTCCCGGGGGCTTGCCGGCTCCCAGGTCAGTTTCAGAAAGGCATCCGCCAGGCTGGCTTCACCCGTCTGCTGGGTGAGTTCCTGCGGCGTACCGTGGCACAACAGGCGGCCACGATGCAGGACCACTACACGACTGGCACGCTCGGCTTCGTCGACCAGATGGGTGGCCCAGAGCACCCCTAGGCGGCGCGCTGCGCAGAGTCCGTGCACATACTCTACCAGGCCGCGCCGTGAGGCGGGGTCGAGCCCGACGGTGGCCTCATCCATCAGCAACAGCTGCGGCTCGTGCAGCAGGGCGCGCGCCAGCTCTACCTTGCGCCGTATGCCACCGCTGAGGGAACGGCAAACCTCATCGGCCCGATCCAGCAGATCCAGGCGCTCGAGTTCTTCACGGATCCGGTTGCGGGCGCGTACCCTGCCCATGCCCTGGAGACGGGCATGGAAGCGCAGGTTCGCCCGCACGCTGAGATCCAGATCGAGCGTCGGCTGTTGAAACACCACCCCCACGCCCGCCAGGGCGGCCACCGCGTCTTTGCGCATATCGCGGCCTTCGATCAGGATGCGCCCGGCATCCGCCACGAACAGCCCGCTGGCCAGCTGGAACAGGGTTGTCTTGCCGGCACCGTTGGGTCCGAGCAGCGCCACAAACTCCCCCGCCGCGACCGACAGACTCACGTGGTCGAGGGCCTTGCGGGTGGCGTAGGACTTGCAAACCTGATCGACCTCCAGCACCGCCTGCGTCTGCACGTTGGTCGCGTCCATCACGGTACCGTCTTCAGGGGCTGGAATACCCGGCGACCGGAATCCCCGACGTCCGACTCGGGCTGGCTGTCCGGTTCCACCAGCCCGGACAGCAGGTCGGGATATTGAGCAAGCAGGCGGTCGTGCAGTTCGCCGACGCTGGCATCATCCAGTTGCCGCGGTCGCGCCAGGTGCACCGGCACCTCCAGCACCACCCGACCTGGCCCTCTGGACAGGAACAGCACGCGTTCGGCGAGCGCGAGGGCCTCGCGCAGGTGATGCGTCACGAACAGCACGGTCGGCCGCAGTTCTCCCCACAGCGTCAGCAACAGATCGCGCAGGCGTGCGGCGGTCGGTGCGTCCAGGGACAAAAAGGGCTCGTCCATCAGCAGCAGTTCCGGGCGCACGGCGAATGCCCGTGCCAGCGCCACGCGCCGCTGCATGCCACCGGAAAGCTGGCTCGGAAATGCGTGCTCCACCTCGGCAAGTCCCACCTCACTGAGCAGGTGCCGGCAACGGGCCACGCTTTGCGGCTCCTTGTCCAGCACCAGCAACAGATTGTCCAGCACCGTTAACCAGGGCATGAGCCGGGGCTCCTGAAACACAAAGCCGATGCGCACCGGCGTGGCGCCACCGGGATGCAGGGGCTGTCCGTCTACCTGTACCTCGCCATCCAGATCCCGGTCCAGACCGCTGATGATGTTGAGCAGGGTGCTCTTGCCGGCGCCGGACGGCCCCACGATCGCAACAAACTCGCCGGGAAAGGCGCTGAAGCGAAGCGTTTCCACCGCCGCGGCGCCCGCACCGGCATAGCGCTTGCGCCGGATATTCACGTCCAGGTGGTTCACAGGCGCCACCGTGTGAGGCGCCGCTCAAGGGGCCGCATCAGCGCCGCCTCCACGCCGAGTACCACCGCGGCAAACGCCAGGGTATAGGCCAGGATGCCGGTGATGTCGAAGAACTGGAAGAAAGTACCGAGTTGAAAACCGACGCCGTCACTGCGACCCAGCAGTTCGACCACCAGCACAATCTTCCATATCAGCGCCAGCCCGCCGCGCGCCGCCGCCATCACATAGGGAAACAGTTGTGGCAGATAGACCTGGATCAGGGTGCGCAGCGGCGGCACCCGGTAGACACCGGCCACCTCCATGAGCTGCCGGTCCACCGCGCGCGCGCCTTCCCGCACAGTCACCACCACGGTCGGGATCTTGTTCAGGGCGACCGCCGTCACCGCGGCCGCCTCGGTGAGACCGAACCAGATATAGCAGAGGATGATGGTCACCAGCGCCGGGATGTTCAGCGCCAGCACCAGCAGGCTGTCCATGGCCGCATCCGCCCGCCGGTTGCGACCCATGACAATCCCAAGCGCAGTCCCCAGCGCCATGGCAATCACGAAACTGACCGCCACCCGCGCGAGTGTGACCCCCAGATGATGGAGCAGGCTGCCCTCGGTGAGTTCACGCCAGAGGCTCACGAGCACCACGCTGGGCGCCGGCAGCAGCGGCTTGTTCACCCACAGGGCAGCCAGCTGCCAGAGGCTGAAAAAAACCAGCAGCGAAAGGCCGCGCAGCCACGCGTCCGTCGGGCGCAACATCACTGCGGACAAGCCCCGATCTCGTATCCCTCCCAGAAGGTTCCCGGGCTCAAGGCCTTGCTCGAACCGACCAGCTCCGTGCCGCCCTCACGCGCCATAATCTCGAAGACCTGCCGCGCCGCCTGGACGTCAGGTTCTCCAAAACAGCTCGGTATGCCCGCACGGTAGCCGTCGCGGAGCGCATGCAGCGTCGCCTCGTTCTCCGCCCGCACCAGGGGTCGCAGCCGTTCCCACTCCGAATCGGATTCTGCCAGGCGGCGTTTGGCGGCATAGGACGCGCGCAGGAAACCCTCGATGGCCTTGGGGTGTTGCGCCGCCCAGCCCGCACTGAAGACCCAGCCCAGCAGCGGCACCGGGCGATCCACGCCCAGGGCCGGCAGAATGTCGGCGACACTCAGCAGCGGCTGCCAGCCGGCCGCCTCAAGGCGCGCCCCGTAATGCCAGAAATTCAACACCGCCGGCAGGTCGCCATCCAGCGCCAGCTGATTGAGAAAGGGCGGCGCCGCAAACACCGGCTCGACCAGATCGGTTAGCGCTTCACCCAGCGTCTGGCGCGCGTAGACCTGCAACAGCAGCCAGCTCTTGTCCACCGGCCCACCGGCAACGCCGACGCGCTTGCCGCGCAGATCCGCCAGTTTCTCCACACCCGCATCGGGGGCCACCATGAGCGATCCGACGGCCAGAGAGTAGGGGACGAAGGTGTAGTCGTGACCTGCCGCGCGCTGTCGGGACACCCAGATCCAGTCGTTGACAATGACGTCCGCGGCGCCACCCTGGAGCGCCACATTGACGGCGTTGGTCGATGCCAGCGGCCGCACTTGCAGCTCGATACCCTCGCGCTGCGCAAGACCCTCACTGCGGACCACATCCATCTCCCAGTTCACGGTGCCAAATTTCAGCAGACCGACCCGCACAGGATCCCCGGCGCCCAGCGCCGCAAGCGGGAACAGCAACAGCCCGCAACACAGCTGCACAAGAACACGGGGACGCCGCCTCGGCGCCTTTGGCAGCGGCCGGCTAATGCGACCCGGGCCAGCTAACCTGATACGGCTCTCAAATAACATCGAAAATCCCTCCCTTGGCAGCCCGTGCGGGCGCTCATTCGTGGGGTGATACCGAGGCGTAAGCGCTTCCAATTAAAACACAATTCAAGTGTAGCAGGCATCAATCGGGGCTCCGGTAGGGCGGCCGAACCCTTGGCACCGCGCAAATCCCGCACCCAGAACAGGGAACAGCCCGCCGGGCACGGAGTTGCATCGCAGGGGACTCGAAACTGCAGCGGGGACGCGGCCTGTCACCGGGACAGACTGGGCAGAAAACCCCGTTCAGGGCGCTTTCCGTACCCGGGCGGTGTGGAATCACACGGGCACCGCTGCGGTGGTTGCACTGACAGACCTGCCCGGCTTGCCCCGAGGGATGCCGGCAGTCACGCAGCCCGTATCCGGTTGCGGCCCCGCATCGCGGCTGCACCCGCGTTCGGTGTGACGCCGCGTTTGTCCATACGGTGATCAGTTTGTCTATACTGTCATAAATATCACTCAGGGGGCGCGGCTCTGTTGCGACGGGGGCCGGCTTTGGATTCACGGATACCTCAAGATCCAGGAGTACGCCGAATGTTGAGAGCACTCAATCTCGAACCCCAGAAATGTACCGGCTGTCTGCAGTGTGAACTTGCCTGCTCCTACGAAAACGAAGGCGTTTTCAATCCTGCCAGATCCAGGATCAAGGTGTTCACCTTTCACGATGAAGGACGCTTCGCTCCCTACACCTGCACCCAGTGTGAGGAAGCCTGGTGTCTGCATGCCTGTCCGGTCGAGGCCATCGTTGTCAACGCGGCGACCGGCGCGAAAGAAGTCCTCGAGGAGGTATGCGTGGGCTGCAAGGTCTGCACCATCGCCTGCCCGTTCGGAACGGTGAACTACAACCAGGATTCAGGCAAGGTGATCAAGTGTGATCTCTGCGGCGGCGATCCGTGGTGCGCCAAAGCCTGCCCCACCGGCGCCATCACCTATGTCGACCTCGACAATACCGGACTCGACCGGATGCGCGCCTGGGCGCAGCAGAGCCCGGTGGGACCGGCAAGCTACAACGAGCCGCGTCCGCGAACGCCCGCGGACTTCAGCCGGCAGCACTGATCACGGGAGGATTGTCACATGGCCTGGACACAAAACGTACTGCGCGTGAATCTCACCACGGGCGAGACAGTCAAAGAACCCCTGAATATGCAGTGGGCGAATACCTATCTCGGACAACGCGGTCTGGCGAGCAAGTATCTCGCCGAAGAAATCGATCCGGCTGTGGATCCGCTGTCGCCGGCCAACAAGTTGATCATGGTCACCGGGCCACTGACCGGGACCATGGCGTCTACCGGGGGCCGCTATTCCGTGGTTACCAAGGGCCCGCTGACCGGCGCCATAGCCTGTTCCAATTCGGGCGGCTTCATTGGCGCCGAAATCAAAATGGCCGGCTGGGACATGATTATCTTCGAAGGCAAGGCAGCCACGCCGGTCTACCTGTATCTGGAGAACGAGAAGGCCGAATTGCTGCCGGCCGACGATCTGTGGGGCAAGTCAGTCTGGGAGACCGACGAGCGCCTGCACACCAAACATCAGGATCCGCTCATCCGAATCGCCTGCATCGGGCGCGCCGCCGAACAGGGCAATCTTTATGCAGGGATTATCAACGACCTGCACCGGGCGGCGGGCCGCTCCGGTGTCGGCACCGTGATGGCGTCCAAGCACCTCAAGGCGCTGGTATGCCGCGGCACGCGGGGCGTGGGCAACATCAAGGATCCGCTGCGCTTCCTGCAGGCCGCCGAACAGGCCAAACAGGTGCTGGCTGAACATGCCGTCACCGGCCAGGGCCTGCCCCGCTACGGCACCCAGGTGCTGATGAATGTGATCAATGAAATCGGTGCCATGCCCACCCGCAACATGCAGGATGTCCAGTTCGAAGGCGCGCACAACATCTCGGGAGAAGCCATGCACGAGCCGCGCAGCAGCGACGGTCAGCCGAACCTGACGACCAACGCCGCCTGTTTCGGTTGCACCATAGCCTGTGGACGCATATCCACCCTCTATAAAGGGCATTTTACGGTCGAGAACAAACCCGAGTACTGGGACGCTTCGGGTGGCCTGGAATACGAAGCCGCCTGGGCACTGGGAGCGGACACCGGCGTCGACGATCTCGATGCCCTGACCTACGCGAATTTCCTGTGCAATGAGGACGGCTTCGATCCCATCTCGTTCGGATCGACCCTGGCCGCGGCCATGGAACTCTATGGAATGGGGGTGATTACTCAACAGGACACGGGCGGCATCGAACTGAAATTCGGCTCGGCAACCGCCCTCACCCGAGCGGCTGAACTGACCGCCAGGGGCGAGGGTTTCGGAAAGATATTGGGCCTGGGCTCCAAGCGCCTGTGCGAGAAATATGGCCACCCCGAGTTATCCATGACGGTAAAGGCTCAGGAGTTCCCCGCCTATGACCCGCGCGGCATCCAGGGTATGGGCTTGGCCTATGCGACATCTAATCGCGGCGCCTGCCACCTGCGCGGTTACACGGTGGCCTCCGAGGTGTTGGGT
>Ga0209536_100006957_pt1 | contig 17208 bp, 14 predicted proteins | sample DeeMarSeWOR28_12_FD_187461 | JGI IMG/M metagenome (GOLD analysis project Ga0209536, IMG submission 187461) | Marine sediment microbial communities from White Oak River estuary, North Carolina - WOR-2-8_12 (SPAdes) (version 2) | ecosystem: Environmental > Aquatic > Marine > Intertidal zone >... | reverse complement strand
TTGTCCGCTGACCAGCGGTAAGCAGCATCCAGATTTTTTAATTCCGCCAGGGTAAAATTGTCCGCAGGCCCGCTGCCGTTGGTGGTGCGATCGACGCTGCGGTCGTGTAAGACAATGAGTTGCCCGTCTTTGGTGCGCTGAAGATCTATTTCAATTACGTCCACTCCCAAAGCGACGGCCCGCCGAAAAGTATACAGGGTGCTTTCCGGGCCTAAACTGCTGCCGCCACGGTGGGCGATCGCCAGAAACCCATCCGGATTAAAGTAGGTGTGATCCGCAATGGGCTCGGACATGAAGCACAAGAGCCGATAAACCGCCAAAAGCACAAGAATCAGAACGAAAATGTATCTGACAAATTTTATGTTCATCTCGGATTTTACTGTCCGGTTTTGGCGAATCCATCTCTGATGCCGCTGGTCATAATAATGTTCGGATAAAAGGGTGACGGCATAAGTGATTGCAGCAAAAAAAACCTTCCCCAATCGGAACGATTTTTCGACAATTACTATAGGGCTGGAAAGAATACCGAAAAAAAAACCCCGGGGAAATCCATTTTCAGGTCCTTCCCCGGAGGTTTTAAATCTAAAAGCAATTTTTTTCGATAAGTATTTGAGGGTTCCAGGTTTATTCGCCGCCGTATTTAAATGAGAGGTTCACTCTGGCACGATAAGCGGTCACCTTGCCATCCTCAACCTTCATATCCAGTTTTGAGACCTCGGCGATTCGCAAATCCCTTAAACTTTTCCCAGCCGTTTCGACCGCATTCTTAGCGGCTTCCTCCCAAGAATTTGGGCTGCTTCCAACCAATTCAATGACTTTGTATACACTATCGGCCATTTTTGTTCCTCCTTTCCTGTCTCTGAAAAGACATCATTTGTGGGTTGCTGTCCCGACAAGAGGTAATTCTGCGGTTTGCTACCTTCCTGCCGCCTTCGACGAAAGAATACACGTTTAAAAAGGAGAGATCAATGCTCAATTAGGGAAAAATCCGATAGAAGTCGTGTGAAATTGGGCCGAAATAGAGATTGCGGGCTCAAATGGATGTTTGGCACGCGCATGTTTAATTGAGCACTAAATTGAAACTAAACAAACAAGACGTGAAAGTCAAGTTTGAAAAATACTTGATTAAAATCCGATTACCCTGTATGTGTATTCGCCAAGAAAAATGAAAGGGATATCATGCATGAAGTTAGATACTTCCAGAAGCAGACCGGTTCAGGATCTTTCGATTGATGTTGATGCTATTGCGGCGCTAATTGCAGAAAACCAGTTGGACAGTGGAGAAATTCCCTGGTGTGACGGCCAAAAAACAGATCCCTGGGATCACATTGAAGCGGCAATGGGACTCAGTATCGGCGGTTATCTGGAGCAGGCCCGCAGGGCGTTTAAGTGGTTTGCCGACACCCAGCTCGATGATGGCAGCTGTTACGCCGCTTATCTAAGGGGCGTCGTCGAAGATAGAACCCGGGAAACGAATCTTTCGTCCTATCTGGCCGTGGGCGTATATCATTATTATTTGATAACAAGGGATATCGATACGCTCAAGAGCATGTGGGAACCCGTGTCGGCGGCGATCGATTTCGCTCTGAGCCTGCAGACCCCCGAAGGGGAAATATACTGGGCCATAAGCCCCGAAGGCAAAATCGATAAAATGGCGCTTTTGACCGGTTGCTGCTCGATTTACATGAGCATCAAATGTGCTCTGGTGATCGCGGGCGTGCTGGGTTATAAAAAACCGGCATGGGAAAGCGGTCTAAAAAAGCTGGGGTTTGCGCTGAGGCATAAGCCGTATCTTTTTAATATGACCAAATCCCGCTTTTCCATGGATTGGTTTTATCCGGTTCTCACTGGTGTGCTGACCGGTACCGAAGCTCAGAAAAGAATCGACCATTATTGGAAAAAGTTCGTGGTCGAAAGTCAGGGCGTTAAATGTGTGTCGGACGAACCCTGGGTGACCATTGCCGAAACATCGGAGCTGATTCTGGCGCTGACGGCAATGGACAACCGGGATCTGGCCAAGATCGTGTTTAACTGGATTTCGGACAAGAAGTATGAAGATGGCTCATTCTGGTGCGGGTTCACCTGCCCGGATATCATCATTTGGCCTGAAGATAAAATCGCCTGGACCAATGCCGTCGCGCTTATGGCTGCAGATGCTATCTATAACCTTACGCCTGCCGCGCAGATTTTCCATCATCAATTCTGGAACAAATTTGATTTCTCTTCCTAAAAGGTAGTCATTTTTGAGAAGAGACCACCGCCCATACTACGTTAAAAAAGCTTTCTTAAAATTCTCGGAATTTTATGTAAACCACTTCCTACGTCCTCAGCTGGAATCTTTGGGAAATGGATTTACCTTCATGAAGCCCTGGCATGTGGAATTCTTCGGCGCTCCCATTGAAATGGGCGACTGTATTAATGTAGTGGCCTCACCGGACCGTAAAGTAAGATTCGGGGTCTGGTCCGAGAAAGAAAATATGGGCCGGATTCGGGTTGGTGATTTTTGCCTGATCTGTCCCGGTGTTCGGATAGGGTCAGCCCATGAAATTACCATCGGTGATAACTGCATGTTGGCCAGCGGGGCTTACGTGACCGATTCCGACTGGCATGATATTTACAATCGTATTACCATCGGCAGGACTGAACCCGTCAGGATTGAAGACAATGTCTGGGTCGGCGACAGCGCAATCATTTGCAAAGGCGTAACGCTCGGCCAAAACAGTATTATCGGTGCGGGCTCAGTGGTGGTAAACTCAGTGCCGCCCAATTGCATCGCAGCCGGCAACCCGGCCAGGGTCGTTAAACAACTAGATCTTGACGAAGCGTTTACCACCAGGAAAGAATGGTTTGGTGACCCGGTGAAGTTATTTGAAGGCTTCGACCGGACGGACAGACAGATTTTGCGGGAAAACTCCTTTTTTCACTGGCTTCGCTACCTGTTGTTTCCATCTGAGCAGGACTAGCTGCTTTCAAACATCAAGCCTTGTCCTGAACCCCTAAATAGGCTGAAAACAAGACCCGCGATCAGTGCAATGCCGCTGCTCATGATGAACAGGGCATACGATCCCGCCTTTTCGTATAGATAGCCATTTAAAAAAAATCCAACCATCAAACCCAATCCATATGTAATGGCGTTGTTGACCGCCTGTCCCGTGGTTTTGGATTTTTCCGGTGTCAGCCGATCCATGTAGAGGATGCTGGCCATGTGAAATGTGCCGTAGGTGACTGCATGCAGCAGCTGCGAACTCAGAATCGCAATCGGTGTTTTGGCAAAGAAGAGAATAAGCCACCTCAATGCGGCAACCGCGAATGAAAATGTCAATACATTTTCCAAGGAAAACCGGTCGAATAATTTTTTGGAGCGAATCATCACCAGGATTTCTGCTGTCGATGCCAGCGCCCAGCAGATTCCGATAAATGTGGGATCATACCCCAAGTTCTCAAGATGGATCGAGAAGAAACCATAATAGGCGCCATGGCTGACCAGCATTAAAAATGCGCAACATAAAAAAATGATTACCCGTCTTTTAAACAAGAAACCTTCAGATGATCGGAATCGATCTTTTTTGGGGGGTGCTATCACCGGGATACGTGTGGCAAAGATAGACAGCAGGATTGAGCCGGCCAGGATAAAAACAAGAATGGTATCCAGGGAATAAAGATCGATAATTTTGCCGAGTGCGAGGACCATTGTAATGAAACTGACGGAGCCCCATACTCTAATCCGGCCGTAGCTTTTTTTTTCCTTTCCGAGAGCATCCATGGTAAAAGCTTCCAGAAAGGAAATAATTGGTGCATAAAACATTCCGTAAAAGACGGTAATAAAAAGCATCGGCCAAAATTTTACCGTGAACAGAAAGCATGCCCAGATCGAGGTGCTGACAATGGCGCAGAAAATATAAATGGGTCTCCGGATATTCAAACGATCTGCAAGGGCCCCCCAGATAAGGGCAAATAAAACCAGGGCAACCGACCTCAAGGCCGACAGCACACCTATTTCCAACCCGCTGAATCCCAAGTGATAACAATACAGATTAAAGTAAGGCAAAAAAATGCCCAGTACACCGAAATACAGGAAATACTGGGAGCCGATGACGAACTTGATAAATCGCCTTCTTTCTGTATCCATAAAGAGTCCGCTTCAGTCAGGATCTGGCAATGACTCAGATGCTGGTATTTACAGTGATTGTCAACAAAAGGTTCCGATTGGAGGGCGCTTTTTTTGCTACAATCACTTATGCCGCCATCCTTTTTATAGAAAAATTATGATGACAAGCGGTACAGAACCCTATCATCTTAACAATAATAAGGTATTTGCTGTTAAAGGGCAATTTTTTTTAGGCGCCGGCGATTGTGGTTATCTTTTCAAGATACGGCAAGGTTTTTGAAATTGAGGTCCAAGTGATGGTGCGGGAAAGGTTCGCGGGCGCGCTTCAAACCGTCTGCCCGGCAAAACGGCTATGAGTTCAAATGCTTGATATGCAGGTAAAGGCGTGCTTGGCTCGGGTTCGGGCTTTCGTTAAATATCTATTCTACGGTTACATTCACCTGCCTGGGCTTTTCCTGCTCAGGTCGTGGGATTTCTATTTTCAACAGTCCGTCTTTAAAATTTGCTCTTATCATTCCGGGTTCAACCCTTGACTCGAGTGGGAAAGATCTTTGAAATGTGCCGAAACATCTTTCACGGCGATAATAATTTTCTGATCCGATTTCCGGTTGGGGATGCCGTTCTCCTTTGATCGTGAGGACATTGTCTTTGATTTCGACTGAAACATCCTCTTTTTTTATCCCGGGCAGTTCTGCAATCAGCACAATGCCGTTTTCAGCTTCATAGATGTCTACTGCCGGACTCCATGCGCACAAGCTCATCTCCTCGTTGGCATCCCTGGCACGTCCGAATGATTCGGTAAATAAACGATTGATGCGATCTTGCAACGTTGCCACATCTCTGAATGGATCCCATCTTACAGTTGCCATCTTATTTTCTCCTTTTATAAAGTCCAACTCCACCAATTCTAATCATAGCTTAGAACATGTCAATACGCATGTTGCCATGGCCGTCGATGGGTCTTGGTCTGGATTTTGGCGGAAAATTTGGGTACCAACGCTCTTTACAAACAGCTTTTTGAATGTTATTTTGATTTAAATTTTTATGGGGAAAGTCTTGACCAAACACGTTTTAATGATAGGAGCCGAAAATGGAATACATCAAGATACGATTTTCTGAAGATTTCGGTCATTTAGGTTCCAAATTCGAAAAAACTATCGATGACATGTTTCGATCGATGAGCCCCGGGTTTGCGCTTGGAGAACGCACATGGCGTCCCCCAATGGATATTTATGAAACACCCGAGGAAGTCATCATCGTGGCAGAGGTCGGCGGTGTTGACCGGGATGATTTAGAGGTGGAAATCAGTACCAAGGCTGTACAAATCAAGGGCAACCGTATCGCCAAGCACTGTTCGGGCAACGTCACTTACAGGTTAGCGGAAATCCAGTACGGTAATTTCGAGCGAACAATATTTCTGCCGGCACCCATTGATCCGGAGGTCGTTTCGGCAGCTTATCTGAATGGGTTTCTCGAAATTCGTCTTGCCAAACTTCCCCGCGAGAGAAGCCATAAGATACCGATCACAGAAGGATAACATTTTGACTTCAGCCGGCGCTTCTATCTTAAATGCCGGCTTGACAACATTTTGACGTTTTGATTTACCGAACCTGTTTTAACCGGACACATGGAGGTTATCATGACGGATCAGCAGTCAACGACGGAATTTGATGCTGAAAAATTGCCGGAATCGCTGCCCATTCTTCCTTTGTTTGATGCTGTGCTTTTCCCCAAAATGGTTTTGCCCCTGGTGGTAATGCAGGGCGAATCTGTTCAGCTGGTCGATGAAGCGATGGCCAAAGATCGCATTGTCGGGTTGGTTGTTTCCAAAAAACCCGAAGAAAAGAGCAATCCCGGCAAAGAAGATTTGGCCCGCATCGGTGTAAGTGCTTTGATTTTGAAAATGGCCAAAACCCATGACAATAGATCGCAATTGTTGGTTCAGGGTTTGAGCCGATTTAAAATACTGTCTTTTGAGGCGGGAAGGCCGTATATCCGTGCTCGCGTTGAGGTAGTCAAGGATATAGAAAAGAAGGACAAAAAAACCGAAGCGCTGATGTCCAATACCATCGGTCAGTTTACGCGGATTGTTGAATTATCTCCCGGTCTGCCCCCGGAGATTGGCCAGATGGCCAAAACCATTCAGGAGCCCGGCGTCCTGGCCGATATGGTTGCCTCCACGATTAATTCCTCCCCGGAAGAAAAGCAAAAGGTGTTGGAGCTGTTGGATGTTAATGAACGCCTGAAGGAAGTAACCCGCCTGCTAAATCATCAGGTTGAAATCCTCGAACTGGGCAATAAGATACAAAGCCAGGTCAAGGGCGATATGGACAAGAGCCAGAGAGAATATTACCTGCGCCAACAGCTCAAGGCCATCAAAGAGGAACTTGGAGAAACCGATGAGACCCAGGTAGAAATTGAAGAATACAGGACAAAGATCGAGGAAAAAAATCTTCCCGAAGAGGCTCACAAAGAGGCGGAACGGGAACTGGAACGCCTGTCCCGCATGCACCCGTCTTCGGCCGAATATACCGTGGCCTCGACATATCTGGACTGGATCACATCCCTTCCGTGGCATGAAAGCACGGAAGACAATCTGGACATTAAGAAAGCCAGAAAAATTTTGGATGAAGATCATTTCGGTCTGGAAAAACCCAAGCAGCGCATCATTGAATTTTTGGCTGTCCGCAAACTGAAGCCTGAATCCAAGGGACCTATTTTGTGTTTTGCGGGACCTCCCGGGACCGGCAAAACGTCTCTGGGCCAATCCATTGCAAGGGCTCTGGGACGTAAATTTCATCGTATTTCACTGGGCGGCGTGCGGGACGAAGCCGAGATCAGAGGACACCGAAGGACTTATGTTGGTGCTTTGCCCGGCAGAATTATCCAAGGGCTTCGTCGGGCGGAATCCAATAATCCGATTTTTATGCTGGATGAAATTGACAAGGTCGGCAGCGATTTTCGCGGTGACCCGTCATCAGCCCTGCTGGAGGTTTTGGATCCGGAACAGAATTTTTCCTTTTCGGATCACTACCTGGACGTTCCTTTCGATCTATCCAAGGTCATGTTTATCACAACCGCCAATATTCTGGATACCATACCACCGGCTTTGAGGGATCGCATGGAAGTCCTTATGCTTCATGGTTATACGCTGGATGAAAAGATCAAAATTGCAAACCGCTATCTTATACCGCGTCAGCGTGAAGCACACGGTCTTAGCGCCAAAATGATAAAGTTCACCCCGGGTGCCGTCAAGCAGATCATCACCGGTTATACGCGTGAGGCGGGTTTAAGGAATCTGGAAAGAGAAATCGCCAATGTTTGTCGCGGTGTAGCCAGCAAGATTGCCGGAGGCAGGGCCAAGTCAGTAACTGTCAGGGTAGAGGATATTCACCGCTTTCTCGGATCCGTGCGGCTGACTTCCGAAACCAAAGCCAGGGTTACCACGCCGGGTATCGCCACGGGGCTTGCCTGGACGCCGACCGGAGGAGAACTTTTGTTTATTGAGGCCACCGCCATGAACGGCAAAAAGGGGCTGACTTTAACCGGCCAGCTGGGTGACGTTATGAAGGAATCGGCGTCGGCGGCACTCAGTTTTATCCGGTCGAATGCGAAATCTCTTGGCATCGATGAAGATTTCTTTGAAAAACATGATCTCCATATTCATGTGCCGGCGGGTGCAATTCCAAAAGACGGTCCTTCGGCGGGGGTCACCATGTTAACGGCCCTGACTTCGCTTTTGACCAATAAGACGATCCATAAAGATCTTGCCATGACCGGTGAAATTACCCTCAGGGGGCAGGTGCTGCCGGTCGGCGGCATCAAAGAAAAGGTGCTTGCTGCCCATCGTGCGGGTATCAAAACGCTTATTTTGCCGGATTGGAATAGAAAAGACCTCGAAGATATACCCAAAAATGTCCAGAAGGAGATCCGGTTTCATTTTGTCGACAAGATGCTGGACGTCCTGGCGATTGCCTTGGATAACAAAAAGCCGCGGGCAAGATCCAGGCAGCCAAAATAAATTTGAAACCGCTTTAAATGTTGTGTTCCGTAAATAATTTATTCGATGGTTTTGCATGCTGGATCCGTCTGCTTAAGCTTTTTCAATAACGGCTGCCAGCCAAGATCATGTCTTTTCCTTCCTCACTTAGCATCCCTGCGCCCGGAGACTCGGCACGGGCGGACAACAATTTGCGCCTATCCGGCGCTTTTCGGCAAATTATCGAAATGAAAATAAAGAGCGCAAAATTAAGTAAAAACAGTCCCTTTGTCTTTGCCAGCCTTATAGTGCTTTTGGCTGCCGGCTCATTTTTCGTTTTTGGGTGTGCCGTTGATTCATCGCCACCCCCGCAAAAACCGGGCCATCCAAAGCCATATAAGGTTTTTGGAAAATGGTATCAGCCATTGCCGGATTCAAAGGGATTCCGCCAGCGTGGAATTGCATCCTGGTACGGCAAAGATTTCCATGGCAAAAAGACATCAAATGGGGAAATCTACAACATGTATGCCATGACCGCAGCACATAAAACCCTGCCGCTGGGCACTTATGTGCGTGTTCATAATCTTGAAAACAATCGCCAAATCGATGTGCGCATTAATGACCGCGGCCCCTTTGTCCGCGGCAGAATCATCGACCTTTCCTACTCAGGGGCCAAAAAGATCGGCATCGTCGGGCCCGGTACAGCCAGGGTCGAAATCGTTGCCCTGGGCACCCCGGCATCGACGGACGGGGGAACCGAGCGCGCTTATGTTCAAGGGGATTATTATTCCGGCAGCTTCACTTTTCAGATTGGGGCTTTTGTGAATCGAGAAAATGCCGAGCGTCAGAAAAGACAGCTGACTGAGAAGTATAAAAATGCCCACATCAGTATTTACGACCGCGGGGATAAAACTTTTTATCGTGTTCGGGTGGGCAGATTTACAACGCTATCAGAGGCCATGGAACAGGAACGGATTTTAATCCAGGATGGGTTTCCGGATGCATTCGTTGTCGCCGAGTGAATCAGGGCCTCAAATAACAAGGGGCCGGGGTGCTTTTAATTTGCGCAAAGCCCGCAGGGGATTGCCCCGGGTATGCTGTCAACGATGATCATGGGCATGCACCCATCGCGTTGCAGGCGTTGGTAAAAAACACCCTCAAATAAATAGAGGTATTTTCAACATCGGTTTGAAAGGACAATTTGGTTTGCTCAGAAATGTCGTTTTTCTGGATAGGGACGGGACCATTAATCGGGATTCAGTCGCTTACATCAAATGTTGGTCGGAGTTTGAATTTCTCCCCACCAGCATCGAGGCTATCAAAGAACTTACCCTAAGCGGACTTACCAACATCGTTATCACAAATCAGTCGGCAATCCATCGCAAGCTGATATCGCCCAAAGGACTTGATCGTATCCATAGCCAGATGTGTCGAAAAATAGAATCAAATGGCGGCAAGATTCAAGATATCTTTTATTGTCCCCATTTGCCCGCAGAGCATTGCCAATGCCGTAAACCCAGACCGGGACTGCTTCATCGGGCTCAAAAAAAATACAGAATTGATCTGGCCGCCGCAGCCATGGTGGGAGACAGTGTCAAAGACATGGAGTGTGCACGCAACGCCGGTTGCAGATACGCCGTTCTGGTTAAATCCGGCGAAAGCCACAAGGTTGAGCAGCACCTGTCCCAGAAAGGAATCCGGCCGGATCATGTGGCCGAGGACCTGCTGGATGCCGCCCGGTGGATTATTGTAAATATTTAGCAACCATCTCAAATTCGATATTCTGAGCTCAAAGGGGATTTTCAATAAATTTAATATCGAGAGCATGAACTCAAGCAAAATTGACAAATCGCAACTAATTACCCTAGAGGGTCACCTCGAACACATCACCTATTTCAATAAACAAACCCATTATACCGTTGCCAGGTTGATGACCGGCCAACCACGCAACCCTGTGACCGTAGTCGGTTTCATGGGAGGTGTCAGCCCCGGCGAGGCCCTCAGAATCCAGGGTCAGTGGGAAACGCACCCGAAATACGGCCCGCAATTTAAAATCCATGCCTTTGAAGTGACTTTGCCGGCCACAACCGGCGGTATCCGCAAATATCTTGAATCCGGCGTCATCAAAGGCATCGGACGCGCGATGGCCGGCAGATTGGTGAAAGCCTTTGGTGCGGAGACCTTTGAGGTTATCGAAAGGAAGCCCGAAAGGTTGCTCGAGGTCGAGGGCATCGGGCAAACAAAAGCGGCAATGATCCGTAGCGCCTGGAATGAGCACCATGTTATCAGGGGCCTGATGCAGTTTTTGCAGGAAATGGGCGTAAAAACGGCTTTTGGAGCCAAAATTTATCAAGAATATGGCTCCGATGCCATCGACATGATCCGTGATGACCCCTATTGCCTGGCCTACGATTTCCCGGGTTCCGGCTTCTCCATTGCCGATACCGTGGCGCATAATCTGGGTGTCGCCCAAGATGAGCCCCAACGCGTGCGGGCCGCTGTCATGCATTTACTGTCGCAATGGGCCGAGGACGGGCATACATTCGCCGAGGAAGAAAATCTGGTGGCTCGCTGTGAAAATCTTTATCACATAGATCGCGCCGCCATCGAGAATGCTATCGAAAAACTTGCAGCTTCCAACTGGATTATCGCGGAACCATTTGCGGGCGAAACACAGACCCGGGCTATCTATCTTAAAAGCCTGCACATGGCGGAAATTAGCCTGGCGCGACGGCTGAGAGCATTGATGTCTGTGCCGATGGTAACCTCTGAGATAGATGCCGATAGCATATCCCAAGAAGTTCAGAGAAAGCTTGCCATTAAACTGTCTGCAGAGCAGATCGAGGTCCTGGAAAAGGTGTTTTCGTATCGCGTTGCGATTATCACCGGCGGACCTGGCACGGGAAAGACCACGTTGTTGCGGTCGATCACGACCATTTTCGAAGCGCTTGGCAAAACCGTAAGACTGACCGCGCCAACCGGAAGGGCTTCACGGCGGCTGGCTGAGGTCACCGGCCGAAAAGCAGGAACCATTCACCGCCTTTTGGGTTACAATTTTAAGGACGGTCAATTTGTGAAAAACCAGGATGAGCCTGTCGATGCGGATGCTGTTATTGTTGATGAAGCATCCATGGTGGATATCGAATTGATGTATTACCTGGTTCAAGCCATACCCATGTCCGGTGTCCTCATCTTGGTCGGCGATATGTTCCAGCTTCCCTCAGTGGGTCCGGGAAATGTATTATCGGATATGATTCGTTCAGAAGAGATCCCTGTATTCTATTTAAACAAAATTTTCAGACAAGACCAGCAAAGCGCCATCATCGTTAATGCCCACCGGGTTCGGCGGGGCGAGTTGCCTGAGTTTGAACCACTCGACAGCATGGACGATCGATCGGATTTTTACTTCCTGGAACAAAGCAATCCGAATCAGGTTGTTGCCCGGATCGTTCGATTGTGCAAGGTGGATCTTCCGCAGCAATTCAGTTTTGACCCGGTAAATGACATTCAAGTTTTAACCCCCATGCACAAAGGGGTGGTGGGCACCATCAACTTGAACCAGATGCTCCAGCGTGCGTTAAATCCGAACCCGACGCTGCTGGAATATATGGGCAATGCGTTTAAGCCCGGCGACAAGATCATGCACCTCAAGAACAACTACCAAAAAGATGTCTATAATGGAGATATTGGCACCATCAAAGATATCGATAGAAAAAGCAAAGAACTAACGGTAGATTATTATGGCAGGACCGTGAAATATGATGATACCGAATTGGAGGAGATTTCCATTGCCTATGCTATTTCAGTTCACAAATCACAGGGATCGGAGTATCCGGCGGTGATTGTACCCCTTTTGACCCAGCATTATATGCTTCTGCAGAGAAACCTTTTATACACGGCGATGACCAGGGGCCAGAAACTGGTCATCGTGATCGGTACTAAAAAAGCCCTGGGCATTGCCCTGAACAATGACAGGCCGCAACAAAGGCTCACCCGTTTGTCTGAAAGACTGCGGCTGAAGAATTGATGCGCAAAAAAATTCGCAGTGTTTGTAAAATGCAAAATAGGTTGATGAAATTTGACCTGTGGCTGCTGGGGCTTTGCGCTTCCCGTGTCCTTACCTACTTGGTTTTTATGGCCTATGCGGCGGCGCTTCCGGTGGTGCAGAGGGAGTGGGAAATGTCAGCCGCTGCTGCTGGATCTATTTCCGGTGGTTTCCAAATTGGCTTTGCGGTCTCATTATTGGTCTTTTCAGTTCTGGCCGATCGGGTTGGCGCCAAACGTGTCTTTCTGTTGTCCAATCTCGCATCTGCTGCCACATCCCTATGTTTCGCCTTTTTTGTTCACGATTACCATTCAGGCTTGATCCTCTATACCCTGGTCGGCCTATCGATGGGAGGTTCCTACACGCCGGGCATCATGATGATTGCTGACCGTTATGCTCCCAAGGATAGAGGAAAGGCAGTGGGGTTCTTTATTGCCAGCACCTCGTTGAGTTATGCTTTTTCCCTCGGCATCAGCGGGGTGGCGCTGCCGTGGGGGGGGTATCGCCTGGCTTTCTTGTTGACATGCTCGGGACCGGTGGCGGGATTTATTCTGGCATGGGTGACATTGGGAGCGACGCTGAACAAAATTTATTCACGCCGCCGGGAACAAAAGTTTTCCAGAGAAGTACTCGGAAATAAGCCCGCTGTACTTTTCATATCCGGCTATGTCATGCATACCTGGGAGCTGCTGGGGATGTGGGCCTGGGCACCGGCCTTTCTTTCGGCCTGCCTGATGCTGCATGGTGCGGAAACATGGATTGCCGCCGGCGGTGGATCGCAGATCGCCGCACTCTTTCATCTGATGGGCATGCTGGCCTCTCTGTCCATGGGAATGCTTTCGGATAAAATCGGACGGTCTTTTCTGATTCTGGTTGTGGCCGCTTTCAGCGCAATTTGTTCTTTTACCATAGGATGGACCATAGGTTTGCCCATGGTCTTTATTGTAGCGGTCGGAATGATCTACGCATTTACGGCGCTGGGTGACTCCCCGGCACTTTCTGCCGGTATCACCGAAAATGTAGATCCCTCCTACCTTGGCGCCGCATTTGCGCTGAGAAGTTTTCTGGGATTTGGTGCCGGCGCGATTGCGCCGCTCGTTTTTGGTATGATTTTGGATTGGAGCAATCCTGACTTTGCCACAGTCGGATTCTATCATATCTGGGGCTGGGCTTTCAGTATGCTTGGTTTGGGAGGACTGGGAGCCGTGCTGGCCGCTTACTTCTTGAATCAGAGAAAACATGCTTCGGGAAATGACGGCATATCGAATGGAGAAAAAACCGGCACATCAGATCTCCCTTGACAACACCACCCGCCTTCGATATTTGGATACCGAAAGTTTTCTGCTATCACCGGTTTTAGGATCTCGGCTGCCGCTCGTTCGGCTTTCCGAAACCTATTTTCGCTGATCCAGTTCGTGCTCGGCGAGATCTTGTCCATTTCTTATGAAGAAGAAATTACGTGTTTACCAGGAAGAGGCCAAAACCCGGCACACGGCCCATTGGGACTGGGACTATCTCACCTGGCAGGAAATCGAGCACCGTTTGAATCAAGCGGGGGTCACCAGAGATCCGCAATTTGCTGAAGTCCGAAACCCGCGCAAAAATCGGTGGTCGCGGTTTGGTATCTGGGTTGGACTCGGTATTTTGGTTGTCATTGTCCTGGTGATGGCAGTGATTATTCCCTGGTAAGCTTGCTGGATCTTGCCTATATTGTTTAATTTTCTTGACTGTTGCTGTGCAGATCATTACCATGCCTCCTCGGGCATATGCGGATCCATCGCGGTATTATGATATGATCGGGGTTGAGATAAAGATTAACCGCCATTCACTGTAAACCCATCCAAAATCGGATTCCATACAGATGCAATGCAGGGGATAATTGATAATGGAAATCATTTTCGTCTTTACGGCCACCATGCTGGGATTTGCAATATTTTTCCTGGCCTTTTTAATTAAAGGCGGCTTCGACAGCGATGACACACCAAGGCCCAGATGTGGTCGCTGCGACGGTCATCGCAATCGAAGACCGCAGCGGGGTTCATCCGACAACCTTATTCAAATACAAAATGACGTTCAGCTATAATCGTCTGCCATCCCCATTGATTCAGTTACTCAGAATGGATGTCGCTTGGATCTGCATTTTGAAAGTTAAAACATGATCGGGTTTCTCAAAAAATTTGAAAGCATGATTGTGCATGCTCTCATTGTCATGATGATCCTGACCGTATTTTTGACGACCATTGAGCTGGGCTGGATTATCATCAAGGATATCATCACTCCGCCGGTTATACTGCTCGAGATCGATGAATTATTGGAAATTTTCGGCTTCTTTTTGCTGGCTTTGATCGGAGTGGAACTTTTGGAAACGATCAAGGCCTATCTGAACGAAAGAGTGATTCATGTAAAGGTCGTCGTTGAAGTGGCCCTGATCGCCATCGCGCGCAAGGTTATCATACTTGATTTGGAAAAATACGATGATTTGACACTGGTCGGTATCGCTGCCTTAATTTTAGCTATCGCAACTGCGATATACGCCATCAGGCGTGTATTCAAACCCGCAGGGACACCTTGAAGTTTGCGATGCATCCGGACACAACGCTTTGCTGATAGCTAAAGTAGCTTCTTGTGTCTGAGTGCCAAATGCCGGCGGCTGAGATTTTCCATCACGAAAAAGCCCGATGAAAAACATCCGAGTCAAAAAAGGTTACAACTTAAAGGTTGTCGGAACACCGGCGAGTGACCTCCTAACAGGCCAACGTCCCGAGCGTTTGGCCTTGTTGCCCGAGCATCTGCCCTTTGTAAAGCCCCGCCTGAAAGTTGCAAACGGAGATAACGTGGCGCTGGGCGCTCCTCTAATCGAGGATAAACGTTACCCGGACATTCAATTTCTGTCTCCCGGCGGGGGTAGGGTGGCCGACATTCGCTTCGGGCCGCGGCGGGTGATTCAGGAAATAATTATTCAGTTGGACGAAACTGAAAAGGCCGTCGCCTTTGAGCAATACAGCCTGGCCGACATTGAGAAAATGAGCCGGGCGCAGGTCGTTCAGGCCATTGTCGCCGGAGGCCTCTGGCCCTTTATCAGAGAGCTGCCCTTCAGGGATTATGCACGACCGGATTTTAGACCAACAGCGCTGTATGTCAGCCTTGATAGCCTCGAACCCTTTCATCCGGCGCCGCGGATCTATCTTTCCGGCAACGAGGCGCTTTTCCGTTTTGGGTTGCGCGTTTTGGACAAATTGGTCGAGGGCCGCGTTCATGTCTGCAAGCACCGTTTCGACAATGGATTGGCACCCTCGCTCGACGATCTTATCAACCTCACTTACACAGGCAAATATCCTGCCCACGATCCGGGCGTTTTGCTGTATCGCATGAAATCTTCGCCTGATGAAAATCGTTCCTGGTTCATCAACGGTCCGGATGTTGTGTTGATTGCTCGACTGCTGCGTGACGGAGTTTATCCCACCGAACGCGTGGTATCTCTGGGCGGACCGGGAGCTCAAGAGCCCAAACACGTTATCACCCGAATGGGAGCACCCCTGTCCACCGTTGCCGCACAACAGGCCGCAAACGATAAGCAGCGCTACATACAGGGCGGTATCATGACCGGCTATTGTGCTTCGCCCCGCACGTATCTCGGGTTCTCGGAAACCGCGCTGAATCTTGTTCCCCGGGGCGACCACAAAGGCGAGTTGCTGGGTCTGTTCAACCCCGGTTACCGCAAACCGTCTTTTTCCAGAGCATTTCTTTCGGCCCTAAACCGCGAGGCACTTGAAATGGATTGCAGTATGCATGGCGGAGAACGCGCTTGCATCGCTTGCGGCTACTGCACACTGGTCTGTCCGGTCGATATTTTGCCCCAATTCACCTACAAAGCCGTTTTGGCCGGAGAGGTTGAAGAATCCCTCGAACACGGTTTGCTGGACTGCGTCGAATGCGCCTTGTGCTCTTATGTTTGCCCCTCTAAAATCGAGCTTTTCGAAACATTGAAAACCGCAAAAGCTGAATTATACAAGGAACAAGCACGTCAATGAATCGAATCGAAAAATTTTTTGAATCCGCCCGCAAGCATTTTCAAAAAGGTGGTAAACTCGAAAAATTGTGGCCGTTTTACGAGTCGATCGAATCGGTCTTTTTTGCACCGGCCCGGGTGAGTTCGGTTGCACCCAACGTGCGAGACAGTCTGGATGTCAAGCGATACATGATGCTGGTAATCGTCGCCCTTTTGCCCCATTATGCTTTTGGTGTCTATAACGTCGGATATCAATCCCACCTGGCTTCCGGTCTTGGAACCGATTTTTGGCCGGTGATCTGGACCGGTCTGAAAGTCGTGGCTCCGATTGTTGCAGTGGTTTACCTGTTCGGATTTGCCTGGGAGACGTTGTTTGCTTCGGTGCGCAAGCATGAGATGAGTGAAGGCGTTCTCGTGACTTGCGCTTTGCTGCCGCTGACATTGCCGCCTACAATACCGCTCTGGCAGGCGGCGCTCGGCATTTCTTTCGGCATCGTTATCGGCAAGGAAATTTTCGGTGGAACAGGCAGAAATTTTCTCAATCCGGCCCTGACCGGCAGGGCTTTCCTATATTTTGCCTACCCGGTGCAAAATTCCGGTGATGCCGTTTGGACGGTCCTGGCCGCTGGGAAAACCGCCGCTGTAGACGCATTTAGCGGAGCAACGCCGCTTTCGATCGCTGCCGTTGCCGAGCCATACCGCAGCATTCAGTCCGCGTTTAACGATGCCGGATACAGCACCGCAAAACTGTTTTTCGGCCTCTATCCCGGCAGCATCGGCGGTACGGCCACCTTTCTCAGCGTTGCCGGCGCCGCTTTTCTGATTATATTAGGCATAGCCAATTACCGGATCATTTTCGGCTGTATTATCGGTTTGCTGGCTACCGGCTTGCTGCTCAACCTGGCAGCAGGGGAGGGCTCTTCACCCTTTCTCCATTTAAATCCCCTGGATCACCTGATCATCGGCGGCAGTATGTTTGCATTTGCATACATGGCGACCGATCCGGTTTCAGCCGCCCACATGCAGGGGGCCAGATGGGTCTTTGGCTTTGGCATCGGAGCCCTGAC
>Ga0209536_100006956_pt1 | contig 17210 bp, 18 predicted proteins | sample DeeMarSeWOR28_12_FD_187461 | JGI IMG/M metagenome (GOLD analysis project Ga0209536, IMG submission 187461) | Marine sediment microbial communities from White Oak River estuary, North Carolina - WOR-2-8_12 (SPAdes) (version 2) | ecosystem: Environmental > Aquatic > Marine > Intertidal zone >... | reverse complement strand
CAATCACGGCAAACGAATAATAGCCGGATACAAAACCAGCAGCGGCGCAGGCAATGCGACGCAGAGCTTGTTTCGATATTTGACCCTGGATTGCCGATTCGATCAGCTTTTCCATCGATTCCAGGTAGTCCAGATAACGTAGTTCTATTCCTTCGTAGCCCTGCTCGAGATGAATATCACCACGCCCCTGGAAATAAAGCACAAAATCCTCCCAGCGGCCGCTGAAAAATTCGATATGCACCCCGATCATGGTATCCAGCAGTTCAGATATGTCCGAGATCTGGGAGCATTTCGTTTCGATTGCGGCTACTAGTTCGCCAAGAACACTTTTGATCAGCTCGGCGACAACACCATTTTTATCTTTGAAGTGATAGTAAAAGGTGCCCTTACCGACATCGGCCCGTTCAGTGATGTCGGCGATGGTAGCTGAATCCAGGCCTTTTTCAGAAAAAACGCTGCTTGCCGCTTCAAGCAGTTTTTGACGGGTGGCGCTGACGCGTCGCTGCTGGCGAGTGACTCGAGGTCTCTTGCCTTTTCGTTTGTTTGATTTCATAGTATGGTCATTCCGACTAAATAGTCATATTTGACATTATAGTCATAACTGACCAAATGGTCAACAAAATTTTTAAGAATCGTTTGGCTTAAAATCAAGAATGGCGATCAATGCTAAATGTGGCAAGGGAAAGCAAAAGGTGATCTGAAACAAAAACAGGTGTATTGATAATAAAATCGCTTCTTTTGTTGCGGAATGACTTCTTTTACAAGGCGGACTTCTGAGGCCGGCACAGCCCGCCCGCCTCGCCTTGCGGGCTCGCATGGCGGGCGTGGAGGCCGGCCCTACTTGCCGTGATAATGATGAGACGACCGACATTATTTTTCGTTTGCCGACTGTAAAATCGCATGCAGCAGCACGTTGGCACCGGCTTCGCAGTGCTCCCATCTGGTGTTTTCAACCTCAACATGACTGCGTCCGCCGATGCTGGGCACAAAAATCATGGCTGTCGGACAAACCTGATTCATATAACTGGCATCATGACCAGCGCCGCTGACCATATGCAGGTTGGAGTAGCCTAATTCATCGGCGACATCTAGAATTCGCTGAACCATTTTCTCATCAAACGGGGAGTGCTCAACGCGCCAGGTTTCCTCTATTTTGATGGGACAACCCCGGCGGGCCGCAATGTCCTCAAAGTCTTTGCGAACCAGTTCCCAGGCTTTTAAGGCATGACCATCATCCCAGGAGCGAATATCTACCGTAAAATGTACCTTATCCGGAATAATGTTTCGGGAGTTCGGATAATTCTGAATTTCTCCAACGGTGGCCACCATATTGCCACCCATGCGATCCGGAAGTTCATTGACTTTTAAAATCATTTCGGCGGCTGAACACAGAGCATCATGGCGGCCTTCCATCGGAGTCGGACCCACCTGATTCGCTTCACCTTCGAGATATACATCATACCAGTGCAGGCAAAGGATCCCTTTGGGTGCACCGATAATCTTTCTTTCTCTCTCCAGAATCGGCCCCTGTTCGATGTGATATTCATAATAGCAGTGAACCGGCCATTTCTTACAGGGCTCAGATCCCTGGTAGCCGATACGGATCAGTTCGTCTTCAAATCGTTTGCCGTTTATGTCGGTTCGGTCATATACCCAATCCCGCTCGAGGGCTCCGGCCCACACACCGGATGCCACCATGGCCGGCGCGAAACGGGAGCCCTCCTCATTGGTCCAATCCACAATGACGATGGGACGCTCGGTTTCGATATTGTTTTCATTGAGGGTGCGCAATACCTCAAGGGGGCCCATGACACCTAAAATACCGTCGAAGCGACCTCCCTTTGGCTGGGAATCAATGTGCGAGCCGCTCATTACCGGTGGGAGATCATTATTATTACCCGGCCGTTTACCGAAGATATTTCCCATTTCGTCAATCGCTATTTCTAATTTCAGTTCGTGAAGCCATTGGACGAAAAGATCTCGCGCTTGTTTATCCTCATCGCTCAACGTGAGCCTTTGCACTCCACCGCCCGGTGTTGCACCAATTTTAGCCATTTCTTCGAGTGTGCTTTGCAGACGTTTGGCGTTCACTCTCAAGTCTTTAAGTTCCATAGGTTCACCTCCATAAAATCCATCTATATTTTGACATTATTCCAACATTCCACTATTCCAATGTTGCTTTAGTATATCATCCAATAAAAAATTCAAGACATTCTTCCGATCATTAACATAGGTTTGAGACCACCATGGGCAAAAGGATAAGCTCTCGATTGAGAAGGAATATAGTTTGCCAATTTTTTATCCGGTACCACCACAGCGAACTTCCATCCTTTATAATGCTGTCTTAACCTATTACAGACAGCTTTAAAAAGTTGATTGCTTTCTCGTCGTGATCCAATACGACGCCCATAAGGTGGATTAATAGCAACCAATCCGATTTGATCGGTCATGTCGGCTGGCACCAAGTCAAAAAAGTTTCTATGAGCCACGTTAATTGCATCCGATAGGCTAAATTTCGCAACACATTCTTTAAGCTGAGAACAGGCAGATGGATTCACATCCGACGCCCAAATTAATGGTTTCTTAAGCGTTAGAAATTCTTTTTCGGATTGACGCTTCAGGTACTCCCAGCGCTTCGGTCGGAAAGACGGCCAGTTCATAAATGCAAACTCCCTGAACCAGCCGGGTGGCATTTTCTTGGCTATCAAAGCAGCCTCCAGAGACAATGTCCCGGAACCGCACATCGGGTCTATCAGCGGTTCCTTTCCTGTATAGCCTGCCAGCATGAGGGCGGCGGCTGCCATCGTCTCACGAAGTGGCGCAGGGCCGAAGTGCCTTTTGATACCGCGTTTGTAAAGATTATCTCCACTGCTGTCGATGGAAAGGGTAAAGCGGTCATCGAGTCCGCGCACATAGATCTTTTGTTTTAATGAAGATAATTCTTCACATTCATCAGTGAATTCAATTTTTGCCATACGATCGGCAATGCTGGATAAGAAACGCTCTGAAAGTGCCTCTGTGTGGTAAAGTCTGCAATGCCGGGTTGTTACATGGATTTTAGGGTACTGTTCGGCTCGCAGATACAGTTCCCATGGGATATCGGAAAGTTCTTTTTGAAGTTGATTAAAGTTGGCTGCCTTAATGGTTTGAATACGCATTAGGATTCGATTAGCCGAGCGAAGATTTAAGTTGGCAAGATAACAATCTTGCAGACGACCTTTAAATTCAAAACCTCCAGGTAGTACGGATGCCTGTTGGACGAAAAGCGGGAGAGCCTGAAGTTCATTCAAGCAAAGCTGTTCAAAGCCGGGGGAAGTTGCGGCGAAATAGTTTCGTCTACGTCCTATCACATGTCGCTTAATGCGCTTTGATAAAGAGGATTCAGGAGGCATTCAATACAAATGGAGTATCAGGCTTTGAGAGTACTGGAGCTGGAATTATTTTCTAATACTCCACCAAGCCGATAATCAATTAATATTTTAAGCAATCATCAATGATTCCAGGCATTGAATTCTAAAATTTGGGTCTGTCCAGCTTAACTCTTTTGATTTTATAAGATTTACGGACTAAACCCTTCACCGTTGGGAAGGTTCGTAAATAAGACATACTGCTAAAACGAATTAATCCAATTATCAAGAGCAAACGAAGTTCAATTGACAAGGAAGCCTATTTCCTGTATCAAAATTCATACTTATTTTTAGATAAAGGAGGGAAAATGGCAAACGGACTCAATAAAGCTATTCTGATCGGAAATTTGGGAAGAGAACCGGAGGTTCGCTATACCCCAAGTGGCGTGGCGGTGGCGAATTTTAGTATTGCTACCTCAGAAACCTGGACCAACAAGGAAGGTGAAAAAGAAACACGTACCGAATGGCATCGAATTGTTGCATTCGGCAGATTAGGAGAAATATGTGGCGAGTATCTATCAAAGGGCAAACAGGTTTACATTGAGGGGCGAATTCAGACTCGAGACTGGGAAGATCGTGAAGGAATCAAAAGATATACCACAGAAATTGTTGCGAATCAGATGATTATGTTGGGGACCAGAGAGACAGCCGAAACTATCCGTTCAGAGGATGCTCCAGCACCTGATTATACCGGTACACCGGCTCCGGCTCAGGATGATGACGATATACCCTTCTAGCAAAAGAGTAAAAATTATGCTGAAGGATGATACCCCATAGAATGTTGGCGATCGTTTAGCTGGAAATGCTGCAATATGTGATCGTTTAACCATATGGAAAGTTCGTCAGTGATGAAAAAGGGCAGTTTATCTTTATATCCAAACTGCCTCATAATCATGGTGATTAAGCCATCTTAAGCGATTTAACTGATGTAATTAAGAATTCTTACCTTCTTCAATCTTTTCAGGTTCTTCTTTTTTTTCTGCTTCAGCTTCAGCCATGCCCTTTTTAAAATTCTTTATACCTTTACCAATTCCCGCACCTATATCCGGAAGTTTGCCTGCGCCAAAAATAATCAGCACAATCACAAGTATAATTCCAAGTTCCCAGGGTCCGAGTCCAAACATAGTACCTCCTATTTCTGTGGCCTGGTTTGTTTAAATTCTTGCAGAAGCTGGATGAATTCTTTAGATTTTAAGTAGCGGTCAACACTACCTTGATAATCAATCCACCGCTTCCACGCATCAAGCCAGGCATCGTTGTGCCAGTAGCAATCAGAATCCCCACCGCCTTTAAGTTTTTTAATGTAATCAAGATATTCTTGCTTACAGGCTTCGCAAAAGTTGTACGGAACTCTTAAATCACGGTCTTGGCCTTGTTTTGCCGGTGGTTCACCATCAATTTGAGTACCGCATTTTTCGCATTTAAAGGCGCAATGGGTGCACTGGAATACCTTTTGAACGGCTAAGACCTTGCGTTTTCTTATCAATTCCGCTTTTTTTTCTTTCGCAAGATCAAGTTTTTCGTCTATGGATATTATATCTGCCACGCAACCATCCTTATAAGTTCTTGATCTACTCACAAGTTGGAATAATTTGCTTTTTTGTTTACCAAGTTCTGGACAATCCGGTAGGCTCTGAATATAGCACCCGGCCATTTTCGTGTCAATCATTTAGAATTTCATATTGTGAGTGGTGCGTTTGCGTTTATCTATAGCTTGCTAAACTTATTTGTACGTGTTAGATTAAATATTTTATTGATTTTGCAAAAAGTCAGAAAAGCGATCTTTTTATTAGCGTATTTCAAATACAACGATGAGGTGAAAAATGCTGGATAACAACAGTGGGGAAAAGTTTACGGGTGCGAGTCGCTACGTATTGGATGATGAACTGGCTAAGATTGTGAACATATCGATGGCCCTTGAGATGCCGCTATTACTGAAAGGGGAACCCGGTACCGGAAAGACGATGCTTGCGCATGCCATTGCTGAGAGTTTAAGGATGCCCTTGATTGTTCTGAATGTGAAATCGAGCATGAAGCTTGTCGATGCCCTCTATCAATATGATACCCTGACGCGTCTCAACGACAGCCGTTTCGGCGATTCTAAACGGGATGTCAGCAACATCGAGGAATACATAAAAATGGGCAAGATCGGCCAGGCCTTTACCTCGGATGTTCGAACGGTGTTGTTGATTGATGAAATCGACAAAGCCGATACCGATTTTCAAGATGATATGCTTGATGTGCTGGACCAGATGGAATTCGATATAATCGAAATCGATAAGACCATTAAAGCCAAATTTCGCCCGGTCATCGTTATCACGTCAAATGCCAAAAAAGATTTGTCCGACCCATTTTTGGGTCGGTGTAATTTCCATCATATTGCGTTTCCTGAGCCAGATATGATGCGCCGAATAATTCGTGTGCATTTTTCGAATATCGATACCGAACTCATGGAAAATGCCATATCCGCTTTCTACAATATGCGAAAATTGGAAGCTATTGAGAAGAAGCCGGCAACCCGCGAGTTGATCAACTGGATCAGGGCCTTGGAATCTGACGCCGATTTTAAACCCAAACAGCTGGCCGATGGCAATCTACCCTATATAGGAGTATTATTTAAGAAGAGCCAAGACTATCATCGGGCTCAGAGAATATTGAACGGTCGTCAAATGAACTAGCATCTAATTCACTAATATCGATTTTAAAAATTAAGAAAAATTCAGGAGCTTTGGAATTTAGAAATTCCGGAATTGAAATAATTCCTCAATCTCTTAACTCCATAATTCAAATAATTTTTATGTTTGTTGATTTTTTCTACAAATTAAAAGATGTTGGAATTCCGGTCAGTCCCACTTCATTTTTAACCCTTCATAAAGCGCTCAGCAGCGGGCTGATCAATTCGTTGGAAGATTTTTATACGGCCTCCCGAGCGGTTCTGGTGAAAAGCGAGCGCTATTTTGACCTTTATGATCAAGTTTTTGCCCATCATTTTCAAGGAGCTGAGATGCCGGAAAATGAAGGATTTGAACTTGATGAAATGGCCAGAGTCATGCTCGAGGCCTGGCTGCAAAATCCCGAAAGTCTATCTCAATTACTGGGTGTGGATGAATCGGCCTTAAAGAAACTTACACCTGAGCAGTTGATCGAATATTTTAAGGAGCGTTTGAGAGAGCAGACAGAGGAGCATCATGGAGGAGGAAAGTGGATCGGTACCGGTGGTTTCTCGCCGGTAGGCCATTCCGGATATCACCCCGGAGGTATGCGGGTTGGGGGTGTGTCACGCGGCAAGTCAGCTGTGAAAGTGGCCATGGACAGGCGATATAAAGATTATTCCTTAAGTGGTCCGCTTACGCATGCTTTGGTCGGTGAAGCATTGAAACGGCTACGCAATTTGATACCAGCCGGCCCCAAAGATCAAGTCAATATCGACGCCACTATCTACGAGACAATGAGAAACGGCGGCGAGATAGAAATCGTGTTTGAGAGGGCATTAAAGGATCGACTGAAGGTTATTCTCGCCATTGATAATGGTGGGTGGTCCATGGATCCCTATATTCCTGTTGTACAAACCCTTTTTGACTATGCCCGTGCACAATTTAAAGATCTAAAAATATATTTTTTCCATAACACCATTTATTCCAATCTTTGGGAGGATGCGTCGCGATGCAGAAAACCGCAACGGATTGAAGAGTTTGTCCGGCGCGACCCTCAAACCCGGCTAGTGATCGTAGGTGATGCCAGTATGGCGCCCTATGAGCTTTTTGCTTCAGATGGGTCCATTCATATTGAGGAGCGTAGCGGGATGCCCAGCATCGAGTGCCTCGAATTTCTCGCCAAAACCTTCCAGCACTCCGTATGGCTGAATCCGGTCTCTGCAACCATGTGGGATTACACCCGCACCATCGGTGAGATACGCCAAATCTTTCCGATGTTTGAGCTGACGATTGATGGACTGGAGCAAGCAGTCACCCACCTCATGCAAAAATGAGCTTTTAAATGGATATTTTGCCGCAGTGCGGCGTTCTTCGCGGGCTTTAACCCTCAATGTACTCAAACGCCTCGGGCTAAAACCCCTGTCCGCTCGTGCCCGTCCGCCTCGCTGCGCTTGGCAAGCGGGCGGGCCTTGCCTGGCAGGCGGGCTTGTGCGGCCTTACCCAACTAAAAAATTTTTCACTTAAAATCTCATTTTTCATCTAAAATTTGATTGGTTCGCGAAGCGAATGCACTTTTGAGCCAGCCAAGTCGGCTGGCTTAAAGGTTTGTGTGGATCTGTGGCTAATTAATATTATAAAGTCGGCAGGTGTTTTCCCAAATGATATCGGCCAGCTCTTTAGGATCCTGCAGGCGAATCTCGGCAAGCTTCGAGAGGACGGATTTTACAAAGGCGGGTTCATTGCGGCGGGTTTGGTTTTTTTCCGGAGACGGTGTCAGGTAGGGCGCATCGGTTTCAACCACCAGGCGATCGACCGGTATATCGGGAATTATTTTACGCAGCGCTCTGCCGCGCTCCTTCATCGTCACTATACCGGTTAATCCGATAAATAAACCAAAATTGAGATACTGTTCCAATTCTTGCGAAGTGCCGCTAAAACAGTGAACCACGCCGTTGCTCATTTCTTTTCCATGATTTTTCAGGATTTCGAAAAAGCGGCCGTTGCTGTCTCGTTCATGAAAAATTACCGGAAGCTGAAGTTCGCCAGCGGTTTCCAGTTGTTTGATAAACCATTTTTCTTGATCATCCCTGGGGGAGTACATGCGATTATAATCAAGACCGATTTCACCCCATGCTTTCACTTTTGTTCTTTGGGCAAGTTTGATGAGATAGTCCAGGGTCGCCGTGCCGCAATAGCGGGCATAGTGAGGATGAACGCCTACGGATGCAAAAACACCGGGTTCGGATTCTGCCAGCGCGACCGCCTGAGATGAACTTTTATGATTGACCCCTACGGTCAACATATAGACAACCCCGGCTTTATTTGCACGCTTAAGCACTTTGCCAAGGTCTCTGTAATACAGTTTATCGTCCAGATGGCAGTGGCTATCGAAAAGTTTCATCATAACCCATAATAACCCATATTATTTGTTCTTACTGCGGCAGAGATTAATAAAATTCGCTCGCTTTTCACAAATTCAGAATTATCCATGATTAAGCAAAAAGCAGCCGGCAAACCGCTACCAGAGATCAGTGGCCAATAACCAGGTACCGGCAGCCAGATGCCAGAGACAAAATTCAAACCCGGCCTTTAGCACTGGAAGTTGAGAATATCAACATTTTTGCCTTGATTTAAACTAATTCTTTTGAGATTATTTCACCTTTGGCTGGAATTTACCATCGGTATGACGAGCTAGCCGACCGGTGGATAACTATACGCGAGTTTAACGGGTTGGAGGTTTAAAATGTTTAAAATAGTTAACCGTGAAGAGATGTCTGATGGCACTGTAATTCTAAATGAAGTCGAGGCACCCAAGATTGCCCAAAAAGCAAAGCCGGGTCAGTTTGTCATTTTAAAAGCCAATGAAACCGGCGAGCGCATTCCATTGACAATGGCCGAAACAGACCCGGATAAGGGCACCATTACCATTATCTATCAGGTCGTGGGCAAGTCCACGGCTTTGTTCAAAACCCTCCAGGTTGGCGATGACTATCAGGATGTGATTGGCCCTTTGGGCAAGCCCACCCATATTGAAAAGATCGGTAAAGTTGTTTGCGTCGGCGGCGGCACGGGCATCGCAGTAATGCATCCCATCACCCGGGCCATGAAAGATGCCGGCAACCATGTAATCTGCATCATTGGCGCCCGGAGCAAGGATTTGCTAATCCTGGAAGATCGAATGAAAGCTGCTTCTCATGAGCTGCGGGTTTGCACGGACGACGGCTCATACGGGCATCACGGATTTGTCACGGATGTCTTAAAAGAGGTTTTGGAGAAAGAAAAAATCGATCAAGTGGTCGCCATTGGACCGGTACCGATGATGAAGTTTGTCTCCAAGATGACCCAAGAATATAATGTGCCTACCTTAGTGAGTTTGAATCCAATAATGGTTGACGGCACCGGCATGTGCGGCGGATGCCGGGTGACGGTGGGCGGTCAAACAAAATTCGCCTGTGTGGACGGTCCCGAATTTGACGGCCATCAGGTGGATTACGATGAACTGATGATGCGCCTGCAGGCTTATTGTGAGGATGAGAAGAAATGTTACGAAGAATTCTGCATTATGGATCAATGACGATTCCGTAAAAAGTCCAACTATTGATTTGATCGAACTTATATGCGGAGGTTTACAATGGCGGAAGAAGTGACCAAAAAACCGAAAAGAGAGAAAATTCCTCGACAACCCATGCCGGAGCAAGAGCCGAAAGTACGGGCCAAAAACTTTGATGAAGTACCTTTTGGATACAGTCCTGAGACGGCCGTGAAAGAGGCTGAACGCTGCATGCAGTGCAAAAAGCCGGCCTGTGTCGCGGGTTGTCCGGTGGAGATCGACATTCCCGGTTTTATCAAGTTAATCAAAGAAGGTGAATTTACCAAATCCATCAGGAAGCTGTGGGAGAAAAACAGCCTTCCGGCGATTTGCGGACGGGTTTGTCCCCAGGAAATACAATGTGAAGGCCTGTGTATCGTCGGCAAAAAAGGAGATCCGGTCGCCATCGGCAATCTGGAACGGTTTGCTGCCGATCATGAAAGAGCTCACGGTACCGGTGCGCTGCCGCCAGTAGCCGACCCCACAGGTAAAAAGGTTGCTGTCGTCGGCTCAGGGCCTGCCGGGTTGACCGTTGCCGGAGATCTGATTGCCAAAGGGCATGAAGTAACTGTATTTGAAGCGTTTCACAAGCCGGGAGGTGTACTTGTTTATGGTATTCCTGAATTCCGGCTTCCCAAAGAGATTGTGGCCCAGGAAGTAAATTTCCTGGAACGGTTGGGTGTGAAGGTGGAATGCAATCAGGTGGTCGGCCGAACCATCTCGATAGAAGAACTCTTTGAGGATGGTTATGATGCTGTCTTCATTGGGGTGGGTGCGGGGCTTCCAACCTTTTTGAATGTTCCGGGCAAAAATCTGATCGGTATCTATTCGGCGAATGAATACCTGACCCGATCCAACCTCATGAAAGCCTACCGTTTTCCCGAGTATGATACACCTATTATCAGGGGTAAAAATGTGGTTACACTCGGTGCCGGAAATGTGGCCATGGATTCTGCAAGAACTGCTTTGCGTTTGGGTGCTGCAAACTCCCGAATTGTTTATCGACGGTCGAGAGTTGAGGTGCCGGCAAGAGCGGCCGAGGTGCACCATGCCGAAGAAGAAGGCGTTGAGTTCTTCTTTCTGGCGGCACCAACAAAATATCTTGGTGATGATAAGGGCCGCGTGATCGGGATGGAATGCCTCAAGATGGAACTGGGAGAGCCCGACGCGTCGGGTCGTCGCCGACCGGTGCCCATTGAAGGCTCAGAGTTTGAGCTGGAGTGCGATCTGGTTATCGTGGCGGTAGGAACAGGAGCCAATCCCCTGCTTACCAAATCTACTGAAGGGCTGACGCTAAACAAATGGGGCTACATCCAGGTAGATGAGAAAACCAACAAAACCAACAAAAAAGCCGTGTGGGCAGGCGGTGACATTGTCACCGGCTCGGCGACTGTTATTCTGGCAATGGGTGCCGGCAGAATCGCAGCCAATTCGATTCATGATTATCTCACCTGGGGCTGGTAGTGGTCTTCAATCCTAAAAGGCTATTTTCCCGATGAGCTGCGTTCTCCGCAGGCTTACTTCCTCGACGTACGAAAAGTACGCCTCGTCGTAAACCCATGCCCGCTCGTGCCCGTCCGCCTCGCTGCGCTTGGCAAGCGGGCGGGCCTTGCCTGGCAGGCGGGCTTGTGCGGCCCTGCTCTTCGAAAGAATTTCTTATTTAGAATTTTAAAACCATTTATTTTTTAGTTCGTAAAAATTTTCTCCGATTAAAACCAAATCCAAAAAATTCTAAAATTTCATATTTCATCAGCACATCCAAAATATTTCGGGCCTGAGCGAATTTCAACATCAGGCACGCAGCCCAACAAAAATATAAGCTGTGAAAAGTGTGTATTTGCCATGGCTAATCTGCAAATTCATTAACCACGAATTGAGAAAGATTTTTCGCTCTTGTAGGACCCTGCCTTAGCATCTTTCATAATTTCTTGCGTTACCAATTTGAAACAGGTAATTTCAAGTGAATTCGGTCGTTCGGATTCGAGACAAAAGGAGATATCAAATGACATACGAGGAGATTATCCAGTTTCACGGACATGAATGCCCCGGGCTTGCTATAGGTTACAGAATGGCCACCGCTGCAATGGAGCTTCTTGAATCGTTTCGTGCTGAAGACGAAGAACTGGTGGCAATCGTGGAAAATGACGCATGCGGGGTTGACGCTTTGCAGTGTGTTTCTGGCTGCACGTTTGGTAAGGGGAATTTGCTGTTTCGCGACTATGGGAAGCACGTTTATACCATTTACTGCCGATCGTCACGATCGGGTGTCCGTGTGCATTTTCACGGGAATGAAATTCCAGAGGGCCTACACGAAGACCGAAGCGCCCTTACCAACTGGATTTTGTCTGCTTCCAACGACAGCATCCTTTCTGTGACACCAACATCCATTCCCGAACCTGAACCAGCAAAAATCCGAGAGTCAATGCCATGTGCGTTCTGTGGAGAGAGTGCTATGGAATCGCGCATCCAGCAATTGCATGGAAAGCCAGCTTGCATTCCATGTTATGAGAAGCAACAGAAGTTCGACCAAAACGGTCAGGCAGGGATCGACAATTCGCGCTGCTGATATCTGGATCCGTCCGGCGAACAAAATCAATCATTTTAAAAATCAGAAACAGCTCAATTGGAAACATTCACAAAACCTAAAAAGTTGGTGGAAAATCCGTATTACCAGGATCAAAGACAAACTAGTCTAACCAATCTCAGCGATGAAGTGATTGATGCCCCTATCATTGATCTCATAAAGGGCTTTAACAAATTGTCTTATTGTTTCACCATGCAGAGTTGCTACGGACATTTTGTATACGACGATCAGAAGGATCCATATAACTTTGAGCCTTTGCCAATTAGCGATATCATTGACAGGGTGGAATACAGGATCGCCTATATCTGCCTTTGTATTGAGAACAGTGATTCGGGCAGGGGATTGCTTAAGGCTCTGAACGAAATAACGGCAATCGATCCGGAAAACATCCAATTCTGTTGTGCAGACTGGTTTTGGAACAAACAGGTCAATTCTTACGCACTACAAGTTCAACCAGACAGGTTCAAGCATAAAGACAGTGCTATGCTTGACTACAGAGAGGCATTACAAATAGAAAAAATACGAAATGAGTTCTTTATTCAGCTCCGGGAAATACCTTAAAATCAGAAAGAGAGCAATGAGTCCAGCTATCAGATCTGCGTCAGCTTGTTGGAAATAAAAAGGATTCATGGCAATCAGAAAACCTAATAAAGTTGATTAATTGAAGAAGAGAAATTCTGATGAGAGACTCCAGGACGACGCGGGAAAAATGGTTTGAGCAGCGTGATGACCTCACAGGCGAACATGCCTTGGGTGATGCCGGACAGATAATTTTCGCTTTGCTCTTTTTCGGGATATGGATAGCCGATTCGTTTTTTCTGAAATACACGACACAACTGAATGATATCGTTCCTGCTCTGGTTAGGAAGCCGATCGGAATTGTGCTTCTGTGCTTATCAGGCTATTGTGCCTGGTCCGGTTTGAGAATAGTTTTTGGAGAAGTGCGGGAAACGCCGTCAGTTATCCGCGAAGGTGTCTTTGGCGTGGTGCGGCACCCGATATATCTGAGCGAAGTGCTGTTGTATTTAGGCCTGTTCATGCTAAACATGTCTCTGGCGGCAGGTGCTGTGTGGATTGGTGCTACGGCTTTTCTGTATTATTTGTCTCGGTACGAAGAGAGATTGTTGCTGAAACGCTTTGGTGAAGACTACAGAACCTACATGCGCGATGTTGGCATGTGGATTCCGCAATTGCGAAGGAAATGATGAAGGATAGAACATCTTCCTTTATAAAGTTTGCACCAGATAAGAATCTTGCTATAGCGCTTGGTGCGGCTGTATTGTGTGTCATAGCCAGTGCATTTATGAACCTGACGGAATCAGAAATCGTCAGGGTCATTCTTCGCCAGTTTGTCCAGGTTATTGGCATCAGTCTGGTTCTTCCATTTTTTCTTATGTACCACAATAGAGAGTTTAAAAAGGCTTCAATACGCTTTGATCGTCCGCTCCGTTATATGGGAATCAGTGTTTTTTTAGCAATCTTATTATTCTTTCAGATGGTTATGGATATTGGCATTGAGAACATTCGAATAACTCGTCTGACCCAAATCGAGGGTGCCTTCTATGTGATGGTAACCAATGTTGTCGAGGTTATTTTCTTTGCCTGCTTCATCCGTTATTACATTGAAAAGAGTCTGGGAGTGATTCCAGGGATAATTATTGCTGCGGCCTTTTTTTCTCTTCATCATGCTGGATTTCAACCAGAATATATTAAACTATTTATCGTAGGTCTGATTTTCATCACAATCATTCGAATTGTCAACCATTGGCTCATTGCATTTCCATTCTGGTGGATCGGGGGTATTTTTGATGTGATGTTTGGATCCGAAGCGACCGCGTCAGTAAATTGGGAGGGATTTACGATCTATTCGGTGATTATTTTAGCTGCAATTATAGGTCTGTTTATCTGGAAATACAATCATGCGGCGTAACCATCCATTTGGAGCGTTTGAAAGATGAAAACTGATTATCTTGTATTCGTGGGTCTGTATTTCCTGGGAATGATGATTCGAGCTATTTATGAGGAACTTAAGAAAAATAGTCGTGTCAGTCCTAAAAACATAATTACTTTTGCAATCGTATTTTTGGCAATGTGCCTTATGTGGGCAAGTTGGTTCAACATGTGCCCTTTAGATCCGCTCCAGATCTCCTTGCCACGTGTTGTTACTTGGATTGGTTTTGGTACATTTTTAGTAGGATTGGTTTTAGCTATAGGCGCAGCGATACATCTTCGAGGGGTGGAAAACATCAACAATCTTGTGACAAAAGGTTTGTTTTCCAAAATCCGCCATCCGATGTACCTTGGATTCATTCTCTGGATTTTTGGATGGGCAATATATCATGGGGCGATTGCAAGTCTATTCTTGGGATTTGTGGCCATCGGAAATATTTTTTATTGGCAGAGATTAGAAGAAAGGGAGTTGGAATCGAAGTACGGAAAAGTATATTTGGAATATAAAAATAAAACATGGTTTTGATTCATGTTTTGTTTTAGCTGAAAGGCCCGAGAAATATGAGAATGACAAACCAACCGATTCAGGTGGAGAAAATTCCATGTTTGACTCGGAGCGTTCGCCTTCAATAAATTGCTCCCGATGATAAAGAAAGCGGAAAAAGGAAAGAACCATGACAGTTGTGCACAAGGCAATCCTTTTTGTGCTGGCAACCATCGGCATCACATGGGTGTCGCGATCATCATTGCTAAATATACAGTTTCACGGATTTTATCGTTTCTTTGCCTGGGAAACAATCCTGATCTTGTTTTTAGTGAATATGAACTATTGGTTTGTCGATCCGTTTAGTCTCAGGCAAATCATCTCTTGGTCATTTCTGATCGTTTCTCTCGTGCTCATCTATCAAGGAGTTCAATTGTTTCGCAGAAAAGGGGGATTAGATCAGGCGCGCAATGATCCGGCTCTGGTAGGCATAGAGAAAACAACGGAATTAGTTACAACTGAGGTGTATCATTATATTCGGCATCCATTCTATAGCTCATTATTATTTCTCGGATGGGGTATACTCTTTAAGAATGTAAGTTTGATCGGGGTAATTTTGGCCATAATAGCCACGACACTTCTGATAATAACTGCCAAGAAAGAAGAGATCGAGAACATTGAATTTTTTGGTGAGAAGTATCGAGAATACATGAAAAATACAAAGATGTTTGTGCCATTTATCTATTAAAAAAGTTTGAAATCGAATATCAGTAACTCTACTTTTTAACTATTGCTCGAACATTAATTACGCTCAATTACCAAAAGGACAAATAAATTGAACACGTTAGTCATTTATTGTTCGAGAACTGGCAACACGGAAAAAGTAGTTCAGTTCATGGGGAAGAAAATAAATGCTGACGTTATATCTACTGATCAAATTTCTGATGAAGATATTATTGGTAGAAAATTAATAGGTCTTGCATCTGGGATCTACTGGGGTAGGCATGATAAATCAATTTTTAACGCTTCAGAAAAGATTCCCAAAGACTGCGGAGTTTTTATTATTAGCACGAGCGGATTTCGCATTCCCTTGTTTGTGAAAGTATATACTTATTTGCTAAAAAGAAAACTTCGACAATTAGGGCTTATCCTTGTTGGGCAGTGGCATTGCCCAGGACATGATAAATCGAAGGATCTATTATTTAGATGGTTCAACATCAGTGAAGGAAGACAAAATGAAAGTGATTTCGCAGATGCTGAGAAGTTCATCTTGAAATTAGAGCATACTGAAACTGTCTGATCCTTTAGTTAGACTATATACGCTGTGACTTAGATTCTTATAAATTATCGATGAATTGCAGGGAATAAAAAAGTTTTGATATATTCGCATATCCGCAATTTTGATATTTTTCAGGTATTCTCATCTATAATCAGCTGATAATTTATACTGTGAAATAATGCTGCGGCAGTTTAGCATGCTTTGGATAAGATGATAATCTAAGGAGATCCCCATGAAGTTAAGTGATAATACAGTTTTTATTACAGGCGGTTCATCTGGTATTGGATTCGCACTGGCAAAAGGCTTTTTGGAGCTAAAGAATAAAGTCATGATATGTGGTCGTAATGCTGACAAGTTGAAGCAGGTCAAAGAGCGTTTTCCTGAAATCCATGTAATTCAGTGTGATGTCACAAATGAAGGGCAAGTTAAACAGGCGTTCGAATCAATAAAAAATAAATTTGGCTTTCTGAATATTCTCGTAAATAACGCAGGCATTCAGTATCGGCTTGATTTTCGTGAAGATAACGATGCGTTCAAAAAAATAGATGAAGAGATTGATATCAATTTCAGGGCCGTTGTTCACTTAACCAATGTATTAATCCCACTCTTAGAGAAGGCGCCAAAAGCGGCCATTGTTAATGTCTCTTCTGGATTGGGTATTGTACCGAAAAAAAGTGCTCCTGGTTATTGTGCAACAAAAGCTGCAATCCACGCCTTTTCAAAATCGCTTCGCTACCAATTAGAAGAAACATCCATTAAAGTTATAGAGTTGTTTCCTCCCTTTACCGATACAGATATGACTAAAGGGAGAGACAAAGATGTTCATAGGGAATCACCTGATTTTGTGGCAAGAAAATTTTTTGAAAAATTTGAAAAAGATCATTGCGAAATAAAGCCAGGACTGATGAATATTGTACTCCTACAAATGAATAGATTTTTGCCATCTCTGGCAGAAAAAATAGCTAAAAAACGTTAAGTTATGGGCTGATAATTTGTATTTAACGTAAAAGCGCTTGCAGCCGATGCGATAAACAGCCCGGCTAAAGCGCAGCATAAGAATACAGATAACTCTAACTAATCGGTACTTTTGAAATCTCCAAAAAGCTGTGATATAGCTTTGGTATCCGTAAAATTGCAAAATCGCGATACCATCTACTAATCTGAACTGCGACACGAAGTCGCGTATTTTGACTGTTCAGCGAAGGCATTAAGCCTTGGTCTGAACCCAGCGTCCCGTCGCTGCGATCCTATGGAAGCATGCGC
>Ga0209536_100006955_pt1 | contig 17210 bp, 17 predicted proteins | sample DeeMarSeWOR28_12_FD_187461 | JGI IMG/M metagenome (GOLD analysis project Ga0209536, IMG submission 187461) | Marine sediment microbial communities from White Oak River estuary, North Carolina - WOR-2-8_12 (SPAdes) (version 2) | ecosystem: Environmental > Aquatic > Marine > Intertidal zone >... | reverse complement strand
CAAAAAAGCCATGGTCACGTTTTTAAATCTCATCGCCAGTGAGCCGGATATCGCCCGCGTACCGGTGATGATTGATTCCAGTAAATGGGAAATCCTTGAGGCCGGCCTTAAGTGTCTTCAAGGCAAAGGCATTGTGAACTCCATCAGCATGAAAGAAGGCGAGGCCGCGTTTATCGAACACGCCCGTTTATGCCGCCGTTATGGTGCGGCGGTGATTGTGATGGCGTTCGATGAGCAAGGCCAGGCCGATTCCAAGGAACGCAAAATCGAAATCTGCCAGCGGGCCTATAAGGTGCTCACCGAGCAAGTGGGGTTTCCACCCCAGGACATTATTTTCGATCCCAACATATTCGCCGTGGCCACGGGCATTGAAGAGCACAACAACTATGGCCTGGATTTTATCGAGGCAACCCATTGGATCAAACACAATTTGCCCCATGCGTTAATTTCCGGTGGGGTCTCCAATGTGTCGTTTTCCTTCCGCGGCAACAATCCGGTGCGCGAGGCGATACACGCCGTTTTTTTATACCACGCCATCAAAGCGGGTATGGACATGGGGATCGTCAACGCCGGTCAATTAGCGGTCTATGACGAACTGCCGCAAGAACTGCGCGATGCCGTGGAGGATGTGGTGCTTAACCGGCGCGAAGACGCCACCGAACGTTTATTGGCCATTGCCGACAATTATCGCGGCGGCGAATCCACGGTGGCCAAAAAAGAGGATCTGGCTTGGCGGCAACTGCCCGTGGCTGAACGCTTAGCGCATGCTTTGGTGAAAGGGCTGGATCAGTACGTAGTGGAGGACACCGAAGAGGCACGCCAGCAATTTGACCGGCCCATCCAGGTAATCGAAGGGCCGCTAATGGATGGTATGAACCATGTGGGCGATCTGTTCGGCGAAGGCAAAATGTTTTTACCCCAAGTGGTGAAAAGCGCGCGAGTCATGAAAAAAGCCGTGGCGCATTTGATCCCTTATATTGAGGCGGAAAAACAGGAAGGCAGCAAAGCCGCCGGTAAAATTCTGCTGGCGACGGTCAAAGGAGATGTACACGACATCGGCAAGAACATCGTCGGCGTGGTGTTGCAATGCAACAACTTCGAGGTCATCGACTTGGGTGTTATGGTACCGGCGGTGAAAATATTAGAAGCCGCAAAAGAACATAACGTCGATATCATCGGTTTGTCCGGCCTGATCACCCCGTCACTGGAGGAGATGGCGCATGCGGCCAAAGAGATGCAACGCCAGGGATTCAACGTGCCGCTACTCATTGGTGGCGCAACCACCTCGCGGGCGCATACGGCGGTAAAAATCGAACCCAACTATGCTTCGCCCACGGTGTGGGTGAAAGACGCCTCGCGCGCCGTGGGCGTAGCGCAAAATCTGGTGAGCGAGGAATTCCGTGCTACATTCGTGGAAAAAATCAAAGCCGAATATGAAGAGGTGCGCATCGCCCACCAGGGGCGGCAAGCCAAAGTAAAATGGTTGAGCCTGGAGCAAGCGCGGCACAACAAAGCGCAACTGCAATGGCAGGGCTACGAACCACCGATACCCAGACAGCCGGGTATAGAAGTGTTTGCGGACTATGATTTGGCCGAGATTCGCCAGTATATCGATTGGACGCCGTTTTTCCACAGCTGGGAATTAAAAGGCAGTTATCCCAAGATTTTCGGTGATCCGGACAAAGGTGAGATCGCCAAAACCTTGTACGAAGAAGCCCAGATCATGCTGGAGAAAATCATTGCGGAAAAATGGCTGCACGCTAAAGCGGTAATCGGCCTGTTTCCCGCCAACAGCGTTGGTGATGATGATATCGAAGTGTATACCGATAGCGGCAGAGCACAGGTGCTAATGACGCTGCACAACTTGCGTCAGCAACAGGAAAAACCCCCGGGCAAACCCAACCGTTGTTTGAGCGATTATGTCGCACCTAAACAAAGCGGTTTACAAGACTACATCGGGGCGTTTGCGGTTACCGCCGGCATTGGTATTGAGGAGCACGTGAAACGCTTCGAGCAAGCTCATGATGACCACAGCGCCATTTTGCTCAAGGCATTGGCGGACCGGCTGGCCGAAGCGTTTGCCGAACTCATGCACGTGAAAGTACGCAAACAGTACTGGGGTTACGCTGGTGAGGAGGCGCTGGACAATGATGCCTTGATTCGCGAAGAGTACCGAGGCATCCGCCCCGCACCCGGTTACCCGGCGTGCCCGGACCATACCGAAAAAGCCTTATTGTGGCGGTTGCTGGATGTGGAGCATAATGCCGACATTTCTCTGACCGAGAGTTTTGCCATGTATCCGGCCGCATCGGTGAGCGGATTTTATTTTTCCCATCCCGAAGCAAAATATTTCGCCCTGGGTAAAATCAACCGTGATCAGATCGAATCTTATGCGCGGCGAAAATCCATGTCCGTGCCAGAGATGGAACGTTGGTTGGCGCCAAACCTGGGTTACGAACCAGGATGAGCCAGAGTTGAGGGGCCGGCCCCTACCGCTGGCTCCCGAATATGTTGATATTTTAAAAAGCTATATAAAACCGTTACCGCAATGAAAACGAAAACAGAAGATTTACGCATTCTGGAAATAAACGATGTTATCACTCCATCTCAGCTGCATGAGGAGTATCCGATTGACAACGGCGTATCTGCCACAGTGACTCAAGCGCGCCAGGAAATCCATAATATCCTCATGGGAGAGGATGACCGCTTGTTGGTGGTAGTGGGGCCATGTTCTATTCATGATCCCACGGCGGCCTTGGAATACGCCCAAAGGTTGCAAGGCATACGCGATGAATTGCAAAAAGAGCTCATGATTGTGATGCGGGTGTATTTCGAAAAGCCGCGCACCACCGTAGGCTGGAAAGGTTTGATTAACGATCCCAATCTGGATAACAGTTTTGAAATTAACAAAGGACTGGCCTTGGCCAGAAAGCTGTTATTGGATATCAACGCCATGGGTGTACCCGCGGGTACCGAATTTTTGGACTTGATAACCCCGCAGTATTTAGCGGATTTGGTCAGCTGGGGTGCCATCGGCGCGCGTACCACCGAAAGTCAGTTGCATCGTGAGCTAGCGTCCGGCCTATCGTGCCCTATCGGCTTTAAAAACGGCACGGACGGTACATTGAACATCGCCATAGACGCAGTGCGTGCCGCCAACCGGCCGCATCATTTTCTTTCTATGACTATGCAGGGGCGCTCGGCGATATTTTCCACCTCAGGCAACGAAGATTGTCATGTGATATTGCGCGGGGGTAAACAACCCAACTACGACGCCGACAGTGTCAATTTGGCTGCCCGTGGATTACGGGAAGCCGGTTTGGCCGAGTTGTTGATGATAGATTTAAGCCATGCCAATAGTCGCAAACAATTTGATAAACAACTCGAAGTGGGCGCCGACGTGGCAAGCCAGATCGCCAAAGGTGATCAGCGAATTATGGGAGTTATGATCGAAAGTCACTTGAAGTCCGGCCGTCAAGATGTCAAACCGGGGCAGGAATTAGTCTACGGTCAAAGTATCACCGATGGTTGTATCAGCTGGGAGAAAACTACGCCGTTGCTGCGTTTGTTGGCTGATGCGGTTAACTGTCGTCGCAGTGCGGCGAGTCTTTAAAACGGGATTTTTTTATTCGGGGTAATTTGCTTACCACGAAGAGCAAGAAGTTTGATTGTTTTTTCTTCTTGCTTTTCGTGGCCAAATCGTCAGGTTATTTCACTCCAAAGCCGTATATCAGCATCTTGCGCATCAACGCCAAACCTTCGCTGTAAGGTACGGTGCCGTTGTCACGGATAATTTGCTCGCCTTCGCTGGAGGTGGCGAAGTCAAGAAAGTCTTGCACTTTTTTAGTGGGCGACGGACCGGTGACCAAATACAACGGGCGGTATAAACCATAATTGCCGTTGCGCACGTTTTCGTACGAAGGCACTTTCCCGTCTAAGCTGGCGATTTTGACATCGCGTTTACGGGCGCTGCTGATACCGGTAATGCCAATGGCGTAACGGTCTTTCTCGATGGCTTTTTCAAGGGGACCGGACGATTTCACGACATATTCCGTATCGAATTGAACGGCACCGTCTTGGAACAGGTATTGGCGGATCGCATAACCCACCCCGGAAATATTGCCTTCGCGCACATAAAGATGAATGTCGGCGTTGGGCCCGCCCAGTTCCTTCCAATTCTTTATTTTGCCGGTGTATATCGCTTTGACTTGTTCACGGGTGTAATTGTCGATGGGATTGTCCTTGTGGGTGATAATGGCCAGGGCATCCCAGGCGACCGGGTGTAGCGACGCGTGTAGCTCGGAATGATCGGTCTCGGGCAAGCTCATACGGCAGGTGCCTCCCAAGTCTATGCGCAGATTCACCGTGTCGCGAATGCCGCGGGTGGCGCCGCCACCTTCCAAGACAACTTTTACATTGGATTTGGCTTCATACGCGGCCGCAAGTTCTGCCATAAAGGCTTTTTTGGTAATACCACAGCCCGCCCAATAGATAACGTTGTTTGGATCGTTGGCCGCTTGTACGTTGGTGATGAAAACAGTGGATAACAATACAGCGATATATAGTGTTGCTTGATGCTTAAGAAGCTTAAGGGATTGCATGAGTCATTCTCCAAACTGCGAAAAAACCGAAACCTTTGTAACTGATACACGAACTCAAGGAAACGCTAGTGCCCAATAAGTGCCGAAATACCCGTGCCATACCGAAGTGCCACGTCATGTGCGCTTTCCATGGTGCATTAACGGGTGGTTTATGTGAAAAACGTATATTGTCACCCGGTTGTTATTATCCAGTGTTATATTTTTATCGGTGTTACCGGGGCATGGTCAGGGCTATAACATACACGAATCCCAGTCATTATGCTATTGGTGCGATGCGGCATGGATTCGATAAGCGATTGACGCTGACAAGAAAGGGGCTCTAAGGCCCCTTTCTAACTACTTGCATTTTATAAGGTTATGCGATTTTACTGTCCACCAGGTGCGGTTTTTCCACAACGGCATTATTCAGCACTTCGCCCTCATCGGATTGGATGGTGATTTTGCGAGGCTTTAATGCTTCGGGAATCTCCCGTTCCAACTCTATGTTCAGCATACCGTTTTTAAAATTAGCGCCGGTGACCTTAATGTGATCGGCTAATTGAAATTGGCGCTCGAAATTGCGCGCGGCTATACCACGGTATAGATATTGCCGATCTTGCTCGGCGTCCTCGGATTTACTGCCGACAATGGTAAGGGCGTTGCCTTCCACCTCTATGGATAATTCGGACTGATCAAAGCCGGCAATGGCCATAGTGATCCGGTATTTGTCTTCGCCAGTGAGCTCGATGTTGTACGGTGGGTAGGAGGGGCGTTTTTGCTCGCTTCGCATAGTGGCATCCAGCAAAGAAGCCAGATGATCAAAACCAATAGCAGAACGGTATAAAGGTGAAAAATCGATAGTACGCATTATCATATCCTCATGGTTGATTTGTTAAGCAATACGATAGTTAAGTGCCCATCATTACGAACAGGCTATTTCAATCCCGCAAACCTCAATTGAGCGTTTGCGTTATTCTCCAAAATGGGGGTGAGGCAAATTTTTTCAAGGAAAATTAATTATCGCAAATTCAGATAGTTAACAATGCGATGGGCAGTCCACCAGAGATCATGTTGGAAAAGGCAAGGGAATTGCACAGAAAAATGGCGCTGAAAAGTGCAGTGAGAATATTGCTATATAGACAATTCATTGGGGTGTAGCGTTGAAACACAATATATTTTGTTATGGAACCTTGATGTTCAATGAGGTTTTTGAGGCGGTGGCGGGTATCTCCATTGAAAAAGAGCCCTGTGTACTACCCGGCTATGCGCGTTTCAAATTAAGTGGTCAGGTCTATCCCGGTATTATGGAAAAGCGCCATGCATCGGTGCCGGGTGTGTTATATCGCGGATTGTCGCAATCCCAATTGCATAGACTGGATCAGTATGAAGGTGACGAATTCTTGCGTGAGCTGGTGATGGTGCGAAACGAACAGCAACGTTATTATTCAGCCTGGGTGTATGTGCTGCAGCCCAAATACACTAACCTGTTATCTCAGGAAAGTTGGGATGCCGTGGAGTTCGAAAGGCAGTATTTGAATGACTATCTAGCCAATCTGCACAGACAAAACTATTGACTGCTCATGCAGAATACCCAATGGCTGGTTGTAAAGCATTGCAATTAGGAACTTCCGCCCTTAACTATCTATTAAGTGTAACAGTTAGCATGATATCGCGATTTTGGTCCAGAGGTTTATTATTCAACGGGTTGCTATTTTTGTTATCCGCTTGTGCCGCGCTTGAGCCGGCGGTGAAACAAGCCGAGCCAGACCCCGTTGATCAAAAATCTTTGCCGCAACTCAGTACGGGTGAAGCTTATTGGTGGTACGTCCCGGTCAAAATCCATTGGCCAGAGGAACAGCCAATGGCCTGGTACATAGATGTGTTACTGGCCCATCAAATATTCAAACCCATATTGTTGGAATACGCGCAGGAAATCGAGTTATGGCGTTTTCATCGCCGCGCCGCACGCGACCAGGCTGGCCACCGATTCAGTTTTATTTTTTATGCGCGGCAAGCCACCGCTACGGCGATATTGGATAAGCTTGCGCAACAGACATTGCTCGCGCAACTGATGGCGATGCAATATGTGGATGCGGTATATTTACATGACGTTAATCAAACCCCAAAACAGGCTATTGAAGCCACCAGCGATAAGAACTGGTCTTTGCCCATGCAAAGAGCTTGGCCGTATTTTGCCATGGGGACCAGTCAAGTGTGGTTAAGTTTGATCGATCAGCACGTTGCCGCCCTTACCGAGCACGACGGGGTGCAGCACGATTTGGAAGCGATGATTGGCTTTTATCAAACTATTGATGAGAAAATGGCAGCGACTTGGGAAACCGAAGGGGGGCATGCTTTACTGCATCATCTAAACGCTTTGTTTGGCTACGGAGAGGTGGCTGTCTACGAGCGGCGTATGATGCGGTTTTAAGCGGTACGGCAGATGACAGACGAATCCAGAGGTGAGGATTCCCGGAAATTGGGCGTCGGTATGGTGGTGGGCATGTGGATTATCGTGCTTGCCTTATTGACGGCTTATTTCAGTCATTGGGAGGAGCAGCAGTTCAATCCCAATCAGACGCTACATAGTATTTCCTCAGATGCTGGCGTGCGGGAAGTCGTGTTGAAACGTAACCGCTATGGCCATTATGTGGCCACTGGCGCCATCAACAATATGCCGGTAGTATTTATGCTGGACACCGGGGCTACTGACATTTCAGTGCCGCAGGCGGTGGCCGAACGGTTGGAATTGCAGCCGGGGCCAGCGGTGTACTACCAGACGGCCAATGGCAAAGCGAAAGCTTATATTACTCGGCTGGATAATGTTTCTCTGGGAGGTATATCGCTTCAAGGCGTGCGCGCTCATATCAATCCCAATTTCCACTCCGATGAAATTCTGTTGGGCATGACTTTCTTAAAACACCTGGAATTTACCCAAAAAGGTGACACTTTGACGTTGCGTCAATATCACTAGTTTCCGCCGTTAAATGCAACAAAGTTCGCATGAAGTGCAGAAATATTCCAATTTCTCAATTTTGGTCTAATATAAATGGGTTAAGAAACATCACATAATCACTAGGGTCTAATGGAACGGATTTTGCGTAAAAAGTGCAAAAATCGTCTCAACATGAATAAGAGGACAATAGTTTAGTGGCTGTCATAGTACGGTTTGAAAAGCGTCAAAAATATATCGCGCAACCGTGCTACACTATTTAACGACATTTCCAGATGCGAGAATCCGCTATGTCATTGACTTTTAATTCCACTAATGTGAACGAGATCACTGCAGCGATCAACGACGCTTGCGTCAACGTGGTTCAAACCTACGAATTGGCCACAGAAAAATACCTACAAAACGCCGACATTAAACCCGACCAAATCGCCACCGCGCTGGAGCAGTTTGTCGATATTATGCAAATGATTGAAATTGACTATGCCAGTAAACTGGTTGTCAGCAACTCACCGGAGAAATTCACCATTAACTATCACGAAGATGGCGACCATGAACCGCTCAGCAAAGAGGAAATCTCCGAGATTGGTAATTATGGTTTGGAGCTTATTCAAAACCTAAGTGAATGGGCCGGCGAAATGGATATGCCTGAGGAAAAACATCATTTGCACACCATCATGGTGGTGGTGGCTTTGTGGGTGGCGCGCCGGGGCGGATATTTGACCACCATTGAAACCGTGGTGGACACATTAGCGGCAATGGCAAACGCGTGTTATGAGCCGCATATATTGGCGGAGTTAAGCGATGTTATGGGAGAACTGATCAATGCTGTCTCCCAGGAGATTAAAAAGCAGGAAGTGGCGGAAGACACTCTGCAGCCGTGGCGTATATTGAATATTAATCGCGGTATCATCGCCACCCGCACCCATGACCCGCAAATCATGGAACCGGTATTCGACCAGTTGGTGCACAATATTCCCGAAGACGCTTCGATGTTTTTCGAGCAAGGCATGCAGCAAATGGAAGAGTTGGATTACCCCATGAATGTGCGCGAGGTAATGAACCGCTATTATCGCACCTATAGTGCTCGGGTGTTACACTAATCTCTGTGCTTCAATCCATAAACGGTTGCTTGCTGTACGCCTGTAAGACCCCCTGCGCGAAGCGCACAAATACCAAATGTTCGTCCACACTGTAGTCTTCTTCCATGGCGCCTGCCGGACTGTATGCAATGGCTGACTCCAAACGCAAATTTTTTCCGCCGATGTGTACGTTATATGGCATATTCCAGTCTTCCGTTCCCCTCATGAAATTAAACGCATGTTGGGCACTCCAGGTGGTGTGTAGCTCAAAGTCATGCGCTTGTGGGGAGCCCATATAGCTTGCCGTCGCCGGGTTCTGGGCAACGGTTTCCAGCGCCCGTTTTTGGTAAAGCCGCAGAGTCTCAATAAATAACCGCGCGCCTTGTTCGCCAATCATGGCGCTGATCGCGCGGTCGCGTATGCCGTTTTTAAGCACCAAGTCTTTCTGCAGCACTATATCTCCACCGTCCACCAAGTCGTTGATCAAATGCAGGGTTATCCCGGTGCGGGATTCACCGTGCTTCAGTTGCCAGAAAACCGGGTTGGGCCCACGATATTTCGGCAATAGCGAAGGGTGTAAATTGATACTGGCGATTTTCGCCAGTTGCCAAATCTTGCTGGGCAGGATGTAAGGGAAACAGGCCACCCAGATAAAATGCGGTTCGTACTTGCTAATCAGTGAATAACTTTCCAGATCATCGAGCTGCTTAACATAAACAATGGGAATGTTGTATTCCAACGCCAACAACTCAACAGTATCGTGCTTAGGCGGTTGCATAATCGGAACATTACCCAAGGTGTTGCGGATCCCGTCTTCCGGCTTGACGCCGGGAATGACCACGGCGGTAATGGGAATTCGGCGTTGCAATAACGGTAACAGCGTTGCATAGGACATGACGCCCAAGCTGCCAAAAAATACAATTTTATACGATGAAGGCGGCGTGTTTGTGAAGTCCTGATTCATTAGGGATACACCGGAGTTGTTGTCGTGACGTGCCGGATTAAGGCAGCAGCAGTAAAAGGCAAGCTGCTGGTATTATATCGGTAGTCTGAAGGATAAATTAAACTTTTTGAAACTTTAGGACGGCGGAGTTAATGCAATAGCGCAAGCCTGTGGGCGGTGGGCCGTCCTCAAACACGTGGCCCAAATGACTATCGCACCGTGCGCAACGGACTTCTGTGCGTACCATGCTATGGGAGTGGTCCGTTATCAGAGTCACCGCCTCTTGATTAATGGGTGCCCAATAACTGGGCCAGCCGCTGCCGGAATCGAATTTGTCATCGGAGCGAAACAGAGCACTGCCACAGCAAATACACTGGTACACACCGGCGTCCTTATGATTATAAAACTCTCCGGAAAATGGCGGTTCGGTGCCGTTTTCCCTGGCAATGCGGTATTGTTCCGGAGTTAGCTCACGCTTCCATTGTTCATTGGTTTTCTTCATGGTTTGATCCTTAGATTGGTCTGCGCAAGACATTGTGGCCGGCTAGTACAAAAGTTTCGGAAGCGATTGCGTTTTTACACCATTGCCGCAGGGAGATATCGGCTGCGAATGGACTCAGTAACACACTGGGGAGTGGTGGCGCCCCACTGACGATGAATAACACCATGGGCCAACGTTTCGCATTCACGGTTTTGCAGGTTTCTTTTGCCGGACACGGATTGCCATAATAAACCGTCAAGTGAATTTTTCCAATCCTAAGAGAGAGCCGTGTAAATTCAGGAATAATGGGAATTTTTAAGTTCATAGGGCATGCCAAGGCTTGCCGCTATCAAGAAAACTGTGAACCAGTCGATACATTGAGTGTGAAGAACATCCACTTTTCCAGTTAGGAGTTCTGCTAGGGGCAAGCCCAATCGAAAGATGGGTACGCAAAGCCACCGGCCTAAGGCGTCTTGTGGACGCTAAGGCAGCGGGGTTGCCAGAACCGAGGAAGTTCGCTTAAGCGCTCTTGTATCGCTTAAACGCCAGGCTCCTAACATCGACAGAGACTTTGCTCTGGAGGTGTGCAGCTATGGTGTATGGCGCCATTTTAAAAAAGACCAGCGGTAATTTCGCCACGCTTTATGCAGGATTGATGTTATTGTGTGTACTGATGTTACACACCAGTGTCGTCAACGCCTCCAACCTCAGCTTGTTAGTCAACGGTAAATCCTTTCATACGAAAAAATCCGAAAACACCTATTACAATGAAAGTAACTGGGGCTTTGGATTGCAATATGAGTTCGCCAGAACCGCTCAACCCTGGATTCCGTTTATGGCTGTTTCCGGTTTTAAGGATTCGCACAATGAGCCTTCTTATTACGCCGGCGGCGGGTATATGCGGCGCATGATGCTGGCGCGCAAACTGAGATATTTACACCTGGACGCCGGTTTGATCGGTTTTGTAATGACAAGGAAGGATTATAAGAATGGTGAGCCATTCTTGGGTGCTTTACCAGTCATGTCTTTGGGTAACAAAGATGTATCGGTCAATGTCACTTATATCCCTAAAGTACATCCCAAGATGGCTGAGTTGTGGTTTTTTCAATTAAAACTGTCGACTAATTCATTTAAGTAACTATATACGGAGGTGTTTATCGAGTTGTTTGTGTAATTTTGAGATCAATCACAGAATGTTTCCCTATAAAGCATTATTATGTTTTATAAGTCCGAGATGAGCATCGGACTCAAATTAAATGTTAGAAAATCTCTAAGCGGCAGAGGAGGTAGGCTACTTTAGCAGTACCAGCAAAAACACAAATGCAAGAATAATTTCTATGATGAATCCATGATAAGCTGATAAATGCTTATATAACCGACAAAAACTGTTTTCATTTTTATTCTTATTCCCAAGTATATCAATCGATATAAAAGGCGCCTGCGAGAGCAGGCGCCTTTAGCATTAGCGTGCATATAATGTTTTTATTTTATTGATACTGGCGTAGAGTTTAGAGCCGTATAAATCTTCCGAAGCTTTTTCGTCCAATCCTTGATTGGGTAGCAATACCAGCTCCATCATGTCTTTATGATATTCGCCTAGAGTTTCCGGCGGTGCTTGTGCTAGCGCCTGCAAGGTCGCGGAAAAATCGTATCCCGCTTGCTCAAATACGTGCTGCACGAATTTGAGTTTGCCTTGCGGTGTCAATCCTGTGGGCGATACCGGCAATTGCTCACCCAAAGTCTCATAGGCATTGGCGAGTTTTTCCAGCGCAGCGCGCTCGCCAAGTGGTGCCGATGGCTGGCGATCGCCATGGCAGCCTAGCAAACCGATCCCTAGGGCAACTACTAGAAAACAAATTTTCAACATGGACTCCTGAAGGATGATTTTTCTCATGGCGTATGGTAACACGGTTAATCCTCTGCGCCATCGGTACCCGCTTACCTCAAAGTTGGGGTGTTACTGCCTGAGTAATTCATTCGGACTCAACAATTCACTTTATTTTCTATGAGTTTTCGCAATTATACACTTCTATAGTTTGCACGGTCTTTGCATTTATAAAAAAGTATAAAAGGCACAAAAGCTAAAAAAGTTTTTGTAATTTATCGGCGTGTAAGCTGTCCAATTGTCACATGCTGCCGATAAGTGTGCCAAAGGGACCAGCCCGAACGTCACTTAAAATCGATGAGCTGATCCTCCTGCAGCTTACTAAGGAGGCGATCTATGAAGCGATTAATCATTAAGATATTGTTAATTGGAAACTTTGCAGGATTGACTCTGTCACCTGCACAGGCATTTGAAAATCTGTCTTTAGCGTTGACTACGGAACAGCAAATGTGTTTTTCGATGGCGATGGTCGGAATGGATTCCGTCATAAATGCGCGATTGGGAGTTCCTGCTGAACACGCCCTGGAATTGGCGAGCCAGCCGGTGACCGCTAATGCTGAGACTTATGATAATAATTTGCTTAATGTTATTTTAGAGGCGTATTTGTGGCGGGAAACACCTCACAGTTATGCAATAAAAGTATTTTATGGATGTGCAGTGGAATCGTCTTATCGCAAACAGGCCAAAATTGACTGACTGCCTTAACTTCTTGCGCAAAAAAGCCGCCTAGGAGCGGCTTTTTTTATGGATGATTTTTAAAGAGTTTAGTGCCCAGTGCCGATACGAATGGGACGAATTGATGCAATAGGATTTTGTTCTATGTCACAACTCACCGTCGATCAAATCTATCTTGTGCTGGTGGAGCCTTCCTCAGCGCAACACAAGATTATCAGTAAATACCTCGGTGAGATTGGTATCAAAAACCATACCTGGGTGAGAAACGGCAACGAGGCTCTTGCCGCCATGCAAAAAAGTATGCCGGATTTAGTCATCAGCGCCATGCATTTACAAGACATGACCGGCACCGAACTGGTGCAAGCGATGCGCGCAGACAGCGACTTGCAGTCCATTCCCTTTATGCTGATTTCCAGTGAAACTCACTACCGCTATTTAGAACCCATAAGGCAAGCGGGTGTAATAGCCATATTGTCAAAACCGTTCACGTTTTTACAGCTAAAAAAAGCCATCGATTCGACGATCTACTATCTGGATCCGGGTGATGTCAATGTCAGCCGTTTTTCCGGCGACGAACTCAATGTGTTAGTTGTGGATGATAGTTCCACGGCCCGCAAGCACATCATTCGCGTGCTAAACAATATGGGTATAGATCGAATTATCACCGCTGAAAATGGCGCCCAGGCCTTGCAGTTGGTTGGTGAACAATATTTTGATCTTATCGTCACAGACTACAATATGCCGCAAATGGACGGAGCGGAACTAGTGGAACATGTGCGTCGCGGCAGCTCTCAGGCCAGTGTGCCGATCATCATGGTATCCAGCGAAACCGACGACAGCAGACTTGCCGCAGTTACCCAAGCTGGAGTATCAGCGGTATGCGACAAGCCGTTCGACGCCTTTACCGTAAAACAGCTGATAGAGAAAATCGTTGTTTAGCGTTCAGGTACTGTGAAGGGACAATAGAAGGGACAAAAACAGATGTCAAATACAATGCCTGTGTTAATCGACCAAATCCATGTGGTTTTGGTGGAACCGTCTTGCGCACAACATAAAATCATCGAAGCCTACTTGCGCGAGCTAGGCGTCAGCTCTGTGGATTGGGTGCAAACCGGTAAGCAAGCTTTGGAGATGTTGCAACGGCGGAGGCCGGATTTACTGATCAGCGCTATGTACCTGGAAGACACCACCGGAACCGAACTAATCCAAGGCATACGCGCTGGTGAGCTCTGCCGTGATGTGCCGTTTATGCTAATTTCCAGCGAAACGAATTATCGGTATTTGGAGCCTATCCGCCAGGCTGGCGTGATAGCAATACTTCCCAAACCGTTTGTGAAAGAACAACTGGAAAAGTCACTATACGCAACCTTGGACTATTTCGATCCGGAGCGGGTCGAGCTACCTAAAATCGACTACGAAGATTTTAAAGTATTAATCGTAGACGATAGCGAGACATCCCGCCGCCACATCAAACGCCTGCTTCGCCGTATGGGCTTGGAAAATATCACTGAAGCGGAAAACGGGTTGCAAGGCCTGGAGTTAATTGGCGACGATTTTTTTGATCTGATCGTGACCGACTATTATATGCCGGAGATGGATGGCAAAGAGTTTATCGAACGCATCCGCGAAGATAGCCCCCAGGCTAGCGTGCCCATTCTTATGGTGACCAGTGCCGCCAATGATGAAAGCCGGTTGGCAGCCGTGCGCCAGGCGGGCGTGTCCGCTATTTGCGATAAGCCGTTTGAGCCGAAGAAAATCAAACAGCTCATCGAGAACATCATTTGAAAACAAAAATTATAACCATGAAGGCACGAAGGATTCGATGATACAACAGGGTTAGTGCTTTCTTTCCAGGATTACAAAGCTGCAGGCATAGGGATTTTTTTCGTCCGCGGGGTGTTCCACGCGCCGCTTTTCTTGCCATTCACTGAGATCGAATTCCGGAAACCACGCGTCACCTTTCACCTCAGCGTGAACTATAGTCATATATAAACGCTGCGCCAGCGGCAGGGTTTGCGCGTACAATGAGGCGCCGCCGATAATCATCACCTCATCAGCGTCTTTGGCGGCATTTAAAGCCGCTTCAATGGATGGCACTACCGTTGATTCCTGTGCTTGATAGTTTGCGTCATTACTAACGATTATATTGTGCCGTTGAGGCAACGGCTGGGCGCCAAAAGACTCAAAAGTCTTTCTGCCCATTATAATGGGTTTGCCTAGCGTATTTTGCCGGAACCACTTCATGTCCGCGGGCAGTTTCCACGGCAAAGTGTTTTTAATACCAATGACCCGTGCATCGGTCATAGCCCAGATGAGCGAAATCATCATACTGCGACAGGTGCTTTAATGTGTGGGTGACATTGATAGTCGCACAAGGCGAAATCGTCGAACCTGAAATCGAATAACGAATTGATTTCTGGGTTGAGTTTCATGGTGGGCAACGGGTAAGGGCTGCGGCTTAACTGTTCACGGGTTTGCTCCAGATGATTTAAATACAAATGGGCATCGCCTAGCGTATGTACAAAGTCGCCTGGCTGCAGACCACTGACCTGGGCGATCATCATAGTCAATAAAGCGTAAGAGGCGATATTAAACGGCACGCCCAAAAAGATGTCGGCGCTGCGCTGGTACAGCTGGCAAGACAGTCTACCCTCGGCCACATAAAACTGGAAAAAGGCATGGCACGGCGGCAACGCCATGTTGGACAGCTCTCCCACATTCCAGGCGCTGACGATTATGCGGCGCGAGTCGGGATTGGTTTTAATCTGCGCCAACACTTCGCTGATTTGATCAATATGGCGGCCATCGGAGCTGGGCCAGGAGCGCCATTGGTAACCGTAAATGGGGCCCAGATCGCCGTTTTCATCGGCCCATTCATCCCAGATAGTGACCTTATTGTCGTGCAAATAATTGACATTGGTATCGCCTTTCAAAAACCACAGCAATTCATGGATGATGGAGCGTAAATGCAGTTTCTTGGTGGTCACTAGGGGGAAGCCCTGGGATAAATCAAACCGCATTTGATGACCAAACACGCTCAACGTCCCCGTGCCTGTGCGGTCTTCTTTCTTGACACCGTTTTCCAGCACATGACGCATTAAATCCAAATATTGTTGCATGGTTTACCTCTTGCTTGATTCGAAGAAGCCTACGAGTTTATCGCGGCGTTACCCGATGCAGGTTTGTTCTGATATGCCCACCATAATAATGCGGCACCCACTAAAATCATAGGCGCAGACAGCAATTGTCCCGTCGTTAGCCAGCCGAAAGCGATAAATCCGCTGTCCCCCATGTGGGCATCCGGCTGGCGAAAAAATTCCACCCCAAAACGGAAAACGCCGTAGCAGAGCGAAAACAATCCGGATACCGCCATACGCGGCCTGGGTTTGGCGGAAAATGTCCATAAGATGATGAACAACGCAACGCCTTCCAGTAAAAACTCATACAATTGCGAGGGATGCCGTGGCAGCGGCCCGGCGCCGGGAAAGACCATGGCCCAGGGTGCATCGCTCACCCGGCCCCATAATTCTCCGTTGAAAAAATTACCCAGGCGCCCGGCGCCTAAGCCAATGGTCGCCAGCGGGGCGACGAAATCCATTACGTCGAAAAACTTTTTGCCATATTTGCGGGTGAACCACCACATGCCCAGCAATACGCCAAGAAAACCGCCGTGAAACGACATGCCGCCCTCCCACAGGCGCAATAGCACGAGGGGATCGGCGAATAACTCATCGCTGGCGTAAAACAACACATACCCTATGCGCCCACCCAGCACCACACCCAAGGCCACATAAAACAAGGCGTCGGTGACTTGCTCCGGCACCCAGCCTGAGTCGGGCCGTTTGGCTCGCACCATGCCCAGCCACCAGCCACCGGCAAATCCCACCAAATACATCAATCCGTACCAGTGCACGGCCAAAGGGCCTATCTCAAAGGCGACGGGATCGATTTCCGGGAAGCGCAACATGGCCGGGAAGTGTATCACTCCTAGGAAGGCAATTAAATTCTGGTCACCCGCAGCAATAACGCTTTTAGATAGTCTGTTTCCGCAATAGCGGGATGCACCGGATGGTCCGGACCTTGATGGCCTTGCTCGACGATTTGGGCGCCGCGGTCCAAATGGCGGGCGGTTTTGGCAATGATATCGACCAGTTCTTGAGACTTAAGATGATAGGAGCACGAAGCGGATAACAGCAAACCATCCTTGCTTAATAACTGCATGGCCAACTGGTTTGCGCGCATATACGCCGCGAGACCTTGTTTATGGTCTTTTTTGCGTTTGATGAACGCCGGCGGGTCGAGGATGACCACATCAAACTGTTGTTTGTCTTCATGCAGTTTTTTCAAGGCGTTGAACGCATCGTCTTTAATTATGCTAACGGTACTCTGGCAATGGTTGAGCTTTGCATTGCCCAGTGTGTGATCCAGCGCTGCTTGGGAGGAATCCACGCACACCACTTCTTTAGCGCCGGCGCGGGCCGCTTGCACGCCCCAGCCTCCCACATAGCTGAAGACGTCCAATACCCGCAGCCCACTAACGTACTGGCAAAGCCGCCGACGATTCATGCGGTGGTCGTAAAACCAGCCGGTTTTCTGCCCGCTCAATGGATCGAA
>Ga0209536_100006953_pt1 | contig 17215 bp, 13 predicted proteins | sample DeeMarSeWOR28_12_FD_187461 | JGI IMG/M metagenome (GOLD analysis project Ga0209536, IMG submission 187461) | Marine sediment microbial communities from White Oak River estuary, North Carolina - WOR-2-8_12 (SPAdes) (version 2) | ecosystem: Environmental > Aquatic > Marine > Intertidal zone >... | reverse complement strand
CCCCGGCTGTTTTCGAGAAGTTGTTGGCGCCTTCCTTGAGGAAGTCGGCCATTACTCCATAACTGCCAATGCAAGGCCCATATGTATAGATATCTGCCTTGATATCCTCGATGTGGATGAAGTGCACTCCTCCCCGGTACAGCTGGGTGGAGGGATGGTGACATGCGCCCATGGGGTCATGCCGGTTCCGGCACCTGCCACTGCTGAAATATTAAAGGGAATCCCGGTGCGGTCGGGAATGGTGGACTATGAGGCCACCACTCCAACCGGGGCGGCGATCCTGGCCGCAACAGTGGATCGGTTTTCCCCTGAGGTGGAGATGTCCATTGAAAAAACGGGATACGGGATCGGACAGCGAGACGGCCCCGTTCCCAATGTGCTGCGGGTATACCTTGCCGTAAAGGAAAGGGCAGTAGAAGAGGAAACTGGGTCCATACAGGATGTGGAAGAGGAGGATGCGATCATGCTGGAATGTAACCTGGACGACATGAATCCCGAGTGGTATGCACATGTGACCGCCGTTTTATTTGATGCAGGTGCGTCCGATGTTTTCCTCACACCCATCGTCATGAAAAAATCGAGGCCTGCACACATTTTCAGTATACTCTGCGCTGCAGGTCAGGTGGAAAGGATGAAGGAAATCCTTTTCAGTCAAACAACCACCATCGGAGTGAGGGCATACAGGGTACGGAAAAGCATACTCCGGCGGGAAGTGATCACGGTGAATACGAAGTTCGGAAACGTACCTGTGAAGAGATCTTATTTCAGGGGCAAGGTAGTGAATGACAAGCCCGAGTTCGATATCTGCAGTCATCTGGCACAGAAGCATGGCGTATCACTGGAGGAAATTCGGAAGGAGGTTTACAGGAGTTTATGATGGACAAGGAGAAAATTATCAGGCTTTTAGATCGATACAAGTCCGGAGAGTTAAATCAGGATGAAGCGGCGGTAGAGCTGCTCTCTGCCGGACTGGCGCATCTCGGATTTGCGACCATCGATACGGAGCGGTCACACCGGACGGGGATCCCCGAAGTGATCTATTCCGAAGGGAAAACCCCGGAGCAGGTAGCTGAGATTGCGTCCGGAATGCACAGTCAGGGGATCCCGGTGATGGCTACGCGTGCCAGCAGGGAAATGTACGACAAGGTTCAGGAGAAGATTCCGGGGGCCAAATATTATGAAGAGGCCAGGATCATTCTTTATCAGCCAGAAACACCGGCCCCGGCTGAGGGTTACATTGCCGTGGTTTCTGCCGGCACCTCGGATATGCCCGTCTCCGAAGAGGCAGCCATCACAGCGGAATTCCTGGGCAACAGGGTGGAACGCATCTACGATGTGGGTGTGGCCGGGATCCACCGTTTGTTCAACCGGATCGAACTGATCAGGGATGCAAGCGTGGTCATTGTGGTCGCAGGCATGGAGGGAGCCCTGGCCAGTGTGATAGGGGGACTGGTGGAGCGGCCGGTCATTGGCGTTCCTTCAAGTGCCGGATACGGAGCAAATTTTGGAGGAGTAGCTGCATTACTCTCCATGCTCAACAGCTGTGCCAGCGGTGTGAGTGTGGTGAATATCAACAACGGATTTGGCGCTGCATGTCAGGCCCACCTGATCAATAAGGTGAAAGGTGAAAGGTAAAAGGGAAAGGCACTTATGAATGAGATGCATGTTTTGGTACTATCTGCAGCTACGCTGGGAGTGATACATACCCTGCTGGGGCCCGATCACTATATCCCGTTTATTGTCCTCAGTAAAGCAAGGAAATGGACCCGCACCCGCACCATGTGGATCACATTTATATCCGGGGTGGGGCATGTGAGCGGATCCGTGATCCTGGGTTTGATCGGGATAGCCATGGGCATCAGCCTGCACAGGGTGGAGGCCATAGAGGCCAGCCGGGGTGCGGTGGTCGGCTGGATGGTGATCGCTTTCGGACTTCTATATACAGCCTATGGGATCTACAAATATATCAGGCGTGGTGCACATTTTCACCTGCCATCTTTTATGCGGCCCAAGTCGATCCGCCACAGGGATCTCCATCTGGGGGACCGGGAGCTGGAAAGGGAGGATGACGGGGGCCGGCTCACCCCGTGGATCCTGTTTCTGATTTTTGTTTTCGGCCCCTGCGAAGTACTTATTCCCATGCTGGTCTATCCCGCAGCCGAACACAGTACCATAGGCATCATCCTGGTTGCCCTGGTTTTCGGGATTGCTACCGTAGGGACCATGATGCTGGTTGTCCTGCTGGGATACAGGGGGATCTCCATGGTCAAATTCAAAGGAAGGGAGCATCAGCTGCATCTCTATGCCGGCCTGGTGATCCTGCTGGCCGGTGTGGGTATGCAGTTCCTGGGATTATAACCCGCTGAACCGGACCCGGTCAGGGATTCCCAATTTTGTACAGGAACCCGCTTGTTCGCATTAATATCGCTCCCGTGGTCATGGCCGGGGTCGCCCATATTTCACCTTCAAGTTTGTTCTCGGAAACAGGTTGCCAGCTCCTGCCTGCCCTGAACACCAGGGTGGTGCCGCTGGTGGAGCTCAGGTAGAGCCTGCCGTCCGCATATACCGGTGAGGAGTTGTATTTCCCCTTCAGTTTTTCAGACCACAGCACGTTCCCCGTCTCACCATCAATGCAGCTCAGCAGGCTCCTCGAGTCCACGGTATAGAGGAGACCATCCACTACGACCGGGGTGGGGAGCTGAAGGATGGGAGAGGAGAGTCTCCATTTGATATGAGAGGAGGTTATATCACCTTTCCCACGCGGGTCCACTGCCATCAGTTCGCAATATTTTCCCGCTTCGTCCACCACAAATGAGGTGTAGAAGTAGAGTGTTCCGTCACTCTCCACAGGCATGGAAATGGTGGAATCTTCTCCCTGGATGATTCTCCAGACCTCTTCCCCGGTTTCCGGATCATAGGCAATGCATGCAGCCGATCCATTGCTGATCATCAGGTCCCGCCCTTCCACACGAATGATGATGGGGGTGATGTAGGCTTTTTTGCCGATGGGTTCCAGTTGATCATAGATCTCTTTGGGCCGTTGGGTACGCCAGAGGGTGGCCCCGCTCTTTTTATCCAGGGCTACAATATACTGTACATCAGAGCCCTCCATATGTACAATAAGTTTATCCCTGTAGATCAGAAGTGAGGATCCAGGGCCCTGTATGTGCTCACACTGCAGATCGGTCCGTTGCCAGCGTGTTTCGCCCGTTTCACGGTCCAGGCAAGCGGTTCCGTACCTGCCGAAGTGCACATATAACCAATCCTCCTCGATGGCCCCTGTGGGGGTGGCATAGGTGTTGACAGAATGTTTCCTGTAGAGCGTGTCCGGATGAAAAACCAGCAGATCATGAATCATATCTCCAGAGGTCCAGTCAAAACATAGTGCCCGCATCTCCCTGTTTTCTTCCGTGGTGAGCCAGACCTGGTTTCCTGAGATGAGCGGTGAGGACCAGCCCCTGCCGGGAACCGGGGTTCTCCAGCTTACATGGGAAGAATCGTTCCACGACACCGGAAATCCGTTTCCTGCGGCGATCCCGTCCAGGTTGGATCCCCTGAAATGGGTCCACATGGGTGTGGTCTCCTGACCGCTCAGGTGAGGGGATAAAAATAGCAATAAACTCAATGCCAGTATTTTACAGAAAATTAAGGTAACATATTTCAATCTATTACCGTATAAACGAAAACAGGGAATGTAGTGAAGCCTGAACATAACGAAAAGGGCCTTTAAGGTGGATGGATTCGCGTTGACCCAAATATAATCTTTTTTGGCCCGGGAGTAGGGATACATTCCCTGTTTATAAATAAACGGTCACTGCTTGTGATTTCATTTTATATTGACAGTCAGTGCTGTTAGAAAAATAAAGAGCCATGAAAAGGATCATACATCTGCTTGCAGTCCTGATCATGACAGGCATCACAGGATCGCTGGCGGGACAGAATCTGCTGGAGAATCCCGGTTTTGAAGCCCCCGAAGGGTGGGACAAACTCTGGATCCTTTCCACACTTGACCCCTCCTCGGCCAGTGCCATTGCAGAGCCCGTGACAACCGATGTTCATGAAGGAGGAAGGAGCGTGAGGTTGACCAATTCGGTCAAGCTGAAATGGACCTATCTCTATTCTGACAGTACCAGCGCTCCGATCACACTGAGGGCAGGGAAGAGATATGAAGTAAAGGGGTGGCTCAAGGTTCTTGAGATGGGGAAGCAGGCGGATTTATCCATATACTGGAACAGTGGCCGGGATTCCCAGTCATTCTATAACCAGAATCCAGATCCGGTTACCCAGCCCGACTGGTTCATGGTGATGGACACCATCTATCCCCAGACCAATTGTTCGGACGGTTACCTGAGGCTGGGTTTCAGAACCGATAAAGCCGGCCTGTTCCCTGTTGGGAGCCTGCTGATGGATGATTTTTCCGTGGAAAGAATTCCGGATGACACCGATGCCGATATCCTTGAAATCGAGGTCGAAGGACAGGTTTCACAGGCCGAGATCAATTATTTCACTTCGAGCATACGGCTGGCAGTGGAGGCCGGTACCAAAGTATCGGAACTTGTTCTTAAAGATATTGAAGTAAGCCCCGGGGCGGAAGTGGCACCCGAGGAAGGGGAGGTGATTGATTTCAGTTCTCCCGCTTCTTTCAGTGTGACTGCAAAGGATGGGGTAACCACCCAGGACTGGAGTGTGGAGGTAGCAGTACTCTCCAGCAGCGAGGCGGATATCCTGGAATTTACCATACCCGGTCAGTCTGGCCTGACAGGCATTGATCCCGACCAGCATCTGGTGGATATTCATGTACCATTCGGAGCTGATGTGACAGCGCTTATACCGTCTGTCACTGCGAGTACAGGTGCAACCGTCGATCCATCGCCGGGAAGTGCCATCGATTTTTCTGCCCCGGTCGCATTCACAGTTACTGCCGAGGACGGAACAACCCAGCAGATCTGGATCGTAACGGTCTCCGAAACCGCACCATCTGCCGCAACGGAACTGCTGTTGTTTGAGCTTGACAATCAGACCGGACCTGCCCTTCTCGACGGAGCATCCCACACGGTCGAGCTAGAGGTGCCCTTCGGCACGGATCTGACCGCGCTGGTGCCGAACATTGAGATTTCCGGCGGGGCAGTAGTAAATCCCGGCAGTGGGGTGGCGACCGATTTTACTTCACCCGTGGTTTATACAGTTACCGCACAGGATGGCACCACACAACAGGAGTGGACGGTGACGGTCCGGTACGCACCCAACAGTGCAGCGGAGATCACCGGATTTACCGTGCCGGGACAGAAAGGCCGCTCTGTCATTGAAACAGATCCCCGGACCGTTGTGGTGGAAGTTCCTTTTGGTACCGACGTTTCCTCCCTGGTACCGGAGATCGAATTATCTGCAGGTGCCATTATCAGCCCGATCGGGGGAGTAGCTACCGATTATACGCAGCCAGTGGTTTATACCGTCACAGCACAGGATGGAACCAGCACCGGGGTGTGGACCGTTCATGTGGTGATCCTCGAAAATACGGCTGCGGCCATTCTCGGGTTCACCGTGCCGCTACAGGAAGGCGAGACGGTGATCAATGACGAACAGAAGGTGGTTACGGTGCGGGTTCCCGACAGGACCGATGTCAGCTCGCTCATACCCAACATAGAACTCTCAGCCGGAGCTACCGTGAACCCTGCCGGAGGTATCGAAACCGATTTTTCCAATCCGGTGGTATATGTGGTCACCGCTGCAGACGGTGTGACCACCGAGGTCTGGATCATCCAGGTAGTGGTGCTGGAAAATACGGCTGCTGAGATTACAGGATTCTCACTGCCGGAGCAAGCCGGTCCTGCCAAGATAGATAGAGATACCCGGACCATTGCCATTGAAGTGAATCCCGGAACGGACCTGTCGGCACTTGTCCCGGACATAGCATTGTCGGCTGGTGCCACCGTGGATCCTGCAAGCGGGGAAGTGGTGGATTTCTCATCCTGGGTGATCCTGACGGTTACCGCCGAGGACGGGGTAACGAAACAGCAGTGGCTCGTCAACGTTACCGTGGCAGGTGGGGCTACCGGAGCTCCCGGTATCCTGCAGGGATTGATCCGGGTCTATCCCAATCCTGCGACCAGTTTCATGGTGGTGGAGACCGGAGAGGCGGCTGAGATCGTGATCCAGGATCTCAATGGGCGGCTTGTGCGAACCGTACAGGCTGCGGACAGCAGCATCCACCTCCCTGTTTCGGAGCTGGAACGGGGGATTTACTTTGTTACCGTGAAAGCCGGGACGAACCGGAAAGTGATCAAAGTGGTACTGGAATAAGGCCCGAGTCCCCCGATCCCTTATTCTTCAAATGCCGCATCAAAATCGATTTCCGAGGGGGGGAAATCAATTTTCTTTACAAAGGCGCACGCCTCGGTGGCTCCGTGTTCGCGGTCCATTCCGCTGTCCTCCCACTCCACGGAAAGAGGGCCCTTGTAACCGATCCTGTTCAGCTCCCGGATGATCTCCTCGAATTGGATCTTTCCCCGGCCGAGGGATCTGAAATCCCAGTACCTGCCGGGAGATCCGAATTCCGTATGTCCCCCGAAAACCCCGGCTTCAACCGGCACATCAGACCATCCGGCATCTTTCATATGGACATGAAAGATCCGGTCGCTGAAGGTGGAAATAAAGGAGACATAGTCCACCCCCTGGTACCCCAGGTGCGACGGATCATAATTAAATCCGAAAGCAGGATGATCATCCAGAGCTTCCAGTGTCCTTTTTGCAGAGGCAATGTCAAAAGCGATCTCGGTCGGATGGACTTCCAGTCCGTAACGGATCCCCAGTTTCCGATAGGCATCCAGGATAGGTTTCCACTGAGAGGCAAAGAGTTTGTAGCCTTCGTCGATCATGGAGGATGGGGTGGGGGGGAAACCGTACAGCAGGTGCCAGATGGGACTGCCGGTAAATCCGTTCACCACCGGTACTCCCAGCCGTGCTGCCGCTTCCCCAGTTTTGATGATCTCATCGGCGGCCCGCTTGTTTACCCCTTCGGGATCCCCATCCCCCCATACATAACCGGGTAAAATGCTTTTGTGTCTCTCGTCTATGCGATCCGACACCGCCTGTCCCACAAGATGCGTGGAGATGGAAAAGAGTTGAAGTCCGTATGAATCGAGAAGGGCCCGTTTCTCCCTGCAATATGCTTCATCGGCTTTATCCACTTCGAAATGGTCTCCCCAGCAAGCCAGTTCCAATCCGTCGTAACCGAAGGATTTTGCTTTCTGACATAAGGTTTCCAGGGGCAGATCGGCCCACTGGCCGGTGAATAAGGTTACTGGTCTGTTCATTTTTATCTGTATTGGTTGATTTTTTACAGTTCCCGGATCCAGATGTTGCGGAATGAATCGGTATGGTCGTGATCCTGGATCATGAGCGGCAATTTCTCAGGGTGTGCTTTATAAGCCGGTTTTCCGATGTAACGCGTCGGCCCCAGCAACTCCACGTGATTCTGGACCAGTACGCCGTTATGGATCACGGTTGCAAAAGCGGGTTCAGCCAGTGTACCGTCGCTGTTGAACCGGGGAGCCCTGAAGATGATATCGTAGGTCTGCCATTTTCCGGGGGGACGTGAAGCATTGACCAGGGGGATATGCTGTTTGTAGATGCTTGAAGCCTGCCCGTTGTAATAGGTCTCATTTTCGTAGGAGTCGAGTACCTGCACTTCATACAATCCCATCAGAAAAATTCCACTGTTCCCCCGGTCCTGGCCTTTTCCCTCCACACCGGCAGGGACACGCCATTCCACATGAAGCTGTACATCCCCGAAGGCCTGTTTGGTCCTGATCCCGCCTTTACCGGGCACAATGGTGAGGACTTCACCTGCATCCCAGCGGGCCGGTCCTTTCCTTTCGCTTTCCCATTTCTCTATGTCTTCCGGCCCTCCGTACAGCACAATGGCATCGGAGGGAGGTTTTGTTCCTTCGCCCGGGGTCACCTTCTCAGGCTTCCTGGACCAATCTTCGGTTTCTTCTGGTCTCTGACATGCCACGGAGTATGCCAGGCTGGTACAGAGGATCGCGGCAACAATGCGTTTCATATGGTTCTTGGTTAAATTGTGAATGATCGAATCCCACTAAATTAATAAAGTTAAATGAATTGATTATGAACAACCCATTTCGTATTTTTATTTGGAACTGACACCCAAATTATGCCCTATGACTATGTATAAATCATTAAAGATTAGTTATTTACGCGTTTTCATCATGGTCACAGCATTGCTGGTCAGTTTCAATCTGACAAGCGTTGCTCAAGAATCGATCCCCACTGCAGAGGACAGCATGGCTGTTTTTAAAGACCTATTCGTGGACGAGGAACCATTGACCATGACCCTGACCACAGATTTTAAAGACTTCAAGAGAAAACGTCGGCAGGAAGAATACCAGTCCGCAGAAATGACCGTCCATGTGGACGACTCGTTCGAGGTTTCCAGGCCCGTTCGCATTAAAGCCCGGGGAATATACAGGCGGGACAACTGCACCAATCCTCCCATATGGCTCAACATCAGGCATTCAGATATAGAGGTTGATTCCATTGATGAGGTGGTCAGGATGAAACTGGTGATCAGATGCAGGGATTCCAAGCTATACGACGACTATGTGCTCAGGGAGTACCTCGTGTATAAGCTATACAACATGATTACCCCGGTCAGCTACAGGGTCAGGCTGATCAGGATGAACATAGTTGATACAGGGAGAAAAAATGATCTATCCCAGAGCTGGGCTTTCATCATGGAGCCCGATACGCTGATGGAGATGCGTTTACAGGCAAAGATGATCAGAAACGACCGGCTCTCCATGAATGTGGTGAACAGGGAGATGATGGACAAGATGGCCCTCTTCTCCTATATGGTCGGGAACGGGGATTATTCCATTACCGGCAGGCACAACGTGCGGATTTTGGCCCTGAGAGATGGGGGGGAAATGCCTGGATTTTTGGTCATCCCGTATGATTTTGATTATACGGGGCTGGTCAATGCCAATTATGCTGTCCCGGGTGAGCAGGGGCAGGAACTGGGAATTGAACACGTCAGGGAACGCTATTATCTGGGGCCCTGCAGGAGCCGGGAGGTGATGGAGAGGGCGGTGGAAGAACTCGCAGCCAACCGGGATCGGATCATCCAATATATTGAGGACTTCGAGTACCTGGACGATGGCGAAAAGGAGGATATGATCGGGTACCTGGACGACTATTTCGAGGAGGCGGAAGATGAAGATTTCATCAACCGGAAGATCGAACCTACCTGCCGTCAATACTGATACCGGCACGCCGTTCACATGGTGCGGATGAACGGAAGGATCAGAGACGGGCTGCCAGCCAGTCGCCCACTTCAGAGGTTTTATAGGACTTTCCTTCTGTGATATCTTCAGTGACCACCCCTTCAGACAGAGAAAGGTTGACCACCTCCCTTACTGCTTCGGCTTCGGGTACCAGATTCAATCCGATTTCAAGCAGCATGGCTGCAGACAATACTGTGGCCAGGGGATTGGCTATATCCCGCCCGGCGGCCTGTGGATAGGAACCATGGATCGGTTCAAATACCGAGGTATGTAAACCCACGGAAGCAGAAGGGAGCAATCCCAGTGAACCTGTGATCACACTGGCCTCATCAGAGAGGATATCCCCGAACATGTTCTCAGTCACCATCACATCGAATTTACCCGGCCACTGTATGATCTGCATGGCGGCATTGTCCACAAACATAAAGTCCACCTCAATGTCGGGAAAACCGGGGCTCATCTCCTGCACCGTTTCTCTCCAGAGCCTGGAGGTGGCCAGCACATTGGCTTTATCGACAACCGTCAGTTTCTTCCTTCTCTTTCCTGCGTACTCGAATCCGAGTTTCACGATCCGTTCCACCTCCTTCCTGGTGTATATGGAGGTGTCATACGCGGTGTTCTGGTCCTCGGAGCGGCCTCTCGGTTCTCCGAAGTAGATTCCCCCGGTAAGTTCGCGTACTACCACAAAATCGGCCCCCTGCACCAGGTCCCTGCGGAGGGGGGATTTGTGTATCAGTGATTCGAATGTATTCACCGGGCGTATGTTTGCATAAAGCCCCAGCTGTTTTCTCATGGCAAGCAGACCCTGCTCCGGCCTGACCCTGGCTTTCGGATCGTTGTCATACTTGGGATCTCCGATGGCTCCGAAGAGAACAGCATCAGATTCCATGCATACCTTCAGGGTCTCCGGGGGAAAGGGATCTCCGGTTCTGTCAATGGCAGCGGCTCCTGTAGCGGCCTCGGTAAATTCAAATGTATGGTTGAATTTTTTTCCAATGGCCCTGAGCACTTTCACAGCCTGGTCAACAATCTCGGGTCCGATCCCGTCACCGGGTAACAATGCGATCTTATACTCCATCAGCAGTTGGCTATTTTTTTATTGATATGTTTCGATGATGTTCAGCATCCTGGTGGTGCATTTGATGGCAGCAACGGTCTGGTCCGGATCCAGTGCCCTGGTTTTGATGATGTTTCCTTCATAGTTCCAGGTAATCATACACTCCACCAGTGCATCTGTCTTACCTCCGGGAGGGATGGTGACCACATAGTCGGTCAGCACAGGATGCTTTTTTCCAAGTCGGTCATAAATTTTCCAGAGCGCTTTCATGAATGCATCATATTGCCCGTCGCCTGACGCGGTTTCCTCGTGTATTTTGCAATCCATCTCGATGGCCAGGGTGGCAACGGATCGCAGACCCCGAGCCACGGAAAGCTGAAAATTCTTGATCTGGATGGTTTCAGTCACCCGTTTGCTCCGCAGCACATCGGAGATGATGTAGGGAAGGTCCTCCTTGGTGATGATCTCCTTCTTGTCGCCCAGTTCAATCACCCGTTTTGTAACCAGCTTCATTTCATCCTTTGAAAGTTCGATCCCCAGTTCTTCCAGGTTTTTGAGTATGCTCGCCTTCCCGGACATTTTTCCCAGGGCATAGGTTCGCTTTCGACCGAACCTTTCCGGAAGGAGGTCATTGAAATAGAGATCGTCCTTGTGGTCGCCGTCGGCATGGATCCCACTGGTCTGGGTAAAAACATTCTCACCGATCAGCGGCTTGTTGGCAGGGATCCGGATCCCGGAGAATGACTCGATCATCTTGCTGGCGTGGTAGAGTTTTTCTTCGTTCACAGACATCTCATAATTGAAATGATCTTTGACCACTCCGATCACACTGGAAAGAGGCACGTTGCCGGCCCTTTCCCCTAGCCCGTTGAGGGTAGTGTGTATGCCTGTTATCCCGGCCTTGATGGCAGAGAAAACATTAGCCGTACCCAGGTCGTAGTCGTTGTGTGCGTGAAAATCAAAATTCAACTCAGGATACCTGGTTTTCATATCCAGGCAGAAATCGTAGGTCTCCTGCTGGTTGAGGATGCCGAGGGTATCCGGGAGCATGAACCGGTCAATTTTTTCCTCCCGGAGCGCATCCAGCACCTGGTACATATAGTCCGGAGAATTGCGCATACCGTTGGACCAGTCCTCGAAATAGATGTTCATCCTGACACCCATTTTATTCGCCAGCTTCAGCACCTCCTTGACATCGCTGATGTGTTCTTCCGGAGTCTTCCTCAGCTGATTTTGGCAGTGCTTCAGGGAGCCTTTCATCAAAAGGTTATCGACTTTTCCGCCTGCTTCCCGGATCCATTTCAGAGATATATCCCCATCCACGAATCCGAGGACCTCCACCTTTTCGATGTGGCCGTGTTCTTTGGCCCAGTTGAAGATCGAATGGGCTCCTTTGAACTCTCCTTCTGAAACCCTTGCAGAAGCTACTTCAATTCGGTCCACATTCAACTCTTCCAGCAAGATTTTTGCAATATTAAGCTTTTCAGTGGCGGTAAAGGAGACCCCAGAGGTTTGTTCCCCATCCCTGAGGGTGGTATCCATGATGGTGATTTTCATAACACTTGGATTTTATGCCCTGGATGCTTCAAACTGAGCAATTTTATCCCTGATGCTCATCATGTAATCAATGTCATCGTAACCGTTCAGAAGGCACTCTTTTTTATAGGGATTGATTTCGAAGGATTCCTTTGCTCCGGTGGATAGCAGGGTGATTTCCTGTCCGACCAGGTCGATCTTCAGCTGGACGGAAGGGTCCGCAGTGATTGCCTCCAGCAGGTCAGCAAGGAATTCATCGGTTACCTGGACAGGCAGCAGTCCGTTATTCAGTGCATTGTTCTTGAATATATCGGCAAAAAAACTGCTGACAACTGCTTTAAAACCATAATCGTGAATGGCCCAGGCAGCATGTTCCCTGCTGGATCCGCTTCCGAAATTTTTTCCCGCTACAAGTATGGATCCCTGGTAATCGGAATTGTTCAGTACAAATTCTCTCTTTGGCTCTCCCTCTTTCCCGTACCTCCAGTCCCTGAAGAGGTTCTCACCAAAACCATCCCTGGTGGTGGCTTTCAGGAACCGTGCAGGTATGATCTGGTCGGTGTCCACATTTTCGATGGGAAGTGGTACGGCTGTGGATAGGAAGGAAACAAATTTTTCTATGGCCATATGCGGTGTCTTTAGAGTCCTGAATTGAAATCAATCCGATCCGAGGAACTGTCTCGGATCCGAGACCTCGCCCGAGACGGCTGAGGCTGCAGCGGTAAGCGGGCTTGCGAGCATCGTTCTCGCTCCGGGTCCCTGCCGCCCTTCAAAGTTCCTGTTGGAGGTGGAAACCGCCAGTTTGCCCTCGGGTATCTTATCATCGTTCATAGCCAGGCAGGCAGAGCACCCGGGCTGTCTGAGCCTGAATCCCGCCTCCTGGAGTATTTCGGTAAGGCCCTCCTCATGTGCCTGCTTTTCAACCTGTTTGGAGCCGGGAACAATCCATGCCGTCACATGATCCGCTTTCTTCCGTCCCTTTACAAATTGAGCCACATTCCGCAGATCCTCGATCCTTCCGTTTGTACAGCTGCCCACAAATACGTAGTCCACCTTCCGCCCGGAAATCTCTGTTCCGGGTTCAAAACCCATGTAGGCCATCGATTTCTCAAAGGATTTCCTGGCAGAGGCCTCCACCTCATATATTTCCGGGATCCGGGCACCAATGCTTGCTCCCATGCCCGGATTGGTACCGTAGGTGATCATCGGTTCAATATCTGCCGCATCAAATTGTAGCTCCCTGTCAAACACAGCATCATCATCGCTTACCAGGGTTTTCCAGTATGACACTGCCCGGTCGAAATCCGCCCCTTTCGGAGCAAACTCCCTTCCCCTGATGTAGCTGAAGGTGGTCTCATCGGGTGCGATCAAACCTCCCCTTGCCCCGCTTTCAATACTCATGTTGCACACTGTCATCCGCCCCTCCATGGAAAGGCTCCTGATGGCCGGACCTGCATATTCGATAAAATAGCCTGTCCCCCCGCTGGCTGAGATTTTGGAAATAATGTAGAGGATCACATCCTTGGCAGTGACTCCCGGCGAGAGCTCCCCGTCGACGGTTATGCGCATTTTTTTAGGTTTCGGTTGCAGAATGCACTGTGTGGCCAGCACCATTTCCACTTCGGAGGTTCCGATCCCGAAAGCCACGCTTCCGAAGGCTCCGTGGGTGGAGGTATGACTGTCGCCGCAAACCATGGTCATGCCGGGTTGGGTGATCCCCAGCTCCGGACCGATCACATGAACGATTCCCTGATAAGGATGGTTCAGTCCGTACAGGGTGATTCCGTGCTTCTCGCAATTTTCGGTAAGTTTGTTGACCTGAAACCTGGACAGTTCATCTTTGATGGGAAGGTGCTGGTTCAGGGTCGGGACATTGTGATCGGGTGTGGCCACCGTGTTCTGCGGCCTGAAAACAGAAATTCCCCGCTTGTCGATACCGGCGAAAGCCTGGGGGCTGGTTACTTCATGGATCAGGTGCCGGTCGATATACAATACCGAGGGTCCCCCCTTGATCTCCTCCACCACATGGGCGTCCCAGATCTTATCGAATAATGCTTTTCCTGCCAAGTGTCTCTGTATTTAAATGATCCGCAAAGGTAACAAACTTCTGCTACAATTTGATCAACAAATTCGGGGGATAAATGTTGATTTAACAGCCCGGTGCGGGTAATTATGAGCATTCAATAAGCGGATGCCCCATATATGGATGAGATTTGATAATTTTAATCTGAATTGCGATACAACATGACCTACCGGAGATACCTGCTCTGGCTGACAATGTGGTTTATCCCCTATGTGGCCGCAGCCCAGGAGCAGCCTGAGCCCGATGCTGTCGTAGATACCATTTACACCGACTTGGACCTTTTCGAGGTGATTGCACCCATGAAGATCACACTGACACTGAATCTGAAGGAGTACCAGAGAAACAAGATGAAAGGGGAATACATGCCGGCCCATTTCACCTACCAGATCAACGATACCCTCCGCCTTGAAAAAGAGATGCGGGTCAAGGCCCGTGGCAACTTCAGGCGCGATTACTGCCACTTTGCCCCTTTCTGGCTCAACATCAACAAGGCAGATGTGAGGAACAGGTATCTGAAGGAGACAAAGAAGATCAAAATTGTCACCCACTGCGGGAATTCAGAATTTTATCAGAACCTGGTGCTCAAGGAATACCTCGCATACCGTATCTTCAATATCCTCTCCCCTGTAAGTTTCAGGGTGCGTCTGATTGACATGACCTATGTGGATACCGGCCGGAAAGGGAGGGTCACCCACAGCTGGGCATTCATGATCGAGCCCGAGGAGATGGTAGCCGAGCGCCATCAGGCCCTGGTGTTCAAAAAGGACGATCTGAGCATGAGGCTGATGGAACCTGAAGCTTTCGATCTGATGGCCCTGTTCATGTATATGATTGGAAATCCTGATTATTCGGTTGCAGGGCGTCACAATGTCAAGATCCTCGGTCTGGAGGGATTCGGATCGGTGGGTTATACACCCGTGCCTTACGACTTTGATTATTCAGGGCTGGTAAACGCTTCCTATGCCATACCCGGCGACGATCTGGGAATCACTTCGGTCAGGGAGCGCTATTTTCTCGGCCTGTGCCGTGATGATGGAGCTTACCTGGAGGCCATCAACACCATCCACAGTCACCGGGAGGAGATCCTGGATCTGATCCGTTCCTTTCCTTACCTCGAACCGCGGGAAAGGGATGACATGGTCCGGTACCTGGAGGGCTTTTTCAGGATATCGGCTATTCCGGAGGCACTGATATATGAACTCAACAGAACTTGCAGGTAAGGTGTGCAGGCTCATGGATCGGTAAAGTGCCTGTTTTGCTTTCACTTCCTGTTGATTCTTTTGGAGACCCTTCTCAGATCCCTCTCCTTTTTCAATCTGTTCTCTCCAAGTCCGCATGACTCGGGATCAGGCATGCTGCCATAATTTTCAGTTTCAATGGTTTTTTTCCTGTTACGGGGACAGCCAAGCATGAGGTTGACCCCGGCCCTCAGGTTGAGAGTACGAGTGTTGAAAGGGAAGAAAAACCCCAGTACGTTATCGGTCACCACGTGAAACTGCACCCCCGGTCCGGTATATGCGATCCCGGCGCCCAGATTTACAAGGCTGTTGTTCAGGTAGGACCAGCTGGCCGTTGCGAGGAACCGGTCAGCAAGCTCTGTCTGTACCGACATGGTGAAGGAACTGTGTAGTTTGCTTCTGAAAATTACATTCCGGTTGACCATTCCCAGGGTCACGTTTTCCCTCAGTTTGTATGAACCTGCCAGGTAAAGCTGAACCGGCATAAAGGAGAGGTAGGGTTGCTGGGTTACCTCTTCTGAAAATGAGTTCAGCAACGAATCGATCATCTCTTCAAAGTACTCGAAAGAGACCACATCTGTTCCCGGATCGACTCCCCTGAAATCAAAAGTTCCACTGGTCTGCACCGTATTGATATCTGTTCTCCACCTGACCAGGCCGAGATCCAGCAAGCTGGCGGAGAGGGTGGTCCGTTGATCCAGCCGGTAGATGATACCCAGGTCGATTCCAACACCCGGATTGCCCCTGTTCAGCAACAGTTCCGCATAATTCAGATCATCCACTGCTATATCCGTGATGTTCCCCTCCGTATCCTGGGTGATGGTCAGGGGGAATGAGCTTTTCATCGTATAGTCCCCGTCCAGCAGCAGGTTGAAGGTGGTTTCGTCGGTGTAAAACCGCAGGTCCGAAGATCCGGGATAAAGACTGGCTTTTCCGAAGACCAGCCGTGCCCTGGCACCTGCTGTCAGCCTCCTGTCCATGACGCGTGAAACACCAAGGGAATATTCACGCTGGTAGTATCCTGCGGGACGAAGGGATCTGAAATGCTGGGTTTCCCCGATGGCAGGCCCGTTTCCGAATACTGCCATGGAAGCCAGCTCGCCAGGGACGACTGAGTATACCTGGCTCCTTTCCGTTACCCGGAAAGTAAAATAGTTCACCCGGTGCCGGTACCCGATGGCGAAGAGTTCGATCCCCGCTTCTGTGGTATAGAGGTCCCTGCGGTGCATCTGCGAGGCGGTCCCTTCCAGGTTCCAGGTATCTGTTCCTGCCAGGTCCTTATAGGTAAAAGCTGTATTGCCGTATGAGAGGTGCACGGAGGTGAGCATGGGAATCCCCACATACCATTTGCAGGATGCCTGGACTGCCGGATTGAGCTGGTTTGACTGGGGCACACTGTGCATCAGGTAGAAAGTGTTGCTCTGCTGTCCGTACAGGAAAACCCCCAGGGTTGAGAGGATACAGGCCAACAGGGTGCTGATCTTATGTTTCCGCCTGTTTCTCAAAACTCCGCGGTGAGATCAAACATGGCACCAATGTGCACATTGAACTGGAATTCTGGGTAATGTGGAATCAGGGCGGTATCGGGATCGGTAACGATAAAATAAGCCTTCAGTGCGACCTGCGTGGCATTTTCGAGCGGAAGGATCCTTTCCCTGTCAAAATAGGCATCCTGGATGGCTTTGCCAGGTTGCAGCAGTTCCCCGTTCCCGGCAACCCTGCCTGGAGGTACAACCACGGGCCCATTCATAAACATGGAATCAATGGCATCCCCACCTTCATTCTCGAAATAGGCCTGGGCGAAAATCTCATCGGGGAATCCATTCTCGCAGGATACCCTGAACTGCACCCCGTTGATCTGGTCCAGGTTCCCCTGGATGGAGGAGAGTCCGAAATCGAGGGTTCCCTCCATCACCACATATGCTTCTTCCACCCATTCCGGCAGTCCGGTAACCGTATCCAGGTCCAGTTTGGTGGTATCGAATCCACTCACGTCGTT
>Ga0209536_100006951_pt1 | contig 17219 bp, 12 predicted proteins | sample DeeMarSeWOR28_12_FD_187461 | JGI IMG/M metagenome (GOLD analysis project Ga0209536, IMG submission 187461) | Marine sediment microbial communities from White Oak River estuary, North Carolina - WOR-2-8_12 (SPAdes) (version 2) | ecosystem: Environmental > Aquatic > Marine > Intertidal zone >... | reverse complement strand
GCGTTTGAATTTAATGTAAGCAGCAACAAATATAAATATGGAAAAGGTAAAACCGATAAAGTAAATGAGTAAAAAGAAGGCAATCAACCAGGCATAAGCGACAAAAAACGGGTGTCTCCAAAACGAGACACGTTCGGTTTCATATTGAATGCCGGTGTTTTCGTCATTTGTTTTAAGCTCAACAAAAAAGCGGATCGTGGAGGTTACCGCAAGACAGGCCCCGCACAGCAGGGGCAAAAATTTAGCTTTAAATGACGTCATGTTCAAAGACAACAGGATAATTAGAATTGAAAATAATAATATAGCCAATATAAAGATGATTCTGCCTTTCATTTTTCAACCCCTGAATAACCCCGCTAATTTTAAAAATCCTATTTTTATGTAGTCGTAGGCGACAACTAACACCACCAGGAAAAGTATAACGACCACTATGGGTCTGAGCAGGAACCAGGCGCCGTAGATATCGACCGAGATAAATAAATTTTTTTCGAACATCCATCCCAATATAAAGCCTAAAAGAAGCGCCGGCCTGCTGTATTTATATTTTTTCATGAAATAACCCAGGACACCGACGACGAAAACGACAATAATATTTTCAAGGGCCTCATGATATGCAAAAGCGCCGATAAATATAAAAACACTGATAATGGGAAACAGATAATCCGGACTGATCAGCGCGATTTTAATAACTTTCCTGGCCAAAGCAAAGCATATCGCTGCGCCTATGATATTGGCTATCACCGTAGTAAAAAATAAATTGAAGCTGAGATCTAGATTTTCAGTCAACATGGCCGGTCCGGGCACCAGACCCACAGCGACAAATCCACCCAGCAACACCGCCATACTCGCACTTCCAGGAAGCCCCAGTCCAACGGCACACAGTAATGCGCCGCCTTCTTTGGCATTATTAGCCGCCTCCGGGGCAATCACCCCTTCCACGATGCCGCTGCCGAACTTCTCAGGGTGTTTTGATGTTCTTACCGCCTGTGCGTATGCCACAAAAACAGCGGCATCACCACCGATACCCGGGATCAAACCGATAACAAAACCGACGATATTACTTCGTACAAACAGCCAAAAATGTCTGAAGGTGTCTTTAACACCCTCGAATATGTCTTGTTTGATTTCACTGTCGAATTTAGAGCTTTTTACGAATGATTCTTTTTGAACCAGATGTATCAATTCCGGAAATGCAAATAATCCCATTGTAAAGGGTATTAAACCAATGCCGTCATACAGGAAGGCTGAATCGAACGTAAAACGGCTCAACCCTGAATTGGTCTGATATCCGATAAATGAAATAATAACACCCAGCAAGCCGCTCATGATACCGGCGGTAACCGAACCCGAACCCAGTATACCGATAAACGCTATGCCTAAAAGCACCAAAGCAAACAGTTCAGGGCTTGCAAATGATGCTGTAAAAACAATCAAAAGCGGTATAAATGGAAGCGCCATAAATACGCCGGTTACGCCACCCAGGCATGAGCTCATCAACGCCGCACCGATAGCCCGTCCGGATTCCCCCTTCTGGGTCATGGGAAAACCGTCGATCAGCGTTGCCGCATTCGGCGGTGTTCCTGGAATGTTCAGCATAATTGCGGTCATAGACCCCCCGGTTACCGCTGTTGAAGCCATGGCCGCCATTAGCGGCAGCGCGATGACAGGGTCTGCGCCAAAGATAAAAGGCAGTGCCAGCGCCATCGAAACAATGGAAGTAAGCCCGGGTATGACGCCCATGACAAGTCCGATAACCGCTCCTAAGAATACGAAAAAAAATGTCACAGGGCTGAACACCTGTGATAATCCCCCCCAAAATGCTTCTATCATCATCTTTACCCGGGTGTCATTAATTGGATACTATGTTTTTTTTATTTCCGAAATGCCGTATTCTTTCCACATCGACGTCACATTTTCAAAATATTCGTCCGAAGGTACCGAGAGATCGAAGTCGTAGGGCATGGTTGCATCGATCCCCATCTTGGCGGTGGTCTCTTCTGTTACGGCATTGGGATCGACGGCGTGGCTGCCCCCTTCATGAAGAAAGACAACGTCCTTTGAGGGTTCGACCCGCATGAAAATTGCCTTCATTAAATCAAAACCGTCGCGAATGTTTACATCGCTGTCTGTGACCAGTATGAACTTGCAGTCATAGTTGTTTTTACTGCCCCAAACCGCATACATCACGTGTCGAGGATGAAAGGCCCACTGCTTTTTAATCGAAACAATCAGTATTTGTGAACCGGTTGCCGCTTCAGGCATGAAAATATCATGAACCTCCGGCACTCCGGACCGTTTTAATGTATTGTAAACCCAAAAAGGTTTGACGGCGGCCCGGGTTGAACTGGCCGTGCCGGGTACCCCTGAGCTCATAAAGGCATGAAAAACGGGATTGTTTCGATAAGTTGCGGCCGTAATTTCAATAATCGGATTCATCCTCCGGGGGCATACCACACCAAATGCTTCACCCCATGGCCCTTCTTCTTCCAGATGATCCGGAGGGATGTAACCTTCAAGGACGATTTCCGTACAAGCCGGCACTTCTATATCCACGCTTTTGGCCTTTACCACTTCGAGCGGGGCGCCCTGAAAACCACCCGCCAGATCATATTCACAATACGGGACCTTATAAAAGGAAGGATAGTGTATAATCGGCGCGTTTCCTATAATTACGGCCACCGGCAGGGGTTTTTGGGCGCTTGCACTATTTTTCAAATGGAAAAAAAGATCCGCTCCCGGTGACGGATAGATACCTAGTTTTCTGGGACCTTTTACTTGCAGGCGATGGATCCCGACATTGATCTCTCCGGTTCGCGGATCCTTGCTGACAGTTCCCCCGGCGGTAATGTAAGGACCTACATCTTTTCCCGGGGTCCATATGGGCACCGGCAGCAAGGAAGTAATATCCACCTCGTCGTCGAGCAACACATTTTCCTGGCAGGGCCCGGTTTGAATCAGGGCCGGTTTGCAGCGGTTTTCTTCGGCCTGCACAAAACAATCCCTGGTCTTTTCCCATTCCTTGCGGGGATCCGCTTCAAAAATTCCTAAAGAATACGCCACCCGGCGCTGCGTGGCGTAGACCCCCAGAGCCACCGGGATCTGATAATTCTTAACTTTGTCAAAAATTAAACACGGTCTTGAATTTCCTTTAAAATCGATCCAGGTCTTGCGGGTAACCGTGCTGATTTCCCAATCTTTATCAACCTCTTTTTTGACATTATTTATTTCATTTTTCCGCTCTAGTAATTCAAGGAATTCTCTGAAGGAGTTAAACGGTTTCATTGAAGCTCTCCACTCTTATCGTCCGAAAGGTTTCATTGAATCGGAAAAAGCGGCCGGAACAAGTGTGACCGGATGATGCGGAACGCGATTTAGAAAACCGCTACAGGTTAAACACGCCAATCGCATTGGCCGACATTATTTTTTTAAAATCATCATCCGGCAAAAAGGTCTTCAGGTCATCAATATATTTTTCTATCTGCTCTCCTCGAATAAAATCCATCGGGTAATCCGAACCGAACAGCAAATTGGACGAGCCCAAAACCTCCCATGCCAAACGAAACGCGCTCATGCCGCCGGCAAACCCCGCCGTATCAAAGTAAAGCATATGAAGGTATTCCACGTAGTCTCCTGGAAGCTTTCGCATTTCATACCAGGGCTTATACTTTGGATCCGTGCGTTCAATTAGGCCTGCCAAACCGCCGCCAAAATGTGAAAATACCAGTTTTAGTTTGGGAAATTTATCTAGAACTTCTCCATAAATAATCCGGGAAATAGCGGTAACCAGCTCAAACTCCCTCCCGATCACACGATGTAAGTCATATGCGGCCAAGGCATCGAAGCCCGGTGGGATGGGTGACGGATGAATAAATACGCCTGCCCCGACCGCTTCAATCTCCTTATAAATCGGCCAGAGGTTCTTATCATCCAGGGGCATTCCGGCCGGCTGGGCGCATATGCTTAAACCTTTCAAATTAAGCTCGTTAATCGCTCTATGTATTTCTGCAATAATGTCTTTATTCTCATAACCCATGGGAATGCTGGCCAAACCGCTGAATCTTTCCGGATATTGATTCTGAACTTCACAAAGACTGTCGTTTAACAACCGACATTCCTGGGGCGATCCCTGCAATCCCGCCGTGCAGGACAACAGCTGAGTCGAAACACCGGCCTCATCCATGGCTTTGAGGCGGGCTTCCAACATAAAATGGGAATCACCAATCCTGCGCTTGGGAATACCGCCCTCGACAACCGTCACCGGCTTCCCGGGTGCGGCACCATAGGATCTGGCGATCTTTTCGGGCAAATAATGGTTATGGACATCGATAATCATCTCAAAATCGCCTTTGTTTTTTAACGTTATTGCTCGGTCCTCGATCAACCGGTCGAGGTTTTAAGGATTCGACTGTCAATCCCAAATTTTACACTTGTAAACCTTGCACAGGAATGTCCTCAGCGGCCAGGCGCCGATAATCGGATTGAGAATTTCGGGATCATCATCGATACAAACGTTGATGTTTGACTCCCAGACACCGTGAAGCCAGGGCTCTTCGCCGGGAAGTTCCGGAAACCACCAGCCGTGCTGGGCATGCACGACTCGAGGGTCGATCCCGTCAAAAATCTGGCATTTTTGCCTTACACGGCCATTTTTGGTTTCAATCCATAACCAATCGCCGTCAGCGATTCCCAGTTGTCCCGCAGTCTGCGGATGTATTTGGACCCGTGGGTGGGGATGCTCTTTTCTCAGGGAGTCAACTTGACGAAATTCCGTATGAAAGAACGGCCTGTGCCGACCCCCCGTGATCAATATCAATGGAAATTCCCTGGCCAAGGCCGGCTGACTGATCTGTGTTTCCGAGGGTTCCCTGTAAACCGGAAGCGGATCATAGCCCAGTTCCTCTAAAATGGTTGAGTACAGCTCTACTTTACCCGTCGGCGTAGCAAACCCTTTCTTTTTATAAAGATCATAGTCAACCGGAGGACGATCCACACCACCCGTTTTCATAAATTCATCGAAAGAAACCCCCATGGGACCCAGCCTGTAGTCAAAAACTTCTTCCATTGATTCCCAGGGCCAGTCCTGCCCCAGCCTAACACCCAGACCCCGAAAAAACTGGTAGTCATCCCTATGGTCATACTCCCCCTCTATGGTCGGCGGTAATGCCCGCTGGCCGGCAACCAAATAGTTTGCATTATTGTAACCATCCCAGATGCAGGGTCTTTCCAGCCAGCTGCCGGTGGGAAACACGTAGTCGGCTAAATCGGCGCTGGGCGTCAGCATAAAGTCGACCACCACATACAAATCTAAATTCTTTAAGGCCTTATATACCAGCTTGGTATTGGTCTGCGTTACCATAGGGTTGCTTCCCCAGGTAATCATGGACCGGATTTGATACGGCCGGCCTTCGAGCATGGAACGATAAATCAACGGTGCCGGTGCCATATTTTCGCAACCCAGAATTCCGCCGCGCGCGCCCCAGTAGCGTTTAAGATTTTCTTGAATCCGTTCATAGCCCGGCCAGCAAAAGAGCTTAAACCGATTCGAGCCGATTTGCTTATTTTTTTGTTGCGTAGAAATTTGATCAATCGCATCGATTTCATTGGCCGGGATTGCTTTAGGATGCGGGCCGTAGATAACCTCCCCCCCCGGCACGCTCAAGTTCCCGACAATTGCCGATAGAATGGTTCTGGCGTGAACGTATTCCGCACAATTTTCCAAATGTTCCACGCCCATTCCATCAATGATGGTTCCCGGTTTATTATTCGCGTAAAGCCGGGCGGCCGCTTTAATTTTATCGGCCGGTATCCAGGTAATTTCGGCAACCTTTTCCGGCGGGTACTCCCCGGCGCGCTTTTTCAATTGTTCAAAGCCGTGACAATAACCGGCCACGAATTTTTCGTCATAGAGCGTTTCATCGATGATGACATGGATCATCCCCAGGGCCAGCGCGCAGTCCGTTCCCGGCCTTAACTGCAGATGCAAATCGGCAATCTTTGCCGACGCGGTAACGCGCGGGTCGACAACAATGAGCTTCCTGCTGTCATCATCTTTGACTTGGCGTATATGGTACCAGATAGATGCCCATGCCTGCTCCGGCGCGCGGCCCCAAAGAATATAACAGCGGCTGTCGGGGTTAGCACCGGAATAGGGCCACCAGCCGCATATTGCCTTCATCACCACGGCTCTCGGGCCGTGACATATATTGGCCGGACCGCAGGTGTTATTGGGGCTGTTCAACAAACTTAAAAATCGGGTGCCGAACTCATAATTGATTCTGCCCGTGCCGGTGGTGCTGCCGATTGCTTCCGGGCCGTATGTCGCTATTATATCTTTCATTTTTCCGGCGACCTCATCAAGGGCCTGATCCCATGATATCTGCCGCCACTTTCCTTCTCCTTTTTCGCCGGCTCTTTTCAACGGGTAGTGAACACGAGAAGGGTGGTAAAACCATTCCTTGGCATTTAACAGCCGGGGACAGGCATTCGTGGGTGGCCAAACATGATTCTTAAAATCAGGATCTTCCACGGCTGCGATCAGGCGATTGTTCTCAACCGTAACTTCAATCCGGCATCTGGCATTACAGAAACGACAGATCGCTTTTTTCTTTTGTATTCCAGCCATATTCTTTCCTCCAGTAAAGAGTCCCGATCCCTGTGAATCATCCGGGGGCGATGCGCCTGATGCGCCGTCACACGTCTATTCTTGCGGCATGGCCCAGGCCGGTCGGGAGGATCTATGCGGTGGGCGCGGCATTGTTTCCACCGGAACCTCGATCAGAACGGGCCGGTCGGCGGCGATGCCCCGGCCTACGGCGTCACTCAGCCTCGAGTGGTCTTCAACCCGAATGCCCTCGACGCCATATGCTTCGGCCAGTTTCATATAGTCGGGGTTGTTTAGTTCCGCCTCGTAAGAACCGCCGAAATTCTCGTCCATATCGCGGGCCACGTTCCCGAAAGCCCTGTCGTTAAAAAGCACGGTCACAGTATTAATGCCGTACTTGACCGCTGTAGACATTTCCGTCGAGTGGTAGCCGAAACCGCCGTCGCCGATGATACACACCACGGGACGGTCGGGCCGGGCGACCTTCGCGCCCAGGGCCGTTGGGTAAGCAAAGCCCAGGTTGCCCGAATAGCCGGAGTCGAAAAAAGTTCGATTTTGGTAAACGGGCCAGTAGGACCGGCTGTAGTAGCTCAGTTGCGTCATCCCCATGATGACAAGGCCTTCTTCCGGCAAAGCTTTGCGAATAGCGTTCATAAAGCGATCATGCTGCTCGCTGCGCTCTTCGGACGAGTTTAGGCGTTCCCTGGTGGCCCTGATCAGATTTTTGGGCGAAGACCGACCGGCAGCGTCGGTCTTGGCCAGCGCATCATGGAGCTTGGCCAGGGTCGCCCCGGCATCGCCTCTCAGCGCCAGGGTGTTTGCGTGGAGCCGGCCGGTTTCGTTGGGATCGACGTCAATCCGGATGACCCTTGAATCGGGAGAAGGCGCGCCCATGGCCAGCCGAGTTCCGACGGCCAGCAGAACATCGGTCCCCGAAAAAACTTCACCCAGCCTGCCCGTCCGTCGATAAGCGGCCCCGTACAACAGCGGGTGGTCGTCCGGCAGGGCGCCTTTGCCCCCGCGGGAAGTGATCACCGGCAGGTTATATGTCTCGGCCAAGGCCTGCAGTTCAATATGGGCATCGGCGCAGAGGATACCCCGACCTGCCAAGACAAGAGGGTTTTCGGCTGAAGCCAAAATCTTTGACGCCTCTTCAATCAATTCGTCAGGCGGTGCCGTGCGTTCAGCCGGGGCAGGAGCCGGCAGTTCTATCTCGTCCAGTTCCAGCAGCGCTTCAGGCGGTATTTCCATGTACACCGGCCGGGGACGCCCTCTGCGCAGCCGGTGAAACGCCTCACGCACCGCTCCGGGCACATCGCCCGGGGCGAGCACCCGGGTCTGCCACTTGGTGACCGGCATGATCGTCGCGATTTGATCATTCACCTCATGGAGGGCACCCGTGTTGCCCCCGATTTTGTCACGCGGAATTTGTCCGGCAATCAACAGAACGGGCGAAGACACGGCGTATGCGGTGGAGAGTCCTCCGGCAGCATTGTATACGCCGGGTCCGGGGACCACCAGCGCCACACCGCAACGCCCTCCGGCCCGGGCGTATCCATCGGCCATGAAGGTGGTGGCCGCCTCTGAACGCGGGGAGATCATTCGAATACCGGGCGTGTCGCGGATGGCGGCGACGGCGCCGTATATCTGAACCCCGGGTAGCCCGAAGATTACCTCCACGCCTTCCCGCACCAAGCAACGCACAAGTGCCTGACCGCCGGTCATTCTGAACATATATCGCTCCTGGCAAGGCTGCGGTAACGTCCGGCCAGCCTTGGTAATTCCTATTTAATCCACTTCTTTTGCAACATATATTTCAGGTGCTTTTTCTCCTCGCCGGTTAAACTGAGCGCTTGATCGACCACCTTTCCGATTTCGATATGATTGAGGTATCTAACTGTTTTCTTTGCCTTCTTAACTTCAGCTAAAAATTTTGGATCGACAACAACCTTGTCCATTGCATCGCGCAGAAATTGCAGCTTGTCTTTGGATATGTTCGGCGGGGCGAAGATTATCCTTCCCGTAAGATCAACCGCCTCACCCCATTTCAGCCATCTTTCGGCCTCTTTATTTACGCCCAATTCCCAGATAGTCGGAAGATCCGGCGCACTATCGTATCGTTCGCTTGCCTGCACGCAGATCGGTCTTAGTTGCTTTTCCTTGTAAAAGTTGACCGAAGAGTCATAAGAAGCACTGTAACCATCGATTTCTCCTTGCATCGTCGCCAGCAGTCGTGCCCTGCCCCCCCTGTAGCCGGTGACAAACCTGGCCTGAGTTAATCCCAAGCCTTCAACATGCAGCAGAACGTGAAAGTTAACTGAACCGAATGGCGCATCGGTACCGAAGGTCAACTTCTCGGCCGCTCTGATATCTTGAATACCCTTGAACTTGTCCGGGTTCACATGCAGCGTGCTCACGTCATATGTCAGCCGACCGATATAGTTAAACTTGCTGGAATCATATTTAATGTTTAATCCGGGAAATTCCAATGCTTCGGTTACCACCTGGGAAACACCCCGAGATAAACATAGCAGAAGCCCTTCAGAGTCTTTGGAGTTAAAGGTATATACAACCGCTTCGGTGCCACCGGCAGCATTTTTACTGGCAACCACGACATTTGCACCCGTGTATTTCTTCAGGTATTTGCCCACCAGCCGGGACCAGAAATGATAGCCGCCGCCCTGTCCGCCGGAAAATACCATCTCAATTGTCTTGCCCGCATAAAATTCTTTGGGCGTTTGCGCCGGCAAGTCGGGAGCCCATATCATCTGCAACGATCCCATTACGGATAACGAAATAATTAAGATAATCGCAAAAACACGTATATCTTTATTCTTTTTCATTGTTCCCCCTTTGCTAAATTTATAAACCTCTTTTCGTATAAACATGATTTTAAACCGACCATTGATTTTTTTGAAAATAATACCGGAACATAAACAGGACGAACGCCCTTTAGGCCCTGAACGACGGCCACAGAATCGGCTTTGGGAAAAGCACATTCATCCCGACGACAAAACCCAGATATATCGATCCAGCGATAATTATTCCCAAAACAAATGATATTACCCAGCTGCCGCCATGAAATTTATAATAGCCAAACGCAAACAGGGAGATGCCGAGTGTAAATCCCATCAGGTAGATCAGCGGAACAATACCGATCATCCAGGCGGCGGATGAAATCAATGATAAAGCCGGGAAATTGTATCTGCCTTCGCCTTTTTCTTTCTCAATGCCGGGATCATCCGCTCGATTCCAATCCCGCAGATTCTGCAATACCAAAACAAGTGATAAAATCATTCCAAGAAAAGCAGCGATAGCCAGCAGCCTCTTGGCGGCCGGTGGATAATTCCAGCATAAAACTAAAACAAAAGTGAACAGCAACAACGACACAATGTTTGGAATCATTCGAACAAAAGAGGCTCTCATATTCCTTTCCTTTTTTTCACCAGGTATTTTATGAAAGGTAAAATAATAACGAACACAAACACACAGCTCAACAGCAGGGAAGCCGGCCTCCCGACAAATGAAAGTCCAACGGTCTTCAAGGACAAGTGCAGATAGTTCTCTGCCAGATGACCCAGAATAAAAGCAAGGATAAACGGAGGCCGAGGAAAATCAAACCGCGCCATTAGGTACCCGAAAACCCCGAAAACGAGAAGGGTAACAATATCCAGCGTCGTGGTCCGGTACACATAGGCGCCCAGAACCAGTACGCCGAAAATTACCGGTGCAAGCACCCGGGACGGTGTAAAGGCGACTTTTGCCAGGTGCTTGGCTGCCACCAGGCATATGACGGCAGCCATTATATTGCCGATGACCAGCGCCCCAACCATTGAAAAGCAAAGATCCATATTCTGAGAAAGAAAGCTGGGTCCGGGTATTATATCGAGCATCAAAAAAGCCCCCATCAAAACAGCCATGCCGCCGCTTCCCGGTATGCCAAAGCCCAAGGTGGGGATAAGGGCGCCCCCCTCTTTTGAATTGTTGGCCGCTTCCGGCGCAATAATTCCTTCCACCGAACCTTTACCGAACATTTCCGGGTTTTTGGAAGACTGCTGGGCGTGAGCATAACAGACCCATACGGCCACTTCAGATCCGATCCCCGGCACGATGCCGACGAAAACGCCGATTGCACTTCCCCGCAAAAGAAGCCACCAGTGAATGAAAACATCCTTTATTCCTTGCAATATATCTGCTTTAGCGGTTTCTATCGTTCCCGCCTTGGCAATTGTCCGGCCGGTTGCCATCATTTTCAGTATTTCCGGTAAAGCAAATACCCCCAGCACAACCGGCACCATTTTTAACCCATCAGCGAGGTACAAGCTTCCGAATGCCAGGCGAGAGGTTCCGGTAACGTAATCCATCCCTATGAAGGAGACAACCAATCCGAAAGAACCGGAAATCAAGCCCTTTATTCTAGATTTACTGCTCAAGGTGGCGATAAACGTGATGCCCAGAATACACAGCAGGAAAAGCTCCGGGGATCCAACATGCATGATAATCGGCCGTAATACGGGGATGACAAGAAGCAGTACGATGCCACCAATGACGCCACCGACTGCGGAAGCCATGACTGCATTACCGATGGCGCGACCCGCTTTCCCTTGCTGGGCCATGGGGTGACCATCGAGCAGGGTAGGGGCATTTACGGAAGTACCCGGCACATTCAGGAGTATCGCGGTTATTCCGCCGGAGGTGTGGGCCACCGCATGTCCGGACAATAGAACGCAAATGGCCATCAGCTTGTCCATTTCAAAGGTAAACGGTATCAGTATCGCTAGAAACGTCATGCCCCCGAGCCCCGGGAGGATACCGAATATAATGCCCAGCATGACGGCACCAAACATCGCGATCATCAGGGATGGCGTAAACAGACCGCCGATACTCTGCAAGAATAATTCAAACATTTAATTTGCTCCAGGATGGCTTGGGAATGTTTTTTTTAAAAAATCAGGGACTATTTTTTCTTTTTCTTCTTCTTCGCCGGCATAAAACCAATCGGTGTATGGGTGATGAAATTATATTTGTTATCGGTAACGGTTAGTTTGTAGGCACCAGAGCCGACCACTCTTGAAAACCTTCCCAAGGTCCAGGTGGTCACCCAAGTGCCGTTTTCATCCGCCACGGGAACATCAGGCTTAATGGTCCCGTACAGGCTTGTTTGCATATCGTCCTCCGTGGTGAGAAGAATCTTGAGCTCTTGGCCCGGCTTGAAGCCGGTACCCATAATCACCACTTCAGACTTTTTATTCATTTTGACCATTGGATTCCCCAAAATCACCATGGGTCCAAGTTCATCCGCAAGAAGCTTAGCTGGATAAATGTAAAAACATCCAATTGAAAAAGTAGTCATGGCTATCAGGATAATGCATTTTGACATTGTCGTTCTCATAATCAGGCCTCCTTTTTTTGCTGGGGGGTTAACCGGATAACTCAAATTTTTTAGTTCCTGCGGCTTTTCTGCCATATTAAACGGATTGACCTCGGGGAAATCCGACTTCAAAGGGATTGTAAAGCACGCGATACCCTTTTGGGTAGTCTTTGATCTGAGCAATTAGTGTTTCCAGACCGCCTTTATCGGACCTTGCTTACGAAAGCCTGCCGATTTCGACATCCCGGTCGGTCTCTATGAACCGCGATAGCGAGCGCATTCCCCGCAGCTTGCTGCGGGGTTAGCGAGCAAATCTTAAAATAGACCAACAGTCCCTGCGGTCGAAGATTCCCTGCAGCTTGCTGCAGGGAGCTTCAATCCTACCGGTTCATCAACTTTTTTTCAGGCCCGAGTGTGTCCTCTGAGCTCTCAACCGCTTTGTATTCCCTTAGATTTTTTTCCTGTCGGCCTTCAATTTTTCTCCGGTGGTCCAGTAGTCGCCCTTGAGCGCCAGCTCGGCCTCCTGATCGAGCAACTCATCCCATTCGCCCAGTGAGTAGCCATACCAGGGCGCTTCCGGTTGTAAAGGCGGAAAGCCCAGTTCTTCCCAGATCTGTTTGGCTTCGAGCATAAACTGCTCCTTGGGCAGGGATACAGGCGGAAACGGCTCTTTTAGAGTGGCATTTATCAGTAGGGCCGAATCGTCGGGGCGAACGTCTATGACGGCTGCATCTTGTGACCGGCTGGCCAGGCCGAAGGGGGGACCGTGGCCCTTTACCATGCCCCTGCATATTTCAACGTCCAGGTGAGGCTGCATTCGATATCCCATGGCCCAGAAAACCGCGTCAAGGTTATCCGGATCGATGTCTTGATCAACGGCGATGATTACTTTGCCGACGCCTTCTTGCAGACCCACAAAGGTATGCAAAGCGCGCCAGACTTCTACCTGTCTGGGCTTTTTCAACTGTATAATTACTACTTTTCTCAAATTCGTCAGCGGCTCATGCAATACGACTCTGGCGACACTTTTCAAGCCGACCGCTTCTGTTAGGTGTTTCAAGAAAAACGCTTCCATGGCTTTTTTCTTTATGGAACTACTTTCGCTGGGGGTCACCTGGCTGATAATTGAAGTAAAATACGCATCGTTTCGGTAGGTGATCGCTGTCACATCCATGTATGGATTGTACCGTCGCGGATGCATGTAACCGTGCGACTCGCCGAAAGGCCCTTCCATTTCAAGATATTCCGTGGATATCAATCCTTCAATGACGATTTCGGCTTCCGCCGGGACTTCCAGATCTACCGTCCGACACTTAACGACGCGTATGGGTTCATTCGCAAGCCCCCCGGCCACGCCAAACTCATCAAACCCGTAAGGAACTTTTTGCACTGCGGCATACGAAATCAGTGGAGGCGCCCCTATGACCAGGGCGGTTTGCAACGGCCGGCCCAATTTCCTGGACTTTTCGAAATGGAGCATAATGTGTTGTCTATAACCGGCCGGATACAGACCGACCCGATCTTTCGCCTTTATCTGACCCCGGTAGTTTCCGATATTGCAAATATGGGTTTCTGGATCCTTGCTGATCCAGTGGCTGCAGGTTGCGTACGGCGCGTTATCGAAACCCGGTGTGGAAATCGGCACGGGGAAAATGTCCAGACCCTTTTGAACCAAATCTTTTCCTGAAATCACATTGTCATGTACGCAACCATTGCGAACTATTTCAGGTGGAACAGGCTCGGATAAGGCCCGACTCCACCTGGAAAAGATTTCATCAGGGCTGCACCCCAGCCCGAGAGCATAGATTTTCGTGGAGGCGGCCAATGCACCGACAATGACGGGGAACTCATATTTGCGGCCTTTGTCGTCAAATACATTCTCAAAATAAAACGCCTTTCTTTTTTCGGCAGGGATTCCGCCCCTGAACTGCCACCGCACCAATGGGTGCAGATGCCGGTCTTTATTTACAGGCCTTGAGATCCTGAAAAGAAGGTCCTTATCTTCCAGAAGTTTGACATGCTGGTGAAGATCATTGTAACTCATACCGCACTTACTCCCGAAATATGGGAGCCCATTTCTTTAAAATGTTGCGTCTCATCTCCGGACTAACCTGTGCCACCCTTGGGAAAGTATCCAGCCGCTCATAGGGTTTACAGGCATCGACGATAGCCCTTGAACTAAACCCCTTTCTTCCGGCAGGCACAATCGGGTCAAGGGGGCCGCTCCAGCATCGCCGGACGATATCAATATCATATTCTGGATCGGTGCGCGTGCACATGGCCCAAACCACATCATCCAAACTGCTGATGTCGATGTCCTCATCGACAACAATGATGTACCTGCCCAAATAGGCGGCCGCATGGCATTGTGAAGTAATTAGCGCCGCCTGTTTCGCATGACCGGAATACCTTTGTTTGATCGAAATCACGACAAATAGGCGATGGGCCCCCGGGTCATGACAGAATATACCCTGAAGGTCCGGTATCCCGTTTCTCTCCACTTCATTCCAGATCAAAGCGGAGCGCAAAATGCAGGAATAAAACGAATTTTCATTCGGCGGTTTCGAGGGCGGCGCTCCGACAAGAATCGGTTGATTTCGATACAATACCCGTTTAACGCGAATGACGGGCTCTTCTCTAGCCGAACTGCCGTAATAACCGGTCCATTCACCAAATGGTCCCTCGCGGGCCAATTCTCCCGGTATGGCTTCACCCTCGATGGCAATTTCGGCTGATGCCGGGATTGGCAGTCCATTATCGCCTTGAATTAATTCGACCGGCTCGCCTTGAATACCGCCGGCATAATCAAATTCACTTACGCCGTAGTCGATTTCTTTGCCGCTGAGCATAAACGATAATGGCCCCGGTCCGACAATCACTGTGACCCGGCAGGGCTTATTGCGTTGAAAATATTTCTCGCGATGGATGCGGCCATGCTTGCCGGGAGAGATGTAAAATGCCATGGTGCTCTTGTCATGAAGCATCACGCGATAAGTACCGAGGTTCACCCAGCCCTCATCCGGATCTTTTGTGATAACCAGACAACCCGTGCCGATATAACGGCCGCCGTCATGCTCGTGCCAAAAGGGTGCGGGAAACTTAAGAAGGTCGACATGCTCACCTTCATCAATGTTTTCCATGACAGGACCCGTCGAGACATATTTGGGCGCCACGGGAACTACATTTTTTAATTTTTCCCTGACGGCGTTGATAAACTCAAGCTTGTTAAGATCTGTGCTTTCAATGCCCAGCGTTAAGGCGATCCTTTTAACGGAACTCAAACTGTTCGTTAAAACCCGGTAGCCGGGGGGATATCCCTTTATTTCATCAAATAAAAGCACAGGCGCCGTTTTGCCCTTGCGTCGGCATGCCGTGTGATAAACCTCGTTGATACCCCCGAGTTCGAGATTCCAGTCGGCCCCGTTAATTTTCTTGAGTTCTCCGAAGCTTTCAACTTTTTTCATCCATTCGCGCAAGTTGTCCAGTCTCATTTACACGACTCCCGTTTTAAAAAAGGATTTCCAAGGTCCTGTCGAGCGCCCTGATTCCATAGGCCTCCCACTGTTTATTGACTTTGGCAAAGTGTGTTTCATCCGGCAAGGCAATATCATATCCATATGGCTGAGTCGCATCCACCCCCATTTTTGCAGCAGTCGTTGAGCGCTGTTCCGTGCTGGAGCCCAAAGACGGATCGATTGTCCAGCTACCTCCCTCGGATATAACCACATCTCTAGCAGGATTCACATTCATCATCATTGCCCGGCCCAGTTCAAACGGGTCACGTATATTTACATTTTCATCAGTCACGATGACAAACTTACAATCATGTGAAGCCTTGCTCCCCCAAATCGCATACATTATATGCCTGGGGTGGAAGGCCCACATTTTCTTGATTGAAACAATGACAATTTGTGTGCCCGTAGCCGATTCAGGCAGGAAGATATCTTTTACCTCGGGGACGCCGGCCATCTTCAGGGTGTTATTGACAAAATATGGTTTAATGCTCGCTCTGGTCGCACTAGCGGTTCCGGGAACATAGGAACTCATGAATGCGTGGTAAATAGGATTGTTCCTGTAAGTTATGGCCTTTACGTTGATTACCGGTCTTTTCCTCCGAGGGCTTATGACGCCAAAGGCTTCTCCAAAGGGCCCCTCTTCCTCAAGAATATTTGGAGGTATCTCTCCTTCGATGACAATTTCTGTGTGTGCAGGAACTATGAGATCATTCGTTACGCATTTGGAAACTTCAAGCGGTTCACCCATAAGCCCGCCCGCAATGGTTAATTCATCATAAGGCACACGATACATTTGGGTAAATATTACAGGAGGAGGGGGGCCAATCAATATAGCAACCGGCAATGGTTGATTCAGTTCAAATGCCTTTTTCCAATGATAAAACGTGTCCTGCCCATCACCTGCGTATATGCCTAATCTGTTTTTCCCTTTCACTTGTAAACGGTAATTACCCACACTGAGCTCTCCAGTTACAGGATCCTTGCTTGTTGTGCCTCCCGAAGTGATATATGGAGCGGCATCTTTCCCCGGTGTCCAGATTGGCACGGGTAACAATTTGACAAGGTCAACGTCATTCCCCGTAACAACGTTCTCTTGACAGGGCACGTCCTTTATTACCGCAGGATCCTTTCTGTGTTCATAAGCCAGCCAGAATTTTTCCATCATCAGGCGGCGGCGCATGATCGGATCATCCTCTAAAATTCCCAGCGCCATGGCGGCACGTCTGGGCGAACTTTCAGATCCTAAAAGAACGGGTGTGGAATATCCTTTAACATTCTCAAAAAGTAAGGCAGGCCGCTGGTCTAATTTGTAGGAAAAAGCTGTTTGTCTTGCCACCGTAGAAATTTCCCAGTCTTTCTCCACTTCCTTCTTCACCCTGGCAAGGTCTCCATGCGCGTCCAAAGCCTCAATAAATTCTCTCATGCTTGGAAAGGCCTTCATTTATCTCCTCCTTTTTCTCCTCCAGGTTTAGATCTGCTCCATGTCAAAAACATATAAAATTTCAAGAGTTAAAACTAGTAATAAGGCAGCAACTGCAGGGAGCCTGAAGGCAGTTCTACAAAAATAGTTTCTCCTTCCCGGAGTTCGGTTTTATGCGTTAACCTCACATTAACAATTTTTTCTTTTACGACAACACGACAATCGACAATGTCTCCCAAAAAAGCGATATCCTGTATTTTCGCCTCAAGAACGTTGGTGACTGCATCTGGCTTGTTGTTGTGAATCTGAATA
>Ga0209536_100006950_pt1 | contig 17219 bp, 7 predicted proteins | sample DeeMarSeWOR28_12_FD_187461 | JGI IMG/M metagenome (GOLD analysis project Ga0209536, IMG submission 187461) | Marine sediment microbial communities from White Oak River estuary, North Carolina - WOR-2-8_12 (SPAdes) (version 2) | ecosystem: Environmental > Aquatic > Marine > Intertidal zone >... | reverse complement strand
AGAATTCTTTCCGCTTCTTTCTCGGTTAAGATCGCCTGCAAAACATCACGGGTTCTTTTCTCCCCGCGCTCGAAAGCCTGGGCCAGGAGCTGTCGACCATGGGCCTTTCCGGCAATCTCCTCGGTACGATAAATGTTGAACGCATAGGATTGATTGCAGGTCCACCGTAACTCCACCCGTTCCGGCTGGGCAACATTCACCTCCGCCTGACCGGCCACCCGAATCCCATCACCGACTCCGGTGGGTCCAGCCCCCCCTTCCAAAGCATAGGTGCGACCGCCTCCTCCAAGATATTGGGTGCCGGCCAACACATCCGGCACGCTGTTGCCCGAGATGTCCGGGATGCCGCGTACCGACATGAGCCGGTTGCCGGTCGGGTACATCCAGAGTGTGTCGCCGTCGGCGCCGTCGAAGAGATAAACCTTCGTGTCGAAGGAGCCACCTACGACGTCATCTATATGGTCACCTGTCACATCTTTCACCCCATAGACAGCCCAAAAATCACCACCGTTGAGAGAACCCGCATAGGACTGCCAGATCAAATCACCCGTCAAACCGTCCACCACCCGAATGGCGCGGTCCCACGAACCCACAGCTACGTCGTTGAAACCATCCTTGTTCACGTCACCAAGGGTGACCAAACGCATGATGTAATTGTAACTGCCGTTGTGGAAATCCCAGATCGGAGCACCACTGGCACCGTCCAAACAGCGAACCTGATTGCTGCTGTCCCAGTTACCGATCACGATTTCGTTGATTCCATCGTCGTTGATGTCATTGATGACCGTCGCAGCATGATTACTGGCTCCGGTATCGGTGAACCAGATGAGCGTGCCTGTGCCTTCGCTGGCTCCCGAGACGCAGTACACTTTGTAATCATAATCGCCGGCACAGAAAAGAACATCTGCGACACCATCACCATCCATGTCGGGCAGAGACAAGGTCACCATGATGGCATCGATCGCATTATAGAAACGCCATATAGGCAGACCCGTGGCCCCGTTCAACATGTACCCCATGTTGTTGTCACTGCCAGCTCCGAAGACCACTTCGGGCACGCCATCACCCGTGCGATCGGGATGGGAGGCCACGGCGTAAACCCAGCCGGAATCGGGCTCGTTGTAGGTGTCGAAAGTCCAGATGACATCACCCGACAATCCATCCAGGGCGTGCACGGAGCGGTTCCCCCAGGCCGTGCCCAACAAAACATCGGGGAAGAAATCACCGTTCAAATCACGGCTGGTGTCGAGGCAGTAGTCGCCGTAGCCACCTCCGTTACTGGCCCCGCTCTCGGGCCGGTTGGACCAGATGACGGTCGCCACGCCTGTACTCGCTCCCGATAGCAGATAGATATGATCGCCCACAGCGCCGGCATCGTAGGTCTCCACCAGTACATCGAGAACGTTGTCACCATCCGCATCGGCCAGGACATCCATGGCACAGATGTTTTCGATGCCTTGAAACACCCACAACAAGGATCCACCCTCGGCCTGAGCGACAGTAGGAATAAAAAATGCGATCCCCAGCAGGAGGACACAGCATTGGTGGCATTTGGTTATGTGGTCCATGGTTTTCCCCCTGAGTCGATGGACTTGTCTCGTGAATGAATGAGTGGGCGGTCCTTTCCGTGGACCGCCCTGAACTCCGTTTCAGTTTTTCACTCGCTCATCAAAAGAACAGCACGATGTCTTCACTCAATATTCACGCTGTCCTCAACCGGTCGTCCCATTGTATCCCACCAGCGTGTCAAGGACAAGGGGGCAACGCAGATCGTTGGTCACCTCGTAAATCCGTCCCTGTTACAACGCCAATTTTCACTTAAAGATATTTGAGCAGCGGCGTGTGCTGTGCCTGTCGGGACCTCGTCAGTTGAGCGGTGGCTGCCTTCGTCCCGCTACTCGCCATCGTTATTCTCATGCTGGGAGACCGAACCGCATGGATCGGCAAGGACCATCGCAACCACCCGCTGATGATTCTTCTTCTCGGTGCGGTCATTGCGCTCTCCGTCTTGGCGGGATCCTGCGAGATCCGCAACGCTTGGCTATAATCGCTTCGTTCAAAAAATCAAAAATGCTGTGAGTCTAGGGACTAGGTACTAAAAAATTGCGGTATCGTTTGAATCGAAAAGGGAGAGTGATTGTTAATATCGACTTTGATATCTCAATTTTACTTGACCCCGTCGAGCCATCCGGTTAAAAAGGACGAGTTTGGGGTCAAAGACCCCGGCTGCCACAATCGCAACCTGAGGTTTTGCTTCCAACAATGGGACGGTCTATCGACCGTCCCATTTGCATGATTGACTAAAACCTCTGACAATAACATCAACATCTGACTTTGACATCCAATCATGACCATCTAATCATGCGCCTTGCCCCGGTGGCCCTGCCAGGTTCTTGCTCCGTTCGATGGACTGCAAGGCCAGGAACTGCTCACCGAATTTGTCCAGGTGATCCTTCTGGGTTTCATATTGATCAAAATGTCGTTCCTCGTCGGCGACGAGATCTTCGAAGATCTTCTTCGAGGCGGCATCATTGTGTGTGGCGCACTCATTAGCCCACTGGTTGTAGTCACGCACACTGCCTTGTTCTATAGCCATGGCCCTTTCCAACATTTGCCGCACATCGTTGATCTTATCCACCTCCGCTGAGGTTTTCATCTCGACCTCGCCCTTTAAGAAGAGAATGCGTTCGGCGATTCGCTCCACGTGCATCATCTCTTCTATGGCCGTCTGGCGGAAGAGAGCCGACAACGGATCGTAGCCCTGGTCGTCGCAATAAAAGTGAAAGTACATGTACTGGTGAACGGCCTGCATCTCGTCTGCCACGGCTCGGTTCATGAGCTCAACGCTTTTCTCGTACATCGTCCATGCCTCCTCAGACACTTCACTCTTTTGTCTATTCTTGCTTGGGGGAACTTGACACATTAACCCGCGAGAAACAAGGTCTGGCGAGAGTTTGCGGGCCCTACCGCTCGAAACTCCCAGGTTGGAGCAAGGTTACAGAATTCACAGCAGTGGGACAGTGGGGCAACTATCCCACTGTTGTCATTGGACATAAAGGCAACCCGTATCTGTCCGATAAAACCTTAAGAAATCGACTGTTTTCTGCCGCCTGACCAATCGGGATGGAACCGGATTTTGCGATTTTTTCACACTTTCCGCCGGACCTCGAGGTCCTACCGCGTCTGCCTGCTCCACAGTGGTCGTCGCGCTCACAAGGTATGCCTGGCAAGTCGTGAGACCAAAATCTTTACCTTCCTCCTACTCATATTTTCCTGCCTCACCTGGTTCTACTGCCTCACCGGATTCCTCTGTCTCGTCGGGGCGACCTCCGCTCAAGCACAGAACGTCATGTTTCGTGCTTACACGGGTGAAGAGGGGCTCAGTCAGTCACAGGTTATGTCTTTGACTCAGGATCAAGATGGTTTCCTCTGGGCAGGAACCGACCACGGAGCCTCCCGTTTCGACGGCATCCATTTCACCAGCTACAGCCGGAATGATGGGCTCGCGGAAAACCCGATCACGGCGACTTTCACCGATCAGCAGGGGCGCGTTTGGTTCGGGCACGAAACCGGAGGCATCTCTGTTTATGACTCGGGAACGTTCCAGGCCTTTCCCCTAAGTGACGATCGTCCCGCAGTTGGCATCACCACCATAGCGGAAGATACCACGGGGCACATTTGGTTCGGCACCGAAGGCGCGGGATTACTTGCCGCAGTGGAAACAGATACCGGCTTCGTGATCACGGGACCGCATAGCGATGCCGAGGTAATCCTCGCTTTGCATCATGGTCGGCAACATTTTTGGGTGGGGACGGCAAACGGTCTTTACTCGGCCACAGTGTCCCCTGCCGGCGGTCGACCGGACAGCCTCCAATGCCAGTTGATTCCCAAGGGTGGTTGGCCACTGGAAAATCAACCCATCAGCGCCCTCTGGGAAGACCGCCACGGGCGATTGTGGATCGGCACCCCGGACAAGAGTCTCTTCGTCTTGAAACAAGAAGCGGGGCATTCCGATCAACCGCAGGTTGCCCAGCAGTTGCGGATTTGCCAAGACCTCCCGCGAGCGCCCGTGGAAGACATCATCGAAGATCCCTGCGGTCACATCTGGGTGGCAACGATAGGGCAAGGTGTCTGGCGACTCGAGCCTGCGGCAAAAGACGGTCGCATCACCGAATGCCGTGTCTTTTCACTGGAGGAAGGGCTGTCCTACAACCATGTGACCAAAATGCTGGTGGACCGGGAAGGTAATCTTTGGTTCGCAACTTTCGGCGCCGGTATCTGCAAGTTTCAGGGTGGGATGTTCGAGATCACACATTTTACCGACAATCCCCTCACTAATTCCATTTGGTGCATCTGGGAAACGCAGGACAAAACCATGTGGTTCGGGACCGAAGGTGGCCTGGTGCGACATCGCCGTCCCTCGGGAAGTCTCACCAAACCACGCTCCCGTGTCTTCGGCACTGCGCATGGCTTGAGCCATCCAGCGGTCCGATCTATTTACGAGGATCGTTGGGGCTACCTGTGGCTTGCTACCAAAGGTGGTGGCCTTTGCCGTTTCGATCCCCGGACCGAACAGTTCATCTGTTTGAACAGGGATGATGGTCTGCCCACCGACAAACTACTTTCACTCGCAGGTAGCGGTGATGGGGTTCTCTGGATCGGAACTTACCGGCGGGGTGTCGTACGCTTCGTTCTCCCGAGTGAGGGAATCGATCCTCGAGGGCAAAAGTGGCGGTTCGAGCACTATCCCCTGACGACTGACGACGAAATCAGAACCATCTACAGCATGTATCGGGATCGGGAAGGGAACATTTGGGCCACGTCCGTGAATCATGGCCTGTGCCGTTACACGCCAGCCGGACAGGCAATGGATCGAGGCCACTTCGACCTGCTCACCGAAACCCAGGGGCTGGCCGACACCAGCGTCAGCAGCATGATCCAAGATCAGGACGGCTTGCTCTGGGTGGCCACCTTCAATGGCCACCTCTATACCTTTGACGGCAAGGCGATCACCGAAGTCGGCGGGCCCGCAGATTTCAACAGCGAAACGATATATTTGGTAACATGCGACAAGAACAACACCTTGTTCGTCGGCACGAACACCGGTCTCTACAAATACAACCGTACCCGCGACACCTTTACTCACTTCCGGAAATCTCACGGCCTCTCCGGAACTGAAACCAACGTCAATGCTTTCTTTCACGACAGTTCTGGCTTTATCTGGTTCGGTACGATCAACGGCGCCCTGCGTTACGATCCCAATGCAGATCGACCCAATCTCATACCACCCCGAGTCCACATCACGGGAGTGAGCGTCTATTTGGAACCGGTTCCCATGGAACAAGATGCCGTTTTCGGCCATGACCAAAACCACATCACTTTCGATTTCATTGGCGTGTCACTGAGAGCTCCCGAACAGGTCCAATACAGCTACAAGTTGGAAGGTTTCGACAAGAACTGGATCACGGCAGACGAAAGAAGTTTCGTCACTTACTCCAATCTCCCCTACGGCACTTTCACGTTCCTGGTCAAGGCCAGTAACAGCGACGGTGTTTGGAGCGAGGCACCCCAAACCTACAGTTTCACCGTTCGCGCACCTTACTGGCGGACCGGCTGGTTCTATACCATTTGCATCTTGATCGCTATTGGCGCCGTACTCGGCATATACAGATGGCGAACCGCTTCCCTGGAACGAACCAACCGGGTCCTCGAGACCCGCGTTCAAGAGCGGACCGTGGAGTTGCGCCACCGCAACGAGGAGATCGAAAAGGTCAACCGCGCGCTGGCGTCCGCCTTGGAAACGGCACAGGATGCTTCCCGTGCCAAGGCCGCGTTCCTGGCCACCATGAGTCACGAGATCCGCACTCCGCTCAACGGGGTCTTGGGGATGGCTGAGTTGCTGTCAGACACTCACCTGGACGATGAACAACGCGAGTGTACCAACGCCATCCACAGCTCCGGAACAGCGCTTCTGAGCATTCTTAACGATGTTCTGGACCTTTCCAAAATCGAGGCGGGCCGGATATCTCTCGAGTCGATCCCCTTCAGCTGCAGGGATCTGATTGTGGAAGTGGTGAACTTGTTCGCATCTCGAGCCAAGGATAAAAATCTCGAGTTGGCTTATATCATCGCTCAGGAAATCCCGTTCACCATGAAGGCCGATCCGCACCGTCTGCGCCAGATCCTATCGAATCTAGTCGGGAACGCTATCAAGTTCACGGAATCAGGACAGGTCATCCTCCGTGTCGAACTTGCTAATATGTCCTCGAACAACAAGCTCACAGTGAAGTTTTCCATCCAGGATTCCGGCGTAGGTATCAGCTCAGCCGGCCAAGCCAAACTTTTCCAACCATTCTCACAAGTCGATGGGACTTACGCTCGCAACTATGGTGGTACGGGATTGGGACTCGCTATTTGTCGCGATCTGGTCGAGCTCATGGACGGTGAAATAGGCGTTTCGAGTCAGCAAAATGAGGGCAGTTGCTTCTGGTTCACTATCGTGGCCGAAGGCAAACCGGTTACTTTCCACAAGGCCAAACTAGCAAGTAAACTGGTCTATCTCGTCGACGACAACCGAGTCGTACGCCAGGTCATTCGAGAGCAGTTGGAGCAAGCCGGTGCCGAGGTCTTGGAGAGCGCCGAAGGGGAGGACCTCTTACGCGTGAAACGTCGTCCGGATTGGTTGCTCATCGATGAAGAATTATTCCGGCGAAATGGTTTGGCGATGGCCCGTAAGTTGGGAAGTCATCCTTCGCTATCGGCCTGCGGCCTCTTGCTCATGCTTCCGTTTGGGCAAAGACCCGCTCCTGAAATATTGCAGGAGCTTCCAGGTATCACGACTCTCACCAAGCCCATTCATCAGCAACATTTGGAGAGCCTGCTGTGTGGATCTCTCACATCGGCCTGGGAAGCCGGAACACTCGTGGATAAGATTCAGCCGTGGCAAAATATGCAAGTCCTCGTCGTGGACGATAATCAAATCAACCTGGTCGTAGCCGTACGCATGCTCAGGAAACTCGGCTGTTGCACTACATCCGCCACCAGTGGCCAAGAGGCCCTCGACCTGGTTGCCGCTAAAAGTTTCGACCTCATCCTCATGGATTGTCAAATGCCGGACATCGATGGTTTCGAGGCTACGCGGAGGATTCGTACAATCGATACCGACCGCCACATACCCATTGTGGCCCTCACCGCCAACGCCATGAAGAGTGACCGGAACTTGTGCTTGGCAGCCGGCATGGACGATTATTTAAGTAAGCCGTTCGGCTTGGCGGAGCTCAGAACCATGATCGAGCAGTGGGTCATTCCCCAAACTATCACTTGATCACTGCCCATAACCTCGAACCTCCTGCATCCTTCTGGATTGTGCTTCATTACAGCTGGCAGGGGACGCTGTCGCAAAGAGGAGTCGTGAGGAGTCAAGAGAAGTCAAGTCGATTGGCTCAGGAGTAACTTGACCAACTCCGGAAGTAATTTGATTCTGTTATCCCGGTTCAAGGTAAAGATGAGCACATCGTCCCGTTCTTTCACCGCAGCGATGGGTCCGGTTCCCTTATGGGCAATGGTTGCCACGAGCAGCTTTTCAGAATTCAAAACGGAAGTCAGTAAGGTCACGAATTTCTCGGACATACATTCCATTTTTCCAATCTCGTCGATGAGCACGATTTCAATGTCGCGATGCTTCAGGTCAATCGTATCGAGAAATTCCTCGAAGCCCTCCACGTCGACTCTGTACTTACCCACCTTGTGTTTGCTTCTGAGGCTGTCGTGGGCCAACACCGATCGGTATCCATCGAGGCCGAGCAAAGCGAATCCCCGGCGTATACCCTTTTCCCTGATTTCCTCTGTGTAAAATCCTGCAGCGACACACGGTTGCAACTGTTGCCACAATTTCCGCAGGAAGGTTGTTTTTCCGATCCCTGGCGGACCGGTCACGAGAATGTTCCGTGGTACCGTTGTCATCACGTTCCGTCTTATTGGCAAGGTGTTCCTACGATGACACATCGTGCCGTTGTGATGCGGTTTCCCTGATGACTATCAGTGCAGTCGAAACCGGTAGGGAATTTGGACCCACACCTTTACGGCCCGAGAACGTTGTCGGCCTGGTTCGAACTTGCATTTGCGAGCTGCGATCAAAGCTGCCTTGTTCAGGACAGAATGGGCACCGCTGTGAATGACCGTCGCCATCACGTTCCCATCCGGACCGACAAGGGCGTTGACAATCACCGTGCCCTCGATGCGCGCCAGACGCGCGATTTCGGGATAATGGGGTGCAGCTTGATATATCAACACTGGTTTGGTCGAGGATGGCACAAAAACGGTCCCCGTTCCAGGATCATCCTCGTGTCTGGGTACGGTGATGCTTTCGCCCCAGGGAATCAACGTTTCTGCGATCTCGGGATCTTCCGCGACCTCCAAATCGGGTGCCGGTTCGACAACACTTGGAGGTGGGGCGATCTCTTGGGGCGGTTCGATCTCCAATTCGGGCGGTGGCGGCAACAATTCGATGATCACGGGAACGCGGCTGCGATAGGGATTGGCCTCGTACGGTGGTGAGAGAAAGAACAAGAGTAGCGTCAAGATCATCGTCAGGGCGGCTGCCCATCGCAAATACTTCTGGTACTGAGATTTGAACAGATCATTGGCCGTCATGACCGGCCACGGCATCGGATAACTTGTCATGAGTGTTTCATCCTGGCGATCGTGGGGATGAATCAGAGAATGGGGTGGGGTGTTGACAGGAGCCGGTAACGAACGGAACGCCATTGACTCTTTGGCCTGAATATCCGAATTAAACTTTGGAAGATCAAGCATCTCGCCTGGATTATTTTTGAATAGCTGTCGCGAGCGCGAGAAAAATGCTCGTCCGAACACGTCCGCGCGATGGCCATTCAATAAAAATCCTGGCTAGCTCATCTCTTGACGAAGACCTCTCTCATCATGCACCAGAACGCTTGACCCTTGAGGTAGCAGTTGAAGCAGTGTGAGTGAGCACACGATCCACAATCCGGGCAATCGTGTTCCGCACACCATTCATCACACCAATTGCAGATATCCGTGTCTTCGGGGTAGTAAGTTCCATCGGGATCATAACTCTCGATGTCTGCAAAATCGAACAATACCTTTCTATACTGACGGCAATAATCCCGGATCTGGTTGTTACGTGCGCGCAGATTACCAGGTTCCCCCGAGCCATCCAGGTGGCCGGTCATGTAAACGAAAATAACATCGGCATAATCTGACTCCAAGGCGTGCATGGCGTTCAAATAAGTATTGATACCTTCGACTGTATTGTCCGAAACACCACCACACCATGACCACATGACCACGTCGATCTCCTCTGGGTGTGCATCCAAGTAGTCACGCGTGATCTGAACCCAAGAGGTGTCTCCGTTTTGCCCGAGGTCATCGCCGACTTCATGGAATTGAGGCGGCGCGTACTGTGCACTTTCACTCGCCAGCATGTTCAGCCCGGTCATGATCTGGCTGCCATGGGAGGTGTGACCATAGTAGAAGCGGTAATTTTGCCGGATGATTTCAGTATCTTGCGAGGTCATCGTTGCAAAATACTCGACCGCGGCATGGTCGGCGATGATGGACTGATCGGTATCGCCCTCGCCGGGATCGACGGGATCGTCAGATTTACTACATCCTGGCACCGTGATCACGATGGATCCTACGGCCAGAATCAGGCCTGTGACCAATCCCAATAAATTTGGGCCTCTCAACATGATGCACCTCCGGGCGAATTCCGGACGAATTCTGGACGAATTCTGGACGATCCATGAACCGGATTCAGATTCGAATATCATTATCATCATAGGTAACAGCATAATGCATGCCTGATCCTTTTCCCCTCGCAAGGCGTTTCCCCTTCGTATTTAGCAACAAAATCCGAGGTGTCGCGTTTGTATCGGTTGTGGCTAGGCCGTATAATCATACATTCATCAATTATCCGCTCGTTGACCTTTTGAACAGTCGGAGGTCGTTGTGCGAATCTTGCTGCTCTTCGCAACTGTGTTCCTTGGTACCACCATCGCCTTCGGTGCCAACACTCTCCAAAAAATCCCTCTCACCGCTGATTCGATAGATTCAGAACCCAGTTTTCGAATCATTGAACAAAAGAGCGGATCTCTTACCGTCGAGTTCGAGCTCCCCTTTCTCTATCAAGAAGAGGTGGAAATCGACGGGGACCACTACCAAATCCTTTCTATTCCGGGGGGAGAATTCCGAGGCGAAGTCGGTCAGGCGGCTCTACCGGTGATCAGCCGCCTGCTGGCGGTCCCCGATGCAGTATCCATTCAAGCCCAAATTAAGAACTCGGACATGGTGAGTTTGAGTAGCTACCGGCTCATTCCGCAGCAGCCGTCCAGCCTGGGACAACCAACTACGGCAGAAAAATCCTCTTCTGCAAACGATCAAAAATCGCAGCCTGTTCTCGTGGTCGACAGTACTTTTTACAATCGACCTGGATTTTCCGGTGGCCCGACGGTCGCGGTGGGTTCACCTGCTTACATGCGTCACTTGCGAGTCGCACCCCTGCTGATCAGCCCCGTGCGTTATGATCCGGTCAGTGGCGAGGTGGTCGTGGCTCGCCGCATGACAGTTGAGATCCATTACAGTGGTGGATCAAGCCACGATCCTGTCGAGAAAAATGCACAGTTCATCCCAAAATCTTTCCACGAACTCTACCGCCAAACCGTCCTCAACTACCAGGAAGCCACGAGTGAAACGGGGCCGGGTTCCTATTTGGTCATTCATCCCAATAATGCCTCGGTGGTGGCAAATCTGGAACCGCTATTGGAGTGGCGGCGCCAACAAGGCTACAACGTTCTGACCGCCTCGACCTCGGTCACCGGTACTAATGCCGGAGCCATAAAAAATTACATTCTCGATGCTTACAACAGTTTGGAAATTCCCTTGGAATTCGTCGTTTTAGTTGGGGATGCCAATGGACCTTACGCAATTGCGACCTGGTACGAAACGTTGTCCATGTGGACCGGCGAGGGGGACCACTACTACACGACTCTCGAAGGCTCGGACACCATCTCCGATATTCACATCGGCCGGCTATCCTTCCAAAGCTTGAGCAATCTTGCAGTGATTATCGACAAGATTGTCACGTACGAGACCGACCCGCCCCTGGACAGCGATCCGGAGTGGTTTACGAGAGCTTGCCTGACAGGTGACCCCATCTACTCCGGCATGTCGTGTGTATTCGTAAACCAGTGGGTTAAAAATCAGCTTTTGGATCTGAATTACACAAAAATCGACACGATTTGGTCCGGCCCATTTGCCAGCCGAATGTTCAATTCTGTCAACGCGGGTACGACGATCTTCGGCTATCGTGGATTTTGGGACATGAGTGGGTGGACGACCGGCCACTCTAACTCACTGACCAACGGCTACAAACTTCCATTTGTCGTGACCCTCACCTGTGGTACCGGCATGTTCGCCGACGAGATCAATACCAGATCCGAATCCTTCTTGAGGGCTGAGGGCGGAGGTGGGGTTGCAGCCATTGGCACATCGACGATCGGGACCCACACTCGGTACAACAATGTGATGTACGTGGGAATCATGGAAGGCGCGCTCAACTCGGGCGACCACCGCACGGGACCGGCTCTGACCCGCGGCAAGCTCGAAATGTTCAGGCAGTTTTGGATCGCCGAGCCGGCGACAGTTGAAATCTGGTCGGTGTGGAACAACTTGATGGGTGATCCTGCCACCGATCTCTGGTCCGCCCATCCCGAGAGCTTCAATGCGATCCATCCCACCCATCTTGCCGTAGGCGCCAGCTCATGCGTCTTGACCGTCAAGAATGCCGGGGATGTGCCAGTGCAGGATGCCTGTGTGGCATTATACAAGGCCGGCGAAATCCTCATCTCCGGGTATACCGACAACTTCGGCCAGGTCGGCTTGCCCCTGGCCGATCACACCACGGGACCTTTGGCCGTGACGGTGACCAAGCACAACTTCAAACCCTATCGCGGCCAGATCACCATCGGACCCGCCATAGATTCCATCGATTACACGGATATGGTCTTCGATGACGACTCGGCAGGGCAAAGCCAGGGCAATGGTGACGGCATGGTCAACCCCGGTGAGACCATCGAACTCAATTTACAGTTGACCAACATCGGCCCCAATCCCGCAGCCAACATAGTCGCGACTTTGAGCGAAAACGATCCCCACGTGAATATTGTATCAGACACTCAAACTTTCTACGCATTGGGCTCGGGAGATTCGAGCTGGAGCGCGGGCAGCTACCTTTTCATTGTCGAACAGGGAGCACCAGGTACTCATGTTATTCCCTTCCAGCTCGACATAACCTCTGACATAGGAACCTGGACTGTCATGATCCCGGTCACAGTTCATGCCGGCGCTTGCACCGCAGAAAATTTCACTTGGGGCGGACCGGGCGATACTATCGATCCCGACGAGTCCGGGTCACTCAGTTTTGAACTGCGAAATGACGGAAATCGAGATATCACCTCTGCCTTAGCAACTCTCTCTTGTTCCAGCCCCTGGATTTCCATTACTGACTCCATGGGAACCTACGGTATGATTGACATGGATCAAACAGGAGAAAATTTTGGCGACCCCTTTCAGATCGAGGTATCACCCAATTGCTACCAAGGACATCTCGTTGCTTTTAATATAGCGTTGGAATATGCAGCCGGTGCTCTGGACACCACGGTTCTTGTGGTCCAAGTTGGTGAAGCTGCCGCTGGTGATCCTCTCGGGCCCGACGAATACGGATACTTCGCTTTCGATGATACAGATGCGGAGATTCCCTTTCGCCCTGTCTACGACTGGGTGGAAATAGACCCGGATCACGGTGGCAACGGTGTCAGTCTGGGATTGGACGACTGGGGTGAGTATCAAGATGAAACCGCAGTCGTCGACTTGCCCTTCACTTTTAAATACTACGGTGAACTGTTCGATACGATCTCAGTCTGCTCCAATGGGTGGATCTGCATGGGGGCGTCGTACCTCAAGAACTACCATAACTACTCGATCCCCGGCGCCTGCGCTCCCGATTATATGATCGCCGCGTTTTGGGACGATCTTAGGATCTCCACCACATCGGATGTTTTGACATGGTACGACCAAGCCAATCACCGTTACATCGTGGAGTGGAGCCGGGTTTACTCTCGCAGTGGAGGCGGCCTCCAGGTTTTTGAGATCATCCTCTTCGATCCCGCCTTTCATCAAACGGCAACTGGCGACGGTTTGGTTTTATTCCAGTATCACTCTGTCAACAACACCGACAGTCTCAACGGATACGCCACTGTCGGTATCCAAAATGGGGACAACACTGATGGTATACTTTACACTTACTGGAATTACTACTCAGCGAATGCGGCTCCCTTGACGGCAGGCCGCGCCATCCTGTTCACACCAATCATTCCCGGTCAACAAAGTTACGCGGAAGGCATGGTAACCAATGCGACTGCAGGTGGCAGTCCAGTCGACGGTGCCATCATCAATTTCACAACCTGGTGGTCGTTGGCTTCGAACTCCGCTGGAACCTATGCCGGGGCAGTACCAGCCGGGACTCACACCGTGACCATATCTCATGAAAGCTTCGCGCCCGACACCATACCAAATGTCACATACACCACCGGGGAGACTACTGTACTCGATTTCCAGCTTCATGACTCTCTCGGCCCTTACATCACCAATACGACCCAGCATGTCAGCGTTAGCGATACCCTTGGCCCTTATATCATCGAAACCACGCTAACCGATCTCTCTCCGATTGCGGAAGTCTCTTTCTATTACACGACATCGATCTCAGGCGGGGCCATCGAACTGCCCATACTGGAGATCGATCCGGCAACAGGACTTCACCGCGCTGAGATCCCGGGTCAACCATTGGGCACCACAATCCAATACTGGCTTACGGCCAGTGACATTGGAGGTAATCTATCGTCCGATCCCGTGGGGGCGCCATGGCAGACATACATATTTGGTATCGTGGATATCGTGACCATTTTCGCCGATGACATGGAAAACGACCTTGGTTGGACCGTGGGCGATCCTTACGACAATGCCACTTCTGGAATTTGGGAATGGTGTGATCCCAATGGGGTCTGGGAGGAAGACATTCTCGTCCAACCGGAGGACGACGCCACTCCCGACCCGGGAATCATGTGTTACATTACTGGCAACGATCCACCTGGTTCTGCTCAAGGCACCGATGATGTCGATGTAGGCCGCACGACTTTGTTCACTCCCTGGTTTGACTTGTCTCTCTCCAGCTCCGTCACCGTGAGCTACAAACGCTGGTTCACCCATGACACCGGTTTCGCCATTGAAGACGAGCACTGGATCGTACAAATCACGAACGACGGTGTGAACTGGGTCGATATCGAAAATAGTATCGTGAGCGAGCGAAGCTGGCTGCCGCAATCTTTCCTGGTCGACAATTTCATCGACCTCACGTCGACGGTTCGTTTCCGTTTCATTGCGGACGATTTCCAGTACGATTCCATTGTCGAAGCTGGCGTGGATGATTTTCTACTGACCGCCTTCAACAGACCATCCGACTCCGAACCACCTTCCGTTGCCGTTATCACCCCTAACGGGGGCGAAAACCTCACCGGCGGTGGTGGCAACATATTCCCCATCGAGTGGAATGCATCTGACGATACGGGAATCGTTTTGACCCAGATTTTACTCTCTACTGATAGTGGAATAACCTGGCCGGACACCCTGGCCAACGGCGCTTTGACTTCCCCCTGGGAGTGGAGTGTCCCGGTCATCAATCAATCGGCATGCCGCATCAGGGTTGTCTGCTGGGATGCCCTGCAAAACTCGACCAGTGATTCTTCCGACGCAGATTTCACCATCAGCCCGGCAGTCGGAGTGGACACTCCACCCATCACTCAGGTAACCCTCCTCCCGAACCGCCCCAATCCATTCAATCCCAAAACAGAAATCCGGTTTGCGCTGCCCAGAGCGCAAGATGTCAGTTTAATGATCTACGATCTGGAAGGCCGCTTGGTACACCGTCTCGTGCATGGCCATCAAGAAGCGGGAGACCATATCGTATTCTGGCAAGGAGAAGACAGTCAGGGATCCCGCGTTGCCTCAGGCGTATATTTTTACAGGCTGGTGACCAGCGACAAGATTATCACTCACAAGATGGTTCTTCTGAAATAGCCCGATCTAGAAAGCCGATCCAAAAACTAGTCCACTTGGTCTAGAGATTGCATATTCTATCGCGCAAACAACCACGATAGCGAACCGATTGGTGCATGCGTCAACGTTGGTTAGGACACTGAGCGTTGCCCTCTCGTCACCAATCGTTTTTCCTGGATTCCTATGCACGCATTCCTGCAGGGAGGTCACGATGCAGTCCATATGCGGCATTCTGCACGGTATACAATCACGGGCGCAATCGAACTTGGGATTCGCTGCTACGACTCTGATGCTGGCCGCAATGCTAATGCCGGCCTGCAGCGAAAACGATCCTTTCACCCCCCCGGACGCTTCCGAACCCAATCCTCCTGTATATGTGTGGAATCCAGCCGACTTCACTCACGTCTATGAGGTTGGTCCCAACCTCGATTACAGTGATCCGTCAGATGTACCTTGGGAATCTCTGCAGCCATCCTCGCTGGTGCGGATCCACTGGCGCTCGGAGCCGTACCGGGCCAAGTGGGTCCTGAACAGTGCTGCCACTGCCGAGGCACCCGTGGTGGTTTTGGGGATTGCGAATGGGAATCGGCGGCCGGTGATCAGCGGGGAGGATGCTGTCACCCGGCTCGAACTGAGTTACTGGAATGAAGTGCGTTCGGTGATCAAGGTGGGTGGTTCCAACCTGCCCAGCGATTCCATCGTACCCTCCCACATCTATATCCAGGGATTGGAAATCCGGAGTGCGCGGCCGCCTTACGCCTTCACTGACGACAACGGTTTAGCTCAAAACTACGCCGAGAACGCGGCGGCGATCCATGTGGAAGTCGGGGAACACATTACCATTCACGACTGTATACTTCACGATGCCGCCAACGGACTTTTTGCAGGCTCTCAAACCACGGATCTGGTCATCAGTGGCAACCACGTCTTCAACAACGGTATGGAAGGCAGTATTTACCAGCACAATAGCTATACCGAATGTTTGGGAATTCTCTTCGAGTACAACCATTACGGTCCGTTACGAAATGGTTGTTTGGGTAACAACTTGAAAGATCGATCCGCTGGTACTGTGATTCGCTACAATTGGATCGAATCCGGTAACCGACAACTCGATCTTGTCGAAACAGATTACGATTACATCCTCGCCGATCCCACTTACGATGTAACTTTTGTATATGGTAACATTCTCGTCGAACCGGATGGAGCCGGCAACAGTCAGATCCTTCATTACGGTGGCGACGGTGGCAACACTAACTATTACCGGCGGGGGATTCTCTACTTCTATCACAACAGTGTGATTTCGACACGCGACGGCAACACGACTTTGATGCGTTGTTCGACCAATGACGTCCAGGTTGACCTGCGAAACAATATTTTTATGAATTCCGCAGAGGGATTCCGCTTCGCTATTACGAGCGGACAAGGGCAAATCGAGCTGAGGAACAATTGGCTGCCCGAGGGCTGGCGCGACACCCACGAGCCCGAGCTCGAAGGGACGATAGCAAAAGCGGACAATATCGAAGGAGAAGATCCCGAATTCGAAGATTTTACTAATCAGGATTTCAGCCTCGGGCCCGGATCGACTTGCCTCGACAGCGCGGGAGCTTTGCCACCCGGTGTTTCGGATCATCCCGTCACGCGACAGTACGTCCGTCACCAACGAACCGAAGCCCGGGAAGATGAAGGGGCAAGCGATGTGGGAGCTTTCGAACGCCAAGGAGAATAGCAGGGCAATTCAAAACGCCATCTCAAGAGTGCTTTACCAGGTAAATCGAGAACGTCTCGTCTGCTTGGCCATTCTCATCCACGACGAGCACACCCAGCCGCACTGAACCGTCAGTGACCAAGTCGACCCGCATGAATCCTGATGCGCTCGCACTGTACAAGGTTTGGTCTCGCCAACCGGTCGCGCTGGTGTGTCCGTAATACCCTGCTCCACTGACGAGTATGTATCGTGCTGATGAGCCCTCGAAGACCTCGAGCACGTGTTCGTGTCCACCGGCCCAAACAAGAGGAGGCTTGTCTGTGAGCACTGATGCGAAGGCCTCCCGCATCCTTTTATTGGCGGA
>Ga0209536_100006949_pt1 | contig 17219 bp, 14 predicted proteins | sample DeeMarSeWOR28_12_FD_187461 | JGI IMG/M metagenome (GOLD analysis project Ga0209536, IMG submission 187461) | Marine sediment microbial communities from White Oak River estuary, North Carolina - WOR-2-8_12 (SPAdes) (version 2) | ecosystem: Environmental > Aquatic > Marine > Intertidal zone >... | reverse complement strand
GATTACCGATGAGAACAGTTTGAAATCCTGAAGGCTCCCCTTTCCGATGGCTGCGCCGTCTGCTTCGGGGTGCATGTGGATTATGTCTGTGCCGATGCCTACATGCACCGATGCGGGAAGATTCATTCGTGCGGCAGCTGCCAGAGTGCTTAATTCTTCATGCGGCGTTTTTGCTTTCAGTATATAATCACCGACTGCCCTGCCGATTCCATGTCCTTTTTTAACACCATTGGTAATGGCCCTGTTCAGGCCCCTGCCTGTTTCCTCGGCCATTCCAAACGTTCCCCTGCAGAGTTCAACATCAACGTCCTCGGATGTGTGCCCCATAAGCGCCAGCTCGAAATCGTGCACAATGCATGCGCCGTTCATTGCGATGGCGGTTATCACCTTGCTTTCCATCAGGTGAATGATAATCGGAGACAGGCCGACCTTTATCGGATGGGCACCCATGCCGAGGATGACCGGGCGGTCTTTTTCCCGCGCCTGAATGATCGCGCTGACAACTGCTCTGAAGTCCTTTGCAGCGAGGATATCGGGCAGGCTGTCCAGAAATGAACCGAAGCTCCATTCGCGGAACGGCTTTCCGACCTTGTCGAGCGCAACCTTGCTCTTTCTTGTTTTCAGTCTGCAGGTTTTTATATTTTTAAAAGATATGGGTCTGTATTTCTTGTCCACACATGAATATAACGTGGAGCGGATGAATAGTCAAGAGAGAAGGAAGGAGATTAACAATGATGTATTTGATCGGCGTTGATTGACATTATCCTTTTAATTAGGGCATTTGTCTCTATGGATATTAAATCCTGCATTTAGTAAAATACCTTAATTTTACGGACGCCATCTCAAAGGGGGATAATTTATGAAATTCAAAACAGGAGTAAACCGCAGCGCCGCGATCAGTCTGGCAATAGTCATATTCTTGATCTCTCCTCTTTTGAGATTCAATGCTTCTGCGGAGGCAGAAACCACACTCACGCTGAGCAGTGGAATCAGGGTAGACAATCTTGACTGGAACATTGCGGGAAATATCTACGGTACGAATCCCAATGTTCTATCAGAATTGACATGGGATGATTTACTGATTCTTCAGCTGAAAGCGGATGGCAAACTTGTAATGGCAGACAGGTTGTATCTCAGAGGATATGTTGATTACGGCTGGATTTTCGATGGAGAAAATCAGGATTCAGATTATGCAGGAGATGACCGCACAAGAGAATGGTCCAGGTCAAATAATGACACCAACGATGACAATGTACTGGATGCCTCTCTTGGTGTCGGATATCAGTTTGGCCCTGTATGGAAAATATTAAAAATCACTCCTCTTGCAGGATACTCGTATCATGAACAGAACCTTGTCATAACAAACGGGCATCAGACGATTCCTCCGTTAGGCCCATTTTCAGGCCTTGACAGCACATATGACACGGAATGGAAAGGGCCATGGGCTGGTGTTGATCTTGGCTTTCTGTTTGAGAAAAAACTTGCGGTGACAGGTTCATTTGAATATCACTGGGTCGATTACTATGCTGCCGCCGACTGGAATCTCAGGACAGACTTCCAGCATCCAAAGAGCTTTGAACATGACGCAGATGGCGAAGGGGTCCTGGTGTCAGCTGATCTCGATTTATTCTTATCTGAACAGGTATCGTTGAGCGCCATGATTACGTATCAGAATTTCTGGACAGATGATGGTACTGCGCAGACTTTTTATGCGTCCGGCAGAACATCTAAAACACGTCTGAATGAAGTTAACTGGGAATCATTTGCAGGAATGATAGGCATAGCTTTCATATTTTGATTAAATAAGACATCTGTACCATGCCTGCACAAGTTGAGAAAAAATCTTCTTTGTAATAAAAGATCTATCGTCTCGATTCGAGGGGGTCACCATCTCTTTGTCATGGTGATGCACATAAAACACACTCTATGGATGATGTGGCAATGATGACGACAACAAAACCAAGAATAAATGTCATCCTTGAAGAGCCGCTGTATGAAATAGTGGAAGAACTCGCCCAACGTGACGGTATGTCACTGCCGAGGCAGATCAGCGATCTCGGAAAGGGAGCGGTCGAATGAACAATTCTCATTTATTGTTTATTTTCTCTATATACTGCCATCCTGAATGGCAATGAAATTCCCCACCAGCATATGGAATTAAAAAGAGATGTCTCGTACAGACGCAACGACCATTTTTTGTTCTTCATCCCGAATCTCGACGTATCAAGGAGTCTTAGCTTTCTGTCTGATTCGATATACTTTAAGTGTATTTTATTCTGACTGATGTACTCACTGAGTTCAGTAAAGTGGTCATAACAGTCCAGTATATCAAGGACCAGATCCAGAACATTTAAGGAGATTAAAAACAGCCTTTCCCCTGATCTCCGGGAAAAAAAATCCTTCCAGCTTGTTTTTTTATGTATTATTTTTAGTATGACGTATACATCAACAAAAGGCTTTAAATCAATTCCGCCTTTCTGAAGGTCGGTAAAGATGGAAAGGATGAGGGCCAAAAGTTCATATTCATTGCTGAGGACAAAATAGGACTTATTTCTGAACGTAACTGTCTCCCTGGTCTGCCAGATATCATCGTAATTAATATGGAAGGTAACGTGGCTTTGCAGCCCCCAGTGCAGTTCCACGTCGATATCCTTTTTCCGGTATTCATAATGATGGGAGAAACAAAATGCAAGGTATTTGCTGAGAGGGACCCGGGATGTACGCCTGAAGTTATGTCTTGTAAGCAGGCGATGAACAGTGTCAACGTCCTTACGCTTCTTTACCAGAATATCGATGTCCGAAATTGCCCTTCCGAACATATCCCCGAAAAAACGCTGGGCCAGAAAAAGCCCCTTTAAAAAAATCATATCCAGCCCTTCTTCTCTAAATAGAACACCAAGTGTCTCCACTTGCCTGCACAGCACCTGGTTCCTGCCCCACTGTTTAATATAGGCGTCCTTAAAGCTTTGCATCGTTTCTTCGGGAAAGTTCTCGTTCAGACAGGGAGCATGTGCTGAATATAGATGTCCGGCGAGCCGGTGGCGATGTGCAAATTCAGTGAAACTCTTTCCATTATCTTTACAATTCAGCAACTGTTTTTTTACGTCCGCGTACTCTTTCTTTATAATGAAACGGAGCAGTTGCAGGTCATCCGGCATTTTTCAATACTCCTCCATGTTGTCTCGATAACATAATGTAATAAAAAAATAAATGGGGCCCCGCTGATCCCGATTTCATCCGTAACGCAATAGAGGTAACGAGTTCCCGGGATGAAAAACATGTAACCTCAAGATATTTACACTATTTTTTTAATTTACAAGCCAGGTGTTTTGTCATATAATAAATTATTAAATAAAATAAATGTAAAAAGTCTTGACAAGACATTTTTTACATGAGATATCCTAATTATATACATTTAAGCATTCTTCGACTACGTATTTAAGGGTTCAATATATATCCGGGCTTCATTTGAGTGGGAGACCCCCGGTCTTTTATCCATGACATATTGAAAGGAAAATTGGAGGACAAATGAATACAAATGGCAATATGAGGATTAATGTCCCTAAGATCGTTCATGAGGTAATAGACGGCGAAACAATAATTTTGAACCTCGACAATGGAAATTACTTTAGCCTCGATGGAACGGGAGCTGATATCTGGGGCCTCATTGACAGCGGGGTATCGGTTAACGGTGTTATTGAAAGATTGCAGAATGTTTACAAGGCGGACCATGAGGTTATTAAAGATGCCGTACATAGATTTGTTGCGGAAATGCTTCAGGAGGGGCTCATCGTCCATAATGAAACAGGTCATTCCGCCGGACCCGGAGCAGGTGATGCAAAAATCGGTCCCGGCATAACAGGAGACAAGCCGGACTTTCATGTACCGGCTTTAAATAAATACAATGATATGCAGGATTTGCTTTTACTCGATCCCATACATGATGTTGATGAAGCAGGATGGCCCACGGCCAAACAGGACCAGTCTTCAAAGAAAAAATAGATTCTCTTCTGCTGATAATCATGCTCACGGTACATTAACTATATCAATGGGTGCTTAAGGTGCCCTGGCATTAGATAAACGAAGTTACTCAGCCTTTTATTTAAGGACATTCAATGAAGACCAGTCAACAGAGTTCATTTACCTCAAAGGACCAGGAACTGCTTCTTCAGGCAGCATTGTTCAAAGGTGAATCTGCGATCAATGCCTGGAATGAATGGAGGAGTGTTGTTAACCTGGAAGGGCATCCTGACAACGGTTCATTTCATCTCATGCCTTTACTGTATCTAAACCTTCAGAAGCACGGGGGTAAGGATCCCTTCATGAACAGACTAAAGGGAATATATAGACAGTCATGGTACAGGAACAAGAAATCATTTCATCACGCAAAGGAAATAATAACGCCCCTTCATGAAAAGGGCATCAGGGTTATGCTGCTGAAAGGTGCGGTTATGGCAGCGCTTTATTATAAAAATGACAGTGTGCGTCCCATGGAACATGTTGATGTGCTTGTGCCCTTTTCGCAGGCCCTTAAGGCAGTTGATGTGCTCATGAATTCGGGTTGGCTCCCAACAGGTGAATTCAGGAAAAATGACCTCTATCTCACGCATTGCACCCGTTTCATACACCACTCGGGCCGGCAGTTTGACCTTTATTGGAATCCTTTTAGCGGCTGTCGAATGGATCATAACAGGGAGTGCTGGGCAAGGGCCCGCCAGATTACGTTCACAGATATTTCAGTGCTGGCGCCTCATAGCACCGATATGCTATTTCATGTCATTGCCCCTGGGGTGGAATGGGGCCAGGACCCTCCCATACACTGGATTGCCGATGCAGTGACTATCATATCTGATGCAGAAACAGACATCGACTGGATGCGTTTTATAAGGCAGACGGAAAAGCACCGGTTTTGCATACGAATGAAGGTGGCACTGAATTATCTGCACGATACCTATAAGGCCCCTATTCCGTCATCTATTCTCAATGCAATGAACACATTACGCATCACCCGACTGGAACAAAAAGAGCATTATTATAAGCTTCGTGTCCGGGAACCTCTGAATAACACACCCTATGCCCGATTTGTGATCTACCTGAGCACGTATCTGCGCAGTATGAACGGCACAGGTTTATTCCGGTCCATAACCTTGTTCCCGAGGTATCTTCTCCAGGAACTCAAGGCAGAGAATTATTATGATCTTTACTTTCACCATATAGCTAAAGGCATTCGTGAAACGATGAAGCGACTGTTGTCAAGGCTGATTGTTCACAGCCAGGGATGATGTCTGTACTGATCGTAACAAAAGGTTCATACCCTATCTAATTATGGAAACATCTGATAACAATGCACACCAAAAGCCTTTTTTTGATCTGCCAGCATGGCGGTACTTTATTACGTTCTATAAGGATCAATACCGACTTCTTCTACTGAATTCAATGGGATCAGCCGCTCAATCACTCATTGTTCTGCCAAGCCTGCTTCTTATTCGCTACGCCTTTGACGAGGCGATTCCGCAGAAGAACATTTACCATATTGTGCTGGCAGGGTTTGGCATTTTTGCCTTTCGTCTTGCCAACTCCGGCGTTTCGCTCTGGCTGCGCGCGGTAAACATCAGAATCATCTCCAGTGCTATTCATAAATTACGTGAGGATCTTTTAAAAAAGCTTTACCTTTTTTCCCGCACGTTTCACACGCGGTCTGATCAAAAGACTGTTCATGCAAGGATTGTGCAGGACACGGAAAGGCTCAGCAATATGAGCACTGCCCTGGTATCCCGGCTTATGCCGGCGTTGTTCACAAGTGTGGCTCTCTGTATTCTGCTCATGTTCCTTAACTGGATTCTCGTCCTGATTATGGTTTCTCTGTTCCCGGTTCTTTTTTATGCAAATCGATATACCGGGAAGAAAGTCAAAAACAGGGTCTATGTATTTCAGCGGGCCTTTGAACATTTCAGTAAGGGGATGCTCTTTGTCCTGCGGTACATGGACCTGACGAGGATTCAGACTGCTGAAAAGGAGGAAATGAAAAAGCAGAACAGTATACTTGAAAGCCTTCGAGACAGTACCGGGAGGATGGCATTTATTTATGCTGTTCATGGACAGGCCCAGCAGACGCTGGCAGGCTTCTCCGGTATCATTATTCTGATATTCGGCGGTGCATCGGTAGCGCTGGATTATATGACGATTGGAGAGTTCCTGTCTTTCTATGTTGCAGCCGCAATCCTTATCAGCCACATCGATACCATTACCGAGTCTGTGGCAGAGTTGATATCGGGGAATGAATCAATGGTCACACTGCACTGTCTGGCAGAGACTAATGACATTCAGCCCTACCGTGGTGGAAAAAAGATAAGGTTTAATGGTTCTATCACCATGGAATCGGTTTTTTTCTCATATGATGACCACCCTGTTTTGAAAGGAATTAATTTTAGGATTAATCGGGATTCTAAAATTGCCGTTATCGGCCCGAACGGAGCAGGAAAAAGCACGTTAACTCACCTTATCTTGGGTTTTTATAAACCGCTCCAGGGGATGCTCTATGCCGACAACGTCCCCTACGATGAGCTGGATATTGTTGGATTGAGGAAGTCCATAGGCGTTGTCATGCAAAATCCACTGTTGTTTTCAGGCACTGTCCTTGAAAATATTACCTATGGGAGAGAAGGGCCTGACCGCAGTCAGGTAATGCATGCCTGCCGGTTTTCACTGGCAGACGAATTCATTCAGGGGCTTCCGGACGGCTATGATACGCAAATTGGCGAGGACGGTACGTTACTTTCCGGCGGTGAATGCCAGCGTCTGGCTATTGCACGTGCAATTATTCACCGTCCGAAGCTGCTTATACTTGATGAACCGACAAACCATCTCGACACTCAAACGGTGACCCGGTTGATGGATAGTCTTGATGCCCTTACAGACCCGCCTGCCATTGTGATAATAAGTCATGATATGAGTGTGGTCAATCACGCCCGGGAAATCTACAGGCTGGATAAAGGGATGCTGAGCCCCTATGCCGCAGAGCGTGCTGTACGGTGAATGCGTTTCCCTTTACATGAGGGAAACGAAGAGTGCTGTTCATAGCGCCTCCATAGCGTAATGTGGAGAAGAGAAGGACTGACTCATGGAAAAACCTCAAAAGAGCGACGCTGAACAACTGGTTTTTTTCGAAGGAGTATATGACCGATTTCTGAAGGCAAGTGCCTATGCCGGAGAGGTCAGATACTATTACCGTATCGGAGGGACGACGGTGTCCCTTTTGTTTGCCGGAGAAAACCTTGTCGGGCACCTTACCCCTGCATTGGACCATCTTCGAATACCTGATACCGGTTATCCTGATCTTACTCTTTGCATATGGGACAGTGAATCCACATCCACTGAAATGGTGCCTCCGCCATGCTCGAGAGATTGCTTTACCGACAGGGGAGATATCTGGGGATTTAACAGCCGCCGCATCAAGGCCGCTTTTCACTGGATAGAATACTCGGTTAACCTCCTGGATCTTGCCACTCACAGGGGTATCTACTGGGTGCAGACAGCTGAAACATTGCCCTACTGGGTGAATGCCTCTCCCCTGCGTACGCTCTTTCATTGGTGGATGGAGGAACAGGGATGCCAGCTTCTCCATGCTGCCTCAGTCGGAACGGAGCACGGGCCCCTCCTCATAACGGGAAAAGGGGGAGTCGGCAAATCAACATCTGCACTCGCATGCCTGCAGTCAGGCTTTTCTTACCTCGCAGATGACTATGTGGTAACTGCTCTGGAGCCTGATCCGATGGTTTACAGTTTATACAGTACGGCAAAACTGGACGCAGATAATGTAGCCACTTTCCCCGGGCTGTCAACGTTCATAAAGAATCCTGAAAAATCTGACCGGGAAAAGGCTGTCATGTTTCTTTACCCCCACCTGGATTGTCAGATCGTGGGGGAAATGCCCTTAAAGGCAATTGTCACGCCGCGGGTGGTGGATCGGGACGAAACGTTGTTTGTCCCTGTACATCCGCAGACAATTCAGAGGGCAATGTCTTTTACTACGATGGCCCAACTGCCTGGTGTAGGCCGTTACAGCCATGACTTCATCAGCAGGCTATCCACGATGTTACCATGCTATACAATGGAACTGGGAAGAGATATCATGCACATCCCTGATTCAGTATCGGAATTTTTAGCGGGCCTCTCGTCCCGTCAAACAATCCATAGACCTGCTGATTTGGATTACATTGATCGAGCTGTCAGACCGCTGGTCAGTGTTGTCATTCCTGTTTTTAACGGAGAGCGTTTTATCGCTGATGCTGTTGACAGTGTTCTGTCTCAAAACTATCCTGCACTGGAGATCATTGTTGTCGACGACGGATCAACAGACAGGACCGGGGAGATCATACAGCAGCTTAATGCCGATATTCGCTATTTTAAACAGGAGAACTACGGACCGGCCTCAGCGAGAAACCGGGGAATAAGAGATGCATCAGGCGAATTTATCGTTTTCCTTGATGTTGATGACCTGTGGCCGGAAAATAATCTGAACAAACTGATCGAAGAAATGTTGCATGACGCCGAGTTAGAAGTGACGCGCGGATATGCCCAGATGACAGAATATAATACAGATACCGGCGAATATGATTTTGCAGGGAATCCCAGGGAATCTTTTCCCGATTACATTGGAGCTGCAATATACCGAAAGTCTGCATTTAGGAAAGTCGGATTATTTGACAAGATGCTCAAGTTCGGAGAGGACGTGGACTGGTTTGCAAGAGCCGCAGAAATAAAGTTGAAAATGAAGCGGCTTGAGGAGATCACCCTTTATGTCCGAAGGCATGGGAGGAATATGACCTGCGGGAAAAACCTTCTTGAGCTGAATACCCTGAGAGTCTTAAAAAAATCTATTGACCGCACTAGGGCTCATGCCCGGGAGAAAAATGGATAACGGGAAATTATCAGAAAGTAAAAACAGGGCACTATGGCACTAAAGAGAAAGAAGGGCAGGCCTGCTTATCATCAAGGGGGACTGCAACGGCCCCTGGACGGGGTCGCCATAGAGCTTACGACTTCCTGTAACCTTAGCTGTAAGATGTGCAGTGTCTGGAAGCGCAAAGAACCTGAGATAAGCTATGACAAAATTCTGTCTCTCCTGGGTGAGGCGCGGGCTCTCGGTGCCGAGCAGTACTACTCTTGCGGGACAGAGCCCTTTGCCCGTGAAGACACTCCAGATATTCTTGCCTATGCCGAACGGATTGGATTCCGGGAAAGCTGTATCGTTTCGAACGGGCTTCTGCTTCATACGTCAGACATCATGGACAGAGTGGAAAAGCTCGGCATTGTTCATATTGTTATCTCTCTTGACGGGCCTGAAGAGGTACATGATGAGCTGCGCGGCAAAGGAACCTACAGCAGCGCTGTTGCAGCACTGAGAGAGCTGAGGAAAAGGGAAATAACATGCAGCATAGCGTCGATCATTATGCGTCAGACGGTTGACCGCTTAAAGGAAATCATTGATTTGGCTGCCGGCCTTGGCATACCGGTAATATCGATGCAGCCCTATCAGCCGGAAACTGCCGGTCTGGACAGTGACCATGCTGCTTTTACATTCAGACCGGAAGAAGAAGAAAATCTAAGAATGAAACTGAAAGAGCTTATGGATTATGCACAAAAAACCGGAGTGACCATTTATACCGCCAATATGATGAAGTTCATTCCTCCCTATCTTGCGCGGGGTATCAGACATGTGCCCCCCTGCGGTTGTCATGTACCGTCCAGGCTCCTGGTGGTGGACAGCTCCGGAGACACGTTCCCCTGTTTTATGATGAGGGAACGTTTAAGAAATAAAAGCATGGGCAACATATATGAAACATCGCTCAATAACATATGGCATAACAGCATTCACGGCGAACTTGTTCGTACGGCACTTGATCGGCGGTGTCCGGGTTGTCTGGCTTCGTGCAGTGATGTAGAAAGCTACGATGAGCTTCAGCGAAGGGGATGGTTTGCCAGGTATTTCAGAAAGCTGACCAGACAATAATCCGATGAAACGCTTTATATATATTATTTAAGACTTACGGTGCAGGAGAACTGGATAGTGGAAACGAAGAAGTTTTTTGTAAGCGTTATTATTCCTGTTTTTAATGGAGAAGTTTTTCTCGCCGAGGCAGTTGAAAGTATATGGTTACAAAACTATCAACCCCTTGAAATTATCATTATTGATGACGGATCAACTGATGGGACAGCTGAGATCGCCAGAGGATTCAGTGGCAATGTGATCTATGAGTATCAGACTAACAGCGGGCCCTCAGTTGCAAGAAATAAAGGGATTGCCATGGCCAGAGGTAACATTATTGGATTTATCGACGTTGACGACTTATGGAGTGATAAGAAACTGGAAGTCCAGCTCGATTATTTAAGGAAAGATTTATCTGCTGATATAGTTATGGGGTATACTCAGCGTATGCAGCGAACAGAAAATGAGAAGGGGAAGTTCGCATTTAAAAATTGGGAGCAACCACTGCTGACGATGCATATAGGAAGCGCGCTCTTTAGGAAATCAGTGTTTGATAAAGTGGGTCTGTTTGATGAGTCTCTGGGTTTTTGCGAGGACTGGGACTGGTTCATGAGGGCCAAGGAATTACATGTCTCCATAGCAGTACTCAAGGAAGTAACGTACCTGTATCGGCGGCATCAAGAGAATATGACCAACGATACGGAAATCAATTTTAAATATGCCCTGAAGATGATCAAGCTGTCTCTGGACCGCCGCCGTAAACATCATGGCGGGAGAGTTGGGCAGCTGCCAAAACTGTCTGATTTTACTGTGGAGTCCTTACTTCCCGGCAGTGATAAGAAAGAGGATGGAGAGAAATAAATCCAATGTCCGCCCCTTTGATAAGTGTTATTATCCCCGTATATAACGGGGAAAAATATCTGGCTGAGGCGATTGAAAGTGTCCTTGCACAGGATAAGTATAAGATGGAGATAATCATTGTCGACGATGGATCCACAGATGGGACAGCAGCCGTTGCCCGGCGTTTTGCAGGGCAGGTGCGGTATCTTTATCAGTCCAACAGGGGAGTAAGCGGTGCGCGAAATGGAGGCCTTGAAATTGCGGAAGGAAGCATCTTTGCATTCCTTGACTCCGATGACCTGTGGACAAAAGACAAAATTTCGCTCCAGATGGAGGCACTTGAGTCCGATACGGCTCTGGACATGGTATTCGGATATGTACGTCAATTCTTCAGCCCTGATCTGGATGAGATTATGAAGCAAAAGATAGTATGCCCGCAGGAAAATATGCCGGGTTATCATCCCGGCGCCATGCTTGTTAGACGGAATGCATTTCTTGACGTTGGTTTGTTTGATGAAAAGCTGGGGGCCGGAGAATTTCTCGACTGGTATTACAGGGCTCAGGGAAAGAAATACAGAAGTTTATTGATTCCGCAGGTTGTGATGAAACGACGCATTCATGCTGCCAACAGAGGCATCCTGGTGAGGGACGTGAGGCCGGATTATCTCCGTGTATTAAAGGCAGCCCTGGACCGTCGAAGGAAGAACCCTGGAGATGTAGTCGATTGAGAGTGCCTTATTCGAATTTATTTAGTTCTGTTAGAAATCAACGCTGAAGATAAACATGAATATATTGCATATTCCTGTCTATAATGATCTTGCCGTCTAAAATGATTCCATATCACGATGGCGAGAAATGCTTCGATTGACATCCTCTCCCACTTTTCTCATAATAACCACAAAAATGGGAAATCCACATGGAAAATCTTCAATCGATAAACGCCTTGATCGTCAGTCAGCGAAAAGAGTGGGGTGAGATCCTCACCGGGTTCGAGCAGAAGAACAAGTACGTGGTGATGGATGGGTCCGGGAGGGAACTCTACGCCGCAGTCGAGGAGGGCGGGTCCCTGCTGTTACGGTGGTTTCTGAAGGCGCTCCGTCCTTTTGAGATCAATGTATATACTTTTGACAGCAGACCGGTTCTGAAATTAAAACGGCCGTTCCGGTTCTATTTTCATGAACTTGAGATTACGGACCCGCACGGAAGGAAACTGGGGACTATACAGAGGCGCTTTTCCGTGCTCCGCCGCATCTATTCAGTCCTGGACAATACAGGGAAGGAAATATTCAAGCTCTTTGGTCCGATTCTCCATCCATGGACCTTCGAGATCAGGAAGAATGAGAGTGAGTACGGAAAGATTACAAAAAAGTGGAGCGGGCTATTCAGGGAAGGCTTCAGTGATGCGGACAACTTTGGCGTCTCATTCCCTTCAACATGGGACGTGTCCGTGAAGTCTCTGTTTCTCGGCGCTGTGTTTCTGATTGACTTTGTACACTTCGAAAACAGGAGCAACAGTTGATCGTGCGTTGACAATCTATTTTTCCTCTTTCTGCAATTTTATTTTCTGCCACCCGTGTCCACTCCCGGTGTGGACAAGAGGCTTCCATGTACAAAATCATTGAAGACCATAAAGATTTCCTGTTGATCAGCAAACATTCTGATGTGGGCTTTCATAAGGAAGGGGAATCAACAGGACTTGTTGATATGGTAAGGTCTGATAATGGGTTGAAAGAACTGTATGCCCTTCATCGACTCGATAAAATAACGTCTGGCCTGCTCCTGTTTGCAAAGAGCAGGGACAGTGCACGCAAGCTGGCAGCCCAGTTCAGAAAAAAGATAATAAGAAAGTATTATCTCGCTGTCTCTGATCGAAAGCCAAAAAAGAAACAGGGGCTTGTGCAGGGAGACATGGCAAAGGCCCGCCGGGGAAGCTGGAGGCTGTTAAGGACCAGTGAGGATCCTGCCATAACACAATTTTTCAGCACATCCATGGGAAACAAATTACAGTTGTTCATGCTCCGGCCTTATACCGGCAAGACGCATCAGGTGCGGGTGGCTATGAAGAGTATCGGTTCGCCGGTTCTGGGAGATCCGCTGTATCACAAAAAAGAAGATGCCGCTCCTGACCGGGCTTACCTCCACTCCTATGCCATCAGCTTTACGCTCTACGGCAGGGTCTACCGATTTGCCCACAAACCCGATTCGGGCAGGTATTTTCTTGATGCAGCATTTCTGGATGCGGTGAAGCAATATGAAAATCCGTGGGAGCTCCCGTGGCCAAAGCTCAAATAAATATTCTCCTTTAATTTTGTATAATGAACGCATGCCGACCTTATATCTTATAGACGGGAACTCGTATATCTACCGTGCGTTTTATGCGATTCGGGGGCTCTCGGCCTCTGATGGTACTCCCACGAACGCCATCTTCGGGTTTACGAACATGATCATGAAGATTATCAGGGAAAAGAAGCCCGACTATTTCGGCATTGTCTTTGATGCACCGGGCCCGACCCACAGGCATGATGCGTATGAGGAGTACAAGGCCCACAGGCCTGGCATGCCGGACGAGCTGAAGGCACAGGTCCCGGCTATAAAAGAAATCGTTCATGCATTTAATATCAGGTCCCTTGAACTCCCGGGATATGAGGCTGACGACCTGCTCGGTACGCTCGCAAAGAAGGCGGAAAACGAAAAACTGGATGTGTTCATTGTTACCGGAGATAAGGACCTGTGTCAGGTTGTCAGCGGCAGGGTCAAATTGTATGACACCATGAAGGAGAAGGTAACTGAAGAAAAGGATGTTGTTGAGCGGTACGGGGTGAAGCCGTCACAGTTTCCCGAGATTATTGCGCTCATGGGCGATGCGTCGGACAATATCCCCGGCGCGCCAGGAATCGGTGAGAAGACTGCTGTAAAGCTTTTACAGGAATTCGGGGACATTGAAAGCGTGATTCAAGATCATGAAAAAATAAAAAATGCGAGGGCGAGAAATGCCGTGTCGAACAACATAGACAACATCAGGCTCAGCAAAGAACTCGCCACGATTCACACCGATCTGAGCCTTGACCTGGAGCCCGAAGATTTTCAATGCGGGGTCCCTGACTGGGCACGGCTGCTTGAATACTTCCGCAAATTCGAGTTCAGCAGTCTGGTCAAACTCGTGCCTGATCAGCAGTCAGAAGCAGGACCGCATCATGCGTGCGAATATGTTCCCGTGCTTGATAAAAAAACACTGGAAAGGGCGCTTTCTGAAATACAGGGGGAGGTGACCATTGATACGGAAACCACGTCTCCATCACCGATGGACGCTGAACTGGTGGGGATATCGTTTGCTTCTTCACCTGACCGCGCCTATTACGTGCCGGTTTCTCACGCATACCTCGGCGCTCCGGCGCAGCTGCCAAAAGAATATGTCCTTGATCAGCTGAAACGTGTCCTTGAAGACGCCGGCATTCTCAAGGCCGGGCATAACATCAAATATGATTTCATTGTGCTCGAACGGGAAAACGTCCGGGTAAGGGGCATTGGATTTGACACCATGATTGCCTCGTACCTGTTGAATCCGAACAAGTCAAACCACAACCTGAATGATGTTGCGATGGAACACCTCGGGATAAAGAAGATATCCTACGCCGATGTTGTGGGCAAGGACAAAAAAGATTTCAGCGAAGTCCCGGTCGAAGAGGCGGCTGAGTATTCCGGTGAAGATTCCGCCGTGACCTTCAGGCTGAAAGAGAAGTTCGGTCCGGAGCTCGAAACAGCCTCGCTCTCGGAGCTCTTTCATGAGATCGAGATGCCTCTTGTAGAAGTCCTGGCAGCTATGGAGATGGCAGGGGTCAAAATTGATTTGTCTCTGATGGAGTCTTTTTCAAAAAAAATGTCTGGTGAACTTGCGAGTATTGAAAAGAGAATTTATTTTATAGCAGGAGAGGAGTTTAACATCAACTCGCCAAAACAGCTCCAGGAAATACTCTTTGACAAGCTTGGCCTGAAGCCGACAAAGAAAGTAAAGACCGGATACTCCACGAATATGGACGTGCTTGAGCAGCTTTCGCATGTACACGAGCTGCCGAAGGAAATCATTGAATACCGGGGATTGTCAAAACTGAAAAACACCTATGTCGATGCCCTGCCGAGAATGGTGAACACGGCAACCGGGAGGCTGCATACATCATTTAATCAGACGGTGACGGCAACGGGGCGGCTTTCGAGTTCAGACCCTAACCTGCAGAACATTCCAATCAGAGGCGAGTGGGGAAAGAGGATTCGGGAGGCCTTTATCGCGGAGGAAGGGAACGTTCTGCTCTCCTCGGACTATTCACAGATAGAACTGCGGATATTTGCTCATCTCAGCGGGGATGAGGGCCTTATTGAGGCATTTAACAATGAAGGGGATATTCATACACGGACCGCCTCTGAATTATTTGGCGTACCGGCTGACAGGGTGACGACCGAGATGAGAAGAAGCGCCAAGACCGTCAATTTCGGGATAGTCTACGGCATCAGTCCTTATGGGTTAAGCCAGCAGTTAGGCATTGGCCCTGATGAAGCGAGACATTATATAGATACCTATTTTTCCCGTCACATGGGGGTAAAGGATTATATTGACAGCCTTATTGCCAGTGCAGGAGCATCCGGTTTTGTGACCACACTTTTTGGAAGGAAGCGGGCCATCCCGGAGCTGAAAAGTTCAAACAGGAACATCCGGCAGCTTGGAGAGCGGCTCGCGACGAACTCTCCGGTACAGGGCTCTGCAGCTGATATAATAAAGGTATCGATGATTAATATAAGAAAGAGATTGATAAAGGAAAACCTGAAATCGAGGATGCTTCTTCAGGTCCATGACGAGCTGTTATTCGAAGTGCCCGAACCGGAACTGGAAAAGATACGGGATATGGTGAGAGAAGAGATGGAAGGCGCTGTGCGCCTTGATGTCCCGCTCACCGTAGACATCGGCGCCGGGAAGAACTGGGCTGAAGCGCATTGAGTTAAGTAAGCAGCAGGCAGTGCGGAGTAGGGAGTAAGAAAAGAGAAATCGCAAATCATAGATCTAATAAATTTGTGAATAATTGTTCAACTATTTTCTGCTTATTGCATACTTCATCCTGCTTACTAAATTTTCCGGAGGAAAATCATTCCAGCTGTCTACGGTAATACATCAGGACTGAAGAAGAGCGATCTCAAGACCCTTGAAAGGATCTACAGGAGGCGGGTCCCAAAGAATAAAGTCATTTCTCCCGACCTTGCAATGATGATGGCTGAATGTTCTTCGTCTATCGGAAGACAGGTGGGGGTCCTCGTTCACCGGAGCGGCAACATCAGTCATGTGATCGTCGGAGATGCAAAGGGGATATTCATTCCGGAACTTACGAATTTTCCGCTCGGCAGGAGAGTGCTGAGGGGGCTCAGGCTGATTCATACACATCTGAAAAGTGAGGGAATCAACCAGGACGACATCACGGACCTCTCTCTTTTGAGGCTTGACGCCCTGATCGTTGTTGGACTGAAAGACGGCAGACCGGATACTGTTTCGATGGCCCACCTCTATTCCCCTGATTCAGAATCATCGTATGAGATAGAAGGCCCCGTGCCTTTTCATGGCATGGACCGGGAATTTGAGGACTTCGATATTTTCATATCTTCCCTGGAAGAGGGGATCAAATCCGTACAGACAGGGTATGACGTTGATGACAGGCGGGAACGGGCAGTGCTCGTGAGTGTCTCAACCGCGTCCCGATATGAACAGGAAGATTCCATGGAAGAACTGAGAGAGCTTGCTGAGTCGAGCAATGTGGTTGTGCTTGATGCCGTGCTCCAGCGGGTTAAAACCATGAACCCGAAATACCTGATGGGACAGGGCAAGCTGAAAGACCTTGTCATTAATGCAATGAACAAAGGGGCAACCATTCTTATTTTTGACCAGGACCTGACCCCTTCCCAGAGCAAGGACATCAGCGAAATGACAGAGCTGAAGGTCATTGACCGTTCGCAGCTCATCCTCGACGTCTTTGCCAGGCGTGCTCACAGCAGGGACGGAAAGGTGCAGGTCGAGCTTGCCCAGCTTCGCTACCGTCTGCCGAGACTGACCGGGAAAGGGACCGCGATGTCGAAACTGATGGGCGGTATCGGCGGGAGGGGGCCCGGAGAGATGAAGCTGGAAGTGGACAGGAGGAGAGTTCGGGAGCGGATAACCCTCCTTGAAAAGCAGCTTAAATCTCTTGGACGTGCCCGTATGCAGAGAAAGGCCCGGAGGGTTGAAAAGGGGCTGCCTATCATCTCAATCATAGGGTATACCAATGCAGGGAAATCCACGCTATTGAATAATCTGACCGGAAGCAGGACCGTTGTCGAGGACAAGATGTTTGCGACCCTTGATACGGCCAGCAGGCGG
>Ga0209536_100006948_pt1 | contig 17219 bp, 14 predicted proteins | sample DeeMarSeWOR28_12_FD_187461 | JGI IMG/M metagenome (GOLD analysis project Ga0209536, IMG submission 187461) | Marine sediment microbial communities from White Oak River estuary, North Carolina - WOR-2-8_12 (SPAdes) (version 2) | ecosystem: Environmental > Aquatic > Marine > Intertidal zone >... | reverse complement strand
GAGCAAGTAGTCATTAATAACGGATTTAACGGTTTCCTTAAAAAACCATACAGTCTGACGACATTACGTGAAAAAATGTCAGAAGCCTTTTGTCCTAAGTTTCAGTAGACGGTCACAACTTTGTTTAAGTGAGGGGGTGAGGGGGGTCAAATCTTGAATTGTGAATTCACGACATTAAAATTAATTTGAACCTTAAATGAATAACACAGCCACCTTGGATTGTTTTTTTATTGGCAAAGCATTTCAGCCACTACTCAAATGCAAGGTAAATAAATATGTATTGTCCTGCATTGATATCAATGGTCAGGTTGCCACTTCTTGATTCGGCATAAACAATCCAGGCCGGCTTATCACCCGTGCCGCACTCTAAATTCGGATACGATTCGCCCGTTTTTCCCTGGTACCAGGACAGCAGCATCGGATCAGTGCAAAACTCTTTTGCCTTTTGCTTGGCAAGATCCTTTGCCTCTACAAAATCAAGGTCGGGGTTCTCTATTTTTACTTCGATGTGCTTGCCCGGATAATCTTTGACCTTGGGTTTTAGTAATTTCATTGTTTTAAACCTTCAATAAGAAGCCTGGAACCTTTTATTTTTTGAGCTTAAATGTATCAAATGCTTTTTTTATGGCAGAGGCCGGTCCGATGAAAATGACGCGATCGTCAACTTCGATAGATGTTGCGCCGCGTGGAACCACAAATTGGCCATCTCTGATGATCGCGGCAATCAAACACCCTTTGGGTATGTCAATATCTCGGATGAGCTTTCCCTTTACAGTTGCATCTTCAGGCACACTCACTTCCAAAAGACTTGCTGCACCTATTCCAAATTCGAAAAGCTGCGCTAAAACGGGATTGTCCAGAATATTTTCAACCATAGCTGCCGTTGCCCAGGGTGCATTTACGACCACTACCCTGTTTTGCTCAAGGAGATTTGTGTATTCACTATCTTGGACAATGGCGATGACTTTTTCAAGATTTAACTGTCTGGCCTGGAGGGCCGCAATGACATTTCGACCATCATCTTCAAAGGCAGCAATGACAACATCAATATTATCAACGCCCACCTGTTTTAATAATTCCTTCTTCGTGCCGTCGCCCTGGTAAATGGGAACATTGTAGCGTTGTTCAAGTTCCTTGCAAAGCGCATCGTCTTCTTCAATGAATGTTACCTGGTGTTCCGCTGAACGAAACATCATCTGATACTCATCTTTTGCCAGGAGCCGGTCTGCTATGTTTTGGCCTTGTTTTTCTCCACTGAGAATAAGCACTCGCATACGCATTCTCCTTAATCTGTTTATAAACACTTTCACGGATTTTACAAAAAAGTTTGCCAATTTAATAACTTCAGCGCGGTTATCAGCGTTAAAAAGATATATTCCACTTCCAACCAATGTCAGGATCCCACCCAGAACAAAACTTCTGAGTTCTAATGCCGGAACGAACATCCAGGTCGTAATAACGCCTAGGATAGGAATCCAGGGGAAAAATAGGGTTTGAAATGGACGTCTCAAATTCGGCATGCGCTTGTGTAATGGAATTACCGAATAATTGATTATCCCAAGCCCCATCAGGTAGCCGAAATCACTCAAAGAAGCCACAAATTTAACGATGCCGGAGGAGCTGAAAATAATTACAATCAGGGCACAAATAAAAAGCGCAATGTATGGCGTTTGGAATCTCGGGTGCAGCCTGGAGAAAAAATAGGGAAAATGCCTGTCGCGCCCCAATGCGTATAAAATACGGGCGCTGGCGCCCAATGTCACACTGAATGCCGATAGACTCGCCATAATAGTCGCTGTGATGCCGGCCCAACGTCCCCAAGCGCCGAAAAGCCGCTCGGCAGTGAAGATGAACGGGATGTCGCTCTGGGCAAGTTCGGTATAATTTACGGTGCCCATCATGACACCGACCACGAAGACGTAGATGGCGGTGCTGATGCCTAATGTGATCAAGATCGCTCGCGGAATGTTCTTGCTCGGTTCAATGATCTCTTCAGCCGCATTCGAGATCAGTTCGAACCCGACATAGGAAATATAGATGAGGGCCATCGCCGGAACAAAGGGGCCCCATCCCATTGGCGCCAAAGGCTCCAAATTAAGCGGCTCAATATCGGTGAAACCGAGCGCAGCGACGCCGACCAGAACCGCCAATTCCACCAGATTCATGATGGTAATAATGATAATGGCTTCCTTCATTCCCACGAAATTGATGGCCGTGAATACAACTGTGGTGATCAGGGTGATGAGGGCGATGCTGGCTTCCGGTAAAAAGTAGGCACGGATCGTCAGGGAAAAGATGAGGGCGTACATCGCACAGGCAAGCGTGTTGCCGATCCAGAAAAACCAACCCGTGAAAAACGCCACGGGCCTGTTGAGTGTTCTGCTGGTAAAGGAATATCCGCCGCCGGCTAACGGGATGGCTGCGCTGAGCTCGCTGTAATTTAAGGCGGTAAATACGGTTAAAAAACCCATCGCCAGATAGACGAGAACACCCAGCGGGCCGATCATATGCGCCAGTTCGCCCGGCAGGGCAAAAATCCCCGGCCCCATCGTGGCGCCAATACCGATCATGACCGCCATAAACAGGCCCATATTTCGTCTGAAACCTATTTCAGCCGCCATACGGTTGCTCCCCGGGCGCTCCTCGAGTGATTTTCTATCTAGCTGATCTCAATATATTGTCAAAAGCAGCGTTCAGATAAATCATCTGACCGGCGATAAACCGATCATGAAACCATTTAACAGATTTATCCGGCAGCCTTCAAGAAAAAACCGCTAATCCAAGAATGGGGTCAGTTATTCTGTTTCTAATTTAATACGACTGCTAACGCAGGCATGGCAGGATCCTGAGCGGATACGAGCTGCATCGGAGAGCGAGATGACGCCAACAAGCGCCATCGGTTGGGATTGATATACAAAGAGGCGGTGCACATCTGAGAAAATCATTTTTCGAATCGCATCTTCTAAAAGCTCATCTGCACTGCAACTTTGTACGGGTGAGGACATGATCGTTGCTGCCTGTGCTCCGGAATCAACTTCGTGTTTATAGGCCAGTGCTAAATCTGTCTTGGAAATAACACCGCAAGGATTATTTTCTCTGTTTTTTACTAAAATAGCGCCAAAACGGTATGCCGACAGCTCTTCCATAACCTGAAGCAATGAAGCATCTTCTAAAACAGACTTAACCTCGCTTGTCATTATTTCTTTTACGAAAAAGCGCTGTATTGAATCGGGCATTGATTTATTTTTTTGTCGAATATGACTATATTCACAGTCATGGCAGTATTTATACAAAAGACCCACAATATCCGGATAGGCCAGAGCGCCGACTACATTTTTATTTTCAGAATCCACTACATATAGGCGATAAACTCCTTGGGAATGCATGATTCGAAGCGCTTTATCCAACGCATCTTCTGGATGACAAAAAAGCGGCGGCTTGCTCATAATATCTTCTATAGGAGATTCAATCGGAAGACCCGCATAATAAGCGCCCATTATATCGGTTTTGGATAGCACCCCTGCCGGCTTGCCGGATTGATCAGTTGTCAGAAGAGCATTTACTTTATATTTGATCAGAGCGTTAATGCTGTTGGCAATAGAGGTCTCTTTTAACAATTGAATAACTTGATGACGCATGGCCTGGCTGACAACAAGACCACTTAACGTATTTTTATCCGATTTGGCCAATGGCTAACCTGCTAATCTGCAAACCTGTCAAGAATATTGTAAAAAAGGTCTGAAATATAAACGATTCCTATAATCTTTCCGTTTTCCAGTACCGGTAGGCGACGGACATGTTTTTTAATCATGATGTCTAGTATCATCAATACATGGCTTTGCGAAGTTATGGTAATAACTTCCGGCGTCATGATATCACCCACCAGGACTGATTTTGTCTTTTCACACGATATGTCAACAATTCCAGCGACATCGATATCCTCCATTAATCCCCAAATATGAGTATGCTTAGGCCTTAAAACAAGAAGGATGTCATACATTGATATCATTCCAACCAGGTGATCTTCATGATCTGTGACCATCATACCGAAGATTTTACGGCCTTCTTCTTTGCTGGCTTGTTTAAACAATTTTACAGCTTCATTGAGGGGTGTTTGTGGGGCCAACGTGTGGAATTTGGTGGTCATTATATCCCTGGCGGTTAGTTTCATGGATTTGCCCTTTTGAACCTTGAGATGAGTATTGTGAAAAGTTCAACCGACTCTGGGTCGGGCCATGCTTATTATTTAACTTTATGGCATATATGCAAAAATTTATTCTATATTATTGTCAAAATTCAGACAGATATCAAGGCCAACCACCAGTAAAGTTAATGACCTGCCCAGTCATGAACGTTGACCGGCCGGATACAAGGAAAGCCACTATTTCACCCGCTTCTTCAGGCTCACCTAAGCGACCCATAGGTACTATAGCGGCAATCTTCTCTCTTCCTTTCGGGTCGTCGATAAAAACGGATCGAGGATAATAGGCCTCGCTATATAAATAATTGGGGGCCAGAACATTGACCTGAATCCCGAAAGGCGCAACTTCTTTGGCCAGTGCCAACGCAAAAGATGTCGTACCCGCTCTTATAGAAGTGGCAACCGAGAATCCAAATTCAGGTTGTAAATAGCGCGCTGAGGTTACGAAAACAAAACAACCCTTCTTCCTCTGCTTCATGGCAGGGACCAATAACTGGGTTAACTTGAATGGAAACAATAACAGGGCCTCAAAACTTGCTCGAAGCGTTTCAATGGTGACTTCCTCTATGGGGCATGGTGTGTTTGGAAAGACGTCGTTAGATACGACTGCGTCAATATCCACCTGTCTTGCGTTCAATTCTGAAATTAAAGATTCCGGCGTTTGCGCCCTAAGTGCCATTGTGCCTGGATAGTCCTTCTCAAAAGATAGCGCTGCATTCTCATCTTCAAAGCTCGAATCGTGGCAAATGGGATGCATTTTTTCGCGTAGAAGAACAGGTAGCGTTCCTGGCCCCGTGTATTGTTGAACATTGGTGATGAGTACATTCGTCATTCTATTTCTCCTTGCTAGGTAAAATGAATAATAGCCTATTGCGTCGATACAAGACGATTGAGGTGCTCAACTGCATCATTACTGAGTGGTTCAGAATGCCTTGTGTTTTCATTCATTTGGACGATAACTGTTTTTGCGGTGGCCTTCATTTGCCCGTGTTGAAATAATGCTTGTTCAAAAGTAATTGAGCTGCGCCCTATTTTGGACACTTTAGTACCGATATCCACACGGCCCGGCCAATTGATTTCTGCGTGAAAATTGAGTTTTTGGCTGGCAATAACAAATGAGCAATCGGAGCCGGCAAGGGGGGAATTCGAGTCATAGAGGATCTCCACACGACCTGTTTCGAGCATGGTGGAAAACACCGCGTTGTTAACGTGTCCCTGGCGGTCCGTGTCAGCATAACGCAGTTTTTCATACGTTTTTATCGGGAATTGTTCGATTTCAAAGACGGCTTCTAAATTATCTCCCTTAAGGTCGGAGGCGGCGGCGTTATTTTTTGATGGCAAATTCTTTCTGTTGGCAATGCGTTCTGTGGCCTTGCGGCATATATTAAGGATGTGGTCTGATAAATCTTTTGAATCCACTGCTCTTGAGATATTTATCCCGCCAATACACAATGCCATAAACATAACCGCTTCCTCAAATCTCTCTGGATTTGCGCCGACATCGCACGGCTCTTCGCCACAAATTGCATCAATTGATTTATACAATTCCACTTCATATGCCCGGCGGAAGTCGGCATTTGACCTTGCAGCTTCAGACACCAGAGCAGCCAATGCACAACTGTTTGACAAATCGTCCCGATGCGCTGCTGTAAGATAGCGTTTCGCAAGTCGTATAAGCCTTTGGGGCCATAATTCTTTTTCTTTGTCACTTATCCAGCGAGGTCGATTTTCCACAAGTGCACGTTGGAGGGATGCTATCAACAAATCGTTTTTATTTCTAAAATGTGAATAAAATGTCCCATGCGTTAGTCCAGCATCTTGCATTACAGTTGAAATCACAGAGCCAGACAATCCTTCTTCACGTAGCCTGGCCGCACCTGATTTTATAATGCGTTTTAAAGAGGCCTCTTTGAGGGCTGATCGCTTTTTCATATCACTTAAGCCTTTTTAATATTATATATATAATGTAAATTACATATATGGCATTATAAATATAATGTCAATGGCAAATTACTATGGTTGTGATCATTTTTGTGGAATTGTTGTGGAATTAGCGGGTCACCCATTAAAAGGCACTAAGTCAAGCAAAACATTTCTCCTGGGCAAAGAGACCGATCTTACATCTCCTTGCTTAGCTCATCGATGATGGCGTTTCGTGACAGCTGGCATTTAGGCAATCTTTACCGCTCCCGTAGTTTCTTGTAGTTTGGCTACAGTGTCTTTGATACTGCACCAGTCACCCATCAGGATTAGGACCTTTGCGTCAGATAATTTATCTTCACGCGGCCCTTGTCCGCTAAAGCAGACCCAGAAAATCTTCGGTACCATGGGCGTGTCCAATTTAAGGTTCTTGTCAAATCTTATGGTTATTAGCCAACCCCTGCGGGCTCACGCCATGGGCAGTAAATTTGCCTGATGCTATCGGTTGGGTGGAGCGGTTTCCAATCAAATCTAATGGTTTGGCCAACCCCCAAATAGGTTCACCGCTCCAGCCACTTTATTTTGCAAAAAGCTTGGCAGCATCAAATGGCACCATATCCCGCATGACAAAGTAGGCCGCTCTGGCTAACTTGTGAGCCAGGGCACTGTGAGCCACCATGCGATTGGTCCGCGATGCTTTGCGATTAAAGTAACCACGGGCATCTGGATCATAACGCCGGGCAAATTCAGCGGCTTCGGAAAAAGCCCAGGCCAGATAGCGGTTACCGTTCTTTTTGTTGCCTTTGCCTTTTCGTTTGCCCACACTAGTCCATTGCGTTGGAACCTTGCGGCAATAAGACACGTAGTTGCCTACCCTGGCAAAGCGTTTAATCGGACCGGTCTCCAACATAATCGTCAGCGACAATATCTTGCCCACCCCGCAAATGGACGGCAGATATTTGAATGCCTGCTTCAGCTTCACTTTCTTTTGTACACTGTTTTCTATCTGCCGGATCTTGCAGGACAAAAAATCAATCGACTCTTTGCTCACACGGCCACTGAACTCAAGATCCTCCTGCCCGGCCAATAAAGGAAGCACCTCATCTGTTGTCACTTTTTTAACCTGATTGACATTGACCCTCAAACCCGTATTTCTTTGGATGATCCCCTGTAAACTCAAAATCAAAGAGGTTCTCAGCCGGACCAGATGCCCCCGCTTGCGCAACAGATCACGCACCGGCCGCTGAGCCTTGGGGTATATGTAACCCTCAGGCAAAATCCCCAACCGCAGAAGATGCGCCAGCCAAAACGCATCATGTGTATCGTCGCTGTGTTTAAGACCTTCGTACTTGCGGATGGCTGAAGGATTGGCTAAATGCAACTGATAACCCTGATCCATTAAAGCGTCCACCAGCCAGTACCAGTTAAAGGTTGATTCGACCACCACCCCTTTAAGATGTTGGTGGAATGGCTCCAAAGCTTCAAGGATAACCACCGGATCATTGACTAACTTTTTGCGGAAAATGCGTCTGTCGTTGTCGTTGATAACTCCCAGATGATTACTGGTTGAATGCAAATCTATTCCTGCGTATAATTGCATCGGGCACCTCCTTGCTGTGATGTTGGTTGATTCACCACAAGCATACCAGGAGATCTTTTCTTTTGCTATGCTCCGGTAGGGGGGTGCCTTTTATATGATTATCAAGTCTGTTGCGGATAATTTTGATTAAGTTTGCAAGTGGATAGCAGATATGCTCTACTTGCTGAGAAATATGCGCTCTAATAAGCACCGGCACCGATATCGACCGCAAGGCTTTAGAAAGGAGATTCAATAATGAAACGGTTTATCATTTTTCTGCAAATTAGCGTTAAGGGCCTCTAATCATAGGAGGATAATATTCATGTTCCCGCCACATGCGTATTTTACTGCTCTCGATTTTGAGGCACGGGCTGGGGCAGTGTTCGACCTTTTCCTCAGTCAGACCGGCTATGGTTCCGGTCACAGTGATCCTGTCATCAGCGCTATAATCACTCGCATTGAATTTGTCGTTGTGAGAAGCAAAGAATCTGCCTTCCGACTTATCCCTGGTCTGAGGTTTCGTGTTCCAATCCAGCGGGGTTTGAAGGATCGCAATATCTGTCCGGTCCCCTCTTATTTTGGAATCTAAAATATATCCCCCCAGAATCACGGATTCTCCGACACGGCGATCGGCCTCCTCGACCATGGTTTTGAAGGGTATTTGCGAACTACCCGCACAAGAAACGAAAAACATGACGATACAAATACTTATTAGCAAACCTTTTGATGTTTTCATTATTGCACCTCTTTTCATTTGGATTATCATACTCCAAATGATGCTGTAAACAGCCCCTTCTTCCCGTGATATCTGGCAAGTTTGTCTCGCGCTACTTGAAGTGTATTGTTTTTTGTTTTATTAAATTGATCTTAACTGAAAGCTTATTTAAGGTACACGATTTTGGATATCAACGAATGCCGTGCCGGTCTGTGGACTTGAAAACCTTCGGGCCGGCAGCAGCCAGCGACTTAAAGGAGGGCAAATGAAGGTTTTGATCCTGTATTATTCCAAGGGGGGTAATACCCGCAAACTGGCAGAGGCGATCGCCGAGGGGGTCGACCAGGTCGATGGAGTTGAGGCTGTCCTGCGTCATACCCGGGATGTGAGCAAAGAGGATTTCGTGGCCGCTGACGGATTGATCGTCGGCTCACCGGTCTACTTCGGCACAATGGCGGCCCAGTTGAAGAAGGTGCTCGACGCGTTTGTCGGTATTCGCAGAAAAATGGAAAACAAAGTCGGCGCCGCATTCAGCACTTCGGGCGATGCCAGTGGCGGCAAGGAGACCACCATGATGTCCATCATCCAGGCCCTGCTCATCTACGGGATGATCATCGTGGGCGATCCCATGTCGGCTACCGGCCACTATGGAACCGCCTGCATGGGCGCACCGGATGCTGCCGTCCAGGAAAATGGACGCAAACTGGGGCAGCGGGTGGCTGCGCTTGTTAAAAAAATCCGTCGTTAGGCCATCTTTCTGTACGTTGCGTTTTTTTGAATACCAGTTAAAGGAATAAAAATGGACATGTGTCAGATTTCATTTTTGCAAAAAAGTAACATCTCAGAGGCTTCAAGAGTTCTCAGCAAGGCAATGCTCAAAGTTCCTATTCATATTGCCATTTTTCAGGGTCAAGGCGAAAAAGAACGCCGGATAATCGAAAAGATGTTTTTTGAGCTTTTGACTGATTTGCCGGGCATTACTTTTCTGGCGAGGATCAACAGGCAAATCGTAGGGGTGATGCGGATGAAATCATGCGATGGCTCTAAAATTGCAAATGAGCATGCGCAACCAGAAGAAAAAAATACTTTAGATTGGCGTATATCCCATTGGCGCAACGAATGGGCAGGGCAGGATCCTTCGAATCAACACTGGCATCTTGGCCCGGTCGGTGTTTTGCCATCACATCAGGGAAATGGTATTGGCACAAAACTTTTAAGTCTTTTCTGCAAAGAAGTCGATGCATGCTCAGCACCAGCATATTTAGAAACCGATTCAGACAAAAATGTCCGATTTTATGAGCGGTTCGGATTCCAGGTGGTTTCAGAAACGGATATTTTTGATGTTAAAAATGTTTTTATGTGGCGGAATCCTGCAGTGTAAGTAAGAAGTCGAAGAGTTAGTACAATAAAATATGGTTATATGTATGGATGGTTACACGCCAAGGATTTTGCGAATGTTATCTAGGCGGTTGTGCGGATACCCTATACCTTGCCTGTCCGCCATAGCTCGAAGGGCGGCGCCTGGAATCATGAACCTTGCCTGCCACGGCGGCTTGTCGGAAGCTCGCAAAAGCGAAGAGGAGAACCCTGAACCTTGATTTTATTTATGGACGTCCACTTTTCCCGTCAAACGCTCATTGTACCCTTAAAATGGCACTTTTAAGCTCAAGACACTGCCTGTCAATTGGATTTTATTAATAATTAAAAGATACTTCCTGTGGCCCGACCTCATTTTTGCACCCAAATACAGCTGTTATATATTTGATCACGAAATATCAATTTTTTGACGTTAATTATGCTTCTCGGGCCTGTAAAACATTAGAGAAGAATCAGTGGCTTATGGTTTAGCTCAAACACTAACTGGTGGGGAAAAATGGACCTTCGCCCAAGCTTTATAATAATGATATCGTACTGAATCCATTGACATAAATAATCTCATTTGATACATAAAACGGACTTTTCGCATGTGTGCCAACCCAAATCGTGGAGGTGGCCATTGTAAAATGCTCAGAACCCCGTTTGTTCTTGTTATGAATAACCGGGGTTTTGTGTTTAAAAGGATGAAAAGATGATTTCATTTTTAACGATAAGCATCAGGCTGTTAACTATTATCATGGTTTTTAACTCGCTGATTGCCACAAATTACGCTCATGCGCAAAGCAAATCCCTATCGGGAAATTTGCAATTTAACTATGCATTCGTCGCCTTAAAGAACAACGGAGACAGCCCGCAATTGGTTTCAGTAAAAAGTAATCATATCCTAAAATCAGGAGACAAATTAAAATTTTATTTAGAAGCGCTTAGTGAGAGCTATTTTTATTTGTTTCATATTGGTCCAAGTGGGGTTTTGACAAAAATATTTCCAGAAAGCCATCAGAACCCAAAGCTGCCGATTAATCGAAAAGTTGTTATTCCTACAGGAAATAGATGGCTTGAGCTGGATTCACAGACCGGTGAGGAAAAATTTTACCTTATTGCATCGCGAATCCGTCAGGAGAGATTGGAAAATTTATATCAGCACTATATGACTTTGAAAAAAAGTGAGTCAGCACATGTTTCTATAAAAGCAATTTTAGATGAAATAAATAACATCCGGCGCAATAATCTCAGCACCTCTGCCGAACGGCCGGTTAGGATCGGGGGAAGCTTTCGCGGTCCTGGATCAAAACCATCAGATCCTGGTATAGATTTCTCTGATCTTGCCTATAAAGTTTCTAGAAAAACTGCCTACTGCAGGGTCTTTACAATTGACCATAATTAAAAATAGACAACTTCTCAGCGGGCTCATATCGGTGGCTGTTCTTTTTTCAGCTGTTCAATTACTATGCTGGCCCTCTCCGGCTGTTAAATTATGGAGTGAACAAATAGCCGATAAGATCCTGGCATTCAAAACCTCATATACCTCGCGCCGCCAGCCATTCTCGGAAACCATAGCAATTGTCGATCTGAACGATTCCAGTTTGAAAGCATTAGAAAGCTACCATCCCGGCCGTGCTTATTACGCAAAGGCAATCAGGAATTTGGCTGACATGGGTGTGTCGCTGCAGATGGTTGACATCGTTTTTGCTGGCCACAAAAAAGAAGGTGCCGACCGTGAACTTGTGGCCGCTGTCGAGTATGCAGGAAATGTCATTTTCGGAATGGTGTTCAGTTTGGAATCCAGCAACAGCTTTCAAAAAGATCCTTATGGGGACAACGATATCAAAGTTTATTTAGGCCGAGACTTGTGGCGGGATGTACGAATCGGAAAAGCTCCGGATCTTTATTATGGCACCGATCCGGTATTTAGCTTTGCCGAGTTGGCAAATGCTTCCAAAGGGATGGGATATCTGACGCTCACTCCAGACAGAGACGGCGTTTTTAGAAGATTGCCGCTATTGGTACGATATAAAGACGCTGTGTATCCAAGCTTTTCGCTGAAGGCGGCTTGCGATTTTCTGAAGGTCCCTCCTGAAAATGTGCTTATCGGCAAGAATTCAATTACATTGATTAAGGCATCACGCCCGGACGGTGCCAATCCCCACGATATAAAAATCCCGGTGGATCATAATGGCGCAATGCGGATCAATTTTGTCGGCCCGTGGGGGCGGATGAAACATTACAATTTTTCCGATATTTATTTTGCCTCCAAGGATAAAAATGATTGGCATATGTGGCAACAAGAAATGAAGGGAAAAATAGCGCTCGTTTCAAATACATATACCGGCTCAACAGATATAGGCATTATTCCGGTGGACAAGGCTTACCCATTGAGTGGTGTCCATGCAAACGTTGTTCATACCATTATCAATGAAAATTTCCTGCGTGATATCCGGGGATACCAAATTCTATTATTAGAACTTTTTTTTGCTGCCTTATTGTTCAGAGTTTATTTAACCGGTACCGCGATCAAGTTGAGCGTCGTTGCCTCTACGCTCGGCGCCGTATATTTTAGCACTGCAGTCATCATTTTGATCCTTTTTAATGTGCTTATTCCGACAATAAAGCCACTTTTGCTGGTATTTTTCATATGGGCCGGTCTTTTCACTATGAAGTCTATTCAAAATGCATATGAAAGACTTAGAATACAAAAAGATAAGGAAATCGCGGAGCGCGAACTCGAGATCGGGCGTAAAATACAGAATAGTTTTCTGCCTTCCGAGCTACCCAGCTTAGAAGGCTGGCAGATAGAGACTTTTTTCAAACCAGCCTATCAGGTATCCGGCGATTTCTATGACGTCTTTGAACTTCCAGGTGGACGTTATCATTCGGTAGTTATTGGCGATGTGTGCGACCACGGAGTCGGCTCGGCCTTATTTATGGCGGTATTACGTAGTATGGTACGAATCTTTTCCCTCCAGAGCTTGAATGCTTTGGAAAAAATGTCTCCAGAACAGTTAATTCTTGAAGCTGTTCACAAGACAAATAATTATATTGCAGAGTATCACGGTGAAACCAGTATGTTTGCTACTATGTTTATTGGAGTTTTAGACGCAAATTCGGATGAAATGTTTTATGTGAACTGTGGCCACGAGCCCCCGCCACTAATTCGACATGGAGAGGTAAAACAATTTTTAAGACCAAGCGGACTCCCAATAGGCACAATGCAAAATACAACGTATTCCTGTAAAAAAATCACATTTCAAAAAGGTGACTATTTATTTTTATATACAGATGGTCTAATTGATGCCGTTGATGGTGGTGGTAAAAGTTTCTCTAAAAAGCGACTTTTAGAATATATCAGCAAAAATCATTCAGATTTAAAGCAGATATTAAAACGGCTTGAAGATAGTTTTTTTAAACATGTAAGGGACGGCGAAATCATTGACGATGTCACCTATCTCGCATTAAAGAAGGAAGGTGATTAGTATGCAGCTTTACCGATTACCTCAATTTAACTGCCATTTCAAAACTGCAGCTTCCCAACATATCTAAACCTAAGGAAATAAAATTTGACAATGAATATCGAATAAAATAATGTTGTTTTAAAATCCATCCTCCGCCCATTATTAGCAAATAAAAAGGACTTTAGAATGATACTCCGAAAATTCACTGTCCTTGTCTTATTCCTGTCTTTACTTTGGTCATCTGTCGCCCTCTTCGCTCAAGAACGTGGAATCAAATTGCATGTAGAACGGCTTGCTCTTGTTATCGGCAACAGCGCCTATCAAACCGCATCGCTTAAAAATCCTTTAAACGATGCCGAGGATATGGCGGCAACTCTCAGAAAATTGGGCTTTAAGGTTATCCTCAAAAAGGATGCGGATCAGAGAAGCATGGAAGACGCTATCCGCTCTTTCGGCCGGCAACTGAGAAATGGCGGCATCGGACTTTTTTATTTTGCGGGGCACGGGCTCCAGATAGGGGGCCGCAATTATCTCATTCCTGTTGATGCCAGAATTGAATCCGAATCCGATGTAAAATACGAGGCCGTCGATGCTGGCCGGGTGCTGGGAAAGATGGAGGACGCAAGAAACCAGTTAAATATCGTTATCCTGGACGCTTGCCGCAACAATCCGTATGCCCGAGCCTTTCGATCCGATCAAAGCGGTCTTGCACGCATGGATGCGCCCACCGGTTCTTTGATCGCGTATGCGACCGCACCGGGCGATGTGGCTGCAGATGGCCCCGAACGAAACGGCATTTTCACAAAGCACTTAATTCAACATATGAAGACGCCCAATCTGACGATCGAACAGGTCTTAAAGCGCGTTAGGATCGATGTCGCCAGGCAAACCAATGGTCTTCAAATTCCCTGGGAATCTTCGTCCTTGATGGGTGATTTTTATTTCAATTTTTCAAAGACCTCAGGAACTGTGCAGACTTCAGAAGTAAGTTCACCCGCTGATAATGAAAGGGAAACTCTCGCGGCAATACCGAAAACTACAGAGAAAATTAGGCGCCCCGATTCTCGATTTAAATTAGCTATTTTCCCATGGAAACTTGATATATACTATAAATACAATAGAAACGTATTCTACGATATATTCTTTGATGCTTTAAAAAATTCATTAAAAAGCTACGATAATATATTTCTTAAATATTCATATTATCAACATGATGAATTCGGCAATGAAATTGAGTTAATAAAGGAGATTTTTAGTGAAGAAGGCAGCTTGGTTTGGACGAAAAAATCCTTTATCGATGCGCCAAGTCCAAATTTGGACGAAATAATTAGAATTGCAGACAAAATTAATGCAGATTTGGTGATGATGCATTATATTAGAGTTGTTGGTGATAATGGAAACGCATTCAATTGTTTGTATCTTATTGATCCAAAAGAAAAAGTAGTCATTAATAAAAAATATAATGACTATATTTACAATTCAGTTCCGTTTGAGTCGACAGCCAAAAAAATCTTAGACGAATATTTTCGTAAAAAAGAGGCAAGCTAATATATAACTATGGGGATGAAAGGAAATATCTTTTCAAACCGAAAAGCGGCCCTTTGTAAAGCTCTTCTATTAATAATCAGGTACTTACCATGGTCCAATCCCTTTTACTACCCATAGTTCATTGGGTGTAGCCTATAACAATTTGGCCCTCAACAGATCCTTTTTTCACTGGATGCTGTTCTTGGTTAGTCGCATCGGGTACTTCAATTGAAACATATTTGTACAGTTCATCTACTGTAATAAGCCCATCATTGTCTGTATCAGCCTTTCCATGGAGCCCCTTTAACAAAAAATAGGTAAAAATCCCATGCTGTAGCTCATCACTTTCAGAACTTACCTCATTTGGGCCGCTGGCCGTTATAATAACCCTGCCCTTACCTTTAACAATTCGATCCAGAAAAACATCTGAAATATTTGCTCTTAGCCCTGTAAGACTGATTGTTCGTCCGCCACTGGCACCACTGTAACAGGCATCACAGATAAAAATCAGTCTATCGGACTTTATCCTGTCAAATATTTTTTTTATTTCACTCATTGGCAGAGCGGTAGCATATAAATCGTTTGGCATTGCATCACAGGGTAGTAGATACTTTGTTAGACCGTCACCGTCAGGACTCATGGAATCCTTTTCAGTGCTCCCATGGCCGGCAAAATAAATGAAGACAGTATCTTCTTTGCCAGCTTTGCGCTTAAGGTAAGTACCCAAGGTACTTCTCAGTTTAGTGAGATTTGCTTGTTCATTGGTTAGCAAAATGATATTTTCTTGTGGAAGTTGCATATAATTCACAAAATGACGGTAGAGCGCCTGGGCATCGTCTACCGCGTATTTCAGCTTTCGTATGTGCTGGTATTCATCTATTCCAATAATGACCGCCCATATGTTTTTCTTTAATTCCCGTCGATAAACTACAATTGTTTCTTTGGAGACCAAATTATCCGAATCAGTCGCGCGAATTTCAATTTTGTTAATACCCGTTTGAAGGTTAATCGTTTTATTAAATTCCACTCGTTTAGGCGCTGGCTCTTCTGCGAATTTTAGGTCTCTTACAATTGGCTCGTGAGAAACTTGGTTGCCAATTATTACCTCCAATTTAGTTACACCTTTATCGTCTTTTGCTACACCATAAAGGGTCGCTTTTTTGCTTGTCACTTCACTATTATCTTTTGGTGATGCAATTACGATAACCGGTGGTGAATTTTCAAAATGTTCTAACTTGGATTTCAGGTCCCTTTCTAACTCTTCTTTTTCCTCTAATTCTTGAGAAAGAACGCTTATTTGTTTTCTGCCTTCTTCTAACTCATTCTTAAGTTTATCGAGTTCGTTTAAAGTTTCAGTAAGTTTGGCAAGCTTTTGCTCTAATTCTTGAATTTTTTTATTGTCCGAATCACTAAATTTTAGTTCAGAGATACTTTCTTGAGACGGTTCATTTACTTTCGCCTGTTCCTTTATTTCTTTGATCATTTCTTTTGTTTGACTGATTTCTTTTGAGGCTTTCGTGGAGGCGATTTCAAGTATTCTGTATCTATATACATCTGACAGAGTAACCTCAATTGCTGAACGTAACTCTTCATCGTCAGGATTTGCTTCTGCTATTTTTTTCAAGGTATTTATAATTTCATCTTCAGCGGAATCTGAAAAGACAAAAACTTCGATCTGATAGTGCCCTCTATTATCAGCGTAATAGTCGCAGCCCGAGACGCGACAATATACTTCCATGACCGGCCTGCCTTTTTCATCCAGTGAGTCCCAATCTCTTACACAGAACATTAAGAGACCCTCTTCGGTTGATCGAAAAAGCATTTGGTTGTTCCAGCCAACTGCCGAGCTTGCAATGCCCTTTTTACCGATTTTCATGACAAGTCTCCGGTGAGGCGGCAGATCAACGCTGTGGCTGTGCCCCGGCCAAGTAGTTACCGAACCTGATGCAATAATTAAAATTTGGTCGCCCTTGTTAATGTTGATTTTCGTTTTGGTCCAAGGTCTGACGTTGCCATAAACCACTACTCGCTGGAAATCTTTCATAGCGCTAGTTTCTGAATCGGGAACTTGAAACTGCTTAACGCAACCGTGTAAGAAAAATAATATACAGAAGCTTGCAGTCAAATTTGCATATAATATTAAGCGCCTGAAATTAATATGCATAATAAACCTTTTTGAAATGCAGTTACCAATCCCCAACGAAAAACCCCAGCTCTCTATTTGAGAAATGGGGTCTTGGTATTCATGCCATGGCTACCTCTTGGTTGTGATTACGAGGTCATATCTTTATGCTGAATAGCAATAAATTTCGATTAATGTCAAGGGGTTTTGAGGAAAAGAGGAGGAACTAAAAGGTGTCAAGTACCTAAAATTTTACGGATATTTACCAGCCGGTTGCGGGCGATGGGGATGCGGCGGGTGCTGCTCTAAAATCTCAGGCAGTGCCGTTA
>Ga0209536_100006947_pt1 | contig 17220 bp, 13 predicted proteins | sample DeeMarSeWOR28_12_FD_187461 | JGI IMG/M metagenome (GOLD analysis project Ga0209536, IMG submission 187461) | Marine sediment microbial communities from White Oak River estuary, North Carolina - WOR-2-8_12 (SPAdes) (version 2) | ecosystem: Environmental > Aquatic > Marine > Intertidal zone >... | reverse complement strand
ATCTGGACCGTGGTCCGCGCCTGGTCCGGCCCCGACGTCGGTTCGGACCACAAGCCGATGCTGGCGGAGATGCGGCTCAGGAGGATGGCGGGACGATAAGGAGTGAAGGGTGAAGGGTGATGAGTCAACGGATGCTTGCTGCGGCTCACGCTTCACTCTTCACCCTTGACACACTTCCCTGTTACCTTCGTCTCGCCAGGGCAAACCACAACATCCCGATACCATCACATGCCGCACTCCGAGTTCCGCGTCCGCTTCGCCCCTTCACCCACCGGCTACCTCCACGTCGGCGGTGCTCGGACGGCACTGTTCAACTGGCTGTTCGCGCGCAAGCACGGCGGCAGCTTTCTGCTGCGGATCGAGGACACCGACAAGGCCCGCTCGTCCGAGCAGCACGTTCGGGTCATTCTCGATGGGCTGGCATGGCTCGGGCTCGACATCGACGAGGACATCGTCTTTCAGGGCGCGGGCATCGAGCGGCACGAGGCTCTGGCCCAGCGACTGCTCGCCGAGGACAAGGCCTACGAGGAGGACGGCGCGATCCGGTTCCGCATGCCGCGCGACGAGATCGCCTGGGACGATGCCGTCTACGAGCGGATCAGCTTCCAGGGGAGCGACATCAAGGACTGGATCATTCTGCGCTCCGACCGAACACCGACATACAACTTCACCGTCGTGGCCGACGACATCGAGATGCGGGTAACGCACGTGATGCGGGGCGACGATCACATTTCCAACACGCCCAAGCAGATCGCGGTCTACCAGGCGCTCGGCCACGAGCCGCCCGTGTTCGCACACCTGCCGATGATCCACGGCACCGACGGGAAGAAGCTGTCCAAGCGGCACGGTGCCACCGCCGTTGGCGACTACCAGCACCTCGGCATCCTCCCGGGCGCCATGCGCAATTTCCTGGCACTGCTCGGCTGGAACCCGGGCGACGAGCGGGAGCTGTTCTTCACCGTGGAGGAGCTGATCGAGGCGTTCTCGCTCGATCGCGTGCTCAGGAAGGCCGCGGTGTTCGACGTGACCAAGCTCGAGTGGCTGAACGGGCAGTACATCGGCCGCACCCCGCCCGACGTCCTGCTGCCGCTCATCGAGGGCCAGCTCGCCGGGTACGGTCTCGACGTCGCAGCACTCGGCCGCGACCGCGTGCTCGACGCCGTCCGGGTGCAGAGCGAGCGCGCCCGTACGACGCTCGAGTTGGCGCAGCGCGTCGGCGTCCGGTTCGACGCGAAGCTCATCGAGCGCGACCCCAAGGCCAATGCGCTGCTCCTGAAGGACATCGAGGGCTTCCGGGACGCCCTCCGCGCCGCGATCGATCGGCTCTCAGCGGTGGCCCCTGCCGACTGGACCGAGGCGCACCTCGAACGGCTGCTGAAGGACCTCGCCAGCGAGCGCGGCGTCAAGCCCGGCGTGATCTTCCAGCCCGTGCGCGTCGGCGTCACCGGGCAGACGGTGTCGGAGCCGGTCAACGTGCTCCTGGTGCTGGTGGGCCGTGAGGAGTCTTTGAGCCGGCTCTCGGCCGCCCTCACATGGGAGCCCGAGTCCGCCTGACGCTTCGCGCACTGCTGCCCGCGGTAGCGGTCGTCGCCGCAGGGTGTGCGCAGCGCTTCGATGTCGCGCCGGTGCCAGCGGTGCGGTCGTGTCCCGGCCCCTCCAACGACCGGTTCACCTGGTACGTGCCGGAGGGCACCGACCGCGACTCGGACGCCGATCGTTGGTGCCGCAGCGTGGGTCCCCCGGTACTCGCGGCCGACCCCGGTGCGCACTTCCACGCGTGGCGAACGACGGATCCGCTCGTGGCCGTCGCGTGGAACGTGAACGGCGGCTCGGGAGACATCTATCGGTTTCTCCGCACCGAGCTCGATCTCGACTGCACGAGCGGCGAGCCCTTTGCCGGCCCGCCATTCGTACTGCTCGTACAGGAGGCGTTCAGACGGTCCGCCCACGTGCCGCCCACCACCGACCCCGACGTCATCCCCCCTCGTATGGAGGAACCCGAGCGCGCCGGCCCTCGCGATGACATCGTCACGGTCGCTGAGCGCTGCGGGCTTGCCATCGCGTACGTCGCGGCCACTCGCAACGGTCCCGAGGAGTACGGCGGGCTGCGCGAGGACAAGGGCAATGCCGTGCTGTCGACGCTCCCGCTCGCCGAGCCGATCGCGATCGAGGTGCCCATGGTGGCGCAGCGACGGGTCACGGTGGGTGCGACCGTTTCGCTCCCCTCGGGCAATCCACTCCGCCTGGTGAGCCTCCACTTCAACAACTATCCGACGCCGTGGCATTTCTTCAGGTCGGGTGGCAGCACCCGTACCCAGCAGGCCCGCGCCACGCTCGATGGTCTCCGGCGGTTCGAGGCGGTGCGAGACGGCGGCACCGTCCCCGCGGTCGGCGGCGGCGACCTCAACACCGGCACGACCGGCGAGACCGCCCTGCGCTACCTGTACGACTGGTTCACCGACTCACCGCCGTTCCACGGCGAGCCGACCCGCAGTGGCTTCCCAACCGATCATCTCCTGCTGCGCGGCGGAGGCGTGCTCGAGATCGAGCAGGATTCCTACCGGCGGATCGACGACGCGTACGGATCGGATCACCACCCGGTGATCGTCCGCGTGCGCGTCGCAACTGGCGAGAGCTAGGGAATCGGCTGTGGCCTTCGCGGGTCCGGAGCGGCGATCACCGTGTCCCCCTTGGCCCGCTCCGCTTCCCGCTCGGCGTCACGGCGCTTGCGCAACTCCTGGACGTAGTTGCGGAACTCGGCCGCCGTCTCCGCGCGCCGTGCCGCACTGATGATGTCATCTCGCATGCGCTGCAACTCGGCCGCTGCCTGGGCTTGGTCGTAATTCCCCTGCGGCAGCGGGATGAGCGCGAGCAGTGCCGTCGGGATCTTGAAATCGCCCAGGTAGATCCACTGGCCGTCGATGCCCCATTGGTCGTCGCCGATCTCCGTGGTCCAGCGCGGAGGCGGCGGGAGCGCGAAGCTGTCGCGTGGCATGGTGTCGATGTAGGCTTTCATGCGCTCGCGCAGGGCCATCTCGATCCGCTCCGCGTGCGTCCGTCGATCGGGCGAGGGGCCCACGACACCCAGCTCCGCTTCCGAAGCGCGCACCCACACACGGCCGTCGCCATATTGCGGCCCGACCAGCCGGTACCCCGGGGGACCTGGCGCGAGCGTCGTGTCCTCCGACTGCGTGCGTGTGGCCGGCGGGAGCCGGCCCGCGATCAGAAACGCTGGGGCCCGAGGCGGCAACACCGAGTCGATTCGCGGGCTCGGCAGCACACCCATGAAGCGGCCGCCCTCACCACCGGCGGTGAGGACGCCTTCGGGCGTGCCCTCGTAGGCGGGCATGGCGAACTCACGGTCCGCCGGCGTGCCGTCGGGTGGCATGAGTGTGGTGAAGACCGTGGTCTCGTCCGAGGGCGTCCAGCGGAACGAGGGTCCTGCCACGCTCACCAGCACGGCGGCGATCGCCACGTGCACGACCAAGCTCGCCACCGTCCACCACGGACTGGCGCGCTTCGCCTCGGGCAGATAGAACCGCGGACTGCTCACGCCACGCCCTTCGCCCCCTCAATGAACCGTCCAATGCGCCCAATCGCCTCGCGCAGCCGATCGGACGACACGGTGAGCGCGATCCGGAAGAAGCCTTCACCGCCCCGCCCAAACGCCGTGCCCGGCAGCACCACGACGCCCGCACGCTCGAGCAACGTGGTGCTGAAGGTGTGTGCGTCGAACCCCTCCGGCAGCGGGATCCAGATGTACATCGTCGCCTGCGGCCGGTCTGCCGCGAGCCCGGCATCAGCCAGCGCCGTCATGGCCACGTCTCGCCGCGCCGCAAACTCCTCCACGAGCGGACGGGACAACTCCTCCGCCCTGTCGAGCACCGCGGCACCCGCCTGCTGCACGGCGAGGAAGATGCCCGTGTCGATCCAGGTCTTGAGCTTCCTGAGCGGGCCGATGAAGTCCGCGGACCCGACCACCCACGCGCAGCGCCAGCCGGTCATCGAAAAGGTCTTCGACAGCGAGTGGAACTCGAGCGCACACTCGCGCGCGCCCTCGATCTCGAAGATGCTCGGCGCGCGGTAGCCGTCGAAGGTGATCTCGCAGTACGGGTTGTCGTAGGCCAGCAGGATCCCTCGCTCGCGGCAGATCCGCACGGTGCGCTCGAGGTAGTCCCACGGCGCGATGGCGGCAGTCGGATTGTTGGGATAGTTCAGGTACACCAGCCGCACGCGGTCGAGCTGTGCGGACGGAAGGTCCCCCAGCTCGACCAGGTAGTGATGCTCGGGACGAAGCGGCACGAGGATCGGCTCGCCGCCGGCCATGATCGTCCCGCCGAGGTAGGCGGGATACCCGGGATCGGGCATGACGCACGCATCCCCCGGATTGACGAATGCGAGCGCCAAGTGCGCGAGTCCGTCCTTGGAGCCGATGAGCGGCAGCAACTCCTCCATGGGGTCGAAGTCCACCCCGAACCGCCGCGCGACGTAGCGACTCGCGGCGTCGCGGTACTCCTTGAGCCCGACCTGGAAGGCGTACCGACTCATCGCCGGATCGGCGGCCGCTTCTGCAAGGGCCTGCACCGCGGGCGCGGGAGGAGCGAAGTCCGCGTCGCCGGCGCCGAGATCGATGACGTCACGGCCTTTGGCGAGCAGGCGGCGCTTGAGCGCGGCCAGCTCGGCCACGGCGTACGGCGGCAACAGGCCCAGTCGGTCACTCGGTGCAATCACGTCGGTGCTCCAATCCCGTGGCGCGCGAAGAAGTCCTCCGCGGCCGTACGTATTTCACCCCATGGGGCGATCACCCGTTCCGCCGGCGGTAGAGACGCGAGCAGGATCTGCCCGTACCGCCGACTGACCACGCGGTGGTCCATCAGGACGACCACGCCCACGTCACTTTTCGTCCGGATCAACCGGCCGAATCCTTGTTTGAGCTTAAGGGCCGCCAGGGGAAGGAGGTAGTGGGTGAACCCGTTGAGGCCGCGGGCCTCGAGGGCCTCGATCCGGGCAGCGGTGACCGGCTCAGTCGGCACTTTGAACGGCAGCTTGGCCAGGATCAGCCCCCGAAGCGACCTACCCGGCACGTCCACCCCTTCCCAGAAGCTGTCGGTGCCCAAGAGCACGGCCCTCCCGAGATCCCGAAAGCGGCGCAGCAGGTAGTCGCGCGGCGCCTCGCCCTGCACCAGGAGCGGCCACCGCGCCCCGATCCGCTGGCGGATCGCTGTCGCGGCCCGCCGGAGCGCAGCGTGACTGGTGAACAGCACGAACAGCCCCCCGTCGGATGCGGCGGCGATCTGCTCCACCGCCTGGACCACCGCACGATCGTGACCAGCTTCGTCGCTGCGCGGATCGGGTGTGTCGGTGGGGACTGCGAACAGGCACTGGCTCGCGAAGTCGAAGGGCGAGGGCAGGATCTCTGCGTACTTGACGGGTTCCGGCGGCAGCGACAGGCCGACCCGGTCGCGCAGGAAGTCATACGTGCCGCCTGCGGCGAGGGTGGCGCTCGTCATGACGACGGTTTCCACGCGGTCGAACAGGGACTCGCGCAGCACCGCCGCGAGGTCGATCGGCACGGCCTGGAGCCCTACCGGAAACGGCAGCCCACCCGACGGACGGTCGCCGCGTCGCTCGATCCACCGCACCAATCCGTGACCGGCCTGCGGCCTGAGCGTGAGGGAGAAGCCGTCCACTGCGGCCTCGAGCCGCCGGACGACCCCGCGCAGCTCACCCATGATCTGGGAGCGGCGATCCGGTTCGTCGGATACCTCGAGCCGGTCGGCAACAGTCTCGACGCCGTCCCGCAGCCTGCCGAGCACTCGGACGACGTTGTCGAGCGCGACGCCGAGCCCGGCATCCCACACCGGGTCCTGCGCAAAGCTGTCCTCCAGTCGGAACACCCCACCCCGCTCCTGCATGAGGCGCTCGGCAAGGAGTGCAAAGACGCGCTCGACGTACTGCTTCGCATCGCCTACCGAGGGCAAGAGGTCGGTCCGCAGCAGCTCGCTCGATGCGGTGCTCAGGAGATCGTCCTGCCGACTCAGCTCCGACAGCAAGGTCGGGATCAGTCCCTTGCCGTTGCGCTCGAGCCGACTCAGGACCCGCAGGGCGCCCCGCGACGTGACCTGTGTCCCCAGGTGCTGGGCCGCGACGTCCTCGAGGTGATGTCCCTCGTCGAGCACGAGCCGCTTGTAGGGCGGCAGCACTGCCGCGTCCTGCCAATTCTCCTGCACGCGGCGCACCGCGAGGTCCGCGGCAAGCAGGTGATGGTTCACCACGACCACGTCCGCCTCCGCCGCCCGCCTCCGTGCCTCGAACAGGAAACAGCGGTCGAAGTTCGGGCACTCGAGCCGCGTGCAGAGATCGGGCTCGGCGCGCACCTCCTCCCACACTTCAAATGACGGTTGGTCCACGAGATCGTTGAGCGATCCGTCCGCCGTCTGGGACGCCCACTCGCGCAGCGTGTCCAGTTCTTTCAGACGCTCGGGCTCGAGCAGGGAGCCTTGGCCCGCCGACGCCAGCTCGAGACGGGAGAGACAGAGATAGTTGGTCCACCCCTTCAGCAGCGCGTACAGCGGCTCCCGCTCACGGTCGGTGAATGCGCGCGCCAGCAGCGGTAGGTCCTTGCCGACCAGCTGCTCCTGAAGATTGATGGTGTTGGTCGAGACGACGGTCCGCTCGCCGTTGGCGAGGCTCCACTCGATGGCGGGGACGAGATAGGCGAACGACTTGCCGACGCCGGTGCCCGCCTCGAGCAGCGAGATGCCGCCTTCGTTGTACGTGTCGGCAACGTACGCGGCGAGGTCGCGCTGGCTCGCGCGGTCCTCGAACTGGCCGAGTACGCGTGCCACCGCCCCGCCCGCACCGAGCGAGCCTGCAACGTCGAGCGGATCGAGCGGCACGAGCACGCGGCGGCGCGGGACCTCCACGACCATGTAGAGCTGCTCGGCGGCGTTGTCGATGATCCCGAAGCCCACGCCCTCGTCGTGCACCCGCGCGGCAACGTGAAGGTCGGCGGTAGATGGATCCAGCACCCCCGATGGATGGTTGTGCAACACGATCTCGCCCCGCTCGGCGACGCCGGGCAGGGCGAGCACGGCATCGACGGTGCCGCGCGCCACCGCGCGCACTTCGGTCACCAGATCGTCCCGGCCCACCGTGGCGACGAACGATACCTCACGCCCGCCGGCCTCGGCGATCTCCTGGGCGAGGGCGGCCTGCGCGTGCGCCGACAGTCGGGTCACGTCTTCAGCTCGCGCTTCCGAGCGGCCGGGAACAGCACGTTGTTGAGAATGAGCCGATAGCCGGGCGAGTCGGGATAGAGCGACAGGTCGGTCGGGGGGTCGCCGATCTGGTGCTGCGGGTCTTCCGGATCGTGCCCGCCCAGGAACGTCCAGGTCCCGTCACCGTGCTCGCCATGGATGTACTTCACCCAGGGTGCACCCGGCTCCTCGGCGAGCACGATGACGCCGCGCTTGAGCCGCTCACGCGTGAACGAGGTCGTGAGTCCGTAGAAGTCGGGGATCACGGCACGGTGGCACTGCACGAGCATGGTAGGCACGGGATCGATCTTCGCCGCGAAGTCGAACAATCGAAAGGCCCCGAGGGGCTGACGTCGTGCTGGGTGGTTCACCTGGTGCCCGTCGATGTCCGAGAACGTCGCGATCTGCGGCGACAACTCGAGCACCGCGTCGCGGAACGCCATGGTGCGGTCCCATCGCAAGCGAGCGGTGGCATCAGGCGCCATCGGCGTGCCGTCGCTGTACTCGGCGGCGATATCGACGTCCTCCGCCGCAAGCGCCAAGTCGAGCGTCTCGGTGGCGGTGCACATCGCGAACAGAAACCCACCGTCCGCGACATAGGATCGGATCCGCCGGGCCACCGCCTTCTTGAGCTCGGCCGGATGGTCGAACCCGAGCGAGCGCGCGGTCTGGGTGTGCAGCCGGACCATCTCGCGCAGCCACGGTGCCGTGCTCGACGAGAGGTAGAATTTCGAGAACTGTCCGGTGAAGTCTTCGTGGTGGAGGTGCAGCCACTCATAGTCCGGCAACCCACCGGCCAGCACTTCGGGATCCCATACGGTGTCGTACTCGATGCCGGCGTACTGGAGCGCCATCGTCACCGCGTCATCCCACGGCGCGACATTGGGCGGCACGTACACGGCTACCCGCGGCGCCTTTTCGAGCGGGATCGCATCCATGTTGTTCGCGGCGATCGTACCGCGGATCGTGAGGTCGCCGCCGGGCGGTACGTCCTCCGCCAGCACGCCATCCAGTGCAGCCTCGCGGCGTGCCTCGGGATGGTCGGCAACGAGGAAGCTCCCCCCCCGATAGTTCAGCAACCACTCCGCGCGGCCGCCGCGCTTGAGCGCTCGGAAGGTGACGCCATACGCCTTGAGGTGATTGGTCTGGTGCTCGTCCATCGGTAGCAGGAGACCGCCTCCCTGCACGCCATCGGTCCTTGCCAGGACCTCGCGGCTCGCGAGTGAACCGGCTGCCGTACCGACGGCGACGACGAACTCCCGGCGCCTCATGTCCTTGGTATCATCCCGCGCACGTGATCCAGCAGGCGGCGCGCCTGCGGCACGACCGCGCTCCTGGGATATGTGAGAATGACGTGCTCCAGCCTGGCGAGCGCCTCCTCGTTCCGTCCCGCCTCGGCATACACCGCTGCAAGCAGCAACTCCGCCGCCGGCGCCGACGGTCCAGCGGAATCGGCATCCAGCGCGTCGAGGAGCAGTCGTTCCGCCCGCTCGCCGTACCCCGCCGTGGCGGCCACTTCACCCGCAAAGGTGAGGATATCCGCGCGCCCTCCACCCGCGGGCAATCGCTCGGCCGCGCTGCGCAACTCCTCCACCGCCCCGAGCGTGTCACCCGCATTCAGGGAGACCATGGCCCGACCCAGCTCCTCCAGCCGCTCCGCACGCACCCGCTCCAGGAGCACCAACAGCGTGGCACTCCGCGTCGTTTCCGCGCGGGGGCGCGCGTAGGTCCCGGCGGCAGCCAGTCGCTCCCGCGCGGTCACGAGATCGCCCCGGTACACCGCGATCCATCCGTGCAGCGCGAGCGCGCCGACACTGGAGTCGGCTCCGATGGCAGCTTCCGCCCGGTCGAGGTCACCCGTTGCGACCCAGCCCCAGGCCAGGGCCCCTCGCAGTGCCACGAGCTCACCGGGAGGCAGCCGCGCTTCCCACCGCTCGAAGTGACGTTGTGCCTCGTCCACCTGCCCCGACTCGGCCAGTACCCGAATGAACGTGACCATCGCGTCGGCTGCGCCGGCCGCCTCGGCGGCGTCGAGCGAGACCTGGCTCAGCATGCGCTGCGCCGCATGGAGGTTCCCCGCATCCGCAAATGCCTGTGCCGCCTGCAACCGGGCGCGCTCCGCCGCCGCCCCGTCGAAGAGCTGCGCAAGTCGCTCCAGCGCGAACCCACGAGCGGCCATCGCTTCGCGGGTGCCAAGCTGGCCGGCACGATCCGCAAACCGCCGCAGCAGGCGCACCCGCTCCGGCCGTGGACCCGGCAGGGCACCGTCGAGCAGCACCCACGCCTGTTCCGCACGATCCCATTGGAGCAGGAGGTCGGATGCGAGCCACGTGGCGGCCGGGTCGTCCAGCTCGAGCAGCAGCTGGACGACCGCGTCGCGCGAGCCTGGCGGCGCGCGCCCGACGCTCGCGCCGGCCGGGGAGAGAAGGCTCCGGTTGCGCGCGACCGCAAGCGCCCACTGCTCCGCCGCCTCGACCCAGCGGCCGGCCTGTGTGAGGACCGGGGCCGTGTGCTCTGCCAGGGCGGCATCGCCGAATAGCGCACGGCCCTGCTCGAGCACGGCGAGCGCCGCCTCGCTCTCCCCCCGCTGCGCAAGCCAGCGCGACCACTCGCGGTACGGCGTCTCGCTCTCGGGCAGTGCCGCCATCCAGCGCGCGGCGGCCGCCGACGCAGAATCAACGCCTCCCGCGCGAGCGGCGAGTCGAAACTGCAGCTCACGAATCAGCTCATCGCGGGGCGCAGCCAGCATCGCTCGCTCGAAGTAGGGGAGCGCCTCCTCCAGCCGCCCGACGCGTGCGAGCATGCGCTCGAGTCCCATGAGCAGCGTGGTGTTTGCCGGCTGCACGTCCAGTCCGCGGATGTACCACGCCGCCGCTTCCGCAAACCGGCCTTGCCGCTCCAGATCCACGGCCTGCACGCGGGCACGCAGTACCGCTTCGTCGGCGGCCGGGTCCTGTGCCGGCAGGCGCGCGGCGACGGTGAGGAGCACCGCCGCCGTGCCCAGAAGGCTATTGCGGCGCACGGTTGAGCCTCCGAAAGTACTCGAGCACGAGCCGCCGCTGCTCGGGCGAGAGTGCGCGCAGCTCCTCCCAGGTGGGATAGCGGAACCGCGGCGTCCCGGCCGGCACATCCACCGGCATCGGTGGACGGGCCGTTCCCGACCGCGCCGTCTCGCTCACCCGCTCCCTGCGTTCGTCTTCCTCATCGCTCTCGAGCGAGCGTCCCGCATCGAGCAGCCGGCGATACAGCTGTTCCTGGCGGTCCACGACCTGCTGGTCGAGGCGTCCGTCGTCGAGCTCCCTCGACAGACGCTCGGCCTCGTCGGCCAGCTCGCCCGCACCCGACACGTCACCACCCGCCTCGAGTCGCTCCAATTCCTGTGCGAGCGCGCGCTGGCGCGCAGCGAGTGCCTGCAGCTGCTGCAGCAGATCGGCTCCACCGGCGTCCATCATCGGCATGAGCCCGCCCGCCTGGCTGTTGAGTGCACCCTGTTGTTGAGCGAGCTGGGCCATGCGCTCCATCGCCTCCGCGAGCCCCGAGCCCGACTCGGCCGACGAGACATCGCCGCGGCTCTGCACCATGGCAAAGACGGCTCCGTTCAGCGCGTCGACCGCCTCGCCGGCCAGACCGGCCGCCTCACCCGGCATGGGCACCGCTCGCTGCAGCCGTTCGAGCGACTCGTCGATCCGGTACTGCGCCAATCCCAGCGACGCGGCCAGGCGGGGCGACACGAGCGCGTTCTTGCCGGCAGCATCCTGCAGCCGTTGTGCGACGCGCTCGACGCCTTCCCGGACCGCGGCTTGTTCCGCCCTGACGCCCGGCCCCGACTCGCCGTGCCGCATTCGCCCGGCAAGCCGCTCCTGACGCCGTGCAAGGTCGGCCGTCTCAACCAGCGCCCGGTCGAGCTCCGCCATCACCTCCTGCCGCCACTCCTCGCGCAGCACGTCCCGCGCTCGCCTGAGGGTCGAACCCATCGGATCAAGCGACGCGCTTGCCCGTTCACCCGACTGGCGGGCGTCAGCCCGTTGCCCCTGCTGCACCTCTCCCGCCGCGCGCCGCATCGCCTGCTCTGCGCTACGGGCACCGGCGTCCGCCCCTGCGATATCCTGGCGGTCACCGCCGAGCGAATCGACCGCGTCGGCCAATCGCGCCAGCTCTCGCGCGAGCGCCTCCGCGTTGCCGGCCAGCTCCCGCTCCGCCCGAGCCGCTGCCACCGAGTCAGCTGTCGCGACCGCGGCGTTCCACTCACGCTGCCGCTGCGCCAGCTCATCGGCGTCGGCGGAAAGCGTCGTGAGCTCACCCTCGACAGCGGCCCGCTCGAACAGCTCACGACCTCGCGCCAACTCGTCGCGCAGTTGCGCAGCCGACTCGGAGAGCCGGCGGAGCGCATCGCGTGTATCGGTGGGATCGAGCCTGTCGAGTGCCTCCCGTAGTGCCCGCAGGCTTGCCGCCAGCTCGTCGGTCATCGCACGGTCGAGTAGATCGCGAATCTCCCGCAGTTGCTTGTGGAAGGCGGGGTCCGTCAGGCCGGCGTTCCACGCCGCCTCCGCGAGGGCACGAAGCTCTTCGTCGAGCTGTCGGGCGCGCTGCATGACCTGCTCCTCGTCCTCGAGCACCTCGCGGGCCCGCTCGACCGCATCGAACGGCATTTGCTCCGTGTCCTGACGGCCGCCGCTCTCGCCCTGCACGGAGCGGTCGCGCTCGGCAGCGAGGTCCTGCATCCGACGCGCCAGCTCGCGCTGCGCGGCCGCCACGGAGTCGGCACCCGACCGGACGGCACGCGACGCCTCCCGCAGTTCCCCCCGGAGCTCGGACACCGCCGGCAGTCTCAGCGCGTACACGGGGCTCTCGCCGACGTTGGGGGTCGGTGCGTTGTCGCGCGCGCGGACGAAGTAGAACGCCGTGTCTCCTGGCACGAATCCGCGGTCGTTGAGATCGAGCAGCCAGGAGAGCAGGACGTGCTCCACCCCGTCGTCGAGTACCGGCAGAGCCACCGTGGTCGAGGGGAGCTGCTCGCCACGGCGGGTCACGCGCCAACTCACCAGCTCGAGCGCGCGCACGGCGTGATCGTCGCGCGCGTCGATCAGCAGGCCCTGCCGGAGGGTGAAGGGAGCGACGGTGTCCGTGCCCGGCACCGGTACGGCAACCGCCGGCACGCTGTCGGGCACGACGATGACGGAGAGGAGTGGGGGGCCGACGAGCGGCGCGCCCTCGCGTGATACGGCGTCGAGGCGCCAGCGTGCGTCGTGCGTCACCCGCAGGGAACCGGAGAACACAGCACCGCTCACGTCAAGCGGCACCGTATCGGACCGGGCAACCCATGCGGCGGTTGCCAACGGTGTCGTGGCGCGACCGCGCACGTCGAGGCGGGTACCGGCCGGCAGCCACAGCGTATCACCGTCCGGGGCGACGAACTCGTCGGATCGGTCCAGATACGTGGGGAAGCGCGCCGTCAGCTCGATCGCCGCAAGCAGCACCGGGAGTGAGACCACGACGTGGACCGTCTCTGATTCCCGGCCACCGCTGACGGCACGGACGTAGCGATCGCTGTCGAGCGGCCCCAGCAGCACGGATGCCGAGCCGGCGGAATCGAGAGCGAGACGTCGCTCGCGCCACTCCTCGCCCGGCGCGCGGATCAGCAGGGTCGCGGTTGCACGCCCCGGGGCGCGAACGCCGAGCCGCACCGTATCCCCGCGCTGCACCGTGGGGCGATCGACGGACAACTCGACCGCCGTGCGAGCACGCAACACCACGCCGAGCGGGCGCCAGAAGTCCCGCCCCGCACCCGCAGCCGGACGCGTCACGGTGAGAAGCGCCCCCCCTGCGGCGAATAGGGCGGCTCCCACCACCAGGGCCCGCCGCGCCCGACGGCGCCGCGGGGCGACCGCCGGAATCCCTTCGCGCCCGAGCCACTCAGCGACCTGCCGGTCCGCATAGCCGGCGAGGGCGTCGCTTCCGCTCTTCCCCTCTGCGGCCGCCCCTACGATCCATCCCGCGCGGGTGCCGGCGGTAGTCTCGACCGATCGGGCGAGGCCTGCGACATCGAGACGGCGGACCTGCCGCCGGAGCACGATCGCACCGGCCACCACCACGGTGGCTGCGCCAAGCCAGACCGCCAGCACGAGGCCGGGCGTGTGCCGGTACACCCCGAGTCGGGAGAGCATGACGCCGAGGGCGAAGAGCGCAAGCAGGCAGCCGGCCGTCCCCAAGACCGCACCGAGGGCGTGCCGGAGGCGCAGCTCCCGACGGCGCGTCGTCAGCCAGCGGCGCGTCTTGGTCATGGTACGGTGGCCACGGTGTACACGACGAGGTTGACCCCCATGCGCAGCGCCAGCTCCCGAGCCGCTGCCGGATCGTCGTGTACCTCCTGGTCCTCCCAACCGTCACCGAGATCCGACTGGTACGAGTAGAAGACCGCGAGACGGCCGTCGAGAAAGATCCCGAGCCCCTCGGGCGGCAGCCCGTCGTGCTCGTGGATCTTGGGGAGGCCCTCAGGGAATTCGTACAGCACGTGATAGATCGGGTGGTCGAGCGGCACGGTCGTCAGCGGGTGCTCGGGAAACAGGCGCGCCATCTCCCTGCGGAACGACTCGTCCATGCCGTAGTTGTCATCAGCGTGCAGGAAGCCACCGTTCTCGAGGTAGCGCCTCAGTACGCGGCCTTCGTCGGGCGAGAAGACCACGTTGCCGTGCCCGGTCATGTAGAGGTACGGCACATCCCACAGGCCGGGATCGGTGAGTTTGACGACGGTCTCCCGCCCGGAAACGCGGAGCGACGTGCGCTCGGCGACAGCGGTGAGCAGATTCGGCAGGCTCGACGGATTGGCGTACCAGTCACCCCCGCCCCCGTATTGCAGGCGCGCGAGCACCACGTCGCGTTGGCCAGCGGCGGCCGTCGTGACGGCGATCAGCAGCACGGCGACGAGAGAGGCAATCGGGTTCACAGGCTCGTAACGATGCGGTAGGCCTCGCGCTTCCCGATGGGGAACTCTCCTGCCAACCGCGCGGCAGCGTCGCGGCGGCTCAGGCCCTCCGAGAGCAGCGCACTCGCCCGCTCGCGCAGGGTCGTCTCGTCGACCAGCGGCTCCTCCGCTCCGGACGGTCGGCCGGCCACGACGACGGTGACCTCCCCGCGGGGTGGATGCTCCCGATAGTAACCCGCCAGGCGCTCGAGGTTTCCGGCCTCCAGCTCCTCGTGCACCTTGGTCAGTTCGCGGGCGACGGCCGCTTCCCGGTCGTCCCCGCAGACCGCGGCGAGATCTTCCAGCAGTGGCACGAGCCGGTTGGGAGACTCGAACAATACGCACGTCCACGGGGCGCTTGCGGCAGACTCGAGGAGGGACCGCCGCTCCCGCCCCTTGCGAGGGACGAAACCGAGGAAGGTATACCGATCGGCAGGCAGGCCGGAGATGGCGAGCGCGGCCGCCACGGCAGTCGGGCCGGGCACGCTCACCACAGGCACGTCCGCTTCGCGTGCACGGCGCACCAGTGTGGTGCCGGGATCGCTGACGGTCGGCGTACCGGCATCGCTGACGAGCGCGACATCCTCGCCCCGAGCCAGGAACGCGAGGATCTCCGCCAGCCGGCGCTCGCCCGAGTGGGCGTGGAAGCTCACGAGCCGTGGACGGGCACCAACGTGCTGCAGCAGAACCCGCGCCCGCCGGGTGTCCTCGGCGGCAACCACGGCCACCGCGCGGAGCACGTCCATGGCGCGCACCGACAGATCTCCGAGGTTTCCGAGGGGAGTGGCGACGATGTGGAGCGTTCCGCTCACCAGGTAACCGTCCAGGGAAGCCGCTCGTAGAAACCGGCGCGCTGCAGAACGTAACGCTCATCGGCAGTCGCCGCGCGGAGGATGTCGGGCGCGCTCCCCGGGGCTACGATCTCGATCTGGTCGAGGAGCTGGCTCGCCCATTCCGCCAGTGCTGCCGTGAGCTCACTCTCCGTCGCCACGACGGCGGGGGCATCCCGGTCGAGCGGCGTGCCGACGGCGCGCAGGACGGCGTGCACGTTGCCCACGAGATCGCGCAGGCGGTGTGCATGCTTCATCCCCTGCCCGGGCGCCTCGCGATCGGCCGCCTCGGCGATGGCCCAGAACAGCTCACGGTAGATGCGCAGCATCTCGGACGGCGCCTGGGCAGGGATGTCGTCCGTAGCCGCGAAGAGGGCAGCGGCAAGCTCCGGCGGACTGCCACTGGCGTCTCTCGCAAACAGATGACCGATGTGCTGCGCCACCGGCACGGCGGGATCGCGGCCCGCGAAGTGGCCGTCCACGAACGCACCGCTCTCGAGCCGGAGGTAATTCACCTCGCCACGGGAGATCAGCTCGACGACGCCGGTGTAGCCTTCCGTCTGGAGCGAGGGGAACAACGATTCCGGCCGCGCTCCATCCAGTTCCCGAGGCACCGCGGGCGCCGCGCAGCTGTGGTACATCCACGCCACTTGCTCGAACGGGGCATCGGCAAAGGTCAGCTCCCCACGCTCCGCTTCCTGGCGGATGTGCGCCAGCGCGTCGGTGACGGACAACACCATGCGGCCGAGCGGGGTGACGGCCCCGGCATTGACCAGCGCGCCGTTCCGCAGGAAGAGCAGAACCAGCTCGTCGGGCAGGAAGGCGGCGACGTAGCCGTCCACCTTGCCGTCGCGATCGACCTTCGCGAAGTGGAGCAGATTGTCGAGGTGGACGAACAGCACCCGTGTACGTGGCACGTGAACGCGCGCCGCCGGAAACTGGAGATCGGAGAGGCGGATCGATGTTGCGACGAGTTGCGCGGTGCTGCGGCGCATGCGGCCCCCTCTACCGGATTGACCCGCGGAACGCACGCGGGCGGCCGGATTCGCTCCGACCGCCCGGATACGCGCCACACCGGAGCGCGGGGATCGGCGCCTCCCGGTTCAGCCCAGGTGCTGCTCCACCTTGTCCACAAGATAGGCTTTGGGCACGGCACCGACCACCGTGTCCACGTGCTTGCCTCCCTTGAAGAACAGGACGCTGGGGATCGATCGGACCCCAAACCGCATCGCGGTCTGCTGATTCGTATCGACGTCGAGCTTCGCCACCTTGAGCTTGCCCTCGTACTCCCCTGCCAGCTGTTCGACGGACGGCGCGATGATCTGGCATGGGCCGCACCAGGCGGCCCAAAAGTCCACCATCGCCAGGCCGTCGTGCTGTTCGATCTCCTGTTCGAAGTCCGCGTCGGTCACCGCCACTGGATGCACTGCCATCTTCTGCTCCCGTTCATTTCATTTCACGTGGTCACGAGCCCCGCACGGCGGGGGCATCGTCATCGAACATATTGGAGGACCCGTGCCCGACCATCCGATCCGTGTCGCCCACATCGGCGTGGCCGTTCAGGACCTGGAGGCCGCTGTCGCGTTCTATCGCGACGTGCTGGGCCTCGCGCCCTCCGGAGTGGAAACCGCCGATGGGGCGGAAATTGTTTCCGTACCCTTCGGCGATGTGGATGTGGAACTGCTCGCTCCGGTCGTTCCCGACTCGCCCATCGACCGGTTCATCGCTCGGCGTGGCCCAGGAATCCATCACGTCTGCTTCCGGGTGCCGGATCTCGATGCCGCGTTGGCAGCCTGCCGCCGTGCCGGGTATCGGCTGATCGACGACGCACCACGGGTCGGTGCGGGCGGGCTCCGCATCGCGTTTGTCCATCCAAAGGCGACGGCCGGCATCCTGATCGAGCTCACCGAGTGATGCCTACCCGCCGCCCGGGGGCTGTGCCGGAACTGTCGGACAGGAGCGCGCGGGATTCCCGACGGCGGAGAGGTCGATGTCGTTCACGAGCCAGCGCCCGGACCACGGCACCAGCGTGAACGGCACGCTGGAGATGCATCCGTTGCGGTAGAGGCGTGCCATCACACCCTGGCGCCCGCCCCCATCCGAGACGGCGAGGCCGGTCTCCTGGGTCAGTTCGTACCGCTCGTGCTCCAGATAGACCCACATCACCGTC
>Ga0209536_100006946_pt1 | contig 17221 bp, 13 predicted proteins | sample DeeMarSeWOR28_12_FD_187461 | JGI IMG/M metagenome (GOLD analysis project Ga0209536, IMG submission 187461) | Marine sediment microbial communities from White Oak River estuary, North Carolina - WOR-2-8_12 (SPAdes) (version 2) | ecosystem: Environmental > Aquatic > Marine > Intertidal zone >... | reverse complement strand
GGATGGATGAAGAGCGGTTAAAGAACGGCCGGCGAATGGTCCAGCTTGAACAACGCCTGACAGCGTGGGAAAGAGAACTTGAAAATCGCGAAAAGCATATCAAAGATGTTGAGTCAAAGTTGACCAAAATGACTCTCCAATTAGGTCGAGTATCCAACCTTGATAGTCAACTTGAACTTTTCAAGGACGAACTGGTTAAAATGATTGAGCAATATGATCAACGCCGGATAGAAGGGTATCAAGAGTTGGATAAGCTTCGACGCATCGAACATGAGGTTCAACAAAGAGATATCGCTGACATTCGTAAAGAGCTTACTCCGATCAGTCGCATGGAAAACGAACTCAAACTGCGCGAAAGTGAAGATGAGCGAATAGCGAAAATGACGAGTATCCTTCAAAATCAGATCCCCCCCATCAAAAATGAGATTGAAACTTGGAAACAGGACCTCAAATTCGTCGAAGAATCAGAAAGAACGAACGCCTCAACGATTGCCGAGATGCAGGCCTCAATACATGAACATGTAAAGAAATTGGAATCGATCGAGACCAGGCTCGACATCACAAACCATAGCCTATCCAAAGTTCAGGTTACTACCCAAGAGGTGGACGATGGTATCAGTGAAGTTCAACATCAGATCAATCAATGGAGTAATCAAGTTCTCGTTGGTGAACAGCAACGGAATAAACGTATCACCGAATGGGAAAGCGTAATTGAAAATATTATGGCAAGTATGGAAAAATATGCCGATGAATGGATCAAATACTCCAACCAATATAAAGAGGCCAAAACAACGTTAGAGGCTATCGCTGAATGGCAACAACGCGTGGAAAAGCAACAACGTGAGGCGGCCGAGTTAGCCAGGATCGAGGCAAACCAAATGCGTTCTAGGTGGGATAAATTCGGCAAAGAAAACGAAAAACGCTGGACAAATTACGTAGTGGAGCAAGAACAGCTCTGGGCCGGATCAAATCGACGCGAAAAACAATTACAAGAAAGATTATTGGAGTTAGATGAATTAATTGAGGGCATCAAACAAGATAAGGATACCTTGTGGCGGGTACAGAATGCACAAGGAGAGGCAATGAAAAAATGGCCGCGGATCTGGCTGGAGGAGGTTGAGAAAGCAAAAACCCATAATCCAAATAGCCGTCGCCAACCCGACCTGGTATCTGTTCGGGAGGAGTAATGCATGTCATCGGAACGGCGGGTCATGTCGATCACGGAAAATCGACACTTGTCGAGGCACTTACTGGTATTGATCCCGATCGCCTTAAAGAAGAAAAAGAACGCGAAATGACCATCGACTTGGGCTTTGCCTGGATGGCAGGCGAACATGGCGAGGAGATTGGCATCGTCGACGTTCCTGGGCACCGGGATTTTATCGAAAACATGCTGGCGGGAGTTGGTGGAATTGATCTGGCGTTGTTGGTCATCGCCGCCGATGAAGGTGTTATGCCACAAACAAAGGAACATTTAGCAATTCTAGACTTGTTACAGGTCATGGGTGGTGTTGTAGCCTTAACAAAAGTAGACCTTATTGACGATCCTGACTGGTTGGAGCTTGTTATCCTTGATGTCAGCGAAACACTTCAAGGCACCGTGTTACAAGAAGCACCAATTATTCCCGTTTCGGCCGTTACCGAGCATGGTATAAGTGAAATAAAATCGCAAATTTATGAGCAACTCAACCACATTGAATCGCGGCCTAATAACATGCGCCCTCGCTTGCCCATCGATCGCGTTTTCACCCTATCTGGTTTTGGAACCGTAGTCACCGGTACGTTAATCGGTGGCCGAATCGAGGTCGGAGATACAGTTGAGATCCAGCCAATTTCGGTACAAGGTAGAATCCGTGGATTGCAAACTCACCAGACGAGTCGGCAAACAGCAGAACCGGGTAGTCGAGTGGCAGTTAATCTGTCTGGGATAAACAGGGAAATGATTAAGCGAGGACATGTGTTGGCTCGACCGGGTATGTTCAAGGGCACCATCCTTTGTGATGTTAACTATCGACACCTGATCAACTCTAGTGCTCCACTAAAACATAATGAAGAGGTGAAGTTATTTACCGGATCGGCCGAAGTCATAGCACGAACTCGTGTCATCGGAGATCGACAAATTGATCCTGGTGCTACGGGATGGTTACAGCTTGCCTTACGCGAACCAATCGCCATAGCCCACGGAGACCATTATATATTGCGACGGCCATCTCCTCCCACAACTATCGGTGGCGGAAAGATATTGGATCCCCACCCCGGCCGGCGTCACAAACGATTTCGGCAAGACGTCATTAGCCATTTTGAGACAATGGCCGAAGGCTCACCACTCGATGTTCTAGAACAAGTATTGGTCCGACTAGAACCAATATTGCCTCAATCACTCATCTCAAAATCAGGCTTAGAAGTCGGTGAGGCCAAAGATACCTGGCAACGATTGTTGGACCAGGATAAGGCTGTCGTTGTGGGCGGGTATGCGATGACATCCACCGGTTGGATCAATCTGCAAAATAGAATGGTCTCGCTCATTGGTGATTTTCATAAAGAGTACCCACTCCGACTTGGCATACCAAGAGAAGAATTACGCAGTCGTTTAGATATACCGACAACCTTGTTTAATGTTCTTCTAGAAGGTTTATCGGCCGGTGGCCAGATAAGCGTAACCGGTCGGTCGATCAAACTTCACCACCACAAAGTTTCATTCACATCAGACCAACAAAAAGCAATCGACCAACTGCTGGCTTGGTTTGCTGAAAATGGGGTCAATTCGCCCAGTGTAAAAGACGCTAAAAATATAGTTGGAGAAGACGTCTTTACCGCCCTCATTGAGATAGGTGAAATCGTACAAATAAGCCCTGACGTCGTCTATCGTCAAACCGATTATAAGGCGATTGTGGAGCAAATTCGCACATTTTTACTCGAAAATGGGAAGATAAACGCAGCCGAGCTGCGAGATTTGTTAAACACAAGCCGTAAGTATGCGATTGCACTTCTTGAGCACTTGGATGATGTTCGCATGACCAAGCGAGTGGGTGACGATCGACAATTGTTGTGATTTGCTAGTTAATTAATTACTATACGAATTAATAAAATTTTTTTTAATCATATGCGCCTTGAAGAACATTTGTCAAACATCTGCCTGTTGCCAGGCAAACCAATCGATAGGGTTGCCATGCTTAGCGTACACACTTGTCCATTAGCGACCTTGGGCGGGAAAAAAACAGGTGGTATGAATGTCTATGTGCGGGATTTCAGTAAAGAGTTAGCCCGGCGAGGCATTCAAGTGGACGTTTTTACTCGCTCTGAAGACGATTGCCAGCCCACTATTCGACACGACTTAGGATTTGGGGCTCGAGTTATTCACATAAAAGCAGGACCAGAAAAGCCCATTCCCGTGGCCAATATCGTAAATTATCTAAACGATTTTGTGGATGGCATATTGGATTTTGCTGCCCAAGAAGATGCAATCTATGACCTTGTCCATAGTCACTACTGGCTTTCTGGTTTGGTGGCGGAAGAATTAAGGCGTACCTGGAATGGTATGCCAATAATCCAAATGTTTCACACACTTGGCCACATGAAGAATCGGGTAGCTCTCTCTGAAACAGAACGTGTGCCTCAAGCGCGCATTGAGGGCGAATTACAAGTAATGACGGTTGCTGACAAGATAATAGCAGCAACACTGGCCGAGTATGCCCAACTTCACTGGCTCTATGGGGTAGATGGCAACAAAGTCGTAACAATTCCCCCTGGAGTTGACTTACAACGATTTAAACCGATAGAAAAAGAATTCGCAAAACAACAAATCGGGATCTTACCAGAGCATAAAAATATTCTGTTTGCTGGGCGAATTGAGCCTTTGAAAGGAATTGACACTTTGTTGCGCGCTATTTCTTTGATTTACAAGCAGGCACCTGCTGCTGTAGAAAATGTATGTGTTTCGATCATCGGGGGAGATCCTTGGAGCGAGGATCCCGACGATGAAATGACTCGATTACAAGAGATTGGGCGAGATCTAGGCGTCATGGATATGGTGACCTTTCTTGGTGCCAAGGATCAGGACATCTTACCTGATTATTACGCTGCGGCTGAAATGGTAGTCATGCCTTCGCATTATGAGAGTTTCGGCATGGTTGCCTTAGAAGCCATGGCGATGGGGACACCCGTTATTGCCTCAGAAGTTGGAGGGCTTGCCTTTTTGGTTCAAGATGGCGTGAACGGCTTTCACGTTCCCTCAAGAGATCCAGAAGCTCTCGCCGAGCGAATCTATACCTTTTTAGACGATGATAATTGCCGGAAACGTCTAGGCCAACAGGCACATCAAAATGCCTTACGATACAGTTGGCCACTCATCGTAGATCGAGTGTTTAAAGTCTATTCCGAAGTAGTTTGCAACTAATTGGGATTAATTAGTTCCCCCAATGGTAATTAAATGGGGCTCGCGGAAAATCAGGCTTCTAAAGCATTGATGATTACCCGTCGATAACGTCACGCCCTCCCATGTATGGTCTGAGTACATCGGGAACACGAATTGTACCATCAGCTTGTTGATTGTTTTCCATAAGTGCTATCAAGACCCGGGGCAAGGCCAAACCGCTGCCATTTAAGGTATGGACAAAACGGGGTCTGCCACCATCAGCCGGTCGGTAACGAACATTCGCTCTTCGAGCCTGAAATGCTTCACAATTGCTAATCGAGCTTACTTCCAACCATTCCTGGCATCCGGCCGCCCAGACTTCGATATCATATTTTTTTGAAGCCGCAAAACCAAGATCGCCAGTGGACATTTCCACTAAACGGTAAGGCAAGCCAAGCACCTCACAGATGTCACTGGCATAGGATATCAACTCTTCGAGGGCTTGATAACTGGTTTCAGGCGTGGTGAATTTGTACATCTCTACTTTATCAAACTGGTGGCCGCGCTTAATACCACGAACATCACGACCGGCACTCATTTTTTCCCGACGGAAACAGGCAGTATAGGCCACGTAGTTCAACGGCAGATCGGCCTCATCGAGTAATTCATCACGATGAATGTTCGTGAGAGCAACCTCGGCCGTTCCTATCCACATAAAATCATCCTCAGCATCACGATAGATATTTTCGGCAAACTTCGGTAATTGGGCTGCACCGACCAGCATTTCAGATCTCACCATATAGGGCGGGTAAATCTCCGTGAGTTGGTGTTCATTTACGTGATAATCTAGCATCAATTGGATTAGTGCACGCTGAAGCCTGGCCCCACCCCCCTTCAAGATATAGAAGCGGCTGCCACTCAACTTAACACCTCGGTCAAAGTCAAGGATGCCTAACGCCGGTCCAAGATCCCAGTGTGCTAGTGGTTCAAATTCAAAGGTTGGCAGTGGTGCACCAACAGGTTCAAAGGTGACATTATAACTGTCATCGGGACCAATGGGGACACTTTCATGTGGCAGGTTTGGAACCCAAAGCATCAACTCATGAAGATTACTTTCGACATCTCGAAGTTCATCATCCATTTTAGCGATTTGTTCGCCAATTTGACGGGTTTGCATCTTCGATTCCTCAACCAGGTTAAGCAAAGTAACTCGTTCTGCCTGAAGCTGGCTGATTTCTTCTCCGGTATCTGAGTCAGCTTCAACCTGGCTTATTTCCTTCTCCAAACGCTTGATATTCCCCATTAGCTGGCCTACCTCTTTGGAAGAGGCGTTCCTTTTTTGCCTTAATTCTTCTTCCAATTGAATGATCTGTCTTCTATTTTGGTCAAGGGCGATTATCTCGTCGATCGGAGCCGAATCATTAAGCTTGGCCACTTCCTCTTTGACCCAATCAGGTTTTTCTCGAATAATTCTAATATCCAACACCGTCAAGCCTCCTTTATGATGAAAAACGCCCTCGAACTTTCAAGAACTATTCTCGTTGCCTCAAATGAGGATAGAGTAGCACTTCCCTTATCGTTGTCTTATCAGTAATCAACATCGTTAAACGATCGACGCCCATTCCAAAGCCCCCGTTGGGCGGCATGCCATATCGCATGGCCCTGAGATAATCCTCGTCGATAGGGTGAGCCTCCACATCGTCCGATTGGTAAAGCCTTTGCATCTCTTCAAAACGTCTCTGCTGCTCTAAGGGATCATTGAGCTCTGAAAAAGCATTGCCCATTTCCATTCCGGCGATAAAAAACTCGAACCGCTCAACATGCAATGGATCACCGGGAACCCCTTTAGCTAGCGGTGATATATCCCTCGGATATTCGATGATAAATGTCGGCTCAATTAACCTTGGTTCAACGAACTCTCCCAACAGACCATCTATCAATTTTCCCCACGTGGCTCCCTTTTGAACGTGTCCACCAATTTGGGTAATGGCACTCGCGAGCTCCGCTGCAGAACGATGCTCCATATAATCTATCTCTGAATATTTCAAGATAGCCTCGCGCAGCGTCATCCTTCGCCAGGTTTTTGAAAAGTCTATCTCCTTTCCCTGATAGGAAATGACAGGGGTTCCGAGAACTGATTCAACCACTCTGAGGAGCATACGCTCCGTAAATTCCATAACATCCAGATAATCCCAATAGGCAGCATAGAACTCAAGTTGTGTAAATTCTGGATTATGAACAGCATCGACACCCTCGTTTCGAAAGTCTCGACCGATCTCATAAACGCGTTCATACCCACCGACGAGTAACCTTTTAAGATAGAGCTCGAAAGAGATCCTTAAGTAGAGATCTTGTTTAAGCTGATTGTGATACGTGGTAAATGGACGAGCTGCCGCACCACCATATAATGGTTGCATAATGGGTGTTTCTACTTCTAAAAAGCCATTTTCGTCAAAAAAAACTCGCAAGGCACTGATAATTTTTGCGCGGATCCGAAAAACCTCTCTTATTTCAGGGTTAACGGCAAGATCGGCGTATCTTTGTCGGTAACGCTCCTCTACATCGGCGAACGCACTATATCGAACAGTTTCACCTTCAACTTGTTGCTCTTTAACAACCGGTAATGGGCTGATGGACTTACTGAGCAACCGCCAACCACTTACCCGAATGCTGATCTCTCCAGCGCGAGTACGGAAGGGCACACCTATGGCTTCTATAAAATCACCTAGATCTACCAATTTACGGAAATATTGGTGGGAATCCTCGCCAATTTCGTCGCGTCTCAGGAAAAGTTGAATGCGACCTTCGCCATCTTCAAGATGGGCAAAAACTGTTTTTCCCATATCACGAATACTGAGCAATCGGCCACAAACGGAAACCTGGCTAGCAACATCTTCGCTCGCTTCTTCCAATTGAACAAAGAGTTCTTTAACCTCAGCAGTCGTATGACTTCGACTCGATTTGATTGGATAGGGTTCGATACCAGCATCTTCAAGCTTTCCTAGCTTAGATAATCGTTGTTCTTCTAAAGGTGAAGGTTGCCAATTACTCATGAAATCCCCACAAAATATGTAAAAAAAGCCCGTGAATGTCACGGGCTTTGCTTATTTATTACTGGCTGGTATACATTAGCTTGATTCAGCCCATACTTACGACACGAAATTGTAACACACCATTAGGCGCCATTACCTTAACCTCATCGTTGATTTTGGCCCCAAGAAGCGCTTTTCCTAGCGGGCTCTCTATCGAAATCCGGCCGTCAGCTGGATCTGCCTCGGCTGGGCCAACCAAATGATAACGTTCTTCTTCGTCAAATCCGATTTCAACTACGGTCACCCAATCTCCCACACGAACAAACTCGTGCGGATCGTCCGATTCGTCAATGAGTTGGTAGTTGTTTAAGATTTCCTCTAATTCCTGAATCCTGCCTTCTAAAAAGGAAAGTTCATTCCGTGCGGCTTCTAATTCTGCGTTTTCGACAAAATCGTCATCTTGACCATCTTGAAAAGCATTGTGGAGGCGATCGGCTAGAGCTTCCCTTGCATCCTTCTGGAGATACTTAAGCTCCTCTGTCAATTTTTTCAGACCATTTTCCGTTAGCAGATGCGGTTTTGTAGTTATCATTTCAGTCCTTTTAAACGCAAAAACCGCCAAGTTAGCGGTATTGCAAAGTTAACATTATGTTACCTACTTTCATGGGCAGGCAAAAGATTATACCAAATTCGCTTGCGTTGTAAAGAGCAGTTCAGATAAACTCCCAGGTCAATGATAACGAAACGACAGCTTGGCCTAATCCTGGCGTTTTTTGGTTTTCTCCTGACATTAGGAATCTTTGCTGTAGAGTGGTTTGAAGCTGGAAATTTTCAAGGGATTGGTCCACTTCAAAGAATTGCCCTGGTAATCTCTTTTGCGATTCTAGTACTGGGTATTACACTGCTCCCTTTCGGTGATCGCCCGGCCTGATCTTTCTTCTTCACGATTATTACCCTCATTCAATTTTTCGAATCATGTCTGAAATTACTGAGTTAAGAAATAGTCTTGATGTACACCCCCGCTGGACTTATATTGCCTATCTTCTAATCGGCCTGGCTCTTATCGTTTTCATTGGCTATTTCATTATCTATAACATCTACGCTTTTTCCCTCTTCCGTTTCCCATTTGATTTTGACCAGGGAGAAGGTTTTGAGCTTATGGACACGGTTTTATTTAGCCAGGGGCAATGGCCATACCAGGACAACAACAATTATCCTTTCTATTCCTCAAATTACCCTCCTGTTTTCCACTTGGTCATTGTCCCATTAATTTGGCTATTTGGCCCGCAATACTGGACAGGCCGGGTTGTGGCTTATATAGGAACGTTGATCACGGCTGTAGCCATCGGTTATGCCGTCCAGCGGGAAAGTCGAAGAATTTGGCTCTCAATCCTTGTTGGGCTCGCGTTTTTGGCTTCAAATTATGTTTATCATGTTGGCCCACTTTTCAGGCAGCACATGTTTATGGTGATGTTTGAGACATTAGCCGTGGTCTTGGTAACTGTCGTGGTCCAACGTGAGGAAGAAACAGGTAAACGCAACAACTTGGGGCTATTAGTTGTAATGGTGTTGTTGTTACTTGCTGGCTATACGAAACAATTGGCTTACGCCACCGTTATCGCCGTCTTCGGTTTCCTTTTTTTGCGCCAAACCAAACGAGCTGTCTTATGGGCCATACCTTTTACCGCCGCCACAGCCCTCATTTTTTTCATTATCGACAGCGCTACGAATGGCCAATGGTTAACCAACACCATCACGGCCAATATCAACCCTTATATCCCTGCTCAAGGCATCGGCCTTTTTCGACAATGGTTTGAGCTGCATACGATCCTTACCATAGCTGCTGTAGCGCTAACTTTTTACCAACTTTATTTTGAGCGACTTTCAGCGTATGCCATATGGTTTGTGATTGCGGCTGCCAATGGGATAACTGCTGGTAAATGGGGTGCTGGCGAGTCTTATTTTGCCACAGCCATCGCAGCCAGTTGTATTCTGACAGGCCTGGTAGCCGGCCGGCTTGTCACATGGAGCAAATCTAAGGGACCAAGATGGTATGTAGCTGTAATGTCCATCATCGCCTTACTGTTTCTGGTTCAAGCCAACAAGGTATTTCACTGGCCAACCCATATGCCCGCTTTACGAGCGATTGCCTCGGCAGTTGGCAAACCCGTGGAAACCTATGTTGCCCCGCAAACCTCATGTTCAGCCCCTCGTGCGGCCGTAGCCATTCCCTATGTGGATTCGGCCGGTGTGGGATTACTTGGCCGGCCGCCTAATGACGAGGATATTGAAGCTGGCAAACGGATAGCACAATTCGTATCGAGTGGTGAAACTGCAGCTTTCAGCGAAGAGGCCGGCTTCAATTTTTACGCGGGCCGCGATGTAATCACCAATCCCACACAATTGTTAAATCTCTACAATAATGGACAGGTAGACTTGACCGAGATGATAGGTATGCTTGATAATCAACAATTTGACTCGGTTATCTTTCGAGCACAGTTTTATCCTCCACCTGTGCTCGAGGTCATAGGCCGGCGATATGAGACGATCGAGTTGGTAGAAATGAATGGATTTGTTTATTGTCTGCTATCACCAAGAGAAGATATCGCACCATCATGAATTCCATTCAGAAGATCACATCTGAAAATCAATTGGTCTATAAAATAGAATTGCCAACCTTCAGCGGTCCACTGGATTTGCTGTTGCATTTAATCGAACGAAACGAGCTGGACATTACCGCAATATCGCTGGCGGCAGTAACAGATCAGTATCTAGAACAAATAGACAAATTGCGGGATGAGCGACTCGAACAACTGATGGATTTCTTAGTCGTTGGAGCCAAATTACTCGTTATTAAGAGTCGGGCACTATTACCACAACTGCCAGGAGAATTCTTTGAAGACGAGGAGGAAGAGGATCCGGCCGAGTCTTTAGCAAGGCAATTGAAGCGATACAAACGATTCAAAGCTGCAGCAGCAACGCTTCGTTTTCGGGAGGAGCACGATTTGAGATCTTATCTACGCGTAGCCCCTCCTCCCAAACTCGAGCAAACCCTTGATATGTCAGGAATATCACTGGCGGAATTGGAGAAAGCTCTCAGGGTGGCTTTGGAGAGAGCAGCGTTGAGAGATGATAGCGTATCAGTCGCCGTTGATCGAAGATTTGTAACTATTGAAGGGCAGATTCGGCAACTTCGGCAAAGGATGAAAGATACGAGACGCATCTGTTTCGACGAGTTGCTATCTGATCGCTGTTCCTGGATAGATGTCTCTATCACCTTGTTAGCTGTGCTTGAACTTATCAAGAGACACGAAGTGAACGTATACCAACCAGAACTTTTTGGCAAGATCGAAATTATTGCTAACTAGTTTCCGTAACAGGACAGGCTGTCGCGACCTCACGAAATTCTAAGTACCAATTTTCGAAGGACTGGTAACGTTCACGTGGGGAATCAATTCGGCCAATATCTACCTCTTTGACTTTGTCACTAATCCCATATGTCCAAACATGCTGAAACAGCGTGAAAGCTGGTACATCTTCTTCAAAGTATTGAAGAAAGGTTTCGTAGTATGGCTGCCTTTCTTCAACTGAAGTTAATTTTCTTGCTGTTTCAAGTGATTCACTCGCGCGGCGATTATTCCAGCCCCCGAAATTTTGTCCATTGACAATAGCTTCCTGGCTCCAAAAATCATACAAATCTGGATCATTAATAGGCTCAATATCAACCAATACCACATCATATTCCCTTTCCTTCAATTTCGTATCGAGGCGGGTTGAATCCACTTTCTCCAATTCGCTATCCACACCAATATTTTCCCACTGATCGGCAATAATCCCGGCAATGGATAAATGTGCTGGCTCGTCGGTGGTCAATATGCGCAATTGTAGAGGCTGGCCATCAAAGCTACGGAATTGGTTCCCTTCTTCACGCACCCATCCTAGTGAATCCAGTTCTGCAGCAGATAATTCAGGCTGGAAATTGTAGTTGGCAAATAAATTTGGATTATACGCCCACGAATATGACGGATAGGGGCCGTTCAAGGGCAATCCTTGCCCAGACAATGCCTGATCGACTAGTGTCTCTCTATCGAGAGATTTAATAAGTGCTCGCCGAACCTCAGGTTGTTGAACGGCTGGCGAAGCGGAATCGGTAAGATTAAATATCAATTGGGTGTATCTGGGAGCACCCGACGAATAGAAATGGATCCCAGGAAGTGATCCCAATTTTTCTATATCGGCGTTATTAAAGCCGGTCAGGGAATGAATCTCTCCTATTTCGAAAGCAGCGATAATTGCTTCGCCGTCTGGGTAGAAGTGAAATTCAATGGCATCCATCGCCGTCCCGCCTCTCCAATAACGAGGATTGGGGGCTAAGCGAAGAAATCCATCTCTTTGAAAGTCATTTCCAGGTACCACAAGAAATGGCCCTGTTCCGACTGGTGAGTGATTGAATGGATGGTTAGATAATTCGCTTGGTGGTACTTGACCAAGGAGATGTTCGGGCAGTATTCCTAGTGTCGTAGCGGCTAAAAAGGGCGAATACGGCTGTTGTAGAATAAAATCAACTTTGAATTCATCTGTAGAACTAATCGTCACAGAACTCCAAAGCTCATTCAAAGATTCGGGGGATACAAAATCCTCGTTCTGTAGCAAGCCATAAGTAAACACCACATCATCTGCATTAAATGGCTCCCCATCATGCCACAAGATATCATCGCGAAGGTCAAAACTATAGGTGGTACCTTCTTCATTTACTCGCCAGCTCTCCGCCAATACTGGCTCTAAGTAACCCTTATCGTTATAACGAGTGAGCCCATCGAATAGGAGATCAACCAATTCTTGATCGACAGGATTTGACTTACTCAGTAGAGGATTGAGATGCTGTGGTTGGCCAACCCTCCCTTCCACTAACCTTCCTCCGGTTGAAGGAACAAGCGTCGCACATTGGCCAGACGATTGTATCTGGAAGCCGAGTAATGAAATCAAAAAAGCGACACAAACGGCCGCCAATAGGAGTTGCCAACGAAGCTCAATTTTCACGGAGGGGACTTTAGATTAGGATCGGCTTCTATACTTGACCAAGGGCAATGAAGGTTAGAAACGTGCATACAAAAAAGGCAATAGAAAATCCGATAGTCGCGCGGTGCATCGTCGCATCAATTCCACGTTTCGTGCGAAAACCTGAGCTTTCACCGCCCATAAATCCACCCAGATCGGAACCTTTTGCCTGTAATATGACAAGAATAACCAAAACAGTGGCTAAGATGATCTCAACGACACTTAGATAAGGAGCTAAACCTGCTAAATCCATCTTTCAACCTCTCTAAGATGATGCTCTCTGCCCTTGATTGATTGCCTAACTTATATCAAATCCTTGTAGATTACCTTGATAATCAAGGCTCCGCATTATAACAAGCTGGAACAAGGTAGTCGAATGATTCTCAGAATGGTAAACTAAGCAGTGGTGTTTCTTAATCCATATCACATAAATCTCCGTGTCAAGGAAACCTCGTGCTGGAGATTCTAAACATCACAAAACGGTTTCATACGCTTGTTGCTGTCGATAATTTGACTTTGGATGTACCTCAAGGTGAAGTCCTGGGTGTACTTGGACCAAATGGCGCAGGGAAAACCACACTTTTCAAATTGATCGTCGGATTCTTGAAACCAGATCGTGGCCTTATTCGTTCAAGAGAGGGGGCATGGCCGACCATTGGTTATAAGCCGGAAAGACTCCTGTACCCTAATCACTTGCGGGTTCATGAATATCTTAATATGGTTGCAGCTATTAGTAACCTTCCCCGAGGAAGGATTAAAAAAGCAGTTTCTGAAAGTCTAGAACGTGTCGACCTGACGTATGCGGCCAATAAGAGGATTAAAGAGTGCTCAAAGGGCATGCGGCAGCGCCTGGGATTGGCCCAAGCCATGATTGGTGATCCACAATTATTTCTGCTTGACGAACCTTCCAATGGGCTTGATCCGGAAGGGCAGGCTGAAATATGTCGGCAGATAGACAATTTACATCAAGAGGGCAAAACAATAGTTCTGGCTTCCCACCAACTACAAGAAGTAACCCAGGTTTGTACTCACCTGGTAATTATGAACCAGGGGAGCATACACTATGAGAATCAGATGAAAGCTGCATTGGCTGAGCGACCTCATACGCGCATTCTTGTGAATAGGGATCTATCGACTTTGCAATCATTATTGATGCACCTCCACCATGATATCGAACTATCCGATCGGGAGATTGTCCTAAATTATGACGCCATCGCTCTTCGCCCTAATGTATTAAGAATTCTTTTGAGTAATGGTTATGATATCATCCGCATAGAACAGAGCCGGGTCACCTTGGCTGAGATATACGCAGCCGCAGTCCAATGAACCAGCGTATTCTGGCTGTTAGCGCCTATCTTTTCAGATCATTTCTTTTTTCCCTTGCCGGGCTCCTATATATTCTCCTGGCTTTAGCCTATTACATGGTTCTATTTGATCCACGCCAGCTTACACCAGATCCGGATTATTACATCTTGGTGCTTGGTTTGCTTGGTCTTGGACTGTCATTTCTGGTGACATTATCAATTGCTGCTCGGGCAAACAATGCCTCACATTTTCCTTTGATCGTCCGTCTTCCGAGTAGAATTGAATATCTAACGGCAGTATTTTTTTCTTCCATCCTATTTGCATCAATCATACAATTTGTAATCGCATTAATAGCTCTGGTAGCCAATGGGCCCAACCTTGATTTCCGGGAATATTTGTTGATTCCCCCATTTTGGATATCGGGTAACGTTTTATTCGCCGTTCTTTCCCTCCATGCCACGGACCTGGTCACGGCCGGATGGTCACGGGTATACGTATTTGCCACTATCGGATTGCTACTTTATCTACAAAGCGGTCTTGATGTGCTTAGTGATTGGCTGAGCAATTTATTCAATCAATTTGGCAATACTCTTCTGGCTACGGGTTTGGATGCGTTGGCTACCCTGGCTTTTGATATGGCGAATTTGTTTTCAGAAGGCAGTTCTTCAGCACTAGGAAGCGCTTTGAGCTTGGTTTTCTGGCCTTTCAAAGCTATTGTCGAAGCAGCTATCAATGGTCATTTCACACCATTACAAGCCCTGGCACCAGCCTTTCTGATGACCTATGCGGCGCTGCTTTTTGTCCTGGCGGCAAAGTTCTTCTCAAAGAAAGACCTCTTTTTGTCGGAATAATTTTTGCTTTCCGGAAAGTTAAACTGTATAGGTTTTCCTCTCACCTTCCTCATCCTTCATAACTGGAATTATTCTTCCTGCACTATCTCAGGAAAACACCACTGGTTCATGTGGTCAATCAACTCTAAGGCCTGTTCCTGGGCTAAACTTTGGCCAAAATAGACATGCGTAAATGCATAATCGAAGGCCGGGCAGGAGTGTCTCTGGCTGAAATAAAATGGACTCACGTGGTGGATATCATAACTATCGGTGAGCCCAAAGATAGATACCGGTCGGCGTAGAATAAGTTGTTCGTCGTCAATAAATAATATTTCGCGATTGGCTGCATGGAATTGCCATCGCCCGGATAAAAAACGGCCGAACCAAAACCACACAATTAACCACAAGATAAGGATGAGTGTGAGGACAAAGCTAGAACTGAGACCACGCAGCAGGTAGATAAGAACTGCAACTAACATAGCCAGCCACACGATGAGGCCGAAGGTATATAATCCAAAAAGCCACCAAGTAAAGCGAACCGGGATTACGACTTTCAGACGCCCGTTGCTCTCCTCGAATGTTACATCCTTGATATCAGGCATCATTTGATTTGTGGCGAATTTGACTTACCGGCCATTGGTAAACCGATCGTAGCCGACAAATGAAAAATCTTCAATCGTCCAAAGGCCGGTTGCCACAAGCACATCGAAGGATACAATTCGGCACCATGGAGCGCACGCGTCACCTACTGCGTTCGTCTGTCATTGTCATTGTACTGCTTGGACTCGGTAAGGTGACTGGCCTGATCCGAACGCGTTTGGTGAGCAGCGCATTTGGAACAAGCACAGATTTCGACGCTTTTACTGCCGCCAACCAACTACCCGAGGTTTTTGTCACCCTCATTTCTGGGGGTGCCCTGGCGGCGGCATTTATCCCCGTCTACTCAGCCTATCTGACAAGCAACAGAAACCGAGAAAGTGCCCAATTAGCCAACTCAATTCTGACTCTCGTCATGCTCATCTTGGGATCGATATCTTTGATTGGAATTCTGCTCTCTAATTGGATTACGAGCACCCTTCTGGTCCCAGATTTCCCAGTAGAGCTACAAAAGCTGACGGCCGAGATAATGAGGGTCATATTGTTACAGACAACGCTGTTTGGTATCAGCGGTGTTTTAAGCAGTATCCTAAATGCCCACCAACACTTCGCATTACCGGCGCTGGCTCCGGTCACCCTGGATATTGGTTATGTTATTGGTCTCATTTTCTTCGTTCCCTCAATGGGTATAACCGGTTTAGCCTGGGGGACTGTCGTTGGTGGTCTGTTGCATATCTTGATTCAAGTCCCTGCCATACGCAGATTCGATTTTCGTTATCACCTTGAAATTCTAATCAGGCTATCTGGTGTCAAAGAAGTCATCCGTCTGATGATTCCCAGGATCGTAACTCTGGGCTCAGTACAAATCGCCGATCTGTTTATCATCCGCCTGACCTCTGGCCTCACGGCCGGAAGCACGTCTGGCTATTTCTACGGATATTATCTAATGCAATTGCCTGAAACCTTGCTGGGAACGGCTATTGCCATCGTCGTTTTCCCGACGATGGCCGAGTTGTTCAATGCTGGGGATATCGATGGTCTAAAAATAACCTCAATGAATGCCCTACGGATAATCTGGTTCTTAACGGTGCCGGCCTCGGTGGCCTTGGTTTTGCTCGGCCAACCGGCCATTGCCCTCTTCTTGGAGCAAGGGGCATTCACTGAAACCTCCACACGCCTTGTCTATGGCATATTAATCTTTTTCAGCGTGCGCGTGATTAGCGAAGCATCTTTAGAGATATTGGCCCGGCTTTTTTATGCCCAGCACGATACCCGCACCCCAATGTTTGTTGCCCTAGGGTGGCTGGTAACGAACATTGCCCTGGCCTACCTATTCATCGGCATCCTGGACGTTCGTGGCCTTGCTTTAGCCAGCACGATTGCCTTCACGCTCCAATCACTCGTGCTCTACATTTTAAATCGACGTCGACTGGGCTATCTCTACGAGCACGAACTCCTGCTTAGCGCCGGCCGAGCCCTAGTGGGTGCCCTGGGAATGGCCTTGACCATCATCATCGTAGGCTTCTTTGTTGATAGCAACTTGATCCTTTTGGTGGTTGGTGGTGCTGCCGGCTTGGCTGCCTATTTCATTATTACCACCTTCACTGGTGCCCGGGAGATCCCCACTCTAATCCGACTCATTAGAGATAGGTAAATCCCAACCCAATTTTTTGAACATATATTCATTTTTTGTTTTTTAATTGACAATGTAGAACATTAGTGCTAATATTCTTTTCGAATTATTTGCTTTTTCAGATCTAACCAGAGGAAAAATACGATGACACTTGAAAATGGTCGAGCGGCAAGCTTGCAACAAACTTTAGACTCGCTGACAAAGCGCTTTGGCGAAGGCGCCATCATGCGCCTGGGTGACGCTCAGCATTTACAGATTGAGGCTATTCCGAGCGGTTCAGTGGCTCTTGACATCGCGCTGGGAGTGGGCGGTCTACCCCGGGGACGGGTTATCGAAATCTACGGCCCAGAATCTTCCGGCAAGACAACGCTAGCCCAGCACGTCATCGCCGAAGCTCAGGCTCTAGGTGGCA
>Ga0209536_100006945_pt1 | contig 17221 bp, 15 predicted proteins | sample DeeMarSeWOR28_12_FD_187461 | JGI IMG/M metagenome (GOLD analysis project Ga0209536, IMG submission 187461) | Marine sediment microbial communities from White Oak River estuary, North Carolina - WOR-2-8_12 (SPAdes) (version 2) | ecosystem: Environmental > Aquatic > Marine > Intertidal zone >... | reverse complement strand
ATTCTTCACCGTGCCCTGCGAATACAGGAAAAAGCGGTCAGTTTCGGTTTTGACTGGGAGGAACCGTCCCAGCTGTTTGAAAAACTGGAGGAGGAAGCAAGGGAGGTACGGGATGCTGTCGCGGGAGGAGACCGCGAGGAGATAACAGAGGAGATCGGTGATCTGCTCTTTATGGTAGTCAATATGTCCCGCTACCTCGAGATCCACCCTGAGGACGCCCTGGAAAGATCACTGACCAAGTTCGGCAAAAGGTTCAGAAAAATGGAGGAGTTGGCTGGCAGGGAAAACCGGTCCCTGGAAGAGATGGTGCTCGAGGAAATGGAGGAGTACTGGGAAAAAGCAAAAAAACAGGAATCAGGAGCCGGGAGCCAGAAGCCAGAAAAAGGATAGTACCCTTGGATTTTGGTTTTCGGATCTTGGATCCACTTTGAGATCTGAGATTTGAAATCAGAGCCGAACAGGAGGGAAAATGAAACGATTTTCGATAGTTACTCTAGCGCTGATTCTCGTTCTTGCCTCCGCACCCGTGAATCTCCGTGCCGCGGAACTTGCGGAGGTCACCCTGGACGACACCCTACGGATAGGCGAAAGGACCCTTACCCTCACGGGAATGGGTTTGAGGACCAAGACCTTTTTGAAGATCAAGGTCTATGTTGCCGGACTTTACATGGAAAACCCGACTTTAAAGGCGAGTGACATCATAGGATCGGACCAGGCCAAGGCCATGGTCATGAGCTTCGTCTACAAGGAGGTGGAGGGGGAAAAGCTGCAGGAAGCCTGGCGTGAGGGGTTCCATGCGAATACACCGTCGGCAGGGCCTGATCTGGTAAAACGCATGGACCAGTTTATATCCCTGTTTTCTACACCTGCGATAAAAGGTGATCGATATGTTTTTTCCTATGAACCCGGGAAGGGAACAATGGTGATGCTCAAGGATGAGATAAAGGCGACTATTCCCGGAGCTGATTTTGCCAGCGCACTCATGGCCATATGGTTTGGGGACAAACTGGGAGACGGGGGACTGGAGGCACTGAAGGAATCAATTTTAAAGGGAATGGAATAAATTGTATCGGGGTATCGGAGTAACGGAGTATCGGAGAAACTTCAAAATTATAGTGAAGGCCTAGCCTTTCTTCACATCTTGCGATCTTTCCCCGATACGCCCATACACCGACACTCCAGTACAAACGTCCCGCGACCGCATCCTCCCATGCGGGACCAAACTTAAGGGGGTAAGAATGAAAACAGTAGCACAGTTGCTTCTGGCCGTCGCCATAACCCTGACCCTTATGATCTCACCGGCTATGTCGGCCGACAAGGTCGTTGTCGCCTCCAAGATCGACACGGAGGGAGCTCTCCTGGGGAACATGATCATTCTCATGTTGGAAAGGAGCGGGATCACCACGGACAACAGGACAGAATTCGGTCCTACGCCCATGGTTCGTAAAGCCATCGCGGCGGGACAGATCGACATCTATCCGGAATATACCGGTAACGGGGCCTTCTTCTTCGATATGGCCGATGATCCCCTCTGGAAAGATTCGTCCAAAGGGTACAGTAAGGTCAAGGAACTTGACCTGGAGGTTAACAGTGTCGTATGGCTGACGCCTGCCCCTGCCAACAATACATGGGCCATAGCCGGACGCAAGGATGTGGTGGAAAAGAACAGGGTGTATACGCTCGACGATTTCGCAAAATTTGTCAATGAAGGGGGCAAGGTCAAGCTTGCCGGAAGCGAGGAATTCGTCAGCAGCGCTGCTGCCCTGCCGGCCTTTCAGGATGCCTATGGGTTTTCCCTGCGCAAGGATCAGCTTCTCACGTTGTCGGGAGGCAATACAGCCCAAACGGAAAAGGCGGCAGCACAGGGCGTGAACGGCGTGAATTTTGCCATGGCCTACGGAACAGACGGTCAGCTGGCAGCCCTCGGGCTGATCATTCTGAAAGACACAAAAGGTGTTCAGCCGGTCTACGAACCAGCCCCCATCGTCAGGAAGGAGGTCCTGGACAAAAATCCGGAGATCGAAACTATTTTAAAACCAGTTTTCGAGTCCCTGGATCTGTTGACCCTCCAGACGCTTAACGCCAGGATTCAGGTCGAAGGTGTGGACGCAAAGGAAGTGGCCATGGGGTATCTGAAAGAGAAAGGGTTTTTGAAATAAGAGCGAAGGGACAAGTGGAAAGGAACAAGTCAAGTCGTGTGCCTCGGCACAGGACCTGGCTTCCCGCTTTTCCACTTTTCCCTTTCGCCTGTCCCCTCTTCATTCATGTCGCGTTTGCTTTCCATCAGCAAAGTCCCATTTAGCGCCGCAGTACTGGGGCTTGCGGCCTTCCTGCTGACCGGCTTCGTCACCTTCCGACCCAACCGCATTGCTGCCGGCAAAGCGGTGCATCTCACCCAGACCCACGGGGATCTGTGGATCGCAGTACTGGGTTTGTGGGCTGTTCTCATAACCCTTTCCGTGATAAGGATCCCGGGCCGGTGGCAGAATATCTCTATCAGTATCCTTTCTTCGGTTCTCCTCCTTACACTGGTTGCTTCCGCCGGCAGGCATGCCGCCTTCACGGCTGCGCAAGCAGGCTCCATCGCACGAACCTCCCTGGGCCCTGCCTTCTGGACACCTCTTTTTGCGCTGATCGTTATCCTCACCGACACATGGCTCAACGAGGAAAACGGGAGGAAAATTATTTCCCTCTTTATTATTGCCACATGCGGGATCACACTCTGGATGCTTGTCTCAGGCCGGCTCGATGATCTTTCCATAATGCAAGAGTTCGCCAACCGGAAGCAGCGGTTCTTTGATGAGATGATCGCGCACCTGCTTCTCGCAGGCTCATCGGTGGCATTGGCTCTCCTTATAGGGATCCCGCTGGGTACTCTGGCCTACAGGAAAAGACGGGTTTATAATCCGACATTCTTCATCCTCAACATATTCCAGACCATTCCCAGCCTCGCACTCTTCGGCATTCTCATACCGGTCCTCGCCGCCCTAACCCTGAAGTTTCCGATCCTCTCCAGTCTCGGGATGAAAGGTATTGGAGCTACACCTGCCATCATTGCCCTTACGGTCTATTCACTCCTGCCCGTGGCGCGGAACACCTACACCGGTTTTGCGACGGTGGACCCTGCTGTCATAGAAGCCGGAACCGGCATGGGTATGACCAAAAGGCAACTCCTTTTCAGGGTAGAGATCCCCATCGCTTCTCCGGTCATCCTCAATGGGATACGGGTGGCTCTGGTCCAGGCCATCGGCCTGACCGCGGTTGCGGCCCTCATCGGTGCCGGTGGCATGGGGGTATTCATTTTTCAGGGTCTTGGCCAGGCAGCCAATGATCTGATCCTCCTCGGTGCGATACCTACAATACTGTTCGCGGTTGTGGCGGATACGGCGCTGGCAGGGGTCATGGCGATAACGAAACCGGAGGGGATTGAATGATCAGCCTCAAGGGCGTGACCAAAGAGTATCCAGGAACGAAGGCCGTGAACGATCTCACCTTCGATGTGATTGAGGGGGAATTTTGCGTGCTCATCGGTCCCTCGGGATGCGGTAAATCAACGACCCTGCGGATGATCAACCGGTTGATCCCTGCCACCTCCGGCTCCATCACGATTCAGGGTGAAGACGTTACCAGTTATCGACCGGAAGAGTTACGGCGCCAGATCGGATACGCCATCCAGAGCGTGGGTCTTTTCCCACACATGACTGTAGCCCAGAATGTGGGTGTCGTTCCCAGACTTCTGGACTGGGAAAGCGCAAGGGTGGACAGCCGCATTGACCAGTTGCTCGAAATGCTCAACCTGGACCCGGCAACCTACCGCAACAAATTTCCCAGGCAGCTTTCCGGGGGTGAAGCACAGCGTGTAGGGGTGGCCAGGGCCCTCGCGGCAGATCCCGGAATCCTTCTTATGGATGAGCCTTTCGGGGCTATCGACCCCATCACTCGGGAGTCACTTCAGACTGAATTCGCCCGGATCCAGAAGGAATTGAAAAAAACCATAATTTTTGTGACTCACGACATCGACGAGGCGATCCGTCTTGCCACTCGTATCGTTGTTCTCAGGGATGGGGAACTGGTGCAGCACGATACTCCGGAGAATATCATGACCAATCCGGCCGGAAGGTTCGTGACCGAGTTTATCGGGACCGACAGGGCCCTGAAAAGGCTATCCAGGCTTCCGGTTGGCCATTATTTGAGACCGGCTCCCACAGCAAAGGAATCCGACCCCCTCCCATCAGTGGCCGCATCGGTTGCCGAACACCGCTACCTCTGGGTCCTGGGCAGGAACAACACCGTCGTTGGCTGGCTCGATGCCAACAGCTTGAAAAGCGGTGAACCGACAGCTGGTCTGGCTATGACCTGCCTGGATTTCAGGATCGCGGCGGTCGCTGCCGATTCGACCCTCAAAGAGGCCCTTTCCCGCATGCTGCAGCAGGGGATACGCACCGCACCCGTCATCGATCACAAGGGTGCGCTTTTAGGTGAGGTCCGGTTAGGGGATATATTGGATGCGTGAAACGAATTTCACATTCCATATTTCTGATTTCAAAAGGTACAGTCATCATTGAAATACCTTGAGATCGGGATTGAACCAGGGACCAACCCACGCCAGGCAAAACCACAAAATATCTGCGAATCTCGAAGATGGCAGAACGTAAAGATGGGACGGTCGTGGCAGAATATTTTTGGAAATTTGAAATATGAAATCTGAAATTACATCCATGGCATCTTCGAATCTGAAAAAATTAATTACACTTGGTTCGTTGTCAACGTTGTTCCTCTCTCTCACTTTCTGGACATTGCCATGGGAATCTGCCATGTCCTGGCTTTTTCCGTCCCTGGACAGGGTCCTCTATGATCTGGCGCCTTTCGAACAACTGGTCCTGGAACATGGGGTCCTGGTGCTGGTGTCGGGCGGTCTCGCTGCCGTGCTTGGGATCACAAGCGGGATCGCGGTGACGCGTTCGTGGGGTCGCGACTTTTTACCTGCCGCCAACGCTCTGGCATCCATGGGCCAGACCTTTCCGCCGGTCGCTGTCCTCGCCATTGCAGTACCGGTTGTCGGATTCGGATTCAAACCAACGATAATTGCCCTTTTTCTTTACGGTCTCTTGCCCATTGTCCGCAATACAATAACCGGCATCGATGCGGTGGCGCCTGATATTTTGGAAGCGGCCCGCGGGATGGGGATGACACCTTTTCAGATCCTCAGGTCAGTGGAGATCCCCCTGGCCATGCCGGTAATCCTTGCAGGCATACGCATTTCAACCGTTATCAATATGGGAACAGCCACTCTTGGCGCCACCATCGGGGCGGGGGGCCTGGGAAAACCCATCATCGCGGGCCTGATCGCTGAAAATCCGGCCTTTATCATGGAAGGCGCCATCCTGGTGGGTCTATTCGCCATCATCGTTGACACAACCATGGGGATGATAGGAAGGGAAAGTCCAGAACCCAGCGTTTAGGGTCCAGAGGGGCAGGATGGTCCAAAGGCCAACATCCCAAGGCCGAAGGAAAGGGTCGTGGTTCGTGACTTGTAGCCAATGATTCGACAACCGTGGAACCTGTTGGAAAATCAGTGGTTTTTGAATCGAGGCTCGTGATTCGTAATAACCGAACTCCAAACACTTTTTCCCTGTTGAACGTTAAACTTTCAGTGTTGAACCAGAGAGCAGCGAACCCCTTGGAACGTAGAAACAGAAACCTGGAAGAAATTGTCCAGCGTCCAGAGTCCAGTATTTTGGATTCTGGATTTTGGATTCGGTGTTCAGTGTCTGGGATATCCTGGACTCAGAATGTTGAATGCAGAACCTAAAATATATAATAAATTATGCACGCCGATATGTATTGATCCCGATGGAAGGCTGGGAACCGGAGTAAGTAACACAAGAAACGCTGCCACAGGCCGCTCAGTGTGTCCCATCCACCCCACTTTGTGTGGCATAATCGCCACACAATTTACCGCAGGAACGAAATAATTATGGCATGGTGCTGGTATAAATGATCTACACACTGCCAGGCGCCCTGCCTGCCATATCGGTCACCCTGGCCTAAATTGGTTAAAATCTCATTCAATTTCTGCATGTTACGATGATAACCCAGGATAGGATCCTTGATACATTCTCAATGACGCTTTCACAGCAAATGGTAAATTCTCGATTCACCAAAAATATTTTCTAGGCATAAATGTTGCTTACCCTATTTCATCACCTTCTGGAAAAGTCCAGGAAAGGGCCCCGAAAATGAAAAACTGTGAGACACTCGAGAGAATGCTGAAAATGTCGGCAGGTGACCGGGAGAAAACCGGCAGAGTGGTCGCCCGCTCCTTTTACACCATCCTTCGCCAGAACGGATTCACCCAGGCCGAGATCATAAACGTGACAGGGCACATCCTGGACGGCGTGATCAAGGATATGAAGTTCAACGGCAAGGACAGGGAGAGTCCGGTCGAGATCCAGGATCACAGTGCCCGACCTCACTCCAAGGAAGTCGCCTGACTCGACTGTCTCGCCAGACGAAAGCCCAAAGCCCAAGGCCCAAAGGACAATTGCGGGTTGAGGATTGGGGATTAAGAAATTTGGTTAGTCCGGAAGCCTGAAACCCGCCTTACCCACCCTAGCCCAGAACCAAAGCGCGAGTTCATGGCGCGTGGACGCTAAGCAATGCCATTCGGACTTTGGGCTTTGGTCTTTTCCGTTCTACCAGCGTATGATTACCCCTCCCCAGGTCAATCCTGCTCCGAAACCTGCCAGGGCCACGATATCCCCCTTCTTAATCCTCCCGTCCCGGTGCGCCTCGTCCAGGGCTATGGGTATGGTTCCTGCACTCGTGTTTCCGTATTTCTCCAGGTTGACGATGAATTTCTCCCTGGAAATGTCCAGTGCCTTGGCTGCGGCATCGATGATCCTGAGGTTTGCCTGATGCGGTATTATCCAGTCCACATCGTTGAGAGTGAGCCCTTCCGTCCGATCCAGAGCCCCCATAACAGCATCGGGGAGCGCTCTGACCCCGAATTTGAACACTTCCTTCCCTTCCATGGTAATGGCAAAATCCTTGCTGACCCTGTCCCCGAGGGGTGAAAGATCAGCCACTCCCGGCTCAACGGCAAGCCAAGGCGGGGGAGCGGAACCATCGGACCTCATGTACGTCGACAGGATTCCGTTGTTTCCACCCTCATGTCTCAGGATGGCCGCGCCACCACCATCCGCGAAGAGCACACAAGTGTTCCGGTCCGTCCAATCCAGCACCCGGGACAGGGTCTCAGCCCCTATGACAAGGGCTGTCCTGACTCCCTGGTCGGGCATCATTCCATTAGCGACGGAAAGCCCGTAAACAAAACCCGAGCAGGCGGCTTCAAGATCGAAACAGGATGCGTTCTTTGCGCCGATCTTGCCCTGAACGATGCAGGATGTGGCAGGCAGGAGCCTGTCCGGGCTCAGGGTCGCGACGATGATCAGATCGATCTCCTCAGGTTCGATCCCGGACATTTTGATGGCGCCCATAGCCGCCCTTGCGCTGAAATCGGAAGTTGTCTCATGCTCCTCTGCAATGCGCCTTTCCCTGATACCGGTCCTGGAGACGATCCATTCATCTGAGGTATCGACGATCTTTGCCAGGTCATCGTTGGTAACGATGCGGGAAGGAACTCCTGTCCCCGTCCCGATTATGCGGTTGCCCTTCATTCTGATCTCCTTTTTCCCCCCGGTGTTCTTGCTGTTACAATTATTCTTTTGTTCATGAATCCGTAATCTCCCTCTTTTTCATGAGGGCAGAAATCCCTGTGGACCCTTACGTCAACAAAGCCCGCCTTGCGGACAAGGTCCGCAATGTCATCAGACCGGTAGATTCTGATGGCGTAGGTCCGGTCCCGCAGAAGGCCCTTCCGTCTCGATAAGACCATCTCTCTGGCCCTGATCCTGCTGCCGTTCCTTTCTCTCTGCCTGCATACGACAAGATCATCGTCCACCTCGTGCCAGGTGTTGGGATTAAGATCCTTCAGTACTTTGTCCCCATCTGTAACATCGACCAGGATCACGGAATCCGGCTTCAGCACACGGAAAGCCTCCCTCAGGATCCTTCCGTCGTCCCGTTCATCCGGCAGGTACCCGAGGGAATTGCCGAGGATGAGCACGTGATCGAAACTGGTTGATGGCAGACCGGTATTCCTGGCATCACCCTGCATGAACTGGACCTCACAGTTCCTCTCGCTGGCCGTTTTCTTACCGAGATCGACCAGGTGATGCGAATAGTCCACGACTGTGCAGTCCGTGTAGCCCCTTTCCCAGAGTTCCAGACTATGCCGCCCCTGTCCCCCGCACATGTCCAGGATCCTGTGCTCAGGCTCTGGAGACAGGAGGTGGCAGACCAGGTCCACCTCCCGCCTCGAGATTTCCCGGTCGCATACCGACCGGGCATCGGTCTTGAGGTAGAAGTCGTCAAAAAGGGTCTTCCACCAGTCTGGATCGACCTTTATGGTCATGGCCGGATTAAGCCTCCTCCGGATGGGCGCCGAAGGAGAAGAGGCCGTCAGAAGCAAAGATCGCCGGACCTCCCATCCACGGCTGCATGGAAGCTATTTCCAGTTCCTCCTCCTCGATGCCGATATAATCATCCAGGGCGCCTTCAAGCCACATTTTTTCCAGCGTCTGGCTGTCTTGCCACATGCACCTGCAGTATCTTCCCAACGCCGACAGGTGACCCGCTGTGACAATGCGCGGCCTGATGGCCATGCGTATCGGCCCGAGAAGATAGGTGAACCGCTCTTCCAGGGCCATTTTTTCCTGATCGAGGACAATCTCCCGCAGATCCCCATACCCGATATTCATCACTGCGTCATTGATCCTTGTGACAGCCTGCCTCACCGGCATATCGGATCTCAATACCGCGAGGGGCTGGACCCCGCCGCCACTGCCTACGTTGGTGGGGACACCCCCGAAGCGTACCAGAAATCCGAACAGCCCTTCCGGTCCCATGAGACATCTGAAATCCGTCTGATAGCGATGGATGATAACACTCCTGGATTCGGGGTCCAGGGCCGGGTTGTCCTCGGCCCAGAGGTTCAGCGGGATCTTCTCCTGCAGTATGTAACTGCCCTTTGCCAAAGCCAGGTCGATGGCCTCCATGACGTCTTCGTTCACGCCCCCTACCCGCACCCCCATGCCCGAATATCCCCTCTCGGGTTTTAAGACCAGGTTGTCCCAGTTGTCGTAGGCATACTGGATGAGATCCTTGATAGCCTCACCGCTAGGGCCCGATGCAGGGCCCTCACGGAACCTCCTCGTCCAGGGTGTCCTGCGCACCGTCTCCTCACTGAAATGTTTTCCCAGGGGACCGGTGAAAACCTCGAACATGCTCTTGACGTTGATGGGCTCAGTCCCCCTGGGGTTTACGACCCGCCCCTCTCTGACCGCCTGAAGAACCGGTGAAAGATCGTGTTTCCTGTGCAGATCCAGAAGAACGTCTGAATTAAAATCCATGAATATGGTTGATACCGGCTGGCCCCTGTAGGAAACCCTGCCCTTGACAACTTCCAGCTCATGGGGAGCCATAAGTGCTCCTGTGATCCCCTCCACAGCCGTGAGGTGGCCAGCCAGGTTGATGTTCTCGGTAACATCCACCAGGGTCTCCTCTTCGGCGACCACAGCAATGAGTCCCGGAGTACTGCCCTCCCTCGACCTGTGCACGGCGACCAGCATATCCACAAAACCGTACACCGGGTAAAGCAGCGGGTGAAGGAAATCCAGTTCAACTCCAGGATCTTTGATCCTGAGGACCCTGTCCCACACAGCCTTGCCTATGTTCTGGGTGATCCTCTGGTAATCCCATCCCCCGGGGCTGCCCAGGTTCCATTCGGAATGATAACCGAGAAAATCGTTATTAAGATCGAATTTCATATTTCAAATTCCAAATTTCCAATAAGCCGTGACCCGCTTGTCCGCCGAAGTTGTACATGTCAGCCGCAGCCTTGGAGAAGGTTGAATCAAAGGCGGATGATTCTTGACTGGTGAAACTGGTGAAGGACCAGGAATTGAAATTGAGGTTTTAAACTGCTGGTTTTCTCTGAACCCTCAACACTCAATCCGAAATTCTCAATTTTCATCTCCGCCCTTTGTCTCTCGCCCTGTGCCCTCCTTAATGACCTTCTCCAGATCCTCAAACAGCAGCTCACCGCTGGAAAGGACCTTATTCACAAAGCCCGAAACATCCCCTTGGCCACAGGACTCAAAAAGGCGCCCAAAGCGTCTGCGGCCGATAGTGTAGCACATCTGATATGCAGGTCGTAGAGCATATTTCCTTACAGTATCCACAGCCCGTTTCCCGGAAAAACCTGCTGACATCAGGTTCCTCGCCGCTTCACTGAGATCGGTCTTTCCCGAGTGGAACTTGAGATCCACCATTCCCCTTATGGCGTGTCTGAAACGACGTCTGAGAAGGATCAAACGGTCATAAGACCGGTCAAAAGCCCCGGTGTCGAGCATCAGGTCCTCTCCAAAACATGCCCAACCCTCATAAAAGAGCGGATATTCAACGGGACGCAGAACGGGTTCGGGATGGGTCCAGCGGCAAAGGTCCAGAAGGTGATGGCCTGGATAGACCTCATGGGCCGCTGTCATCCGGTAAACAGGGTGGATCTTCCCGGAGGAGTTACCAAGACTGCCTCCACCGAAGATGTAGAGGACACCACCCTGGAAAGGATATCCGGGAATGGCGTTGTACGAATCAGCCGCGCGGATGGATGAAAGGGAGGGGGGCAGGAATTCTATGGAAAGCCTGCTCCGCTCCGGCCGGTTCGGGCCCCGCAACCCGAATTGCATGCAGTGATCTCTGAGCCTCTCTATTTCAAAGCGAAGCAACTCCTTTGTGCCACCATCCGGTACCGGGTCCCCGCCTATGGCCGAATATCCTTTCTCCCAGTCCGAACCGTGACCTAACTTCCGGGCTTCCTCTTTCAGCAAATGTATCGTGACGGCTGCTTCATCCTCCAGTTCACCAATGGCCTCTGCCAGGGATAGCATGCTGCCCGTGTGATATCTGACGGCCCGCTCCAGAATATCCGGATCGAGATAAAAATCTTTCTTAACGGGCAGCCGCGACAGCTTTTCACCGTATTCCCGGACAGATTCCAGGGCAGGACCGGCCTGGGAGCCGGAGTCAAAACTCCCGATCCAACGGGTGACATCCCCAGCCATTTTCACACCCAGGTCACGGTATAGTTCCGGAACTGACGCAAGGGATTCAAAAGCCCTTTTGAGAAACCAGGGAAGGGTACGAAGCCTCTGGCTGAACGCCTCACCCTTCCCGCTCTGCAATGCCTGGATAAGGCCCATTGTAGCTGCGGTCAGAGCAAAAGTGGGCTGGGTGGCATGGGTACGTACATGAGTGAATTGTTCCTCCAGGTTCCGCGTAACCCAGTTCAGAAGACCACTGAGTGATTGTTCGCCGTCAGCATCCACCCCACCGGAACATACGGATTCACCCAGTCGACCACGGAACCGTCGCAGGTGGTCCACAGCATCCTTCACCGAATCCGGAGACAGATCGTCCCACACGGAATAGTCGGTGTTTTCCTCGAGAGCCTGAGGAAAAAAAACGAACTCGTCGCTCCAGCAACAGACGGGGAAACGTCGGGCGAGGTAGGAATATAACTCCTGAGCCAGGTCCTGTACCGTTGAATTATTGTCCATAGGCTAGTCTAATAGGGAAAAGGGGGAAGATTCAATAGATCTAATCTAGACTTCCGGAATCTGAATGGATCCAAAATCCAAAGTCCAAGATCCAAGGAGACCATTTATTGGTTTTATCCTGACACTTGGAGGTTCACACACAGTACTCTTCCGCTAACCTTGAGACCGATAAGGAGGTGAAAGAAGTACTGAGCACTCAATCTTGGATTTTAGATCTTGGATCTTGGATATCTTTTTTTGGCCCCCAAAGGGCAAAAAAAAGCGGGCTCCGCGGGCCCGCTTCAAGGGAGGGTGGTGACCTCCTATGAGACGTGAACAGGAAACTGGGCTTGCTCTGCATCCACCTCGAGATACCGGCTCAGGCCATCCTCTCCTTCTTCCACCAGGACGAGATCCCAATGATCGGGGCGCGCAAGGACCTCTTGCATTAGCAGTCTGTTGATCCTGTGACCAGCCCTGTACCCATTGTAGGAGCCGAGGATCGGGATACCGAGAAGCGCCAGGTCACCGATGGTATCGAGAACCTTGTGCCTCACGAATTCATCTGGGGATCGAAGACCGCCGGGATTGAGGACCTTGTCATCCCCTACGACCACAGCATTTTCCAGCGATCCTCCCAGTGCCAGGCCCTGATCCATCATAACCTGGACATCCCTGAGAAACCCGAAAGTCCTGGCGAAGGCGATATCCCTTCGGAACGATTCCGGAGAATATTCAAAATCCAGTTTCTGGCAACCTACGACGCTATGTTCGAAATCAATGGTAAAAGATACATTGAACCTTTCAGACGGCACAAGGTTGGCACTGGCGCCGTTCTCGGAAGTCTCCAGTTTCTTAAGGATCCTGAGCATCCTCTTAGGTGTTTCCTGATCCACCACCCCCACGACCTCGATGCCCCTGACAAAGGGGGCTGCGCTGCCGTCCATGATGGGGATCTCATCACCCGAGACCTCTACGGCAGCGTTGTCGATCCCGCAACCTGCCATGGCCGAAAGCAGATGTTCGACCGTCTTCACGGTAGCCCCGTTAAACCCCAGGCTAGTGGCAAGCAGCGTGTCCCTGATGTTGTGGACACTGGCTTCAACCTCCGGGTGTCCTGCAATATCGGTCCTCCTGAACCGGTATCCCGTATCGGGATCACCTGGAAGGATGCGCACGGAGGTTTCATGACCGGTATGCAGGGCGATACCGGCAAATTCAATGGTTCCACCAACCGTCTTTTGTCTCACGAAGTTGTCCATAACGGAGCTCTTAACGCAAATGTCGTACCAACATGTGAATTCCCCTGTAAAAATTTATATGTGCATAAAATCAAGGCCTTACAAGAAATGTGGATGATGCAAGTTGGCAGGTGAAGCCAGAGGGATCAAAAAAGTGTTGCGGATACAACACACAGTGTATCGCATCCGCAACACAAATATTTTTTTAGTTTTTTCCTGGAACCCGCAACGTGCAATCTGGAACACTGGACCGTTCCTATGAACGGTCGAGACTGTTGAACACCCCCAACATGATCCCCATGGCAAGAAAGGCTCCAGGAGGGAGGATCATCACGAGAATATCGTTGTACGCGGTACCAAGGATCGGGTATCCAAAAAAGGTGCCGCTCCCGAGAATCTCTCGAACCGTTCCAAGCAGGAAAAGGGCGAGGGTAAATCCGATACCCATACCAACACCGTCGACCACCGAGCGCAGGATCGGGTTGCGTGAGGCAAAAGCCTCGGAGCGGCCCAGAATCAGGCAATTGACCACGATCAGAGGGATGAAGAGGCCCAGAGTCTTGTGAAGCTGGTGGGCCCAGGCATTCATGGACAGATCAACGATGGTGACAAAGGAGGCGATGACGATGATAAAAGACGGGATCCTCACTTTGTCCGGGATTATAGAGCGGAGGGACGAAACCACCGTATTGGAACATACCAGAACGAAAGTGCTCGCCAGCCCCATAGCGATTCCGTTAATGGCGGTGCTGGTCACCGCCAGAAGAGGACAAAGACCCAGCACCATCCTGAAGACAGGGTTGTCCTTCAAGATTCCCTTTGTGAATTCCTGACCGTAACCGCTCATGACGTTTCTCCAGAGGTATTAACAGGTTTTTCTCCACCGGCCGCAGCATCCAGGACTGCTTCCCGGTTATCCCTGAACCAGATCAGTCCTTTCTCAACCGCTCCGGAAACGGCCCTGGGTGAGATCGTGGCGCCGGTGAGCTGATCTATATCACCGCCGTCCTTCTTGACCTTGAAGTTTGTATCCTCAAGGGATCGTCCCCGAAACAGACCCTTCCAGGATTCATTCACGATAAGAGAACCCAGTCCGGGTGTTTCAGCATGGCTCAGGATCTCGATCCCTCCAAGCTTTCCGTCCGGGAACACACCCATCATGATGTAAATATTCCCGCTGTACCCATCCGGCGCCACAACCTCGAAAGCGGCACCCGCCACCGCATCACCGTTCTGGGTCGGAGCCCTGAACACCCGCACCTGGGATTCGTCCTCCCGTTTCATGTCCAGAAAGAAGCTGTCCGGGTCCGTCTTGAGTCCAGGCAGAACCGCTTCCAGTGACCTGATAACCTCCAGCTTTTTCTGGTAGGCGATGGGCTCCTTTGTCACCTCGTAAACGCCGGCCAGGGCAAAACCAGCAACCGCGCAGATACCGGAAAGCACAGTGATCAGTCTCCATGTGGAAGTCATGTTCGGGCCTCCTTCCGTGTCGGGTAACCGAAGACACGAGGCCTGGTGTACCTGTCGATGATGGGGGTGGCGGCGTTCATGAGAAGGATGGCGAAAGAAACGCCTTCCGGGTAACCGCCGAACAGCCTTATGAACACCGTGATGGCACCGCAGCCGATTCCGAAAATGATCATGCCCTTTGTTGTGATGGGGCTGGTCACGTAATCTGTAGCCATGAAAAAAGCACCCAGCATGAGGCCGCCGGTAACGATATGGAAGGTAGGGGGCGCGTATCGTTCAGGGTTGATCAGCCAGTAAACTCCGGTCATGCCGAACACAGTGAAAAGGAAACTGACCGGGATGTGCCAGGTGATGATCTTTCTGGCAAGGAGGTAGATCCCTCCCAGCGCCAGGGCGAGCGCCCCCACCTCTCCAAGGCTGCCGCCCATGTTGCCGATAAGCGGATCGACAAGGTTCATGTTTGCCGCGGCGCCTACGTTCCCGGCCATGAGCAGGGACGTCTTCATTTCTCCAAGGGGGGTCGCTCCCGTTACGGTATCGAGGGAAAAGGACAGGGGTTTCGGGACAGGCCAGCTTGTCATGGCCACAGGGAAGCTTATAAGGAGAAAGACCCTTGCCACGAGGGCCGGGTTGAAGGGGTTGTATCCCAACCCTCCGTAAACCTGCTTCCCGATCCCGATGGCTACTAGCGAACCGATGACGACCATCCACCAGGGGATGTTCGACGGCAGGTTCATAGCCAGGAGAAGTCCCGTTAAAACAGCGCTGCCGTCCTTGAGGGGGGACATGTCCCTGCCCCTGATCTTCAGAACCAGGCCTTCAAAGATGAGGCACGCTATAATGGATACCGCCATGACCTTGAGCGCATTCAACCCGAAATAATAGGCTCCAACGAGAGCTCCCGGCAACAGCGCGATGAGAACCCCGTACATGGCCGTTTCGATGGTAACGGAGGACCTGACGTGGGGTGAAGGTGCGAGTACAGTGCTCATGGTCATTTCCCCGCCATGGCAAGGAGCTCGCCCTTGCCCTGTCTGATGAACTGCACCATGTTGCGGTCTGCCGGGCAGACGTAGGCACAAGAGCCGCATTCGATACAATCGTTAATGTTGAATTCCCGAAGCTGGTCGAAAAGTTGAAACTCCACCATGTTCCCCAAAGTATGGGGCAATAACGACGCGGGACAGACCTTGACGCAGGAGCCACAGCGGATGCAGGCCCGCTGCTTCAAGGGTCTCAAATCCCCCGGTCCGAAGGCCAGAAGCCCGCTGGTTCCCTTGGTGACGGGGCTGTCAAGGCCTGCAAGGGCCTGCCCCATCATAGGGCCTCCGTTGATGAGTCTGGCAGCGGGGCCTGTCAGCCCACCGGACTGCTCCACAACGTGAGAAAGGGGCGTTCCTATCCAGACCAAATAGTTGCCCGGACCCCTGGGAAGCGGACCGCCCAGGGTCATGACCCTCTCGATCATGGGGCGGCCTGCCCTGACGGCCTGGTTGATGGCGGCTAAAGTCCCCACGTTCTGAACCACAACCCCGACGTCCATGGGGAGACCTCCGGTAGGCACTTCCCGCCCCGTGAGTGCCTGGATAAGCTGCTTTTCAGCACCCTGGGGATACATGACCGGCAGAACCTGGACACTCACGCCTTCGGGAAGATCAGACCTGCTCATGACTTCGGCAGCATCAGGCTTGTTGGCTTCGATACCTACCACGGCCTTTTTTGCCCCGACGATCTCCATTGCGAGAAGCAACCCTCCCAATATCTCGTCTGGGGATTCCAGCATGAGCCTGTGATCGGCGGTGAGATAGGGCTCGCACTCGACACCATTAGCCACGATCAGATCTATGGGCTTGTCCTCGGGGGGGCTCAGCTTGACATGGGTAGGGAATGCCGCCCCCCCCATACCGACGATGCCGGAATCCCGGATGATCGCCTTCCATGCTTCCGGACCACCGGTCAACTCAGGGTCAGCCCTGTCGGTCAGGTCAATGGCTTCATCCAGACCGTCCGGCTCGATGATAATGGCCGTGATAAAGCGACCACTGGGATGGGGGGAGGGCTCGATGGCTCGGACTGTTCCGGATGTGGGAGCATGAAGGGCCATGGACACGAATCCACCGGGACTCGCGATAAGCTCATATTTCAGTACACGGTCTCCCACCGAAACTTCCGGGCGCGATGGTGCGCCTATGTGTTGCGAGAGACTCAGGATCAGGTTCTCGGCCGGCTCCAACCGGCTTATGACATGCGTACTGGTGCTCTTGCTGTCGTCGGGATGGACGCCGCCCCTGAATCGATTAGCCACAGTTGTAATCCCCTCCTAGTCGGAAGTACAGACCTCAGGATGAGCGGGAATGGAATAGAGATGTTCCCCCCTCCAGAAGATCACCGCCTGGTCTTTTCCTCCTTCATCCGGCGGCTTTCCTCTTCCTCAAGCATGTCCTTCAGTTCATCCATAAATTCGTTAATATCCTTAAAGGACCTGTAGACCGATGCAAAACGGACATATGCTACCTCATCCAGGTCATGCAATTCAAGCATTACTGTTTCACCGATCGTGCTGCTCTTGATCTCCTTGTCACCTTTTTCCTGAACCGACTTTTCGATCCTATCCACGATCTCCTCCATGACAGCCACGGGCACCGGCCGTTTCTGGCAGGCCGTCTGGATGCCGGAAAGGATCTTGTTCCTGTCAAAGGGTTCCCTGCGGTCATCCTTCTTGATGACCATGGGGAGGATATCTTCGACCCTTTCGTATGTCGTGAATCTGCGCCCGCAGCCGAGACATTCCCTGCGTCTCCTGATGACATCACTCTCGCCGGAAAGACGGGAATCGACCACCTTGTTGTC
>Ga0209536_100006944_pt1 | contig 17223 bp, 15 predicted proteins | sample DeeMarSeWOR28_12_FD_187461 | JGI IMG/M metagenome (GOLD analysis project Ga0209536, IMG submission 187461) | Marine sediment microbial communities from White Oak River estuary, North Carolina - WOR-2-8_12 (SPAdes) (version 2) | ecosystem: Environmental > Aquatic > Marine > Intertidal zone >... | reverse complement strand
TGCCGGCTATGGCTCGTGTCTGCGGGTCTGCCCCACCAAAGCCATCCGCGTTAAAAAGAAAAAGGCCATCCGCATCGTAGAACAGTGCATCGGCTGCGGGGAATGCATTCGCATCTGTCGCGAAGGTGCCGTCAGTGCGGCCAGCCAAAGCCCTAAAGAGCTGGGAAAAAATCATGTGGCTATCGCCCTGGTTTCACCGGTGCTCTATGCCCAGTTTCCCGGGGTGATGCCCAAAGACGTGCTGTTGGGTCTCCGGCATATGGGCTTTGAGCACACCATCGACATGTCTTATTTTCTTGAAATATTCCAGTTTGCGACCGAAGAATTCATCAGCCGAAATCGAAAATCCCAAACGGCCCCCTGGCCGCTGATTTCTCCGGTATGCCCGGTGGTGGTGCGGCTTATCGCTTTTCGATTTCCCAACCTTTTACCCAATGTATTGCCGGTGTTAAGGCCGGTGGCCCTGATGGCGCGGGAAGTCAAATCGCACCTGATACCCGAGTACAGCAAAAAAGGAAAAGACGTTGTCCTGTATTATATCAATCCCTGTCCCACCAAGAAGGAACCGGCACACTTGCCCCGCCACAAACGACCGGGTCCAGCTGAAGTCGCTCTGGGAATCAACGATATATATCCTGAACTGGTCAAACATGTGGAGCAGATAAAAGCAGCGGACGGTATTCCTTTTTACCAAACCCGTTTTGAATATGAAACATGCGCAACCGGCAACGCGTCCATGTGGGGGATGTCCGGTGGAGAAATTGCCGACATGGATATTGATCAATCTCTGGCGGTTTCAGGTATAGAAGAAACCATCAGTTATCTCGAGAAAATCGAATTGGGGTTGTTTCAGGATATTGAGTATATCGAGTTTAGGACCTGCCGTGAAGGCTGCCTGGGCGGCGTGCTGAACGCCATAGATAAATACCTTGCCAAGGGCGCCGTCCAAAAGATGGTCAAACGGTTTGGGCTGGGAAGACGCTTGCACCGGGAAAATATTATGCGGATGTACGAAAAAGGAGAATTCCAAAGCGAAAAAAAACCAGCCAAATTAACCAGTCTGTTTGGTGCCCATAAAGAAGCCCTGTCGATCGATAACATGCAGAAAATTGAGAAAGTTATGGAGTTAATCCAGGGCACAGACTGCTCAGCATGTGGCGCACCGGACTGCCGGACTTTTGCGGAAGATGTGGTGCGGGGAAATGCCGCTCTGAAAGAATGTCTTTTTGTCGGCGCACGCGCCGGCAAAAAGGATTGAGCCGCTAATTGAAAATCATACAGCTAAAACAGACGGGAAAGGATTTTGGCCGATGTTGGTAAAAGATCTGGTGGAAAAATTTGACCTATCAATAGCTGCCGGTAAAAACGGGCTTGACCACGAGATCCTCGACGGTTACTGCGGCGATTTGTTAAGCGAAATAATGGGCAATGCTCCGGCAGGCTGTGCCTGGCTGACGGTTCAGGGACATCAGAATATTGTTGCGGTGGCCGTGCTGCGTGAAATGGCTGCGATCATTATCACCGGCGGCCAACAGCCGGATGAGGAAACCATCGAAAAAGCGGATCAGGAAAACATTCCTATTTTGTTGTGGCCCGACTCATCATTTAGCCTGGCCGGACGTATTTTCAGCGCCGGCATCGGGAATCTCGATACCAAATCATAGGCGAGCCGAGCATTTGCTAGATTAAATTTTAAACCGCTTTATAATTTAACCACAAAGGTCACGAAGGACACAAAGGAAGAAGGCAAAAATTTTAATTTTTTTTTCATCTTCGTGCTCTTTGTGCCTTCGTGGTGAATTTAGATTCAGATCTAACCACGACGTACACAAAGGGCACAGAGAAAGAATTCATAATCTTTTGAATCCTTGAGTTCTGTCGTCGCAAGGAACCAGCCGTTGTTAAAAAAATTCAAAGCCGACCTCCACATTCACTCCTGCCTTTCACCCTGCAGCGACTGGGATATGAGCCCTAAAAAAATTGTCGAAAAAAGCATCGAACAGCAGCTGGATTTAATCGCCATCTGCGACCACAATACGGCCGAAAACACGGCGGCGACTTCACGGGAGGGGGCCCGGCAGGGCATTGCGGTTTTGCCGGGGATGGAGATCTGTTCCAGAGAAGAAGTGCACCTTGTAGCCCTTTTTAAAAAAATTGAAGACGCTCTGAATATGCAGGAATTTATTTACGCCCATCTGCCCGGGAAAAATCAACCGGAAGTATTCGGGCATCAGGTCGTCGCCGATGAGCACGACCAGGTCCTGGGAGAAAACGCCCACCTGCTGATCGGCGCCACACAGCTCAGTTTACATGATATTGTCGATAAGGCCCATCACCTCGGCGCCATTTGCATCAGTTCCCATGTCGACCGCCCGTCTTACAGTCTCATCGGCCAGCTGGGGTTTATCCCTGAGGATTTACATTTGGATGCCGTGGAGGTTTCTTATCGGGTACCCCTTGATAAAGCCCTGGCCAAGGTGCCGGGCATAAAGGATTATCCCTGCGTGACCGCTTCGGATGCACATTTTTTAAAGGATATCGGCAAGGTCTGGACGGAATTCATTTTAGCTGCCCCCACGCTGGAAGAAATCCAAATGGCACTGACCGGCACCGAAGGGCGCAGGATCCTAAACGATACCGAATGATGTATGGTATTGTGCAGATTCGAATTTAACCACAAAGCTCACAAAGTACACAAAGGAAGTAATTTAAAAATTTTAATTCATTTTTTTACCTTTGTGCTCTTTGTGTCTTTGTGGTGAGTAAAGTCTTCACAATCGATCAAAAAATAGCAACTGTTGGCACAGGGCAAAGCGGTGTGGTATAAATGCGGGAGTTATCCTTACATATTTTAGATGTAGTTGAAAACGGAATTACCGCCGGCGGGAATTGCATCTGGATCGAGATTGACGAAGACCGCAAAACGGATCATTTGAAAATTGTAATTCGTGATAATGGCCATGGGATGCCGCTTGAAAAAATGAAAAATATCAACGATCCTTTTATCACTTCGCGAACCACGCGTAGAGTCGGCCTGGGACTCTCATTGTTAGCCGCTGCAGCCGAGCGATGCGATGGGACCGTGCGCGTTGACAGCCAACCGGGAAAAGGGACTGAAGTTGCGGCCACATTTCGCTATGGTCATATCGACCGGGCGCCCCTTGGCGATATAGCGGCGACGGTGACCACCTTGATCATCGGCAATCCGGGAATTGATTTTGTCTATTCTCACCGGATTGATGGTAAAGATTTCAGCCTCGATACCCGGGAAATCCGCAGTGAAATGCCAGACCTGTCCCTGTCTGATCCGGTGGTCATTCATCATTTAACCGAAACCATCCGTTCGGCGCTAAAGACGCTAATGTTAGATGAAGGTAATTTTGAACCCTAACCCTGTTTTTCATTTTGTTTACGATCCATTAGGGTTGAACTTATGGAGGAACCATATGGCAAAGCTGACAATTGATGATCTAAAAAAGATTAAAGAAAAAACAGCCAAAGAGACCTCGCTGCGTGATGGTCCGGCAAGCATTAAAATTACGGTGCACATGGGAACCTGCGGAATTGCAGCCGGCGCCCGGGATGTGATGAGTGCCCTGATGGAAGAGATGGCCGAGGCGGATCGCCAGGACATCCGGGTCGTAGCTTCCGGCTGCATGGGAATGTGCAGCAGCGAACCCAATGTCACAATTGAGTCTGAGAACAGCGAGCCCATTGTTTATCAGCTGATGGATTCCAACAAAATGCGCCAGGTTTTCAAGCGACATGTTCTGCTGGGTGAAGTCCAATCTGATTTTGCGCTGGCCAAAATGTGATTCAACATTTGTCGGTTGTTATTGAATCATCATCCGAGGTTATTAAGTTCGGAATTCGGGCTGCTATAACAAAATTGGGGTTTCAGGTGTCAGGTGTCAGCAAACAAATGATTTCGAGCGGAATCTGATAATCCTTTCTTCATCTGGCTCGTAATCCTGACACCTGAACACTGACACCTGACACCTAAGAAGAGTATTATGAAGGTAGATGGAAAAAACCTGCGAACCATCTGGCTGGACGCCGATGAGAAAACCGTCAGAATCATAGACCAGCGACGCCTGCCCCATGAATTGGTGCTGGTCGATTTACACACCGTTGATGATGTGACCACCGCTATCAAAGACATGTATGTACGCGGCGCTCCGCTCATCGGCGCCACCGGCGCTTACGGGGTCTATCTGGCCGTTTTGAATGCACCGCACCAGCCGGTCGAGGACGCCTATCTGATCGCAGAATGTGACCGCATCAAAGCCTCCCGGCCCACGGCGGTAAACCTGTCCTGGGCCGTCGATACCGTCCTGGCCGCCGTATTGCAGGCCAGCCCACCTGAAAAACGTATCACCGCCGCCGGAGACCAGGCTGCATTAATTACCGAGCTGGAAGTCGAAAATTGCAAAAAGATCGGACAGCACGGCCTGCCGCTAATCGAGGCGATCAGCCGGCGCAATAAAGGCCGGCGGGTCAATATACTGACTCACTGCAATGCCGGCTGGCTGGCCTGCATCGAGCACGGCACGGCCACGGCCCCCATTTATGCGGCCTATGATCACGGTGTCGATGTGCATGTCTGGGTGGATGAGACCCGGCCATTGAATCAGGGCAACCGCCTGACCGCATGGGAACTGGGCAAACACGGGGTCGACCATACGATCATCACCGATAATGCCGGTGGTTACCTGATGCAGCAGGGTAAGGTGGATATCGTCATCGTCGGGACCGATCGGACGACAGCCACCGGAGATGTCGCTAACAAAATCGGCACCTACTTGAAAGCGCTGGCAGCCCGAGACAACAATATCCCTTTTTATGTCGCTCTGCCCTCAACTACCTTTGACTGGAACCTCAAAGATGGTGTCAAAGAGATTCCCATTGAAGAACGGGACCCGGATGAAATCCGCTATATCGAAGGTCTGGCCAAAAACAAATCAACGCGTGTGCTGATATGCCCGGAAAACAGCGCTGCCGCCAATTATGCCTTTGATGTCACTCCGGCAAAATTGGTAACCGGTTTTATTACCGAACGGGGTATCTGCAAGGCGACGCCGGCGGATATTCGGCGATTATTCCCGGAGAAATTCAGTCAATCGTAAAATAAGGTTTCAGGTGTCGGGTGTCAGGGAAAATAAGGACTGAGTGCTGAGGACTGGGGACTGAGTAAAAAAGCCCGCTTGACGGCCGACCATTTCAAGATGAAGTGTCGGTTTCCGCCATGAATCGTCCTCCTGGGACCATGAGTTGTCGTTTTCCGTCATGAGCTGGCACGGCTATTTTCGCCTTTTTCTATTTCGATATACCTCAGACCTCAGCACTCAGTCCTCAGTCCTATCTTTTCAGACCTGACACCTGAACACTGACACCTGACACCTTGATTGTTTGGCCCTGAGCCCTATTAACCATTGACATACAAACTTCCAGATGCGAATAGAAGCCCCATGCTGACGGAACTGGAAAAAAAGATCATTGCTTCGATCCAGGAGGATATGGCTGTCACCGAGCGCCCGTATCTGAATATCGCGCAGAAACTTGGAATTTCCGAAGCGCAATTGCTGGAAAAACTGAAAGATCTCTGCAATCGGGAGGTTATCCGTCGATTTGGAGCCACTCTGCGGCATCAACGCACCGGGTTCACCGCCAATGCAATGGTGGCCTGGATGGTTGACGAGGATCGCATTGAAGCCGTCGGCGAGAAAATGGCGGCTTTTCAGCAGGTATCCCATTGTTACCGCCGCAACCCCAGTCGTGACTGGCCGTATAACCTGTACACCATGGTACATGCCAGTGATGAGCGATCGTGTCATGAAACCGCTCGTAAAATGTCCGAAGCCACTTCGGTGAAAGATTACGCGCTCTTGTTCAGTCGTGAAGAATTGAAGAAAACATCCATGGTTTACTTTCCCACGGATGAGGATGATTAAAATATTTTCTGTGCAAAAGCCTGGCGAGATGGTTATTATTTCGATCTAGTAATTAAGCCTATTTGATATTCTAACGTTGAAACCAGATTCACCCCATATTCTTCTGGTCAACCCCTGGATTCATGATTTCGCTGCCTATGATTTCTGGGCCAAACCGTTGGGATTGCTCACCCTGACAGCCCTGCTCAGATCCCATGGTTTGTCGGTATCCTACATCGATTGCCTGGATCGCTTTCATCCCAAAGCACCCGCTGCTGATCCTGCAGCACGCTACGGCCGGGGGCCCTACTTAAAAACACGGATTGCCAAACCCCACGGCCTCAGGAGTGTTCAGCGCACATTTTCCCGGTACGGCATCAAGCCACAGTGGTTCAAAGAAGATCTCCAGACGCTTGAGCCGCCGGATCTTATTTTGATCACTTCTTTGATGACCTACTGGTATACTGGTGTTCAGGAAACCATCGCAATTCTGCAGGCACTTTTCCCGGACACCCCGATCATTCTGGGCGGAATCTATGCCAGTCTTTGCGATAAACATGCAATTAAAAACGCCGGCGCTGATGACATCTTTCGCGGACCGGCCGAGGACGCTTTGTTTGACCTTATCGCCAAATATACGCACTTCACAACAACGCCCCGCTTTAACCCGCAAAAACTGGATACCTACCCCTACCCTGCTTTGGATTTGCAAAACCGCGTCAACTACGTTCCCCTGCTGACTTCAAGAGGCTGTCCGTTCAAGTGCACCTATTGTGCGTCGCATTTCCTGAATCCCTACCGTATGTGGCGCAGCCCGGATTCCGTTATCGAAGAAATAAAATTCTGGTACAAATCCTATCAGGTCCAAGATTTTGTCCTCTATGATGATGCCTTTTTGGTCAACGCTGAGCAGCATGCCATCCCGCTGCTGGAAAAAATTATACTGGCCGATAGCCACCTGCGTTTCCATACACCCAATGCACTCCATATTCGCGGCCTAAACGCCCAAACCGCCCGTCTGTTGTTTAGAGCCGGATTTAAAACCATCCGCCTGGGGCTGGAAACGGCCGAATTCGATCATCGCGAAACCATCGACCGCAAGGTGACGGAAGACGATTTCAGGCAGACAGCCAAATACCTGAAAGAAGCCGGTTTTGAGAAACACCAGGTTGGTGCCTACTTGCTGATGGGGCTGCCGGGCCAGGAATTGGCTGCCGTTGAACGTTCAATCCGTGCGGTTCAGGAAACGCAAATAACACCTATTTTAGCCTATTACTCGCCGATCCCGCACACGGCCATGTGGCCAAAGGCGGTAGCTGCGTCCCGCTATGATCTGGAGGCAGATCCGATTTTTACGAACAATTCAGTCATCCCCTGTCAATCTGAAGCATTTAACTGGGAGACCGTCTCTGCTCTAAAAGAACTTGCTTCTGGTTCAGACACAGAATAAGCTAACTAAAATTAAACAGTTCACCTTGCAAGACCGAGAAATAGGTTTCAACGGTGCTGCTTAGCTAGAAATGCCTAAAGTGACTAAAAGGAGCCGCTATGAACGAACACCCAGCTTATCGTAAATTTGCCGCAATGATGCTGCAGGAAGACTCCGAATATATTCCGCAGATTCTCAAGTGCATGATCAATAATGTGCAGGCCGAATTGCTGGTGTCTCTACCGGGAACCGCAGCCCAGATGGCTGAAAAATTGGACCGCGCTGTTGATGCGATCCAGGCAGATCTGAACGATCTGTTCCGCAAAGGTCTGGCATTTAAAAAAGAAAAAAAGGAAGGGATGCTCTGGCGGGCCCCGGCCCACCTGGCCCAGTTTCATGACGCTTCAATTCTGTGGCCGGAGGCGCCCGCTGAATTTTATGATCTGTGGGCCGCTTACATGGAAAAAGATTGGCCCAAACTGGCGCCCGTACTGACGGAAGTGATGCCCAGACCTTATACCCGGGTGATACCGGTGGGCAAGTCCGTGGAAACCGGGAAGGTCCAGGTTTTGGCGCCGGAAAATGTCAGAAAAATCATCGACGATGCAGGCCGCCTGGCGGTGACCCGGTGCACCTGCCGTCTGAGCATGCGCAAATGCGATACCCCGGTGGAGGTCTGCCTGCAAATCAACCGCGCCGCCGATTACACCATTGAAAGAGGCTCCGGCCGCGAAATCACCACAGCAGAAGCCCATAGAATTATTAGCGAGACAGAACAGGCAGGTCTTGTGCATGTTACCATGAACAAGGCCAATGTCGGCCATTTTATCTGCAACTGCTGCGGATGCTGTTGCCAATCGTTCACCCTGCTGATTGCCGATGGCCTGAACATCTGCGATCCCAGCCGCTACCGCCCCGAGGTTGATATCGAGGTTTGCACCGGCTGCGGGACCTGTGAGGAGCGCTGCTGGTTTGATGCCATCGCTGTCTCTGAAAATGAAGTGGCGGCAGTGGTCGCAGATAAATGCCTGGGATGCGGACAATGTGCGGTCGGGTGCCCGGAGGAGGCCATCCGCATGATCGAGGCCCGCGAACCCGGTTTTATTCCGGATTCATAAATAAAATTGGAGAGACGAAAAATGATAGGTTTAAAAACAGTTGACCTGCAGAAACAAAAAATCGATACGCTTATCGTGCCGGTATGCGAAGACAAAGAAATCCATGAGGACCGCATTATTAAGCGGGTCATCAAAAAGGCATTGCAGCTGCAAGAATTTAAAGCCGAAAAAGATAATGAGTTAACCCTTTATGATTTAAAAGATCTCAACACAAAACGGGTTATCTTTGTCGGACTTGGTAAACTTAAAAAAATTGACCATGAAGCCTTGCGCGCATTTTGCGGCGCAATTGTCAAAAAATGTATAGCCGCTGATCTTGAGGCTATTTGGGTTACAGTACCGGCGGCCCAAAAGCTTAAAATGGAGATGCCGCAGGTTGTTAAGGCCCTGATGGAAGGTGCCTGCCTGGGAAATCATTTGTTTGACAAATATAAAAAAGAGAAGAAAAAGAAACCCTTAAAACAAATTAACTTTCTGGTGAAACCGGAGGCGCTGGGCAAACTAAGAAGAATCGCTCCAAAAGTTAACACCGTTTGCGCAGGCACCATCCTTGCGCGTGAATGGATCAGTACACCGTCAAATGACAAAACGCCGGAGCAATTTACCCGCTCAATTGTCTCAACGGCCAGAAAATACGGTCTTAAAATCCGGGTGCTGCGGCAAAAGGATTTAAAGCAGCAAAAGTTTGGTGCTTTGCTGGCCGTGGCTGCCGGCAGCCAGAGTAAGCCCAGCATGGTGGTGCTGGAACATAAGCCTGCCGGCGCTAAAAAAACTCTGGCGCTGGTCGGAAAAGGGGTTACCTTCGATTCCGGCGGCCTCAACATTAAAACCGGCGGGTCCATGGCCGGCATGAAAGCGGATATGTCCGGTGCCGCTGTTGTCGCCGCTACGATGATCACCCTGGCCAGGCTCAAAACAAAATCGCATGTTATCGGCGCCATACCAATTGTTGAAAATATGCCTTCCGGCAAGGCAACCCGGCCCGGTGACATCGTGCGCAGCTATGCGGGCAAAACCATAGAAATTGGGAATACCGACGCCGAAGGCCGTTTGATTTTGATTGACGCCATGTCCTATGTCGTAAAAAAGCACAAACCCCAAACGATGATTGACCTGGCAACTCTGACCGGCGCCTGTGTTGTGGCCCTTGGGGAAAAAATCGCCGGGGTTTTTTCGCCGGATGATGAGCTGGCCGAAGCCATTATAACATCCGGCAACAAAAGCCATGAACGCTGCTGGCAAATGCCGCTGCCGGAGGATTATAAAGAGCTTCTCAAAAGCGATTTTGCCGACCTCAACAATATGGCCAGCTCCCGCTGGGGCGGCGCCATCACCGCCGCTTTATTTTTATCGGAGTTTAGCGGCGACACCCGCTGGGCCCACATCGATATTGCCGGCCCGGCCTACCTCAAAAAAGGTGATGCCTACTGCGGCCCCGGCGGTACGGGTTTTGGCGTGAGATTGTTGTGTGACTTGATCGAAAAGCTATAATTGTCGCGGTAAGTTGCGTTACAAACCGCCAAGGCTTACCAAACGGCATAGGGCAAAGCGCATAGGGCATAGGGTTGAAAAACTTGAAACTGCCTTCCTATTCATTCAAACGCTATGCTCTATGCGCCATGCGCTATGCTGTATTTGACGTGGGTGGTCTTCGCAATTGAAAACGGGAGAATTTTGACTTGATTGAACATGCAGAAATTATACACCGGGGAGATGACAGCGGCAACGAGATGCTGGTGCGCTTCCGACTGCCGTCCGGGCTTGAAATTTTCGGTTTGCCGACCAAAAACTTTTACGGCGGTCATTGGGATTTGGGACCGACCTGGAATTATGCAGTGCTGTCCGACAAACCGTTTCTGGTGGACGCCGGCCGATTCGGCCAGGGTAAAAATCTGATCGGAATGATGAAAGAAATCGGCATCACCGCCGCCGACCTTGAGTTTGTTTTGATCAGCCACGGCCATGAGGACCACGACGGCGGATTGGCCGAGCTGGTAGACACCGCCCATCTGAATGTGAAAGCGCACGCCATTTACGGCCGGCTGATCAACACATATCCCGCCAAATCTCCCCCAGGTGACAAAAAGGATTTCCCGGCCAAATGCTGGCACTGTCCCATGCCGGAGACATTTTATACCCAAAATTGCCTTGAGTATCACCAGGTATTGCAGGGATTAAGGATCGATCCGATTGGCGATGGTGAAACCGAGATCGGATCGGATATCCGCACCTGTCATCTGCCGGGGCACAGTCCCGATTGTCTGGCCGTCCGGCTGGGTGAAGAAGCCATCATTGTCGGAGACATTATTCTGCCGGATATCTCACCGTGGCCGACGCGCAAATCTTTATTCGATGAAGTCGCCGCAGTCATCAAGCCCCACTATACGGATGCCGCGGCAATATTTGGCTTGCGGCGCTATATCCGGTCGCTCAAAGAATTAATCAAAATTGCCGGTGACAATCCCGGATTGCTCGTGCTTCCGGCTCATCGATTTTATACCCACGGCCGCTGGAACCCGGTTGACATGGAAAACAGGGCAAAAGAACTGCTGGAGCATCACATCACGCGTTGCGGGGCCATTATAGAGATTTTAAACAACGGGGCCAAAACGGCAGAAGAAATTGCTGCAGCGCATTTTGAAGAAAGATTGCTCGAGGGCTTCGGCAGCATAATGGCTGCCAATGAAATTGTTAGTCATTGCGAATTGCTCATCGAAAGCGGTGATGCGGCCCTGGTAAACGGCAATGCATATGCCGCCAGCGGCACAATGCAATTTGAAACCGACATCAGGGACTTGGAGGCGTAATCGGCATAGCGATTATCATGTATATTGCCTTCTTTCACGGGAGGAATCATCATGGCCCAAACTGAAAATGGCCGCAATTTTGATCCATCCGGCCATTATTCCCGGCCGGATGTAACGCAGTTAACGGGCAACCGTCAGCGTCAAACCACTCTGGTGATTAAAGAGTGACTGGGAAAATTCGATGGCCGATTATCCGCTTTACTGGAATAACGAAAAGGAGACGCTTTCAGAGAAGGAATATCGCTTCATTCAAACGAAAGCTTTTTTAAGCCAACTCGCTTATGTCTGGAAAAATTCGGCCTTTTACCAGCAAAAATTCAATGAAACCGGACTGACGCTAAAGAATATCAAAGGGCTTAATGATCTTCACAAGCTTCCTTTCACCGAAAAAACAGAGTTGCGCGACAGTCAAATCAAGCATCCGCCTTTAGGCATACACGCCATTGTCCCCCTGGAAAAGGTAGCACGGGTTTATTCGACAAGCGGAACGACCGGTCGGCCCACTTATATCGGCCTGACCCGGCATGATATTCAAATCTGGCGCGAGAGTGCCAGTCGCGCCTTATGGACGGGTGGGTTTCGGCCCAAGAGCATTGTCCCCTTAATTGTCGCCCCTTATCTGATTGCTGATTCTTACACAGATGCCATCGAAAATATCGGCGCCACCTGTTTACCGACAGGTGTGGGGGCCACGGATCGACTCATCGGTGCTTTTCAAAATATCGGAGCCAATGCATTGTTGGCAACGTCTTCCTTTCCAATGCATTTTGCACGATCCCTGCAAAAGCGGGGTATTGAACCGAAAAGCCTGGGGCTTAAAACCATACTGGCCGGCGGCGAACCGGGTGCCTCGATTCCGGCAATCCGTCATAAAGTCGAGGAAACCTTTGGATGTCTCTTTCTGGAGATGATGGGAAACGGTGATATGGCCGGGGAGATTTGGTCCGAATGTGAGTATAAAAGAGGCATGCATTTTATTGCTCAGGGCATTGTTCATCCGGAAATCATTAACCCGGAGTCTGGAGAGCCGCTGGAGATCAGAGAGGGAACTCAGGGAGAGCTGATCTATACATCCATTGATCGGGAGTGTATGCCGCTGATCCGTTTTCGAACCCGAGACCATGTGATTGTCACGCAAACTGATTGTGAATGCGGCCGCACCGGTTTCGGGATCCGGTGTATCGGCAGAACCGATGACATGCTCATTGTCCAGGGTGTCAATGTGTACCCTTCTGCCATAAGAGATGTGGTCAGCAGTCTGGTACCCGATACAACCGGTGCCATAGAGATTCAATTAAAAAAGCAACCCCCCGAAGGATGGCAGCCGCCTATTCACATAAAAGTAGAGCACGGCAAAGGAATCGATGATTTGCGCGAGCTCAAACAAAAAATTGAAGCGCTCATTCGCGAAAAACTTATCTTTCGAGCGCATGTAGAGCTGGTCGCACCAAATAGCTTGCCAAAGTTCGAATACAAGGCCAAGCTTGTAAGAAAACTTTACCAAGAAAAAAACGGATAATATATTAGAAGTGGGAAGCTTCCAGGGAGACCATGAAATGAGAAAGATAGGCGACACCACCGTATTTCAATCCGTCTGTCAGGAGTGCTATATGGGAGACGGCGTCCTGGTCTACGTTAAAAACGGCAAAGTCGTTAAAATAAAAGGCGATCCCGCTTCACCGGTTACCGAGGGCGACAACCTGTGCTCCAAATGCCGCAACGTGATCAACGGAACCCTTTATAACCCTGACCGACTCAAATATCCGCTAAAAAGATCCGGCAAAAAAGGAGAAGATAAATGGGAACGCATTTCCTGGGATCAGGCCATTGATGAAATCACCGATCACATCATCAGGATTCACGAACAACAGGGTCCGCTTGCATTTGCGGCCTCAGTCGATGGGTGGCATTATACCCTTTGCTGTTTGCTGATGCGAGCCCTTGGCAGTCCGAATCTGCTCAAAAGCATGGAACACTGCGAAGGTCCCGGCCGCGTCATGGATTTGGCTGTTATCGGAGACATCTGCACCCAATTTGGACATGGTCCCGACACAAGAGACAGTAAATGCGTGGTGATCTGGGGGCAAAATCCGCCCGAAACTCACCTGCCGCAATGGCGCTGGATTCAGGAAGCCAGAAAAAATGGCGCCATACTCATCACAATTGATCCGCGCAACATTTCAGTTGCCAAGCAGGCCGATGTCTGGCTCCAGGTCAGACCCGGTGCAGACGGTGCCCTGGCATTGGGGTTGATCAAAGTGATGATCGAAGAAAATCTCTATGATAAAGACTTTGTTGATCATTGGTGTCACGGGTTTAAAGAACTTAAAGCACATGTCAAAAACAATTCACTCGAAAAAATTGAAGCGCTTACCTGGGTGCCCAAAAAAGACATTATAAAGGTCGCCCGCCTGTATGCCGGCATTAAACCGGCATCCCTGGTCAGCGGCATCGGCGTGATGCAGGGATACGGCTCTACGGCAACCGGACATGCCCATTCCATTTTAGTGGCAATCAGCGGGAATCTCGATGTGCAAGGGGGCAACCTTCTATCCGGTGAACGCAAACCACCTGGTTTCTATTCGGCCTATGAATTCCTCAAACCAAGCTACCCCCAGCATCTGTTGCCTATTGAAATCGAGGAAAAAAGAATCGGCTACAATGAATTTCCGCTCTGGTCAGGGGTTAGGGCGCCGATTAGCGCCTGTCATAACGAGTTGACAATAAAGGCCATGCATACCGGCAAACCCTACCCCGTTAAGGCTTTAATCAATCATGGCACCAACCTTTTAACCCAGTTTCCTGAACCCAGGACGGTTTACAAAGCTTTAAAACAGCTCGATTTAAGCATTCATTTTAACTATATGATGACGCCGACCGCGGCACTGGCAGACTATGTGTTGCCTGCCGCTCACTGGCTGGAAAGAGATGAAATACCGCTGATTGCCGGGCTGTGGCAGCCGGCCATCGAAGCACGCGTGCAGACGGTAGAACCCTATGGCGAATCCAGAAATGAACAGCAGGTGATATTGGATATTTATTGGAAGTTGATCGAAAAAGGGTTCAAACCCCAAAAAAGCCGCACAGATGTGGATTTCATCCAATGGCGGACGATCCCCGAATTTCTCGATTATTGCCTGAAAGGATTTGGTGCGACCTGGCAGGAATTAAAAAAAAATCATGTCTTGCCGTTTCCTGCCAGGCCATACCGGCTATATAGTCAAGACGGATTTAAGTTTAAGACACCTACGGGAAAGGTGGAGCTATTTTCGACCACCATGGAACAATTGGGTCTCGATCCGCTGCCGAATCACCGTGAACCCCCCGAATCTCCGATTTCAACTCCCGAGCTTGCTGAGGAATACCCCCTTATTCTCATGGAGGCCCGGGTAAGAGGCGGGGCTTTTATGCATTCAAGCAATCGCTGGGCGCCGTGGGCCAGAAAATCCCACCCTTATCCCCAGATGGACATGCACCCGGACACCGCAGCGCCCCTTGGTATCAGGAATGATGATTGGGTCTGGATTGAAAATTCGCGAGCAAAAATAATGCACAAGGCCAGGATCACAAGAGATATCGATAAACGCGTGGTGAGCTGTGAGCCGGGATGGTGGTATCCGGAAAAGGACGGACCTTTATATGGCGTCTGGGAATCCAATATTAGCCTCCTCACTTCCCTGGATGGGCCTTATGACCCTGCCCAGGGCACACCCACTTTGAGGACGATGCTTTGCAGGGTTTCAAAAGTAAGGAAAAAGGATCTCCCGGATGAAAATCAGTTTTGGTTATCTGCAAAGCACAGATCGCCAGCAAAAAAAATCAGGGCAAGGAGGAAAAATTGAAGACTGTCAAACTTAGCGGAACGAATCTGGAAGTCTCTGAAGTCGGATTTGGCGGTATACCCATCATTCCCTTGCCAAAAAACGAGGCCGTGTCCATCGTCAAATATTGTTTCGATCTGGGAATTACGTTTTTTGATACGGCCAACATGTATCTCACCAGTGAGGAAAAAATCGGCGCCGCCCTGGAATCGGTTAGAAATAAAGCCGTTATTGCCAGCAAAACCACCCAAAGAGATGCAAAGGGTGCCGCCGCCCATATTGATACCTCTCTTAAGCTATTAAAGACGGATTGGATCGACCTCTATCAGTGTCATAACGTGTCCAATAAAGAAGCCCTTCAACAGATTCTGGCCCCGCAGGGAGCTTACGAAGCCCTTGCCAAAGCTCGCGATGCGGGTAAAATTCGTTTTATCGGAATCTCGTCTCACAGTATTCAGACGGCGATGGAAGCGTTGCAGACCGGATTATTTCAAACCCTCCAATTTCCTTTTAACTTTATTGAAAATGACCCTGAAAACGAACTCTTCCCTTTTGCATGCCAACATAATGTCGGCATCATCGGTATGAAACCCCTTGGCGGCGGCTTACTGGAAAGCGCGGAACTCTGCTTCGGATTTCTACAGCAACACCCGCATGTCGTGCCAATCCCCGGAATCCGTGCAAAAGAGGAAGCGGATCAAATCATAGAATTATACCGCCATCCGCAACGGCTCTCCGGGGCTGATTTAAAAAAGATGCAAACGATTAGAACGGTCTTGGGAGAGAAGTTCTGCCACCGCTGCGAATACTGTATGCCGTGCGAACAGGGCGTTCAGATACCCTCTGTCCTCATATTTCAGGCGGTCGCAAAACGTTTATCTCCTGAGGGTGTTTCTGCCTGGCTGGGAAAGGCTATGGAAAGCGTGGCCGAATGCATCGAATGCGGTCAATGTGAGGAAAAGTGTCCCTATAATCTGCCGATCGCCGACCTGCTTAAAGAGAACCTGGCGCTTTTTAAAAAAATCGAAGAAACCAAAGACCTGTCAGGTACTTGAAAAACGGTTGTTCTATCGTGTATATGGATAATGGGTATAAAAAGGAGGAAACCATGGAAATGAAAAAAGTGCTGGCGGGATGGAACAAGATCTGTCCCGGCTGCAACATCGGGCGCAAATATCCGAATTCATTTATCGGCAAAAAAGTGAGAAAGCACTGGGAGAAAGGCTGCCCATCTCATAACGCCTATGTCCAGGTTTACGGCGGCGATGAGCCTTCGCCAAAGGGTATCCGGGAAAAATCCAACGATAAGTGATTTCTTTAACGGATTATTGGGTTGAAAAGAGTGAAAGATATCATTAATGTGCTTAAGAAACGACCGGATCACTTCAAAAAATAAAAGATGTGTTCAAAATTATTCGTATTGTTGTTAACATTACCTAACGCGCAAGGACTCGGCTAACCGTAAGGCGCCGCAAGGGTTGAAAGACACTCAACGGCTTGGGATGTCCTTGCGCTACTTTTAACAATCAAACAGCCAGCAGATAACCCAATGGCGGTTTCCATGAGTTGAATTTCAAAGCCCCACTTTTCATTAAAAGGTGGGGTCTTTGTTTTCTTGATGGTCATTTTCGTGAATTATGCGTATTTTGTCGAGAACGGTGATAATTCACACAAAAAAAGGAATTTTGTGAACATATACCCAGTATCATCAATGCGGGGCAGTTTTTCATAAATCTTATAATTCGCTTCGATTTCTTAAAATTAGGACTACTTTGACGAAGATATCAATAATGGCTTGAATTTTAGTGGGTTTAGGAAATTGATGAGAACTGTTTGTTCCCGACAATACACATAATAAATAAGTTAGGTGCTAAATGAGAGACCAGGGATCAAGTATAGGTTTAAGGGTAAGTGTAAAGGAGGCGTTATGTTATCACGTAATCTTGGGCAATCAGGGATTTCAGTATCGGCCATTGGACTTGGATGTATGGGACTTTCCGAGTTTTACGGGGAACCCATGCAAGAGTCGGAGGCCATCAATCTACTCCACCGGGCCGTAGATCTGGGTATCACTCATTTTGATACGGCGGAAATCTACGGCCAAGGACACAATGAGCA
>Ga0209536_100006943_pt1 | contig 17223 bp, 17 predicted proteins | sample DeeMarSeWOR28_12_FD_187461 | JGI IMG/M metagenome (GOLD analysis project Ga0209536, IMG submission 187461) | Marine sediment microbial communities from White Oak River estuary, North Carolina - WOR-2-8_12 (SPAdes) (version 2) | ecosystem: Environmental > Aquatic > Marine > Intertidal zone >... | reverse complement strand
TGATGAGCCCCCTCTACGCCGGCTATTCGTCCTGGGGTCTGATGAAGGATGAGTACGCCATCATCGTAACATTCGGACTTTCTTTGCTTCTCATCAATCTGGTAGACAAAATCATCGGTCCTTATCCTTTCCGGGGCCCCGATCTGATAGAGGCCTCACGGGTAGAAATCGGACCGGTCATTGCCAACGCACACCGATTATTTGCGACAGGCCTCGGGCTCTTTGTCATTGGGGTGGTGTTCGGGTTCATTAAGTTTACGCCCTGGGGGAAACAGATACAGGCAGTGGCGCAGAATCGCCTCGGCGCATCTCTGGCTGGAATTGACCCCCGAAAGGTGAGTTCAACCGTGTTTTCTTTATCCGGCGGGCTTGCGGCTTTTGCCGGTGGTTTGCTGGCACCGATGATAAATGCCTCTCCGGATGTGGGTATCTTTCCGGCCATAAAATCTTATGTCGTGGTTGTGCTCGGCGGCATGGGGTCCATATTGGGAGCTCTACTGGCAAGCCTGCTTTTGGGTGTCGCGGAAAGTTTTGCGGCCGTATATCTATCATATAACTACAGAGACACTTTCGGGCTAGTCGTTCTGATTTTAGTGCTGATGTTCAGGCCCCAAGGGCTGTTCGGTGAAAAGGTACGGTCGGTCTGATGGGAAACTCAGCGCAAAGATTGCGAATCGAGTTTATAGCTTCCCTCATCGTCCTTATGATCGTAGCACTGCTGCCGCTAGTACTCACCAATATGTATTGGCAGGGGGTTGTTATCGTCAGCCTGTATTTCGCCTTGCAGGCCATGGGTTGGAATTTGCTGACAGGATACACCGGACAGATGAATCTTGCGCCCGCAGCCTTCGCAATGGTGGGGGCCTACGGCGTGGGAATGGTGACGTATCATTTTGAGCTGTCACCCTGGATGGGAATTCCTGTCGGAGTCGCCGCCGCCTCACTCATAGGACTTATCCTGGGTCGCATCGTCTTGCGGCTGCAGGGTCCCTATGTGGCGTTAACAACACTTTCCTTCGCCGAAATTCTGCGCTTAATAATTGGTAACTCCTACACGTTGACACGGGGAGATTTAGGTCTCAACATACCCACGGTTTTCCTGGGACGTCTGCCGTACTATTACTTGATGCTCTGTGCTGTTCTTTTTGTTCAGGTCGCCTTATATCTCACAATGCGCTCAAAAATGGGCCTTTTTCTCCAGGCTATTCGAGACGATGAAGTGGCTACGGCCAGCCGCGGCATATCGATCGTTTGGTGGAAGACCCTGGCATTTGTCGCAAGCACCGCCGTCTGCGGTTTGGCGGGCACGCTTTATGCGCCTTTCGCAGGGCTGATCAGCCCTGAGTTGGGTCTAGTTTTGAACACGGGGTTGGTAATAAGTATGGTGGTCATCGGAGGCATGGGGACCATGGTCGGTCCTGTGGTCGGTGCGCTGTTGGTTTACGTCACCACCGAACTTCTACGCGACTTTGGTGGCTATCATCTGATTATTTTTGCATTATTGGTCATCGTTATTGCACGTTTTTTTCGCAGCGGTCTGTGGGGAGTGTTGGTTTTGGTTGCCGACCGTTTCAATGCCAAGCCAAACGGGAATCAAGTGCGGGATAAAGGGACCCTGGACAATGTCGTATCTTAAAAGTGAAGCGCTTCAAAAAAGTTTCGGTGGAAATCGCGCGGTAGACGGTGTCAGTATTGAAATCGAAGAAGGAGAGTTGATCGGACTGATTGGGCCTAACGGCTCTGGTAAAACCACTTTATTGAACATTTTGAGTGGGCATCTGATGCCGGACAGCGGCAGAATTACGCTGGAAGGTCGTGACGTGACAGGAAAACCGCCGCACTGGCTTGCCAAGGCCGGAATCCTGCGGATGTTTCAGCTTACCCGCGTTTTTAACCGCATCAGTTCTTTGGACAACCTGTTAGTTGCCGGCCGAGGTTTAGGTCTTGACGCGGCATCTGCAAAACGGCAAGCCAAGAGTCTATTGCGCGAATTCGGCCTTGATGAAGTGGCTAACCTGGATGCAGGGCAGTTGTCAGGCGGTCAACGGAAGCTGCTCGAATTTGGCACCTGTTTTATGGTACCACCACGAGTTGCCTTGCTTGATGAGCCTTTTGCGGCAATCCACCCGGCCATGCGCGAAATAATAGCAAAATTCGTGTGCCAGCGCCATGCCGAAGGTCAGACCTTCGTTCTAGTTAGTCACGACATGCCGATAGTACAGGAACTCTGCCGACGGAGCATCTGCATGAATGCGGGTGCAGTGCTTGCAGATGGACTCACCGCAGAAGTGTTAAACAATACCGATGTTATCGAAGCCTACCTTGGAGGAGAAGAAGCATGACGGCTCTGCTCCAACTTAAGGGGATTACCGCTGGATATGCTTCCGATATCGATATCATACGTGATGTTTCCATTAATGTTGAGAAAGGGTCGATTCGAGGATTAATCGGTTTGAATGGTGCCGGCAAGTCGACGGTGATGAAAGCCGCCTGCGGTTTTTTAAAGCCCAAATGCGGGAGCATTCTCTACGACGGCAAAGAGATTACAGGTATTGCGACGCACCGGCTGCTGGGACTCGGAATTACAATGATCCCCCAAGAGTCGAGTCTTTTCCCATATCTAAGCGTGGCAGACAACCTGAAAATTCCGCTCCAGTGCCATAAAAATGCCGCCAAAAGCAGCATCGATATCAGTCATACGATTGAATCCGTGATAAAGCACTTCCCCGAAATCAAAGCCAAAATGGGAACCCCGGCCGGTGAGCTAAGTGGCGGGCAACAAAAAATGGTTGAATTCGCGAAAGCTTATACGTTAAGGCCGAAACTTTGCATGATCGATGAGCCAAGTATCGGTCTCGCGCCCAAAGTCGCAGCTCAAGTGTTTGAATGGATCAAGCTTTTTGCTCAAGAGGGTATGGCTATTCTCCTTATTGACCACAATATAAGAAAAGTCATCGAGGTCTCCGACTACACCTATGTCCTTACTCTCGGTGAAATTACCGCAGAAGGCCTGCGGAAGGAATTTACGGGCGACATGCACGATCAGGTGCGCAGTTGGTTAGGTCTTGATTTCTGATCAGCGGCCGTGGCCGCAACAACCAACAAAAATGTTTTTACAAAGGGAAAGGATTAACTTTGTGGCTAGTTTTTAAGACAAGTATGCGAAAAGTCTTCCTAAGTCGCAGGAATCGTTTCCGGTTTTCACGATGTTATAGATGGCAAACCATTTCCAGATTGCCGATATCGCAGGTTATCGCCCCTGCCTCGGCCTGGATTTTAAGACAATTGTTGAGGCCCTCGATATCCACCTTGGCGTCTACCTCCCAATTAGCCAGATCCCGATGAAGCGCTCCGCGAAACACCTCCGTGCTCACGTCAAAGAGTTTGCTCCCTAGTTCAATGGTCTCCTCGGGGTTTTCCTGGATATCGCGGCAGGCATTGCGGAAACCCTCAAGGATCCTGGCCAGCAGCTCCGGCTGTTTTTCGATAAAATCATTCCTGGCAAAAATAACTCCCCACTGGTATTTGGGAAAATAATCGCCCACCCGCGCCAGAACTTTAAAAAGGCCCAGGTGTTCACCCTGGGTCACCTTGGGCTCTCCGATAAACCCCGCATCGATTTGTCCGGACGTAAAGCAGTTCAGGTCTCCGAAACAGTCCCCTAATGATACCAATTCAATCTCCGTATTCGGATTTACCCCCTCCATTTCCAGCATGCGCCGGATGAAATATTCATCACAGCTTCCAAAAGAGAGAATTCCAATCTTTTTCCCTTTGAGATCTGTCATTGTTTGAATCTCCGGCCGTGCCACCACATAATAGTTTAGCCGGCGCATGATGGCGCTGCCGATGATTTTAGCAGGCAATCCTTCGGCAAAGGCCTTGGAAAAGGGTGGGAGCCCGATGGTGCCCATCTCAATTTTTTCTTCCTGCACTGCCCGTAACAGTTCCGGGCCGCCGTGGAGATATTCGATTTCCAAATCGATTCCCTGTTCCAGGAAAAAACCTTTCTCCTTTCCGTAATAGAGAGGCAAAACATTCATCCAGAAGGAGGGGGTCCCCCAAATTACTTTGTCTTTTATGGTTATGTTCATGCACAAAAGCTCCCATTCCACAAATTGGATTGAAATAGTGGTTCAGCATCTTATTTCGATGAGCTCTTTTTTTTTCCACTCTAACGACTCTGGTTGTCCGGTTGTTGGTTCTGGAAAGAAGATTGTCCGCCGGCGGCGGGGGTCAATGACAATAAGTTTCGCTCCTTTGCGTCGACCCATGGAAATTGACCGCATAAACGGGGGGATGGGAAACTGGCGGGTTGGTGCCCCACAAGATAATCAGATCGGCGTTCTCAAAATCCGGGCAAGGGTTAAAGTATCCATGGACCAGAAGGTACCCGATGTAGCGTGTGCTGAAACAAAGTGAATCGGCCGAGGTATAATTGGGTGATCCGAAAGCATGGATAAAACGTCGAGCGTAATCCGCCTGTTGGTAAAAACCAATAGCTTCTCCCGTCCAAACAGCCATAGCTCCGGCACCATATTTGTCCCGGATCCCAAGCATTTTCTGAGAAATTTCATCCATGGCTTGTTCATGGGAAATTTTGGAAAAACTCCCATCGGGCATTCGTTTCAACGGATGATGCAAGCGATCGGGATGATAGGCCAATTCGGCCGCCACACGACCGCGGGCACAGATCCCGCCCCGATATTGTGGATGCGCTTTATTGCCTTTTATTTCAGCGATTTTACCGTTGGCAATGTGGATATTTAGCCCGCAGCGCATATTGCACTGGCGACACAGGGTGGAAATAATTCCATTTTCAATTGCAGTTTTTGCTTTGACTTTCATTTTGTTCTAGAAAATATCCATACGATTGGAGGGTTGAAAAAGCACATTTTCAATGGGGCCACACCGAACGCTTCCTGCAAAAAAACGAATGATCCGTATCTCACCGTTGCGGCCATACAGGACCAGGCGGGACGGCACGCTGGCTAACGCTCGGCACGACCGTGTCTGCATCACAGGGAACATAGCACTGCAGCCGCAGCATTTCACCGTACATTTACTTTGGCAATGTCACGGCTTTGGCAGGAATTAACCTTTCAACTTTCTTTCGGAATATCGCCGCAGCATCTCGGTGGAGAATAGCAGGAGCACGGAAAAAATGATCAGCAGCGAAGCCACGGCTGAAATCGTCGGATTGATCGACACCCGGATGCCGTCCCACATTTGTTTTGGCAATGTAACGGCTCTGGATCCGCTGATAAAGATCGCAATTACGACTTCATCAAAAGAAGTAATAAATGCAAACAAAGCACCCGTAATGACGCCGGGTCGTATCAAAGGGAAAGTGACTTTTATGAACGTCATCAATCGGCTGGCGCCCAGACTGAGAGCAGCCCGTTCCAGCGTGACGTCAAAGCCCTGCAGGGTCGCCGTCACATTCACGACCACAAACGGTAGTGCCAGGCAGGTATGCGCCATCACCAGACCCCACATGCTTCCGATCAAATGAAGCTTGGAAAAAAAGTAGTACAGCGCTACGCCCACAATAATAAATGGGATGATTAAAGGCGACAGCAGTAGCCCGTAAAGTAATTTTTTCCCTTTAAAATTTCCACGCACGAGGGCCAGCGAAGCCAGTGTGCCGAAAAATGTTGCACAAAGCATGGTAAGAATACCCACTTTGAAACTGAGAAGGGTTGCTGAAATCCAGGTCCGACTGCCGAAATAATCGGCGTACCATTGCAGTGAAAAACCCTGGGGTGGGAACTGAAGGAATCGCGCTGAACTAAAAGAGATCGGGATGATTACGAAAATGGGAAGAATAAGAAATAAGAGAATAATAGCGCACAAAAAATAAAAAAGCCATTTTCCAGGAAAAAATTTCGAGCCAACCGTCTGATTTGCGTCCATTATTTCATCCTATCTGCTCTAATTTAAAAAAGCGGGTATAGATGAAGAAAAATACAGCCGTGGCCGACAGCAGCAACAAGGCCAGCATCGCCCCAAAACCCCAATTCAGTAACGAACTCACCTGCTCTTCTATCAGCATTGAAAGCATAACATCTTTTCGTCCACCCAGAAGCGCGGGGGTGATGAAAAATCCCAGGGAATATATGAAAACCAGGAGGCATCCGGCACCAATGCCCGGCATGCTGAGGGGTAAATAGATTCGGATAAAAGCCTGAAATTTGCTGGCTCCAAGACTGCCGGCCGCCTGCAGCAGTCCACGCTCGATGCCCTTCATCACGCTGAATAAAGCCAATACCATGAAGGGCGTCATCATCTGGACCATCCCGACATTTACGGCAAAGGTCGTATAGAGCATCTTTACCGGTTGATCAATCAGCTCCAGATAGATAAGGGTCTGATTGATGATCCCTTTTCTGCCCAACAAGACCATCCAGGCATAGGTCCTCACCAGCAGGCTGGTCCAAAACGGAATCAGAACCAGTATCATCAGGAGATTGCGGGCTCGTTCGGATACCACCGTTAAAAGGTAGGCAATGGGGTATCCGATCAGTAGGGCGGAAAGGGTAACCGTAAAGCTGATCTTAAAAGTAATCCATAGAACCTTGAAAAAAACCGGATTGTCGAATAAATGAAGCAGGTGCTTTGATGTCGGCCCCGGGTCAAAGCCACTTTTCGATAGAAACAGTGAGATCGGAAAAATGAAAACGACCAACAGAAAAAAAACACTTGGAATGATAAAAAACCATCCGAACTCAGTGGGCACTTTTGAAGACCGCATTTTGGTGTATCACCTATTTGCTGTTGGTTTGGAGGGGGCGACTAATAACTCCTGTTATTGTTTAACCTTGACAAACTCGTATAAAGCCCGAAATTCCGTCATGTCCCTGCCTTCGCAGGGGCAGGCTCTGCGAAGGCAGGCATCCAGAACTATTTGAAACCACTGGATTCCCGCTACCGGATCAAGTCCGGCACAGGCCCCGCGGGAATGACGCCAAAGGACGTTTTAAGACTTTTTACGAAACCATTAACCTTGATTATCTTATATTTCAGGTCCTCCGGCGACAGAGGACCTGGTGTGTGGGCCGGGATTCAGGGGCTTAATCCAGCATCCAGCTTTTCCATCTCTCGGTGATCTCCTTGTCTCGGTCTGCCCACCACGCGGCTTGGGGCACCCAGGTCTTTCCCCTGAAATTGGGAGAGGACGGGACACGCGCGGCAATGTCTTTGGGCATATGGTCAAATGCTTTTGTATTGATGGGGCCGTATTGCATCGCAGTGTTGAATTCAGCCTGCGGTTTCGCGCGAGTCGTATAGGCGATAAACTGCATTGCTTCCTTGACCTTTTTGGAGCCCTTTAGAATGACGAGCCATTCCGGATTAACGCTGGCCTGGTTAAACGATATTCCTGCCGGAATGCCATCTTTAATGATATTGGCGATTCTGCCGCTGTAAGCATAGGTCATATCAACTTCCCCGTCGGTCATTAGTTGGGCCGGCTGGGCCCCTTTGGTCCACCAGACCGCGACGTGTGGTTTGATCTTGTCCAGGCTTTTGAAGGCACGATCCACATCCAGCGGATACAGTTTGTCCATAGGCACGCCGTCGGCCAGCAGGGCGATTTCAATCATATCGTAGGGGCCGTTAAAAAGCGCACGGGCCCCTGGAAATTTTTTGACATCCCAAAAATCCGCCCAGGATTTCGGATGGTTGTCGCCCGGATATTTTTCAGTATTATAGGCAAGGACACCGCCCCAGAGTTCGATGCCCACCGCATGAGAATGCACCGCCTCAGGCAGCAAATTGGTTTTATCGATGACCGTATAGTCCAAGGGCTCGAACAACCCTTCCTTCATCCCTTTATGCAGCATCCGGTCTTCGATATCTACCACATCCCACTCAATATTACCGGTATCCACCATGGCTTTCATTTTAGCAAAATCGGCATAGGAGGTGACGATGACTTTGATGCCGGTCTCCTGTTCAAATGGTTCGACCATTGCTTTGACAACGGCCTTCTCATAGGTCCCCCCCCAGGAGCAGAGAACAATTTCCTTATCCGCCGCATAAACCGTGCCGGTGAACAGCAAAACGAAGGTAATAAAGCAGAATACGAGTTTCTTCATGTTTGGTGTCATTTTATCCTCCTTTTAAATAATTAAAAATTAGTAAAGAAATAAAAGCGTTACGATTTTTGCGATCACCTCCTTTCAATATCGAAGTTTTTAATCACAGCCCTTGCTGGTCTTATATCAATCAACAATTCTGGCCTCCTGCCACTTCCATCCTATCTTAACCGGCTGGTTACGGTCATAAACCACATCCACATCTTTGGTTCGTGTTCGGTTGGAATATTTAACGGTTAATATCTGGTCGCCGAAGATCTTGACCTCATAGCGGTCCAAATCGCCGATATAGATGTGTGCGCTGATAACGCCGTCAAGGCTGTTCCATTCTTCGGGCGCATTGTCATAGCCGGAAATAAAATCGAGTTTGCCTGAGATGAAATGCAGCTTTTCAGGCCGGATAGCTATGCAGGCCCGCGTGCCCACGGACAGGTCCTTGTCCTTCGGGACCTTGACTTCATCGCCCTGGTCGGAAGTAATATAATGTGCCTCTGAATCCGACCGGGTCACCTTCCCTTCGAGGAAATTGGATTCACCGATAAAGCCGGCCACAAAACGGTTGGCAGGATATTCGTAAAGGTCTTCAGGGCTGCCGATCTGTTCCACGCGGCCATTATTCATCACGATGATTCGATCGGACATGGTGAGTGCTTCAGATTGATCGTGGGTTACGTAGATGGTCGTAATGTGGAGTCTTTCCTGGATTGACTTGATTTCCAACTGCATGGCTTCTCTGAGATTTTTGTCCAGCGCCCCCAGGGGTTCATCCATCAACAAGATGGGCGGTCTGAATACCAGGGCCCGCGCCAATGCCACGCGCTGCTGTTGGCCGCCGCTTAACTGTTTGGGGTAGCGGTTTCCGAACTCGGTCAAATGGACCAGTTCGAGGGCGTCATCGACTTTATGTTTAATATCATTGGCATCCATTTTTCGCATTTTAAGCGGAAAGGCGATGTTTTCTGCAATCGTCATGTGGGGGAAGAGGGAGTAGTTCTGGAAGACGATACCCAGGTTTCTCTTGTTGGCGGGTTTTGAGATAATGGATTTGTCTCCGATGCAGATGTCTCCTGCCGTCGGAAAGATGAAACCGGCTACGAGCATCAGCGTTGTGGTTTTGCCTGACCCACTGGGACCGAGGAAAGTAACGAATTCACCTTTTCGAATATTGATCGAAAAGTTGTTTAAAGCAACAAAGTCGCCAAATTTCTTGGTTAAATTCTCTATGCGAATTTCGGCGGCACTGCTTGAAATTTGACCTGCCAGGTCTTCTTCATATTTCGGTGGGTTGGGTAGGGTCATGGTGTATCCCTTTTGAAAACATTGCGAAGGATGTCTATCACTATCAGAAATCAAAGCCCAATTCAATGGGACTCTGGCAGTTATACAGAATGGCCGATGTCTTATTTTACAACCATAACAAATTCATAGCTGCCCGGTGCAGGTGCTTCAAAGCGCTTGATTCACTGAACCCTCAAAACTCTTATTGATTGCAACACCCAATTTAAATTGTTTGACACATTTAATCAAAAAATCGGCATGTAATGAGCTAATGGGCCTTTGCAACTTCAACCATCGCCAGAATTTTTTCAATTGCCGTTCCGGGTGACATGGCACAGCCGGGGGCCAGGATCTGGATGCCGTCGGCGATTGATTCTTCACACACCGCCTTGATTGTTTCAGCATCTTTCAAAAAGAGGGTCGTAGCCGTATCAATCCCCCCCATGAGGATAACATCAGGTCCGCATTGTTCACGCGCGTATTTGCTGCTGGCCTTAGGCTCTATGCTCAAGATATCAGCCCCTGTCTGCCCCATCCATTTGACAATTCGATCTACCTTGCCGCAAATATGGAGAATCTTGGGAACAGAGATAGCGTCAAATTGCCTGCGCTGATATCCCAATTCATATTCCTGATAGGTCTTTGGCGCCATCATTGCAGGCGAGGCAGTCATGTCCTCACAGGCAATGATATCAGCACCGGCATCAATGAGGGCCTTGGCCAGGGCTGTCCCCGCCTTTTCAGCGACGTCCAGGAAAGGCGGCATCTTTTGCGGTGTTTTATAGCTGGCCTTGAGAAGGGGGACAAGACCAACCAGAGATCCGGCAATCGTAAATGGTCCGACGATACCGGCCACGACAGGCACCTCATCTCCCAGTTCTTTTTTTAAAATCTTAACCGCTTTAAGCAACTCCGGAATCTTGCCTCTGTCAAGAAAATCGTCGGGGAATTCCGGCGTATCTTCAAGTTTGTAAGGAGGTGGTTCATCGACCCCTGGAATCCCCTTAGGACCACCCGGTTTTAGTCGGCAGCCCAAAGCTTCAGCCTCGAAGGTCTGGGAAAAAGGAACTCTGACGGCGTCAAACCCTATAACTGTGTGGGCGGCCATGGCCTGCTTGGCCATAGCCTCCCCCTTTTCATGACTCTCAGGCCAGAAGGCCTGCACCCTTTCCATTTGATCAAAGGTCACCGTGGAACATGCTCCGAAACAAGGCATTCTATCCGGCTTCCCATGATTTAATACACTTATGATACGTTCTTTAGGATTCATTGCAGGATTACTCCTCTTTTGTGGATTCGGCATTTCCTGCGAAGCTTCGCTAAACATCCAACAGCCGTTTCACCTTCTTAACAGCATCTTTGGCGTCAAAGCCAACTGCATCCGCACCGATTTCATCTGCAAACTCCTGGGTGACCGGACACCCGCCCACGATTACTTTGACAGTGCGCCGCAGGCCCTTTTCATTCATTTTTTCAATCACCTCCCCCATGGTCATGAGAGGCAGCGTCAGAAGGGTCGACATGCCCAGACAATCGGCATTGTTTTCTATCACGGCCTGGATGTAGGTGTCTTCATCCACGTCGATGCCAAGGTCTATAACGTCAAATCCGTTGGCCTGAAGGACAGCGCCTACCACTGACTTGCCGATATCATGGATGTCTCCCTTAATCGTTCCCAGCACAATCTTACCCAAGGATTTCCTTTCCTTTCCTCCGGCTTTGATCTTTTCATCCAGTATTTTCATGCCGGCCTTCATGACATCCGCCGCCATGATGAGCTCGGGCAGGAACACGATCTCTTCGGCAAAATCGTCCCCGATCTTGTTAATACCTTTGGCAAGACCTTTTTCAACAGCGTCGAGGGGATCTACCCCTCTCGCCAAACCTTCGTTGATCACGCGGAGACAATCTTCTTCCTCACCGTCGATGATTGTCTGAGCCAGCTCATCAAAATATTTTTCATCTACTGATTCAGCCATATTTGACCTCCTATGTTCGTCTTTAAAAATTCAAAATTTTTGTGGAATGGCGATCATTCAGTGTCCCGTTTTACGACAAAATCCAAGTAATCGTCGATTTCTTTCTGGATCTCGGGTGCTACCGGCGATTTTTGCGTTTCGAGAATCTTGGCCGTCTTCTCCTTGGCTTTTTCCTGGAGTTCGGTGTGTCCTCTTTCCCATGATTCGAAAAAGTCCCTGTTGCTCAGCTTAGGAATCAGGAACTCCTTTCTGTACCAATTTTTGGTATGCTTTCTATTCAGGTAGCTGCCGGGGAGGGGGCCGACTGCCAGGATCTCATCCACGGACATTCGCTCTTCATCGACCCGGATGCCCTTCAGATATTGGCCGATGAATGAGACCACCTCGTTTTCCAAAACCATCTCCGGCCAAGTCACAAAATTGAACCCGGCCATTCCGCCGATATCCCAGGACAGGGCGATCCCGTTAAGTGCGTAACTGTAAAGCTTGAAGGCCTTTTCATAGGCTGTTTGCTGATCGGTCTCACAGGAATCGCAAATACAAAATCCGGTACAAGGAACACCATAGTGTCTTGCCATGGCCGCAATCCCCCCGCCGACGGTGCCGTACTCCGGATTTCCGAAGGACCAAAGGCCCGTTCTCATATCCATAGCGGGATTAAAGCTGTTAAAAGTTGTGGGATGTCCCGGTTTGTATGTTTGGATTTGAACAACCAGGGCAAGGGTTTCGGCGATAATCTGAACGAGCATACCTGCCAAGGTGGCCGGCCCTGTGGCTCCGCCCATGAGTGCACTGTAGGCCGTCACGGGGATACCGGCGTCGCAGAAACCGATCAGCCAGTTGGTATAGTTGACATCGATGACCCGGGGCGGGTTGACGATCACGTGTCCGATCAAATGAGGCTTTGCCTTAAGCACCTCTGCGCCCCCCGCCGCGATCTGCCAGATTTTAATCAGGTCCGGTACTTCGTGCTCGGCACCGGTGTTGTATACCCAGGTGCTTGTTTTATTAGTATTTTTCATCTGTTCGGCCACCAGGATTTGGGAGTTGCAGATCTTGGGTTCATCGTAGATCCACATCACAGATTTATACAGGCCATGAACATTTTCCAGGGCATCGGCTACCAGGGTTCCCTCTATTGCGTCCTGTCGAGTGGCCTGACGGCGCTCCCCGGTCCTGAAATCCTGGATATATCGTCCTGTCACGGTGGCAAAGTGCACCTCATCCCATCCGATATTAATATCAAGTTCAGGGTCATTACGGCCATAGAGTTTAAAATCTCCGGGGCATTTGCCAATGGCATCCATGACGATCTTCTCGGTGAATTTTATCAACTTCCCGTCTTGCTCGATTTTACATCCCGCTTTTTCAAACATTTTGGCAGCCCGTTCGTCATCACACCGCATGCCGCCCTCTTCCAGTACCCGCACCGCGGCATGGTGGATCTGCTTGCATTCCTCTTCGGTTATTGGATACAGGGACCCAACGAGTTTACCAGTGAAGCCTTTCATATTAAATCCTCCTTTTCTGTTTGCTGCGATTTAATTTATTATTATACAGGTTCAGCGGTTCAGGGTTCAGGGTTGAAAACGCTCAAACAGCATGTTTCAAAAAGATCGTGTCTTCCGCTGGTTACAAATCCGCTTCACCCTAATGGGTTTAACGGGTATGCCAGATTTTCATTAATATTGTGAACAGTGTCCATCGGTTGTAACCTTTGAACCTTGAACCCTGAACCGTGAACCTCCAGTTTAGGTGTAAAGGTTTACTCAGAAAGATGGCGGGGTAATGGCCCAAATGGCTCTCACATCCGTGTCCCCAACCGTTTCCCAGTAGTGAGGAATTGTGCTGTCGTAATAGATGCTATCGCCTGGTTCCAGGATCACTTCCATGGCACCAAAGGTCCCTTTGAAGTTTCCTTCCAAGACCACACCGCATTCTTCACCATCATGGGTGTACTGCTCTTTTGCCGTTGTCCCCGCAGGGTAATGTAAATAAATGAATTCAATCTTATGCTGAAGATCCGGGCACAGCATTTCGTACATCGCCCCCCAGGGCATGACTATTTTCTTGCGCTCCCCTTTTCGGACCACACTTATTTGTTTGGAGCTCTCTTTGTTGTTACCCGGATCTGCGCCACTTGAAGAATCGCCGCTTTCCGGCAACAAGCTTGATAAATTAATATCCAGGGCTTCAGCAATGTTCTGCAGCTTCGCGACTGTTGGGACTGAGACACCGCGCTCAATCTGACTCAACTGGCTTTTGGAAACCTTCGACATCCGGGAAAGTTCCTGTAGAGTCATCTTTTTCTGAAGCCTTATGACTCTTAGGTTTTCCCCAAGATCTTTCATCATTCATCTTCTCCAAGCTAAATGGCAAATCATTTCCACTTTAATAAATTTTTTCCTTTATATAGCATTAAATTTTGGGCTGTCAAGGATTTTTTCGATTATCTTCAATGTTTCGCCGGAGTGATAATTGTGCGATGCATTATACAGAATATTAAGATAAGCGACAGATTCCAAAAACTTTAACTTATTTATAAATCCTCATATCTGAGTCCAGTCATCTGTTACAAGAACATTATTTATCGGAACCGGTATAAATTCAAAAAAAATGCTTGACATTTCTAAGGCCAAAACTATAAAAAGGAAAAAATTCAATAAAGTGGAACGTATCAAGCATAAAGTCTTAAAAATAAAAGGAGGCTCTTATGGGAAATATTTTTGAAGAAATGGAGCAAGCGATTATTGATGGAGATGAAGAATTATGTGCAAGTTTGGCTCAAAAAACGATCGATGAAGGTATTGATCCATCCGAGGCGATAGACAAAGGTTTTGCAAAAGGAATGCGGGTGTTGGGGGATCGTTTTGAGAATGGCGAGTGTTTTTTACCGGCGCTGCTGACCGCTGAGGATGCCATGAATGCGGCCATAGAAATATTAAAACCGAAAATCGAGGCGTCGAAAGCCCAAAAAGAAAAGCTGGGAAAAGTCGTGATTGGCACGATTCATGGTGATGTCCATGACATTGGAAAAAACATCGTAAAATTATTCATGAGTGTCGCAGGCTTTGATGTTATCGACCTTGGAAGAGATGTGCCCGTGCGCAACTTTATTCAGACGGCTCAAAGGGAAAATGCGGATATCATCGCTGCTTCGGCCCTCATGACCACCACCATGGTTTATATGCCGGAACTGATTAAACAGCTAAAAGAACTGGGCATAAGGGAACAGTACAAAGTCATGATTGGCGGAGCTCCTGTAATTAAAAGCTGGGCGCAAGAGGTTGGCTCCGATGGGTATGGATTGACCGCCAAAGAGGCGGTGGAAAACGCCAAGGAACTTTTGATATAGAGAAAGGAGAAAACCGTGATTGATTTCTGGGAGGTCATAAATCGCTCTGAAAATGGAGAATTGATGGAAGAAAGGGCCTATGACAGGCTCGTGGGGAAAGTTTCTAATGAAATGATTAAAAAATACAACATCAAATATGATCCTGAGGAGGTCGTGTCATCTGATGACAATCTGGCAGATCGTCTTTATGACGCGGCGGTGGAGTTCTTTGTAAAGGTAGGGGTATACAATTGCGATACCGACCGGGTGATAAAATTCAAGGAAAAAGAGCTGTTTGAAGCCCTTGAGGCGACACCGGATCAAATCGTTTGGGGACAGGGAAGGGATCAACGGATAATGCGACATAGAAAGGTGGAGGATACGGCGCCGCCTTTTTGTAATTTCACCCTCGTTGGGACACCCTATCCTGAAGATCAATTCCTTCAGGCCTGTATGAGCACCGCCCGGGAAAGATTGGCCGACTGTTTTTCAGGTCCTTCCCTGTTAGGTACGCTTGGAGGGGTCGAGGTTAAATCGGGATCCGCTGTGGAGGTGGCGGCCGGCATTTTTGATATTGGAAAGCGACGGGAGGCGGCACGACGGGTCGGTTATCCGGGCAAAGGTATCTATTCTCATGTTTCGGCTGCAGAAAAGGCGGATGCAATGATTGCGGCCGCAAGACCTGAATTCGGCTGTCTGGATGGGGATGGTGTGCTTTGTGCAGCCATTGCAGAGATGAAGGTGGACAATGACAGGATGAAAAAAACCGTCTTTCTTTTAAATACGTATTACAACATGGGAGGGCTAAACGGACCTCTGATGGGAGGCTACGCCGGGGGGCCTGAGGGCACTTCAATGGTTTTGGTAGCGCACAATTTCCTAAATCTGATGGTCTTTCGCTCTCAATACTCTACAAACTTTCCCATTGATATGTGGCAGACATGCAATACAACCCGCCCAATGCTCTGGTTGGTCGGCACGGCACATCAGGCCCTGGCTCGCAACACGCATTTTTTGCATTTTGCCAATGCCTTTACAGCCGCAGGCCCTTGCACGAATTTTGTCTGCTACGAGTTGATCAATCACGGCATCACCGCTGCCGTTTCCGGAGCTCACCTTGCACCGGCTGCATGTGCTCGTAATAAATATCCCGAGCGCTGCACAGGCATGGAAGGAAGGATATGTGCCGAAGCGGGCCATGCTGCCGCGCGCTCCGGAATGACCCGCAAGGATGCCAACACGATTGTTAAAAAAATACTCTCCAAATACGAAAACAAAATTAAAGACGCACCCCTTGGCAAGAAATTCTCTGAATGCTATGATTTGGACAAAGTCATCCCAACGCAGGAATACCTTGATCTTTATGATGAGGTAAAAGAAGAAGTAAGTTCATACGGGTTGAACTATTCTTAAATGAAAAAAAGTTAATGTCCACCCAGAAATTGCCCTATCCCGCTTTCCGCTGTCTTTGTGTCAATCTGCGGGATTCCATAAATAATAATAAATCCCGCTCTCATCTTGGAGAAGCGGGATTTTCTTTAACCCTTTTACAGAAACTTCGAATAGAACGGCGCCATTTGAAAAACCTCATTTTGGCACCCACGCGGAAGCAGGATACCCTCTTTAGGCCTTATTTGATGATCTTTAAACTCATGGCAGAGCGTTTCTTAAACAATTCTATTCCGAATCCTTCTTTGTTACGCCAGATAATCTGACCTCTACATTTAGTCTGCTTACCGTTCAAGTATGGTAAGGCGATGGTAATGATTTCTCCAACTGACACAGGAACCTCTGATTCGATGAATAGACCGGAACGGCTATAATTTTTTAGCCTGCCTTCGGCAAACCCATTTTTTGTAGAAAAGAAAATGTGACTCGGATAAGGTTTCCTCAGTTTCATTCTTTTATCAATATTTTTTTGGCTATTAAGTATTTTCATTTCCTCTTCCCTTTATGTTTTTCGATGGGTACCTCATCAATATTCACGTTACTACCGATCGCCGCTAAGATTATTTTTTTTTTAAGAAATTAAACTCGGAAGAATTATTGAGCTTCAATGTGTCAGACTGATCTTTAATAATATTCGGTTAGGTCGGTAATAACTTTAGGGATAAATGGGTATAAAGCGGATGGCGAGCGAACTTAATTCGACTTTCCCATCTCTTGTCGGGCCAAGCTATATATTCTTGTATTCTCTTTTTTTCTTAGATATCTTGGATTTTTTAAAGGCCGGAGGCAGACTCCCTTAGTGTTCTCAGTAAATCTCGTATTTGACCAACCTGCCGTCAAGCCCGCCGGCCTTGATCGGTTTTTTCCATGATGCTTTCAGCCCGATTTTTTTAATATATTTTCGTTCTCCGAAATAAACAAAAGCGATCGAGCCTTTGCATTTCTGTTTCAGAAAATCGCCGAGATTTTTATAAAACATTTCAAGGTCCTCGTCTGCCCCCATCCGAATGCCATAAGGCGGATTGGTGACAATGACATGCGCTTCAAGGGCGGGCAGCTTTCTGAAGTCCGCCCTTTCAACGCT
>Ga0209536_100006942_pt1 | contig 17225 bp, 14 predicted proteins | sample DeeMarSeWOR28_12_FD_187461 | JGI IMG/M metagenome (GOLD analysis project Ga0209536, IMG submission 187461) | Marine sediment microbial communities from White Oak River estuary, North Carolina - WOR-2-8_12 (SPAdes) (version 2) | ecosystem: Environmental > Aquatic > Marine > Intertidal zone >... | reverse complement strand
TCATAATAAGTGTTTGTATTGTGGCACCGAGAAATTTTTTAGTCCCTCATACGAAGGCAATTTAATCTCAAGTTGGATTCCCTCGCTTACCGGTGTAGAAGAAAAACTTATAAATGGTGCAAAGGTTGCTGATATTGGTTGCGGACATGCCGCTTCAACTATTATAATGGCTAAGGCGTTTCCAAAATCCACATTTATAGGGATTGATTTTCATGACAAATCTATTGAACACGCGAAATTAAGGGCAGAAGCCTCAGGCGTAACCAATGTCTCCTTTCAAGTTTCCACTGCCAAAGACCTTCCCGGTCATGGTTATGACCTCGTCACATTCTTCGACTGTCTTCATGATATGGGAGACCCTGTTGGAGCATGCGCTCATGTAAAGGACGTTTTGAAACCTGATGGTACCTGCATGATTGTTGAGCCGTTTGCTCATGACTCTTTAAAAGATAATCTCAATCCTGTTGGAAGGGCTTTTTATGCATTTTCCACACAGCTTTGTGTTCCTTGCTCAATTAACCAGGAAGTAGGCTTGGCCCTGGGTGCTCAAGCGGGTGAGAAAAAATTAAAAGATGCCATTACTGCAGGGGGGTTTAGCAGTTTCAGACGGGCAACTGAAACTCCCTTTAACCTAATTTTAGAAGCACGACCGTAAACGACGAAAACCGAAATAATAAAAATCTATTAAACCAATATTTAAAACTTCAAATTATGGGAAACATACAGCTTACTGCAAGATTTCTAATACATGAAGGGAAAGCAGAAGAATTTAAAAGTCTGGCGAGTCAATGCATGGATATTGTTAGGGAAAAGGAGAAAGATACCACTTTGCAGTACGACTGGTATTTTAATGAGCATAATAATGAGTGTGTAGTAAGGGAAACCTATGCAGATTCCAATGCGGTTCTCATTCACGTGGACAATCTTGGCGCATTACTTGGCGGGTTCCTGGAGATATCTGACTTTTACCCTGAAATTTACGGAAGTCCTTCAGAAGATTTAATGAATGCGGTTGCTGGCATGAATCCTAAGATTTATTTATTCTATCAGGGTATTTAAAAAAATGACGGTTTATCTACCCTAATTAATAAATTTTAACATTTTTACTGATTATCTTTGAGGAAAGAATTTCCGGCAATATATGCCGGTTTTAAAAACTAAAAGACAAACAGTAATATGATTAGAATGCTAGCCATTGCAGTCCTACTGGTTTTAAACGGAAACCTTCTGCAAAGTCAATCGGATAAGCCAAAACTCATTGTAGGCATTGTAGTAGATCAGATGAGATTTGATCATCTATACAAATATCAGGACAGGTTTTCGAACGGCGGATTTAAGAGACTAATACGAGAAGGCTTTAATTATAAAAACACGCATTTTAATTACATTCCAACAGTTACTGCTGCCGGGCATGCATCTATTTATAGCGGGACAACCCCTTCTGTTCATGGTATAATAGGGAATACCTGGTATGATCGAAGTACAAAACAGACTATTACCAATATAGGAGACAGCAACGAACTTATTGTGGGAACAGATAATATAAACAGTTATGGTGCTTCCCCGGGAAATCTTCTTACTTCTACAATCACCGATCAGATAAGAATGGGCTCCAATTTCAGGGCTAAGGTAATTAGTGTATCCTTAAAAGACCGTGGTGCCATTTTAGCCGGAGGACATACGGCTAATGCTGCCTACTGGCATGACTGGAAAGCCAGTCCCGGTTATTTTGTAAGCAGTTCATACTACATGGAAGAATTACCTGATTGGGTTGCCAGCTTTAATAAACTGGAAAAATCCGATTCGTATTTAACCGATTCATGGAGTACGTTATACCCCATAGATTCCTATAAGATGAGTGCGGCGGATGACAATAATTATGAACGTGCGATTGCCGGTAAAACAAGTGCTACTTTTCCATATGATTATAAGAGCATGAGGGAACGCTACAAGGAAATAGATGCTGAATTTCAATTAATTTGGGTTACTCCGGCCGGGAATTCCCTATTAACAGATTTTGCTATTGAAGCCATTAAAAGTGAAAAATTAGGAGCAGATGAAATAACAGATTTTATAAATATAAGCTATTCCGTTCCTGATGTAATGGGCCATACTTTTGGCCCTCAGTCCGTTGAGTTTGAAGATATGATATTAAGACTGGACAGGGACATCGAAAATTTATTGAAATCACTTGATGCAACGGTAGGTACTGGAAATTACTCATTGTTTTTAACCTCTGATCACGGTTCAGTTCCTGTAGCTTCATACCTGGCTGACCACAAGCTACCTGCCGGAATCGCCAATATAAAACAATATGGAGTGGCGCTTCTAAGTCATTTAAATGCCAAGTATGGAACTAACCAATGGATTGAAAATTTTGAAGGGGAGTCGATTTATTTAAACCGGGATCTTATAAAGCAAAAAAAATTATCTCTGAGTACTGTGCAACGCGAGGTAGCAGATTTTATGATTTCCCTTGAGGAAGTCACAGGAGCACTAACCGCTTCTGATTTACAAACGCAAAGTTATGGTTATGGCATGAATCAAATGCTTCAGAATGGTTATCACTCTAAAAGGTCAGGAGATGTGCTTTTGGTATTTAAACCCGGATATGTACAGAACCTGGACCCCAGGATAACAATGCAAAGAATTAAAGGTACTACACATGGTTCCGGATATGCATATGATACTCATGTTCCAATGCTCTGGTTCGGAAAATCTATTCCCAAAGGGCAATCTATGCGAAAAGTATCTGTAATTGATATAGCACCGAGTATAGCACAGATGCTCAATATTCAATATCCATCCGGAACTACCGGGGAGCCTTTGATTGAATTATTTGACTGATGAGAGAGGCCTCGATAAAAAGAAAAAATCGGGTGTTTAGTAATAATCCTTGCTTGAAAGGAAAATTAAGAATTAGTTGAGGATAGGAACTATTTTAGTCTTGCAACGCTTAATATTTCCTTTCTGTAAGTTTTTTCGTTTTCCAAAACCTCAAAAAAGTCATTGATGAATCTTCGCGCCTGAGAAAATTCCTTTGGATCCTCAAAGCTTGATTCCAGATCATCAACAATAGCCAGCATTTTACTTTTATTATTAAGAAATTCTTTTCTAACGGTTTGATATACCTCAGGATTCCGTTTAAAACCCCTGTATAATCTTTGGGTGACCTGGGTTATATCCAGTACTTCGCCCTGAACCTGTGAAACGACCGCATAGCTTGCATCAACCAATCCGGACATATCAAAATCATATGGCACGGGCATAATATTGTTGTCCACAAACAACAGTTTTTCATTATGCTGATACGCAGAAGAATAATCCGTATTTCCTATCATGAATTGAAAAAAATCATTTCTAACAGAACAGAGGTCATCCTGTTCCAAAGGATGTATAGATCTTTTTATTTGCTTTCCGTCGCAGCGGTCTTTTACCCCATCAATATCTTCTATAAAAAACCCTTTTATTTCATAATTTTTAACTTTCTTCTCTTTTTCATCCGTAAAATCAATCTCCAATAACCTGGTATTAAAATGGTAGGGAGAGACAAGTTCATACAATTTATAAGCAATATATTCCTTAAGGACTTTATCATTGTAGTCACTCTGAAGCACGCACGGAAGCACAAGTTTAAGCTTCTTATTGCCTTCAAATAAAGTTCCGGAGGTCTCTGATTTTTTAATTTTCATTTTAACCGGCGGAAAAAAACAATTTTCCCTTCTGTAGTTCCCTCGGGCCCTGATTTTTACGTCCAGGGTTTTCCAGTCCTCATCACCGGTCATATATTCTATTTTGCTATCTATATAAGTGCTGTCATTGGTTTCTTTTCGTAAAGCTTTGTTGGAATATCTTAGTTTAATCGCTAAGGGATCATTTTTAAGAAAGAGTTCGGTTGTTTTGTTATCCTGCTCGGTAGCAGCTAATTCTTGTGAAAAAATTGCTTCAGTTATAAAAAGGGATATTAAAAGGAATAGGAATATAGCTTGTTTTTTCACCAGATTGTAGTTAGATTTACTTTCATAAGTTACTAAATTTTAGGTTATCAAACGATATCTTTCCATATTAAATTACCGCACGTTAATTGTATTGATTATATCATTTATCATTACGTTTCTGTCTTTTAGGTTAAATCTCAATTTTTATGTTGATTTAACAATGCTGAGCATAGCGATAATATTTCCCCTGGTTTTTACAATTCGTGGTTCTTTCAGGCGCCGGGAAAAGGCCCTGCAGCATTTGAGTAAATTCAGAAGTGCACTGAAGACGGTTCACTATTTTGTGATGAGTAACAAAGAACTTTCTCCTGAGAGTAAAAAGGAAATGACTGATATTTTACTTAATATCAGTGAGCAGACAATGGATCAATTGAAAAATAATGGCGACAATACAAAAGAATTGGATGAAATCATTGATAAAGTGCTCACATTTATTGTAGCCAATGATCAAACTGTTTCTAAAAATTTAAAAGACAGGACTTTTCGCTTTATGAAGGATCTGCACGAATCTATAGAAAATTTACATGCCATAAATACCCATAGGACACCAATTAGCCTAAAGGCCTATTGTCTTGTCTTTATCTATATCTTTCCACTTATTTACGCCCCAACGATTATCTATGATGTTGGTTTGGAAAACAATCAGGCAATCACATATTTTATTGTAATACTAACGGAGTTCATACTTGTTTCACTTTACAACATCCAGGATCATCTGGAATATCCGTTTGATAATATTGGCCTGGATGATATAAACCTCGATACGTTTAAACTTAACAGATAGTCCTGTCAAGAGTTAGATATTTATCCTGTTTCTGCTATAATAAATTATTAACCGCAGCCAAGAGGTTGATAGTAAATTCAAAAAACAACTCTTGTTTTGGTTTACAACTGAGAATAAGGCAATGGCCTTAAAAATACCCTGTAAATATTTGAAACCGTATTGGCATACTCCGGTAATTTGGAAATACGCTGCCATTCCGGGTTAGGGCCAAATTTCGACCAGTTGGTATCGCGTTCCGCCATATCCTTAAACGCCAGCAAATAGGTTAGGCAGGGCATTTGCGGACCTGCAATTTTTTCGCCAAAAAAAACAGAGTGCAGACCTACCTCATCAAAAATGGCTAATTCACTTTCATTAAACATCTTCACTTTGCGTTGAAATGCATCTTCGTTATAGGCTTCATAAGTTCGCAATTCAAACACCATTGACCCTTCTGTTGGCTTAATAAGTTTAGGTATGCCCTCAAATGCCGTAAATAATGACGTTACATATCGTTCAACAGGAAAATCTTCCTGCGCAGTTTTGTGATACACTTCAGATGCCTGCTGAAAAATTTGATCTTCCTTGAGATTACCTAATACTTTCTGATAACCATCCAGATCATTATAGGCTATTAATAAATAAATCTTCTTGGGCAAGGCATCTCCGATTTCTTCAAATGCTCCAATATTGTTAACCCCCTGTTTGTTTAAAGCTGGTATCAAAGCTTTTTCAAAATAGTCATGCAAGACTTTTGCAGATCCAAACTTTAATTCGTATTCCCGAAATTCATATACCTCATTTTGGCTGAACCCCAGCATTCCTAATAAGAGAACAATTCCTATTGTGATTTTTTTAATCATGATTTATAATTTTTAGTTGCTGTTATTTTCAAAGTTATTAAAGCATTTTATAGGCCCTAAGTATGTTGTCAATCCGTATGTTCTCCCCGGGGTCAATAATTTTCTTTTCAGGGTTGGCATCAAGCCAGTGCAAAGTCCTTTTTATGCCTTCTGAAAAAGGGATTGTGGCTTTAAAAGCGGGTACAAACGTTTTTATCTTAGTATTGTCAAAAATGACACTTTCTGCCTTATCAGCCAGCAAAGTTCCGGTATATGAAGGCTCAATTTTACAAATAAAATCTGAAGCTATATGGACTACTTTTGCCTCGCAACCCAAACTATCCGCCAGGATTTCATAGATCATGTTCCAGCTTAAAATTTCATCAGATGTAATATGAAACGCGTGACCAATGGCCTGGGACAATCCCAATAATCCAACAAAACCAAGCGCAAAATCATCAGAATGTGTAACGGTCCACAATGATGTCCCATCTCCGTGGATAATTATTTCGTTCCCTTTCAGGATTCTATCGGCTGTAGTATATTCCTTAAACCCTCCAATAGCTATTGGGATGACTGTGTCATAAGTCAATGAAGGCCGTACTATGGTTATTGGAAACTCTTCTTCCCTGTATGCTTCCATTAACCTGTCCTCACATTTAATTTTATCGTTGGAGTAATCCCATAAATTATTGAATAATGGTGTAGATTCGGTAATAACAGGATAGCGCAGTGGGGTCTGATAACATGATGCTGAACTAATAAAAATATATTGTTTGGTTTTTCCTTTAAATAAGGAAATATCCCTTTCAATATCATCTGGCGTAAAGGCAATCCAGTTAACTACAACATCCCATTTATGGTCTTTCAGTACAGATAAACTTGTGGGATTGTTGATATCACCTATAATGGTTTTTACACCTTTTATTTCAATTTTGTTAATTCCTCTATTCAGATGGTATAGCGCTATTCCCCTTGAAACAGCCAATCTGCTGGAAGCGCTGCTAATATTACCTGTACCGCCAATAAATAATACTTTCATATTTAGTATTAAAGGATTACAAAATACTGAATTATCGGGGATAGTCCGCATTAATGTGCAACATTCCTTTTAGCAAGTAATATATTTTACTCCTAAAAGGATACATCAGACAATTATTATGAATACTAGTAATATAAGTCTAAATGATAAATCCTTACCTTAGGGAGCAGAATAATGAACTATCAATGCAAGTAATGAATCATAATGTAATAGACACCTAAATCCATAGATATTTTTCTTATGAATTTTAGAACCTACTATAGCTTTATCAAAAACAATTTTATTTTCAGTCTTAACAATACAAATTCTATACTTTTCTTATTGTTTGTGATCATTGGATTTATAAGTTGTGCGGGCACTCCTGAAAAAACTTCAACAGACACCCGGCCAAATATTCTAATCTTAGTGGCTGATGATCTTGGTTATGCAGATCTTGGCTGTTTTGGGGGGGATATTGCGACGCCCAATATTGATGGATTAGCAACAACCGGCATTCGGTTTAGCCGGTTTCATACGGCACCAATGTGTGCCCCTACCAGAGCAATGCTTTTAACAGGGAATGACAACCATATTGCAGGAGTAGGAAGGCAGGCATTAAGTGCGGAGGTCTTTGGCTATGAGGGATATCTAACAAACAGGGTAGCTACGATACCTGAGTTGTTAAGAAAAGATGGCTACCACACCTATATGGCTGGTAAATGGCATCTGGGCAATGGCAGGGCGGCCAATCCTCACCAAAAGGGTTTTGAAAATTCGTTTGTACTCCTTGAAGGTGTTGGCAATCATTATAACAGCCAGGGGCTATTTAAAGGCATTCCGGTTTCTCATTATACAGAAGACGGTAAAACCGCAAAATGGCCGGATGCGTCCTATTCAACGGATCTTTATACCGATAAACTCATAGCCTTTATAGATAAGAACAAGGAAGACAAACGTCCCTTTTTTGCCTATGCGGCATATACCTCTCCCCACTGGCCCCTGCAGGTTGATGAACATTATTGGAAAAAATATGAAGGCAAGTATGATGAAGGGTATGACAAACTAAAAGAAGAGAGGTTTCTAAGTCTTAAAAAGGCGGGGATGATTCCAGAAAATGCTGCCCTGCCTCCTACACATCCCTCCGTAAGGCCATGGAGTTCCCTTTCAGATAATGATAAAAAAAGAGAATCGCGAAAAATGGAACTTTATGCCGGTATGGTCGATAATCTGGATGTGAATATTGGTCGGATCATAAAATATTTAAAAGATATCGGGGAATACGAAAACACCCTCATTATTTTTATGTCCGATAATGGTGCCGCAGGGGAAGACTATTATAACAATCCCGGAATCAAACCTTATATCAATCCCTATTTTAACAATGATTATGCAACTATGGGAGAAGCAAATTCTTTGATCTCCTATGGTCCGCAATGGGCCGAAGCCGGTTCATCTCCCTTCAGATATTATAAGGAATATGCCACTAACGGCGGTATCATAGCATCAATGATTGTTAGCGGCCCCATGGTGGCAGAAAAAAATAGTATTGCCGATGACTTTCTTACCGTTATGGATATTGCGCCTACCCTCTATGAAATAGCCAGCATAGACTATCCTGAAGAGTTTAATGGAACAACACTATTTCCATTAAGAGGAAAATCACTTGTGCCTTTTATTTCTGCCAAAGTTAACACCATACATACCGAAGACTATGTTTTTGGGCTGGAACATAGCGGAAATACAATGCTGAGGAAAGGCCAGTGGAAAATCACCAATTTCAGCAATCCGTTTAGTCTATCCCAATTTAAACTCTATAACCTGGCAGAAGATCTTGGGGAAATAAATGACCTGAAAAACACAAATCCTCAAAAATATCAGGAAATGTATCAGGAATGGACCAATTTTGCCAGTGAAATAAAGGTACAGTTGCCCGGAATTCAGTATGATTAGCAATCCTTTTGACAGGGAGTCAGATAGATACCTGTTTTTTTAAAACTAGCTAGTTGAATTTTGCCGCTAAAAGTTAGGCCCCCTCTTTTTTTGGTTTAGGGGGAAGTTTGAATTCCTCAGGTTGCGGGTCTATTGGTTCTAATTTCCTGCCTTGTAATCCGGGATGATCTGCAGGGATAAAATTTGATCTGAATTGCCAGTATGCCATGGGCATTGGTGAAACGGGTTCCCCGTCAGAATGGCGTATATTCCCGCGATAGGGATTCAGATATTCCCAGACAATTTCCCCTTCAGGCGTAACTTCAAAAAAGCGGCCTTTGGGCCCTTCATTGATAAATGTATTTCCATTTTTCATCCGCTGTGCCCCTGAAATAAAGCTACCATAAAAAGAAAGTGTATCCGGAGCTATATATTTCCAAATGGGTTCCTTTGGTCCAAATTTACCATCTTCTTCCCTAATATAATTCCCTTCTCGATCCATTGGCGTTTCCAATTCATAAACAGCAGAATATTCAAGGCTGTCAGGCCCCATGGGAACCTCATTATTAAAGACTGTAAGATTGCCTCCTCCCGGTAGTCCTTTTTCAATCCAGCGTACATCATGCTGACCAAATAATTTCTGATCAGTGGAATCCCCATGGTTGTAATTTTCAGGATTTCCCCAACGGTATAAAATATCTCCGCCACGGCCCATACGGCCTCCACTATGACCGGCAGCTTCTTCCGTGGTAGTACTGTGATCAATTATAAAAATTTCATCCAAATTAGGGGAGCTAAAAACAATCTGATCGAGTTCCGGATTGTAGTTAATAGCATTTAAATGATACACATCGGCTCCTCTGTTTTCAACTGTTTGGTTCCTCCATGCTCTTTTTAGTTTATGCAATACCGCCATACTATCATGGGATATAAGCGGAGGTATTTCGCCGTCTTTGTTAAAATCGAGAAGTTCAGGATGCGCTGCTACATCACCATAATTATCCTTGGTTTCATCATAATCCTGTATTAAATGATCCCAGATATGCCATTCCCAAACGATCTCAGCCGCATTTTTACCCTTAGGCTTTATTTCAACTATTTTATCCGGCCAAAGGCCTGCTTTTGGCGTAAATTCTGGTTTCCTACCAGCCTGCAAGACCTCTTCTTCTGTCTTAGCTTCCCAAGCAATAGTTAAAATATTACCATTGGGCATTACAGCTATATCATGATGTGCATGATATTCTTCATTGGCATATTCAAAGTCCCAAAGCATCTTACTGTCCCAACTAACCCTTTGCAATCTGCCGGCATTACCTCCACCACCAAATACAGGAAAATCCGGATCTACCGATAGCAATGTGAGTGAACCATCATTATTTAAATAAAAACTGTTTACCTCATAATTACCTTTCCATTCGTGCACTACTTTTCCTTCCCGGTTAACCAGATATACAGAAGCTGAATTTGCCGGTCTGAACAATACATAACCCGGAGTAAGTCCATGCGTAGTTTTAGTTAAACCCCTCGGGATATAAAGCCCGAACATATTCCGGTCTTTATTATCCGTTTCTTCGGCTGTGGGTTTTTTATCCGTGCAATGGGCAAGGATACCCACTAAAATAAAGGCAATTAGGTAGTTTTGAATTTTTTTCATTCTGGCTGGCTGCTATTAAATATATTAAGTTGTGAATATAGGAAGTCTTGTCAATATATTAGTATATGTTTTCAAAAAATCAATTTCCTGATGGAGAAGATAGGATTACCGTATATAGTGCATGGTAAAATCCTATTGATTAAGATAAATAGCCTATTACCGCCTGATGAATTTGTCGTTAATTAGTTATCTTACACTTAAAACCAAACAACCTAAGACTAATGAACCTCCTCTACAACTTTTCAGTGCTAATTTTACTAATCTCATGTTCTCAAAAGCAGGAATCTATGAAACACATATTTTATTTACATGGCATGATTATAGAAATACAGGGAATTAACGCCGTAAGTCCTCAATTCGGCGCTTATGAGTATACTGCCATAATTGATTCACTTGAAGCCACCGGTGCTGAGGTGCACGCAGAAGTTCGAACAGAGAATACGGATTTCTACGAATTTGGCAAGAAAATATCAAAAGAAATAGATGTACTCATTTCCAAAGGCGTAAATCCCGAAGACATTACGGTAATTGGCGCATCCAAGGGTGGAATGATAGCCATGTATATTTCAGACCTGAATACCAATAATGTAAATTATGTACTTCTGGGATCAAGCAGTGAGTATTCCCAGAAAACATTTGACTTTAACCTGCATGGGAATATCCTCGGAATCTATGAAAAATCAGACACTGTTGCGGGCAATAATTATCAACATTGGATAGATAAATCCACCAATGCAACAAGTTTTGAGCAGCTTCAGATCAATACCGGTCTTGGGCATGGTTTTTTATATACGCCAAATAGGGCATGGTTGAATCCTGCCAGGAAAATAATAATGGGTAAGGATTAAAAACGTCATTTACATTGACTATCGTATGTATTACAAAGGAATACAAGCAAGGTCTTCCGCCAGAATAATAGTCCCATTAAAATTAGCCTTCACCAATTCTATGTTTGCGTTTAAATCTGAGAGGCTGAATTCCCTGGCACGGGTATGGGAAGAATCCAACTTCATTAAATGACTTAATACCACACGCTGAACACCTGATTCCTCAGCTATCTCTCCAACTTTGCCTGGTTTAGCATGAAGGTTTGTAAATGGTTTCCCTGCCTCTTCAGAAATTGCTAAATGCAGTACCATTAGGTCGGATCCTTTTACAAAATCTATGAACCCGGGGGTATCCAGGGTCTGATCTGCACCAAATACAATACACTTGTTTCCTATAGTAACTTTATAAGCCAGAGAAGGCTTATTTGCATGGTTCACTCCTATTGCTGCAACTTCCATTAATTCGTCCTTGTAAACTGTCATCAGAGAATCTTTTTTCGGGAACACTTCAATGGCATTTATCCTTGTAAAAGCATCTATTGGAGCTGCCATATCATTTATGGCAGACAAAAACCCTTTAAGGCCGTCAGAGCCATCTCCGGCAGGTCCGGAAACATTTAATGGTGCAGATCGGTTGGAAAATATATCGGACCACAGCAATGCCGGCAATTCTGAAGCATGATCCGGATGAAAATGGCTTATTCCCAGAAACTCAATATCCCGTATGTGTGCTCCAGACTGCTGCAATCGGAGAAAGGTGCCACCTCCTGCATCTATCATGGCTGCCGGATTACCATTTAAACGAATAAGATAGCCGGTAGAAGCTCTGCCATTACCCGCGGCAGGGCCGCCAGAGCCTAAAATTTGAAGTGTAACCCCCTCTTCTGGGCAAGCTTCATCAATCTCTGCTGTTTCGATTATGGGTTCCGTTTTTGGCTTATTATTGCAGCTTGAAAAAACCACCAGGAAGATCAGGGTACTAAGAACTCTTTTCATAGGCATTGCATTTGGCTGTTAGTTCTAAAAATATTAATTCTGGCTATTCTATCGGGTTTAAGTACACGACCAGAATCAAATATTATTTTATTCATATTTAAATTCTATGAGCTTTTATAAAGATAGTGAAAGAAATATATCGGAGTATCGCTGTTAATCCAGGCTTTTCAAAAGCTTGTACCCGGATAACGGAGAATATTATTTTGATATCTTTAACCAATGAACTTCACGACAAATCCAATTTATGTCCTGGGCGTATTGTGTTTAATGGTCATCCTGGCAGACTACGCAGCTAAAACGAAAATTGGCAAAAAGCTGGGTGCTGCGCTATTGGTAATACTTTTTACAGCAGTAATCGCCAATCTAAACTTAATTCCTTCCGCCTCTAATTCCATTTCGCTTTACGATGGAATTTTTACCTATTTGGCTCCTATCTCCATTTTTTACTTATTGCTCGGGGTTAACCTTAATTCTATCAAGAAAGCCGGAGCTCCCATGATCATATTATTTCTTATTGGTTCTCTGGCTACCACCCTGGGAATACTGGTTGCCTGGACCCTGATCTCGCCGGAGCATATTCTTGGTGAAGATGGAAAAATTATTGCCGGCATGCTTACCGGCACCTATACAGGAGGAAGCGTAAACTTTAATGCCGTTGCCCTTCAATATGATTTTCAGGAGCGAGGTATTCTATACGCCGGAACTATTGCAGTAGATAATGTAATCACTACTATATGGATCATAGCCACTTTATCTATACCTGCTATCCTAAGAACATTCTGGAAGGATAAGAAAGTAAAAACGGCAAAGCAGGAAATGGAAGGCGAAGACAAAGAAAAGCTGACTTTTAATTCGCTGATCTGGTTAATTTTTCTTGGTATTACTGCCTATTACGTATCTGATTTGATAACTAATGTATTCCCCAAAATCCCGTCAATCTTAACCTTGTCCACCATTGGAATTTTACTGGCTCAAATAAAGTTTGTACAGGGTTTAAAAGGCAGCCATTTCCTTGGGCTATACCTTGTTTATATATTTCTCGCTGTAATTGGAGCTTATTGCGAAATAAGTTCCGTTCTAGAATTAAAAGAAGTGGGACTTACCTTATTAACCTTTGCTTCATTAGCAGTTTTTCTTCATGGAATTCTAGTGATATTACTGGGAAGTCTTGTTTACCGCGACTGGGAAATGATTTCCATAGCAAGTCAGGCTAATATTGGCGGAGGAACTACTGCCATAGCACTAGCAGAAACTTTTGACAGAAATGAACTAATCTTACCTGCTATCCTTGTAGGAACATTAGGCAACGCACTGGGCACTTATTTAGGTTTTCTCGTAGTATATATCTTATGACGAGGTATAAGACCACCAATTGAATGTCTTTTTTTGGTTTTAAAAGCTGGTTTAATACATCCTTTAATAAAATAAACTAGGGCAGGGTTAATTATATTTTACACCCGTTATTTGGGTTTTAATAGTATTTTAACTACAAATAATGCCGTTTGACCACATTTTTTTTCATAATTCAACAAAGTTTAGCTCTTTTACAGTCCCTAATCTTAAAATGAATTACCATGATTACCAAATTTTTATTATCCCTCACATTTATTCTGACAACTTTGTGGACCTCTGCTAAATGTGACAATACCTATACATCAGCGTCGTACGCGCTAAACCATGCCAAGAAATCTATTAGCGCCAAAAACTTTGATCATCAAAAATATTATGCTTATAAAGCTCTGGAAGCTTTAGAAAACGCCAAAAAATTAATTGAAACCTGTGGTTGTGATAAGGCAGTGGATCCGATATTAGATGGGATTGAGCATTTAGAAAAGGCTTCAGACCCAAAAGATTTTGAAATGGGCAGGTATTATACCAAACAAGCTTTTGGTGATATTCAAGACCTTATCAACCAATTAGATATCTATACTCAAGACGATTTGAATACCATTGATGATTCAGATGTTCCAATGGAAACAGAAAATGTAGAAAAGAAACTATTGCAAAAGGAACTATCGCAAATTAAAAATCAGCAATTAGTACTTGCCAGAAAACAGGAAATACTGGAAAAACGGAAAAAAGAAATAGAAGAGAAGCTCATTAATCCAAGCTATTAAAATATTTTAAATTAATATATAAAAAAGGAAGCCTGTAAATCAGGCTTCCTTTGTTTTTAAACAGTATTGATATGACCAGTTTCTATCTAAAAAATCAGTCATGCTGACATTAAGGAGTGTTTATTACCCTAATATCTTCGCGTTGGCCTTCAATTCGTGATTTTTAAAAGGCAGTTCGCGTATTCGAATACCGGAGGCATTAAAAATTGCGTTTGCTACTGCCGGAGCAATACCAGGGGTACTGGGTTCTCCTGCACCTCCAGGCCAGTTATCGCTGGTTACAATATAGGTTTCAATTTTAGGATTTTCGTTTATCCGCAACATTTGATAATCATGGAAATTACTTTGCTTTACCGCCCCGTTTTCAATGGTTATTTCGCCATACAAAGCAGCCGTCAAGCCGAAAACGATACCACTTTCCATTTGCGCTGAAAAGCCATCGGGATGAAACGCAAAACCAGGGTCTGCCACACAAACCACCCTGTGCACCTTTAGATCATTTTCGATTATTTCTATCTCGGCCACCTGGGCAACAATGGTACCAAAAGATTCATGAAGTGATATACCCCTACCCCAGCCAGCGGGAAGATCTTCTCCCCAATTGGCTTTCCCGGCAGCCAAATCCAGCACCTTCAAATATCGTGGTGCATTGGTAAGATGTTCCCTCCTGAACTGATAGGGGTCTTTATTGGCTTTGAACGCAAGTTCATCCATAAAGGACTCTGTGAAAAATGCGTGCATGGAAGAATCTACACTCCGCCAATAGCCCCAGGGCACATGTGTTTTGCTGTTGGTATAATGAATAAATTGATTTTCGACACCATAAGGAATGTGAGGGGCTTCTTCCGGATCGTGCTTAAACACAAATTGATTGTTCCACCCACTTATCTGACCTTTATCCGTAAGGCTCGCTTTAAAACGGCTGATATTGGCTTCCCGGTAATGATCTTGTCTGATATCATCTTCACGAGACCAGATGAGCTTAACCGGATAATCTACTTCTTTGGCAATCATGGCTGCCTGTATGGCTACATCCGGCACCACTCTTCTTCCAAACCCGCCTCCTAGATACTGGTTATGTACCAGTACCTTCTCCTGATCCAGCTCCAGTACTTCGGCAACACTAGTAGCAAACCCCAAGGGATTCTGACTTCCTGCCCATATCTCACAACTATCTTCTTTTACCAAAGCAGTGCAATTCATGGGTTCCATTGTGGCATGGGCCAAATAAGGTACCCTGTATTCGGCCTCTATTATATTGGTTGCTTCTTTAAAAATTTTATTTATGCTTCCTTTTTTAACATCTTTTTCTTCCTTGCCCTCAGCAACGGCGACATCCATATCCCTTAAATACTGATCATAAATGTCATTCATTCCTACGGTGTCATGATCACTTTTGTCAAACTCAATAGGCAATTCATTGATAGCTTTTTTTGCCAACCAATAGCCATCGGCAATTACCGCGACGGCTCCTTCCAGATTCACAATTTTATGCACTCCCGGCATATCTTTTATTGCACTTGCATCCAAAGGCTTTGCCCTGGCTCCAAAAACAGGTGAGGCCTTTATGGCAGCATATTTCATGTTTGGCAGGGTCACATCAATTCCGAAATTTGCCGTTCCATCAACCTTTGATGGAATATCGAAACGTGGAGGAGAGGTCCCCATTATCATAAATTCTTCTGTGGTCTTAAGACGAGGTTTGGCCGGTTGTGATAAGCTGGCCGCTTTAACGACAAAACTCGCAAAGGGTTCCCTCCTATTGGTAGGCGGGTGTGAAATAGTGCTGTTTTTAACCACCAAATCCTCAGTAGCAACTTCCCATTCCTGGGACGCAGCCTCCAGCAGAACAGCCCTTGCCGCAGCTCCTGCCACTCGCATAGCCAACATACCAGTAAAACGCACAGATGCACTCCCACCGGTCATTTGAAGGCTTATCTGTTTGGTGGCTGTTAAAAAAAAGCCATCGACAGTTCCGATAAGCATGGAGGGAATATCTTTTGGACCCATGAGAAATCCTTTCCCCATGGCATAATTTGCATATTCTTTATGTCCCGGAGCTTCCAACATTGTAATTGTCTTCCAATCCGCATCCATTTCGTCTGCCAGCATCATTGGTAATGTGGTATGAACCCCCTGCCCCATTTCGGCATGGGGAACAATAACCGTAATAGTGTTGTCTGCGTTAACTTTCAGCCAGATGTTGAGTACGGTATCTCCTTCACCCGCAATTAAATCCTTTACTTTTCCGGCCCGGTTACCTGGTCTTATAACTATTCCTACTACTAAAGCACCACCTGTAAGTACGCCGGTGGTAATAAATGCACGTCTGGTCCACTTACCCATTATTTTCGAGATTTATAGTTGATGCCTCTGCCAATTCTTCTGCCGCTAGTTTGATCCCTTTTTTGATACGTGAGTAGGTGCCACATCTGCAAATATTACCGCTCATGGCCTGATCTATCTCTTCATCCGTAGGCGAAGTAGTTTTTGTCAATAGGGCATGTGCAGAAATGATTTGCCCTGACTGACAATAACCGCACTGAGGAACCTGCTCCTGAATCCAGATGCGCTGTATGGTATGTAGTTCGGTTTCACTGGCAATTCCCTCTATGGTAGTAATTTCTTTATCAGCGACAGCCTGTATTGGTGTTAAACAAGATCGTATGGCTACGCCATCTAGTTGCACGGTGCATGCACCACATTGTCCTATCCCACACCCAAATTTTGTACCTGTTAAACCGGCTTGTTCACGAATAACCCATAATAAAGGAGTTGCCGGATCAACATCTACCTCCAAACTCTGGTTGTTTATTTTTAAAATCATAATGTTGTTTATATAAGCCTTAACGGTACTTGAAAAATGTATCTTATATGTTTACCTAATCTACAGCAAATTATGGCTCCGGACAAGTTTAATGATCAATTATATTTCTAATAAATTTTGCAAAGGGCCTATTTGAAACTTCTTTCTCAGCAATTGAACTTACCAATAAAAAAAGGTATAAAAAATTCAGATAGAGTAACGGAATATTATTATTAAATTAAACAGGGCTGAAGTTTTAGGCTTCCTTTGGA
>Ga0209536_100006941_pt1 | contig 17227 bp, 14 predicted proteins | sample DeeMarSeWOR28_12_FD_187461 | JGI IMG/M metagenome (GOLD analysis project Ga0209536, IMG submission 187461) | Marine sediment microbial communities from White Oak River estuary, North Carolina - WOR-2-8_12 (SPAdes) (version 2) | ecosystem: Environmental > Aquatic > Marine > Intertidal zone >... | reverse complement strand
CGACTTCCTCGAGGGGGAGTGCGGTCCCGCCGTGATTCGCGGCCTCTGGGATCGGGAGAGTGGGCGCTCCCCTGAGCTCTGGGCGCAGCTGGCCGAGGTGGGACTGGTGGGAGCGCTGGTGCCCGAGGCCCATCAGGGGATGGGGCTCGACGAGATCGACTTCGTGCTGCTGTGCGAAGAGGTGGGTCGCGCAGGACTCGCCGAGCCCGTGATCGAGACCTCTGCCGTGGGGGTGCCGCTGCTGGCGGAGCTCGGTGGCGAGCTGGCGGAGCGCTGGCTCGAGCCGGTCGCGCGGGGGGAGGCGATCGTCGCGGTCGGCCACGCGGTAAATGCCTTCGTGAGCGATGCGCACGTGGCCCACCTGCTGCTGCTTCCCGACGGTGACGACCTCCACGCGGTCCTTCCCGCCCACGCGCATCTCGAGCGACAGATGGCGAACGATCCGGCGCGGCGCATCTATCGGGTCGGGTTCTCTCCCAGCGCGTCGAGCCGGGCCGCCGAGGGAGCTGCAGGAGCCCGGCTCCAGGCGGCGGCGCTCGATCGGGGGGCATTGGCCGCCGCAGCACAGCAGATCGGCGTCGCCGACCGGCTGATCGGCCTGGCCGTCCACTACGCCTCGCAGCGGGAGCAGTTCGGGCAGCCCATCGGGTCGTTCCAGGCGGTCAAGCACCAGCTGGCCAATGCGAAGGTGAAGCTCGAGTACGCCCGTCCCCGGGTCTATCGCGCCGCGCACTCGGTGGCGCGGGCCGTAGTCGACCGGGCGGCACACGTCTCCATGGCGGCCGTCGCCGCGAGCGAGGCCGCGAACCTCGCTGCCCGGACCGCCCTTCAGGTCCACGGGGCGATCGGTTACACCTGGGAGCAGGACCTGCACATCTGGATGCGGCGGGCCTGGTCGCTGGACGCAGCCTGGGGGCTGCCCCGTTTCCACCGCGAGCGCATGGCGGACTTCGCCCTGGGCGCCGGCGCCCGGCTGGGCGCGGGTCGGACCTTCCGCTGAGCCGAGAACCATCGAGGAGATCACGCATGGCCGAGGCATACATCGTAGACGCAGTCCGGACGCCCGTGGGAAAGCGGGGAGGGGGGCTCTCGACCGCCCACTCCGCCGATCTCGGCGCCCACGTCATCAAGGCCCTGATGGACCGGACGGGCGTCGATCCGTCCGCCGTCGAGGACGTGATCTTCGGCTGCTGCGACACGATCGGCTCCCAGGCCGGGGACATCGCGCGCACCTGCTGGCTCGCCGCGGGGCTGCCGGATCACGTTCCGGGGGTGACGATCGATCGGCAGTGCGGCTCCTCGCAGCAGTCGGTGCACTTCGCTGCCCAGGCCGTGATGAGCGGAACCAGCGACCTCGTGGTGGCCGGCGGCGTCCAGAACATGAGCCAGATCCCGATCTCGTCGGCGATGACCGCCGCCGAGCCTCTCGGCTTCACCGACCCCTTCTCCGGCTCGAAGGGCTGGGTCGATCGCTACGGAACGCAGGAGGTCTCCCAGTTCCGCGGGGCCGAGATGATCGCCGACCGCTGGGACATCTCCCGGGAGGACATGGAGCGGTTCGCCCTCACCAGCCATGAGCGCGCGCTTCGGGCGATGGACGAAGGCCGTTTCGAGGGCGAGATCGCGGCCTACGGGGACGTCGTGGCCGACGAGGGCCCGCGTCGCGGAACGACCCTGGAGAAGATGTCCAGCCTCCCGCTCCTCGAGGGGTCGAAGAAGCTCACGGCCGCGGTCGCGAGCCAGATCTCCGACGGAGCCTCCTGCGTGCTCGTGGCGTCGGAGCAGGCAGTGAAGCAGCACGGGCTATCGCCCCGGGCGCGGGTGCACCACATCAGCGTTCGGGCAGACGACCCCATCTTCATGCTCACGGCGCCGATTCCGGCGACGCGCTTCGCCCTCGAGAAGGCCGGTATGAAGCTCGAGCAGATCGACGTGGTCGAGATCAACGAAGCCTTCGCATCGGTGGTCCTGGCCTGGGAGAAGGAGCTTCGGCCGGACATGGAGAAGGTGAACCCCAACGGCGGGGCGATCGCCCTGGGCCATCCCATCGGGGCGACGGGCACGCGACTGATGACGACGCTGCTCGCGGAGCTCGAGCGGGTCGGCGGGCGCTACGGCCTCCAGACCATGTGCGAAGGCGGCGGTCAGGCGAACGTCACCATCCTCGAGAGGCTCTGAGATGAGTGGGCTCTGCGAAGGACGGGTGGTCATCGTGACCGGGGCCGGACGCGGGATCGGCCGCGCCCACGCGCTGGCCTTCGCCCGCGCGGGTGCGAAGGTCGTCGTGAACGATCTGGGCGTGTCGCTCCAGGGAGAGGCCGGCTCGGAGAGCCCCGCCGAGCAGGTGGTGCGCGAGATCTCGGAGGCGGGTGGCGAGGCGGTGGCGAACGCCGCGGACGTCGCGGACTTCGCCCAGGCCGGCGAGCTGGTGAAGACGGCCATCGACCACTTCGGCGGGCTCGACGTCGTCGTGAACAACGCCGGATTCGTTCGCGATCGCATGTTCGTGAGCACCTCCGAGGAGGAGTGGGACGCCGTGGTCCGGGTGCACCTGAAGGGCCATTTCGCCGTCGCGAGCCAGGCCTGTGCCTGGTGGAGGGAGCGATCGAAGAAGGGGCAGCCCGTCGATGCACGCATCGTGAATACGAGCTCGGGAGCGGGTCTCCAGGGGAGCGTGGGGCAGAGCGCCTACTCCGCCGCGAAGGCGGGGATCGCTGCGCTCACTCTCGTCCAGGCGGCCGAGCTCGGGCGCTACGGCATCACGTCGAACGCCATTGCGCCCTCTGCACGCACGCGCATGACCGAGGAGGTGTTCGAGGACATGATGAAGAAGCCGGAGAGCGGCTTCGATGCCATGGCTCCGGAGAACGTCTCGCCCCTCGTGGTCTGGCTTGGAAGTCCGGAGTCGCGCGACGTCACCGGTCGCATCTTCGAGATCGCGGGGGGGAGGCTCTCCCTGGCCACCGGCTGGCGCGAGGGACCGGTCGTCGACAAGGGCGCGCGCTACGAGCCGGACGAACTGGGGCCCGTGGTCCACGACCTCATCGCGAAGTCCGTCGCACCCCAGAAGGTGTACGGCACCTGAGGAGCTCGCGGGGATGAACTTCGCCTTCACCGAGGAGCAGGAGGAGCTGCGTTCCGCGGCGCGCGCCTTCCTGGCCGACCACTCGAGCTCCGAGCAGGTGCGGCGGGCCATGGAGAGCGACCTCGGCTACGAGCCCGAGGTCTGGAAGCGGGTGGGCGCCGAGCTCGGCTGGACCGCGGTGACGATCCCCGAGGAGTTCGGAGGCATCGGCCTCGGCGACGTGGAGCTCGTGGCGCTGATGGAGATCATGGGCGAGCACCTCTTCTGCGCCCCCTACTTCGCCAGCGTCTGTCTCGGCGCGGGGGCCCTGCTCGTGGCGGGGAGTGCCGAGCAGAAGGCGGAGCACCTGCCCGCCATCGCCGAGGGCCGCACGCTCGCGACCCTGGCCTACGCCGAGTCGGAGAGCGGCGCGGAGCCCACGGATCTCGCGATGCTGGCGGAGCCTGCGGACGCGGGATTCGTGCTGCGCGGGGTGAAGCGCTTCGTGGTGGATGGAGCCGCCGCGGATCTGCTGGTCGTGGCGGCCCGGGAGCCCGGGAGTCGGGGAGAGGCGGGCATTTCTCTCTTCCTCGTGCCGAGCGGCTCCCCGGGGCTGCGGGTGACGCCCCTGCCGACCATGGACCCGACCCGGCGCCAGGCGGAGGTCGCGCTCGACGGGGTCCGCGTGCCGTCGTCCGCGCGCCTGGACGGACCCGAAGGGGGAGGCGCCTCGCTGCGGGAGATCCTGGACCGGGCGGCGATTGCGTTGGCTGCCGAGCAGGTCGGTGGCGCGCAGCGCTGTCTCGACCTCTCCGTCGCCTACGCGAAGGAACGGGAGCAGTTCGGGCGGCCGATCGGCTCCTTCCAGGCGATCAAGCACAAGTGCGCCGACATGATGGTGCGCGTCGAGTCGGCGCGATCGGCGGCCTACTACGCCGCCTGTGTCGCGGCCGAGGCGGTGCCGGAGCTCTCGGGGGCGGCGTCCCTGGCGAAGGCCTACTGCTCCGAGGCCTACTTCCACTGCGCCGCCGCGTCCATCCAGATCCACGGCGGCGTGGGCTTCACCTGGGAGTACGACCCGCACCTCTACTTCAAGCGCGCCCAGGCCTCGGAGCACCTGCTCGGAGATCCCACCTGGCATCGCGAGCGAATCGCTCGCCAGCTCTGTGGCACGCCGTGAGCCGCTCCATCGACATGAGCGGGCGTACGGCGGTCGTCACCGGTGGCGGACGCGGGGTGGGGCGGGGGATCACCCAGTCCTTCCTCGAGGCGGGTGCCGAGGTCGTGATCTGCGGGCGGAACGAGCCCGAGCGCATGCCGGAGGCCGGCGGGCGCCGCGCCCACTTCGTCGCCGCCGACGTGCGCGAGCTGGACCAGCTCGATGCGCTCGTGCGATTCGCGAAGGATCGGACCGGGCGGCTCGACGTGCTCGTGAACAACGCCGGCGGAGCGCCGGCCGCGGACGCCGCGACGGCGTCGCCGCGTTTCAGCGAGGCCATCATACGGCTCAACCTGATCGCGCCCCTCCACCTGGCCCAGAAGGCGAACGCCGCGATGCAGGAGCAGGAGGGGGGCGGCGTCATCATCAACATCGCGAGCGTGAGCGGGATTCGCCCGTCTCCGGGGACCGCCGCCTATGGCGCCGCGAAAGCGGGGCTCCTGAGCCTCACGCAGAGCCTGGCCGTGGAGTGGGCGCCGAAGGTGAGGGTGGTGGCCGTGACGGCGGGCATGATCCGAAAGGAGCAGGCGGAGCTCCACTACGGTGACGAAGAGGGGATCGCGGCGGTCGGCGCCACCGTGCCCCTGGGGCGGATGGGCGAGCCCGGCGACGTGGGAGACGCCTGTGTCTTTCTCGCGTCGCCGCAGGCCAGCTACATCAGCGGCGCCAGCCTGCTGATCCACGGCGGTGGCGAGCGACCTGCGTTCCTCGCCGCCGCAAGGAATACCCGGACCGGATAGCCGAAGCGAGGGACCAGGTGGCCGAGACCAAGCAGAAGGACTACGGAAAGCCTGCGCACGCGCGCGAGGCGAGCGAAATCTCGCGCTGGGACGCGGAGACCGACGTGGTGATCGTCGGCCTCGGCGGCGCAGGCTGCTGCGCCGCGCTGGAGGCGCGCGCCGAGGGCGCGGAGGTAATCGCACTCGAGCGAGCCTGGAAGGGCGGGGGAACGTCGGCCCAGGCGAGCGGACAGCTCTACCTGGGCGGCGGGACGGCACTCCAGAAGGCCTGCGGCTTCGAGGACGACCCGGAGGAGATGTTCAAATACCTCGTCGCCTCGTGCGGGCCGGGCGCCGACGAGGAGAAGATCCGGATCTACTGCGAGCGCAGCGCCGAGCACTACGACTGGGTCATCGGTCAGGGCGTGCCCTTCAAGCCCACCTTCCTGCCGGTGGAGGTCGGCACCGACCCCTATGGCGACGACGGGCTCTCCTACACCGGCAGCGAGCTCGCGTGGCCGTTCCGCGACATCGCGAAGCCGGCTCCGCGCGGCCACACTGCGCAACAGGAGGGCGAGAACGCGGGACAGCTGATGATGGATCTGCTGCTGGCGAACGTGGAGCGCGCCGGAGTGACGGTGCACCACGACGCGCTCTGCGAGCCGCTCGTGGTGGACGCGGATGGCGCCGTCGTCGGCGTGGTCGCACAACTCGGCGGCGAGGAGAAGTGCATCCGGGCGCGCCGTGGCGTCATCCTCACGGCCGGCGGCTACATCCACAACAAGGACATGCTCGATCGCTACGCACCGGTCACGCGCCGCGCGCGCTTCCGGCTGGGCTGCGACGGCGACGACGGCCGCGGGATCCGCATGGGGATGGGCGCCGGAGGCGACGCCATCCGCATGGAGGCCGCCTGCATCGTCGTCCCATTCTCGCGCAACCGGCAGTTCGTGAAGGGCGTCCTGGTGAACCGGGCCGGTCAGCGCTTCTGCAACGAGGACCTCTACCAGTCGCTCCTCGGAGAGATCGGGATGTGGCGCGAGGACGGACGGGTGTGGCTGGTCCTCGACGACGCGCTCTACGAGCAGCCCCAGCTCCCGACCGAGATCGCGGCGGTGGCCGAGACCTTCGAGGAGCTCGAGCGGGAGGCGGGAGTGTTTCCGCCGGGCAGCCTCACCCACACCCTCGAGGTCTACAACGAAGGTGCGGCGCGGGGCGAGGACCCGGTCTTCCACAAGGAGAGCCGCTGGCTGCAGCCGCTCACGAAGCCGCCCTACGTGGTGCTGGACCTGACCCTCGAGAAGTACCCCTTCTGGTCGGCCTTCACGCTCGGCGGGCTGCACACGCGCCCCACCGGCGAGGTGATCGACGCCGACGGCGAAGTGGTGCCCGGGCTCTACGCGGCCGGACGCAACGCCTCGGGCCTGCCGGCGCACGGCTACAACAGCGGGCTCTCGCTCGGGGACGCGACCTTCAGCGGCCGGCTGGCGGGGGTCGCTGCGGCGAGGCGCCGGGCCTGAACGCCGCCTCGTCCTCGTGCGTCAGGGGTGCTGGCTGCTGACCGAGAGCACCTCACCGGTCATGTACGAGGCGTAGTCGCTGGCGAGGAAGACGATCACGTTGGCGATCTCGAAGGGCTCGGCCGCCCGGCCGAAGGCTTCTCGGCCCACCAGCTCCTGGAGCAGGCCGTCCGGGGTCACCTTCGAGAGGAACTCGTGCATGGCCAGGCTGGGCGCCACGGCGTTGATGCGAACGTTCGACTCCGCTGCCTCGAGGGCTGCGCAGCGCGTGAACGCCATCACGCCGGCCTTCGCCGCCGCGTAGTGCGCCTGTCCCTTCTGGGCGCGCCAGCCGAGCACGGAGGCGTTGTTGACGATCGCGCCCCGCCCCCGCTCCAGCATGTGCGGCAGCACCTCTCGCGTCATGCGGAAGGTCGAGTGGAGGGTCACGTCGAGCACGCGGTGCCACTGCTCGTCGCTCATTTCGACGACGGGGGCGAATCCGCCGAGTCCCGCGTTGTTCACGAGGACGTCGATGTGTCCCAGCGCATCGATCGCGCCGTGGATCAGCGCCCGGATCTGCGCGCCGTCGGTCACGTCGCAGAGGAGCGCCACGGGGAGCTCTCCGGCCACCTCGGCCAGGGCGTCGGCGCTCTCCCGGAGGCGGCGCTCGTGGAGGTCGCTGATGCAGAGCCGCGCCCCCTCCTCGGCGCAACGCTTCGCCGTGGCGAAGCCGATCCCGGTGCCGGCAGCCGCGGTGACGATCACCGTCTTGCCGGCGAGGAGACCGTGGGGCGGCGTTGCGTCGGGCGGAGTGGGTACGGGTCCGGTCATGGGTCAGGCGGGCCTGGGCTCGCGCGGCATGCCCAGCGCGCGCTCGGCGATCAGGTTGCGCTGGATCTCGTTCGACCCGGCGTAGATGGTGTCCGATCGGGTGAAGAGGAAGAGACGCTGGAGCGCGGTCAGCTCGTGAGGCAGGGACTCGGCGATCATCGACTCGGGTCCGAGGACGTCCATGGCGAGCTTCCCCAGGTTCCGGTGCCAGGTGGCCCAGTAGATCTTGGTGATCATCGCCGCAGGCGGCAGGTCCGCGCCCCTGGCCTGGGAGAGGATGCGCAGCGCGTTGTAGCGCATGATCTCGAGTCCGATCCACGCGTCGGCCAGGCGCTGGCGCATGACCGGATCGTCGGCGCGTCCGTTGCGCCGCGCGATCCGCAGGATCTCCTCGAGCTCGGTCCGGAAGAGGAGGTTCTGGCCGAGTGTCGAGGCGCCGCGCTCGAAGGCGAGGGTGCCGTTCGCGACCTTCCAGCCGTCGCCCGGTGCGCCGACGATGTTCTCCGCCGCCGTACGTGCGCCGTCGAAGAAGGTCTCGCTGAACTCGGCGGTGCCCGTGATCTGGGCGATCGGCCGCACCAGGACGCCGTCCTGGCTCATCGGGACCAGCAGGTAGGACAGGCCGCGGTGCTTGGGAGCGGCCACGTCGGTGCGGCAGAGCACGAAGCACCAGTCGGACCACTCCGCCCACGAGGTCCAGACCTTCTGGCCATCGATCACCCACTCATCGCCTTCGAGGCGCGCGCGGGTCTGCACGTTCGCAAGGTCGGATCCGGCGTTGGGCTCGGAGTAGCCCTGGCACCAGAGGGCCTCACCGCGAACGATGGCCGGCAGGAAGCGTCGCTTCTGCTCCTCGCTGCCGAAGGCGATCAGGGTGGGGCCGAGCAGCGTCTCGCCGATGTGACCGGCGCGCCCCGGACCGCCTGCCCGGGCGTATTCCTCGTGGAAGATCACCTGCTGGGCGAGACTGGCGTCGCGCCCCCCGTGCTCCCGGGGCCAGCCGATGCAGGTCCAGCCCGCCGCGCCCAGGTGTCGCTCCCAGGCGATGCGTTCCTGCACCAGGGCGTTCTCGTCTCCGGGACCACCGCGGCCCTTCAGCGGCTCGAACTCGCCGCGGAGGTTCGAGGCCAACCAGTCGGCCACTTCCCGGCGGAAGGCCTCGTCCTCGGGACTGAAGCGAAGCTGCACCGGGACCTCGTGGGACGTCGGGGCCGTCGATATTAAGATACGATACGACTCGTATGCAAGTCGGCGCCGAAGGCGGCGGACGCATTCTCTCCCGATGCCCGCGCCGTCGAGTCCGATAGCATGAGCCGCGCGCCTCGTCGCGCTCCGAGGCTCCTTTCAGAATGAACGACCCCGCTGCAGAACGCACGATCCCGCGCATGGTCGAGGCCGCCGCCCGGCGCTTCGGCCCGCAGCCGGCGCTGGAGGACGACGGACTCGTCCTGTCCTTCGAGGATCTGGCCGCCGCGGCGTTTCGGGCCTGCCGGGCCTTCGTCACCGCCGGCGTGATGCCGGGAGACCGGGTCGCGATCTGGGCGCCGAACTGCTGGGAGTGGGTCGTCGCCGCCATCGGCCTGCAGTCCGCGGGGGCCGTCCTGGTCCCGCTGAACACGCGCATGAAGGGCGGGGAGGCCGGCTACGTGCTGCGCAAGAGCGGTGCAAAGCTGCTGTGCACCGTCGACGGGTTCCTCGACACCGACTACGTGGGCAGCCTCGCCGGCGAGGCGCTGCCGGATCTGGAGCGCACCGTGCTCCTGCGCGGCAGCGTTCCGGGCTGCGAGGGCTGGGATGCGTTCCTGGCGTTGGCCGACCAGACCCGCGAGGCCGATGCGCGGGAGCGCGCCGCAGCGGTCGGCGAGGACGACCTCTCGGACATGCTCTTCACCTCTGGGACGACCGGAAAACCGAAGGGTGTGATCACGGCCCATGGGCAGAACCTGCGCGTCTTCGCCGCCTGGAGCGAAGGCGTGGGGCTACGGGAGGGAGATCGCTATCTCATCGTCAATCCCTTCTTCCACAGCTTCGGCTACAAGGCGGGGTGGCTCGCCTGCCTGATGCAGGGCGCGACCGCGCTCCCCCACGCCGTCTTCGACGCGCGTGAGGTCCTGGCGCGGGTGGCGAAGGAGCGGGTCAGCGTGCTGCCCGGTGCGCCGACGCTCTACCAGTCGCTCCTGACCTGCCCGGACCGCCAGCGCTTCGACCTGTCCAGCCTGAGGCTCGCCGTGACGGGTGCCGCGTCGATCCCGGTCGAGCTCATCCATCGCATGCGCGACGAGCTTGGCTTCGACCGGGTGATCACCGCCTATGGCCTCACCGAGGCCTGCGGCACGGTGAGCATGTGCGTGGAGGGCGACGACCCGGTCACGATCGCGACGACCTCGGGCCGGGCGATTCCGGGGATCGAGGTCCGCTGCGTCGGTCGCGACGGAAACGAGGTGGCGCGGGGCGAGCCCGGAGAGATCGTGGTGCGGGGCTACAACGTCATGCGCGGCTACTTCGACGATCCGGAGGCGACCCGTGAGGCGATCGACGCCGAGGGCTGGCTGCACACCGGGGACATCGCCGTGATGGACGAGCGAGGCAACCTGCGCATCACGGACCGCCTGAAGGACATGTTCATCTGCGGAGGCTTCAACTGCTACCCGGCCGAGATCGAGAACCTGCTCTTCCGCCACGAGGAGATCGCCCAGGCGGCGGTGGTCGGGATTCCCGACGAGCGGATGGGCGAGGTGGGCATGGCCTTCGTCGTTCCGGTTCCCGGGTCGAGCCCCACCCCCGACGCGATCATCGCCTGGTGTCGCGAGCACATGTCGAACTACAAGGTGCCGCGTCGGGTCGAGATCGTGGACGAGCTCCCGCTGAACGCGTCGGGAAAGGTCACGAAGTTCGTGCTCCGCGAGCGGGTGATGCGACAGCCCGGTGCCCCGGGCGGCGCGAAGGGTGGGGCCCCGAGCGCGGCGTGATCGAGGCCCGAAGCCTCTGGGAGCTGATCGAACGCCGCGCCGAGGCGACCCCGGATGCCCCCTTCGCGGTGGACGAGGCGAACCGGGAGCTCGACTTCGCCGGCTACCGCGACGCCGCGCTCCGCGCCGCCGCCGGGCTCGCGGCGCGGGGAGTGGGCCCCGACTCCGTCGTGACGTGGGTGCTGCCGACCCACGTCGGGGCCATGGTCCTCTCGGCCGCTCTGTCTCGACTGGGGGCGGTGCAGAACCCGGTCCTGCCGATCTATCGCGAGCGCGAGGTCGGCTTCGTGACCCGACAGACCGGGGCGCAGCTCCTGATCGTGCCGCCGGTGTGGCGGGGCTTCGACTACCCGACCATGGCGGCGCAGCTGGCCGCCGATCGCGGCGCCCTCGAGGTGCTGGTCGTCGATCGGGAGCTTCCGGAGGCGGATCCGGCTGCACTCGCGCCCCCGGTAGCGACGCCCGCCGAGTCCGCTGACGCGCCGGTGCGCTGGCTCTTCTACACCTCGGGAACTACGGCGGACCCGAAGGGCGCCCGGCACAGCGATGCGAGCCTGCTTGCCAGCGCCGGCGGGATGGCCCGGGCCCTCGCACTGCGACCGGAGGACCGTCACGGCCTGGTCTTCCCCTTCACCCACGTGGGCGGCATCGGCTGGCTCGCCGCCGGGCTGATGGCGGGCTGCTGCCAGCTGCCGGTCGCGGTCTTCGACCCCGCGACGACGATTCCGCACCTCGCTCGACACGGCGTCACCCTGGCGGGCGCGGGGACGGCCTTCCACCAGGCCTATCTGGCCGCTCAGCGGGCGAAGCCGGAGACCCCGATCCTGCCGCGGGTGCGGGCGTTCCCGGGCGGTGGAGCGCCGAAGCCCCCGGCGCTGCACGCCGACCTGAAGCGGGAGTTCGGAGGCGTGGGGATCGTCTCCGGCTACGGGCTCACCGAGTGCCCGATCATCGCCATGAACCGGGTCGGGGACCCGGACGCGAAGCTCGCCCACACGGAGGGGCGCCCCAGCCCGGCCGAAGCGGAGATCCGCGTGGTGCGCCCCGATGGCTCCCGCGCCCCGGCTGGCGTGGAGGGAGAACTCTGGATCCGCGGCCCGCAGCTCTGCCGCGGCTACGTCGACGCTTCACTCGACGCGGCGGCCTTCGACGGCGAGGGCTTCTTCCGCACCGGCGATCTCGGGCTGCTGGATGCCGATGGCTACGTGGTAGTCACCGGCCGACTCAAGGACGTGATCATCCGCAAGGGCGAGAATATCAGTGCCAAGGAGGTGGAGGATCTGCTCTATGCGCACCCGGCAGTCGCCGACGTCGCCGTGATCGGCCTGCCGGACCCGGCGCTCGGAGAGCGCTGCTGTGCAGTGGTCGCCCTGGCTCCTGGCGCCGAGCTGCCCTTCGAGGAGATGGCGCGCTACCTGCGCGAGCGGGGGCTGATGATCCAGAAGATCCCGGAGCAGCTGGAACGTGTGCCCGAGGTGCCGCGCAACGCGGCGGGGAAGGTGCTCAAGCAGGCGTTGCGGGAGCGCTTCGCCGGGGTGTGATCTGCCTACGGCTCGCTGCGCTCGCTCGACCCGGCCCGACGCAGGCCCTCGAGGGCCATCGCGATCATCGCGGGCACGATCTTCGGGCTCAGCTTTCCCGGCGTGAAGAAGACGCGCACGGTCATCGGTCCGACGATCAGGTCCGCGGCGAGGTCGAGGTCGGTGCCCGGCGGAATCTCTCCCCGCTCGATCGCCCGCTGCAGGGCGCGGATCAGCGGCTGTCGTCGCTGCTTTACCACCGGCGCGAAGAGATCCATGAGCTTGGGATTGTGGGGGAGCTCTCCCGCCAGGCTGGGAACGACGGCGCCCAGGGGCGTCGTGTTGTAGACGCGGACGTAGCTGCGCAGGATCCGATCGAGGTCCGATGCGAGGCTGCCCGTGTCCGCCTCCTCGAAGGCGGGCAGGTCTCCGAAGGCCTCGACCACCAGCGGCAGCTTCGAGGGCCAGCGCCGATAGATGGTGGCTTTGCCGACCCCGGCGCGCTGGGCGATGCCCTCCACGGTGAGCGCGGAGTACCCCACCTCCACCAGCAGGGAGAGGGTGGCGTCGAGGATCGCCCGATGGGCCTCCTCGCTGCGCGGCCGGCCAGCCGCGGCCGACGTGCCGTTGCCCTCTGCGGCGGGCTGGGTCCCGGCTTGCCGGGGGCTGGGCATCGCTCCTCCTCACGGGTTCGTGGGTCAGGGGACCGGACTCTTACGATACTATACGTCTCGTTCCCTTTTCGTCAGGTCGGATCGATCCGACCGCGCGGGCCCGGAGCATCGCGGAGGTCCGGCAGGCGGGGGCCTGGGGGGAACGATGTGAGACCAGCCTGTGGAAACTTCCTTCCGACCCGATCCCGAGGAGGGAAATATTTTTCCCACCTCGCGGAATCGGCGTTCCGTTTCGGATCCATCACCAGAAAATGAACGCCTTTGGTTTCAATGGGTTAGCGAGCTAGCGGAGCGGCACGCGAATTGCTACTCATGCGCGCGGGCCGTTCTGGGCCGAATGTCCACCTGACATCTTCAGTCACTCGAGGAGAGCGCATGACTCATATTGCAAGCAAAGGGTTCCTGTTAGGAATCATCTCGCTGCTCGTCGCTGGCCAGGCCGGCGCGGTGGTGATGGACGCCTGGACGGAGATCAGCCTCCAGTTCACGAACCTCGGCCGCGCCGAGGCGTCGGACACGGCGGTCGGCGTGCAGACGATCACGACGACCGGCGGTGGCACCCACCTCCAGTCCTATCAGGCGGGTAGCGTTCCGGGCCTGTCGCTCAACACGACGCTGCCCGTGACCGACCCGATCGTGTCGAACGGCGGCATCGTCGAGGTGATCCTCACCTCGATCGTGGCGCGCCCCGACTTGGTGGGCCTGGAGGGCAACGGCGCCACCCTGGGCAACATCTCCGGAGCCCTGGCCAGCACGGCCGGCGGACTGAGCCCGCGGACGGTCCCGTCCGACGGTGGCGTCCGCATCTGCCTCGTGCTGACGGGTTGTGCGGGCTTCTTCCTGCCCCTGGACGTCGGTGGGACCAGCGCCGGCGTCGCCATCGGCGGCGGCGTCGGCGGCATCCTGACGATCGGCGGCACCAACACGATCATGATCTCGCTGGTTGGAGCGCCCTACACGGTGAAGACGGTCACGAACTTCAACCGGACCAACAACGGCGCGATCGAGACGTTCATGGAGAACGGATGCGCGCACGGGCCGGCGTCGGTGACGTCTTCGACGGGTCAGACCTCGGGCGTGATCCAGGTCGTCACGGCCAATCACACCACCACGGTGGGTGTGCCGGGGAACAGCGACATCTCGGGTAACTTCACCCGAAGTCTCGTTCACTACGTTCCGGAGCCGGGGCTGCTGCTCCTGCTGGGCTCGGGCGCCGTCGGCATGGCGCTGCTCGGCCGCAAGCGGATGCGCAAGTAGAGCCAGCGCACGCAAGCCCGGAGATCGAGTGCAACGCCCCGCTTCGGCGGGGCGTTGCCGTTTCTGGGGCTCGATTCTCCGGGTGGGGTCCGGAGCGGGCATCTGGAGGCTGCGGGAATGGCCCCCGCGGGGGGGCGACTGGAGGTCACGAAATTCGTTGACACCTTCGTGTTCATGGGCGTAGGAGGGATAGGGGGGCTGGGGCGTCTCGTCCCAGTCCGAGTGGACCCGGGCCAACCTCGAAGGAGAAACCATGAACCGCAAGGCCATCCTGTTAGGAGTTCTTGCACTATTCGTCGCCGGCCAGGCCAGCGCGGTAGTGATGGACGCATGGACCGAGATCAGCCTCCAGTTCACGAACCTCGGCCGTGCCGAGGCTTCGGACACGGCGATCGCCGTCTCGACGATTACGACGACCGGAGGTGGCACCCACCTCCAGTCCATCCAGGCAGGCACCGTTCCGGGCCTGTCGCTCAACACCACGCTGCCCGTGACCGACCCGATCGTGTCGAACGGCGGCATCGTCGAGGTGATCCTCACCTCGATCGTGGGACGCCCCGACCTGGCGGCCGGTGGCGCCGGGACGATCGGCAACATCTCCGGGGCCCTCGCCAGCACGGCGGGAGGACTGAGTCCGGCAACGATTCCGGCCGACGGCGGCGTGCGCATCTGTCTGGTGCTGACGGGGTGCGCAGGCTTCTTCCTGCCCCTGGACGTCGGTGGGACCAGCGCCGGCATCGCCATCGGCGGCGGCGTCGGCGGCATCCTGACGATTGGCGGCACCAACACGATCATGATCTCGCTGCTCGGAGCGCCCTACACGGTGAAGACGGTCACGAACTTCAACCGGACCAACAACGGCCTGATCGAGACGTTCATGGAGAACGGGTTCGCACACGGGCCGGCGTCGGTGACGTCTTCGACGGGTCAGACCTCGGGCGTGATCCAGGTCGTCACCGCGAATCACACCACGACGGTGGGCGTGCCTGGGAACAGCGACATCTCGGGCAACTTCTCCCGCAGTCTCGTCCACTACGTGCCGGAGCCGGGGCTGCTGCTCCTGCTGGGCTCGGGCGCCGTGGGCATGGCACTGATCGGGCGGAGTCGGGCACGCAAGTAGACCCGGTCGCCCATCCAAGAGCCCGAAGATCCAGTGCAGCGCCCCGCTTCGGCGGGGCGCTGCCGTTTTCGCGGCCGGAGGGGCTGCGGTAGCGTCGATTTCGCGGCGGTTACGAGGCCGGGGCCACGCGTCACCCCGAGATGGCGTGCGGATGGCCGACTGGCACAGGCGCCGCCGTGTTCGTCTGTTCAGTGGGAGACCGCCAGAGGGTACAGTTCTCGCAATCGGTGCGCTGTCGGCTACCCGGGGCGCGTCGCACAAGGAGGAACGATGCATCGCTCGACTTCTGCTCGATCATTGCTGTCCCGGTTACTGCTATTAGGGGGCCTCTCGGCGCTGCTGGCCGCTCCGGCCGGTGCGACGATCATGGACGCGTGGATGAAGTACAGCTTCCAGTTCACGAACCTCGGTCGCGCGGGCGCCGAGGCCACGGCGATCGGTGTCCAGACCATCACCACGACCGGTGGCGGAACCCACCTCCAGTCGGTCGCGCAAGGCGTCGTTCCGGGGCTGGCGCTCAATACGACGATCCCCATTACCGACCCGATCGTGTCGAACGGCGGGATCGTCGAGGTGATCCTCACCTCGATCCGCGCCCGACCCGACCTGGCGACCGGCGGCTTCGGCACGCTCGGCAACATCTCCGGGGCCCTCGCCAGCACGGCGGGCGGTCTGAGCCCGGCGACCCTTCCGTCCGACGGCAGCGTACGCATCTGCCTGGTGCTGACGGGCTGCGCGGGCTTCTTCCTGCCCCTGGACCTCGGCGGGACCAGCCTGGGGGTGCAGGTCGGGATCGGCGTTGGCGGCATCCTGACCATCGGTGGCACCAATACGATCATGGTCTCCGTCCTCGGAGCTCCGTACACCGTCAAGACGATCACGAACTTCAACCGGACCGACAACGGCGTGATCGACACGTTCATGGAGAACGGGTTCGCGCATGGTCCGGCATCGGTGACGTCCTCGACCGGGCAGACGTCGGGCGTGATCCAGTTCGTCACGGCGCAACACATCAGCATCGTGGGGGTGCCGGGCAACACGGACATCGCCGGCGCGTTTTCCCGGACTCTCGTCCATTACATACCGGAGCCGGGGCTGCTGCTCCTGCTGGGGGCGGGGACGGCCGGCATGGTGCTGCTCGGAGGCCGACGCATCAAGAAGTAGCGGCCGCTCGCCGGCGCGAGAGATCGCTGTGCAGCGCCCCGCCTCGGCGGGGCGCTGTCGTTTTCGGGGTCATGCCCGCTGCGAAATCGCAGCGGGTGCGCTGGACAACGGGCCCCGCCCCACGCATCCTCCCGGCGCGCGAGGATGGGGGGACGCGTCCGCATGACCGATCGACAGCTGGATCTCGTGAGCGCGGTGGGTGCCGTGCGGACCGCCGCCCGGGCCGTCCGCGCCGTACAGGCCCGGATGGTGCGGCCCGAGACGCTCGAGAAGAAGGACAAGAGCCCGGTGACCGTGGCGGACTTCGCATCCCAGGCGATCGTCTGCGCGCGCCTCGCCGAATCGCTGCCCGACGACCCGGTGGTGGGGGAGGAAGACGCCGCTGCACTCCGCGACGCTGCGCAGGCGCCGCTCCGCACGGCGATCGTGGAGCGGGTCTCCGCGGAGCTGGGTGGTTCTCCGAACGAGGAGACCGTCCTGGGCTGGATCGATCGGGGCCTGGGCGCTGCCGACACGCCCCGCTACTGGACCCTCGACCCGATCGACGGCACGAAGGGTTTCCTGCGCGGCGACCAGTACGCGATTGCGCTGGGGCTGATCGAGGAGGGGGAGGTCGTGCTGGGCATCCTGGGCTGCCCGAACCTGCCTCTCGACGGAGAGCGGGGAGCGCTCTTCACGGCCGTGCGCGGTCAGCGGACCCAGGCCCTTCCGCTCTGGGACGCCGAGGCGGAGGGCCGGGAGGTCCGCGTCGGCGACATCGGAAGCGCCGCCGAGGCGCGCTTCTGCGAGTCCGTCGAGTCGGCGCACTCCGACCAGGACGAGTCGGCTCGGGTGGCGGAGCTGCTGGGGATTCGCACCGAGCCCTACAGGATCGACAGCCAGTGCAAGTATGCGGCCGTGGCCCGCGACGACGCCCAGTCGGGCCGGTCTTGAGTCGACCACCAGGACTCCCATTGAACGCCCCGCGAATCTCTGCTACCCTGGAATGTGGCGGCCGCAGGCTATTGCCTCCCCACAAGGAGGGGGGAGCGGATGAAGAGGCAGCTTGGCCCCGTGGTGCTCCTCCTCTCGGCCCTCGTACCGTTGCTCGTCGCTTGCACGTCCCAGAACCCCGAGTGGGCGACTTCGCTCAATCCGTGCTGTGGGCAGGACGAGGTCCTCGAGGGGAAGGAACCGTCCGAGCGCCGG
>Ga0209536_100006940_pt1 | contig 17230 bp, 15 predicted proteins | sample DeeMarSeWOR28_12_FD_187461 | JGI IMG/M metagenome (GOLD analysis project Ga0209536, IMG submission 187461) | Marine sediment microbial communities from White Oak River estuary, North Carolina - WOR-2-8_12 (SPAdes) (version 2) | ecosystem: Environmental > Aquatic > Marine > Intertidal zone >... | reverse complement strand
GCTCACCCGCAAGATGATGCTCATCAGGTAAAATGCGCGTGCGTCCAGGTCGCGTTCCATACTACGGTCTGCTTCTTCTCACCGGCCTGAGCCTCAGGCCCCAGGCCGGCGAGAGGGCGGACGTTGTTGTGGCCGTCCGTGGTGGGGGTGACTTCAGGTCCATCCAGGAAGCGCTCGACTCCGTATCCCAGCGGATCGAAAGACCTGTCGTCATCCTCATCCGGAACGGCCTCTACGGCGAGCAGCTCTTCATCCGGCAGAGCGGGGTCACGCTCATCGGGGAGGACCGCGACAGCACACGAATCGTCGCCGCCGTCCTGCGCGAAGAGTGGAACCTCGCCCACGGCGGAAGTGACTGGGGAGCCGGGGTGGTCAATATCGATACCGGGACAGCGGACATCACCCTGGCCAACCTCACGGTTCTCAACAACCACGGGTCGCTCTACGGAACGCACCGGAAACACCAGTTTGCGGTGCGCGGCGCCGGGACCCGAATAAGGATCGTGAACTGTAGCATCATATCCGATGGGGGAGATGCGCTCAGTCTCTGGAACCGGGAAGACGGGATGTACTATCACGCCGACTGCACCTTCGAGGGCTGGGTGGACTATGTCTGCCCCCGTGGCTGGTGCTACGTCACGCGGTCCCGCTTCTTCGGCCACAACAGACCCAGCGCAAGCCTCTGGCACGACGGGAGCGCGGACAGACGCCAGAAGTTCGTCATCACAGAATCGTTCTTCGACGGCGTGTCGGGCTTCCCGCTCGGTCGCAACCATCTGGACGGACAGATCTATCTCCTCAACTGCCGGTTTTCGGCAAACATGGCCGATCGGCCGTTCTACCGTCCCCCCTCGAGTCCGCGGGAGTGGCAGTGGGGTGCGCGGCACTACTTCTTCAACTGTCATCGCGACGGGGGGGACTACGCCTGGTTCAGGGATAACCTCCATGAGGCGGAAGGGTCTCCTGCTCCGGAGGTGATCGACGCCCGCTGGACATTTGACGGGAGGTGGAATCCGGAGGCTGACTTACCCGAGTGGAAATGAGCAGACAGGCAACATACTATGGAACAGACATTCATACACGAGGACTTTCTGCTGGAGACTGAGCAGGCGAAGGAGCTGTACCATTCCTACGCCGCGGATCTCCCCATCATCGATTACCACAACCATCTCCCCCCACAGGAGATCGCCCAAAACAGGCAGTTCCCCAATCTGACGCAGATCTGGCTCTCCGGCGACCACTACAAGTGGCGCGCGATGAGAACCTGCGGGGTGCCGGAACGGCTCATCACGGGTGAGGCCTCCGACTGGGAGAAATTCGCGGCCTGGGCAGAAACGGTGCCCAAGACGCTCCGCAATCCCCTCTACCACTGGACCCATCTGGAGCTGAAAAGACCTTTCGGTATCGCAGATCGTCTGCTGGACTCGACGACTGCTTCCGGGATCTGGGAGGAGTGCAACGCGAAGCTCGCGACTCCCGCCTTCTCCACGCAGGGAATTCTCCGACAGATGAACGTAGAGGTGGTCTGCACCACGGACGACCCGGTCGATGACCTCCAGTACCACAGCCGGATCCAGAAGGACGAGCGCTGTTCGGTCGCCGTCTACCCCGCCTTTCGTCCGGACAAGTCGATGGCCGTGGAAGATCCGGCTGCATATAGAAAATACCTGCTCCAGCTCGGTGAAGCCTCGTCGGTGGAGATCCGGGATTTCGCCTCTTTGCTTGAGGCGCTGCGCTCAAGGCACGACTTCTTCCAGACTATGGGATGCAGGCTATCAGACCACGGCCTGGAGACGATCTACGCCGATGAGTACACGGAGAAGGAGGTGAACCGCTCGTTTGACCTACTCCTCAAGGGGAAACTCCCTGATCTTCCAGATCGCTTGAAACTCAAATCGGCCCTCCTCCATGAGCTGGCCGTGATGGACTGGGAGAAGGGCTGGACGCAACAGTTTCACCTGGGCGCCATGCGCAATGCGAACTCCCGGATGATGCGCCTCCTCGGTCCGGACACCGGTTTTGACTCCATCGGGGATTTCGAGATCGGAGGCCCACTGGCCAAGTTCCTGGACCGCCTGGAGAACGGGGAGAAGCTGACAAAGACGATTCTCTACAACCTGAACCCGCGCGACAACGAGCTGATCGCCACCATGATCGGCAACTTTCAGGACGGCTCGGCGCCGGGGAAGCTCCAGTTTGGCTCCGCCTGGTGGTTCCTGGATCAGCTGGACGGGATGACGAAGCAGCTGACCGCTCTTTCGAACATGGGACTCCTTAGCCAGTTCATAGGGATGCTCACCGATTCGCGCAGTTTTCTCTCCTTTCCCCGGCACGAATATTTTCGCCGGCTGCTCTGCAACACCCTGGGGGGAGAGATGCATGCTGGGCTCCTCCCGGATGAAATCGCGCTCGTCGGAGAAATTGTCCGGGATATATGTTACTTTAATGCCAAGCGCTACTTCGGATTTCCCGCTCGCACCGGAGCGGGAGCACGAGAATCTTAAGGAGACCTGAGGAAATGGAAAGCATCTTTGATCTGACGGGAAAATCCGCCGTCGTTACGGGCGGGAGCACGGGCCTCGGGAGGGGGATGGCCCTGGGTCTTGCCTCGGCAGGTGCCGACATTCTGCTTGTGGACCGCCTGGATGCGGAGAATGTTGCGCAGCAGGTGCGGGATATGGGGCGGCGGGCGGCGACGGTCGTTGCGGACCTGGCCGAAATTTCCTCCGTGGAGAAGGTGGTCCAGGCCGCCATAAAGCAGTTCGGCAGGATTGACATACTCATCAACAATGCCGGCATCATCCGTCGTACGCCGGCAGTACAGTTCAGCGAGAAAGACTGGGACGAGGTGATGGCGATCAATGCCAAGATGGTCTTCTTCCTCTCACAGGCTGCGGCGCGGGACATGATGCAGCGCTCAGGCGGAAAGATCGTTAACATCGCCTCACTTCTCTCGTTCCAGGGGGGGATTTTCGTCCCGTCATACTCGGCCAGCAAGGGGGCGGTGGCGCAGATCACCAAGGCTCTTGCCAACGAATGGGCGCAGCACGGCATTAACGTCAACGCTATTGCTCCGGGGTACATGGCGACCGACAACACGAAGGCCCTTCGTGAAGACCCGGTCCGGTCGCAGTCGATACTGGAGCGGATTCCGGCAGGGCGCTGGGGGATACCGGATGACCTGCGGGGAGCGGTCGTCTATCTCGCCTCCTCTGCATCGGATTATGTGAACGGACACGTCCTTGTGGTCGATGGGGGCTGGCTGGCCCGGTAGTCGGCTGCGAAGATGAAAAGCTCAGGGAGCCAGGACAATGGCTGAGGCAGGTATGCAACTCGGACCATACTCCATGGGGATCGGAGACAGGTTCGGTCTGGAAGGAGTGGCGCAGCTTCGCGCCCTCCAGGCGGCAGCGGAGATGGGGGTGACGGTCACGCCGGTCTGGAACAAATCCAATCGGGAGCATGCGATCATCGGGACATCCCCCGAGGATACACGCCGCGCCGCGGACGAGGCGGTCCGCTCCTGCGGGTGGGCGGGTCCGTACCACGTTGATGCCGACCACATCGGGATGGCAAACGTCGAACAATACCTCCTCTCCAGCACGTTCTTTACGATAGACGTGGCCGATTTCATTGGAGAGGAGGCTGGCAACAACGAAATTGAGTCATACGTGGAAGCGATGGCTCACCTGAAGGGATCGCTCCGGATCCCCGGCATGGCTGGCGAAATCGATGTGACAGAGGATCTGCTGCGCGGGGTGGCCGGCAGGTACCTTTCGGCCATTCGGGAGGCCGGACGCGTCTACCGGCACATTGAGGGATGCAAGGGGAAGGGGAACTTCGTCACGGAGATTTCGGTGGATGAAGCGGAACTGCCCCAGACGCCCGAGGAGCTGCTCTTCCTGCTGGGGGCCATCGCCCAGGAGGGTGTCCCCATCCAGACCATTGCACCCAAGTTCACCGGATCCTTCCTGAAGGGGATCGATTATGTGGGGGACCGTGAGGTGTTCGCGCGGGAGTTCAGGGATGATCTCGCTGTCCTTGCCTATGCACGCCAGAGGTTTGGCCTCCCCGCAGACCTCCGGCTGAGCATTCACTCGGGAAGCGACAAGTTTTCGCTCTATCCGATCATGCATAGTGTCGCCCGGGACTTCTCCACCGGTTTTCACCTCAAGACGGCGGGTACGACATGGCTGGAGGAGGTGGCCGGACTGGCGGCCTCAGGAGGTGAGGGGCTGGTTGTGGCCAGAGAGATTTATGCCGAGGCGTACGGGAGATATGATGAGATGACCGGACCCTACCGGACAGTCGTGGCGATTGACAGGGCGAAACTGCCGGATCCGCATGAGGTGGCCTCCTGGAGTGCCGAGGAGTACGTCACCGCCCTCCGGCACGACCAGTCATCGGACCGGTTCAATCCCCATCTGCGCCAGCTCGTTCATGTCGGATTCAAGGTTGCGGCCGAGATGGGAGACCGGTTCAGATCCCTTTTACGGGAGCGACGGGACGTCATCGAATCCTACGTTACAGAGAACATCCTCCACAAGCATGTCGAACCCCTCTTTCTGGGTCGTACGCCCGGCGGTGGCCCCCGGCCCCGGGGGAAGCCTGTCAAGAAGTCGGCGCCGAAAGCCGCAAGGTAAGAGAGACCACCAGACGGTTCGGGCCGTACCCCCGCAACCGGTATCCATCACCAGCAACGGGAAATCTCCATGGTAAGTGAACACGGCACACTCTCCACCGCTCCCTCCCGCCCGGGAGGGTACTACCGCTGGACGATCTGCGCGCTGCTGTTTTTTGCGACCACGATAAACTACATTGACCGTCAGGTTCTGGGTATCCTCGCCCCCTTCCTGGAGAAGGAGATAGGATGGAGCGAGGCGGAGTACGGTTTCATCGTGACGGCGTTCCAGGGCGCCTATGCGCTCGGCCTCCTCCTGGTGGGCCGGGTTATGGATGTCCTGGGCACGAAGAGGGGATACAGCGTCGCCCTCACCTTCTGGAGTTTTGCTGCGATGGCGCACGCGCTGGCCCGTTCGGCTTTTGGCTTTGGGGCGGCTCGCTTCGCACTCGGCCTCGGTGAGTCAGGGAACTTCCCGGCCGCTATCAAGACCGTGGCAGAGTGGTTTCCGAAGAAGGAGCGGGCGCTTGCCACGGGCATCTTCAATGCGGGCTCCAATGTCGGGGCGGTTGTGGCCCCGCTGGTGGTTCCCTGGATCACGCTGACCTACGGGTGGCAGGAAGCGTTTATCGCGACCGGGGCCATCGGGTTCACATGGCTCATCTTCTGGTGGATCCTCTACGATGTCCCTGAGCGATCAAAGAGGGTCTCCAAACAGGAGCTCGCCTACATTCAGAGTGACCCTCCGGATCCCCCGGAGAAGATTCCCTGGCTCAAGCTCATGGGCTACCGGCAGGCCTGGGCGTTTGCGATCGGGAAGTTCCTGACCGATCCTATCTGGTGGTTCTATCTCTACTGGGTCCCCAAGTTCCTGAACAAGAGCTATGGGTTGACGCTGGACAAGCTGGGCCTCCCCCTGATCGTCATCTACCTGATGGCCGACATCGGGAGCGTGGGAGGCGGGTGGTTGTCTTCGGCCTTCATCAAGCGGGGCTGGGAGGTGCACAGGGGAAGAAAGGCCGCAATGCTCATCTGCGCGCTGGCTGTTCTCCCCATCGTCTATGCGTCACAGGCCGCCGACCTCTGGGTGGCGGTCGCTCTTCTGGGTCTGGCTACGGCGGCCCACCAGGGGTGGTCGGCCAATCTCTTTACGACGGTCTCCGATATGTTTCCCCGCAAAGCCGTCGGATCCATCGTGGGATTTGGCGGGATGGCGGGTTCCGTGGGAGGGATGCTGTTCTCCACCTCCGCGGGCCTCATCCTGGAGTTGACCGGAAGCTACATGGTGATGTTCATCGCCGCGGGAGGCGCGTACCTTGTGACGCTGTTGATCCTCCATTTGCTGGTTCCCAAGCTGGAGCCGGCCAAGATCTGATGACGCGGACGCTCGACAAAGGAAGAGGAGTATGAATCCCAAGAAACTGACAGAGGCCTATGATTTCACCGGACAGTCTATCGTCATTACCGGGGGCGGGGGTGTCCTGGCCCGTGAGATCGTCCGGGCCCTCATCGGCTGCAACGGCAGCGTGGCGGTTATTGCCCGAGACCCCGCCAAGGCAGGGCGGGCGATAGGGGAGGCGAGCCAGGGGAAGGGACAGCTCATTGTCGTCAAGGGAGATGTCCTGGACCGGGAGCGACTCCGACAGGCGAAAGATGAAATCCTCAATCAGTTTGGCACGATCGACGCGCTCGTCAATGCGGCCGGGGGGAACAACCCCAGGGCAACAACTTCCAAATCGCTCTCTTTTTTTGATCTCCCAGAGGAGGCACTCCGTTCGGTTCTGGATCTGAACCTCCTGGGCACCATACTCCCCTCCCAGGTGTTTGGCAGAGTGATGGCTGAGAAAGGGAGCGGCGTGATCCTGAACATCTCTTCCATGGCTGCCTTCCGGCCGCTCACGAGAGTTACGGTTTATTCAGCGGCCAAGGCTGGCATAGACAACTTCACGGCGTGGCTGGCGGTCCACATGGCGCAGGAGTGCGGGCCATCGATTCGTGTCAACGCGGTGGCGCCCGGGTTCTTCCTGACAGACCAGAACAGGTTCCTCCTGACCGAAAAGGAGACGGGAGAGCTGACCGAGAGGGGCCGGAAGATTATCGGGCAAACCCCCATGGGACGATTCGGTGAGCCGGCGGAGCTTCTGGGGGCCGTGCTGTGGCTCCTGTCTCCTCTCTCGTCGTTTGTGACGGGGATCGTGCTGCCGGTGGACGGGGGGTTTGGCGCGTACAGCGGTGTGTAGAGTGCAACCAGGAGACTGATATGAAGAAAGGATATACAACAAAAGACTTGCAGCGGGGGTTTGCCGAGAAAGCTGATATCGGACTTGTCGGACTGGCGGTCATGGGAGAAAACCTGGTGCTCAACATGGAGAGCAAGGGGTTTAGGGTGAGCGTCTACAATAGAACCGTGAAGAAGGTTGATGCCTTTCTCTCCGGCCGGGGCAAGGGAAAGAACATCATCGGCACCCATTCCATCCAGGAGCTGGTGGCATCTCTTGCGAAGCCAAGGCGGGTGATGATGATGGTCAAGGCAGGAAAGCCTGTGGATGAGTTCATCGAGATGCTCCTTCCTCATCTGGATCCGGGTGATATCTTGATTGACGGGGGGAACAGCCATTTCCCCGACACGATCCGGAGGACGAAGTACGTGGAGGCGAAGGGACTTCTCTACATTGGGACCGGCGTCTCCGGCGGGGAGGAGGGGGCTCTGCGCGGTCCCTCCATCATGCCCGGAGGATCGCCCGCAGCGTGGAAACACCTGAAGCCGATCTTTCAGTCCATCGCAGCCAAGGTGGATGACAATGTGCCCTGCTGCGACTGGGTCGGGAGTGATGGGGCGGGGCACTTCGTTAAAATGGTGCACAACGGGATTGAGTACGGTGACATGCAGCTCATCACCGAGTCCTACCAGATGATGCGCCAGCTGCTGGGGATGAGTGCCGACGAGATGCACGAGGTTTTTGGGAGATGGAACAGGGGCGAACTGGACAGCTATCTCATCGAGATCACGCGGGATATCCTGGCCTTCAAGGATGAGGACGGGGAGCCGATGGTGGATAAGATCCTGGACACGGCAGGGCAGAAGGGGACAGGAAAATGGACCGCTGTCGCGGCGCTTGACCTCGGGACTCCGCTCACGCTCATTGGGGAGGCGGTGTTCGGACGGATTCTCTCCTCTATGAAAGAAGAGCGCGTCAGGGCATCAGGGATACTTCACGGCCCCCATGCTACGTTCAGGGGAGACCGTGAGTCGTTCGTCCAGGATCTCGAGAAAGCTCTCTACGCCTCCAAACTGGTCTCCTACGCGCAGGGGTACATGCTCATGCGGGCTGCTGCCGAGGAGTATGGCTGGAACCTGAACTACGGCGGGATTGCGCTCCTCTGGAGGGGGGGGTGCATCATACGGTCTGTCTTCCTGGGGAAGATCAGGGAGGCCTTTGATCGTGATCCCCGTCTCTCCAACCTCTTGTTCGATCCCTTCTTCAGAGAGAAGATCGAGTCCTCGCAGGAAGCATGGAGGAGGGTGGTCTCCACGGCGATAGAGAACGGCGTCTGGGTGCCGGCTCACGGCTCGGCCCTGGCTTTCTACGACGGACTTCGCAGCGGGCGGCTTCCGGCCAACCTGCTCCAGGCGCAGCGGGACTACTTCGGGGCGCATCAGTACGAACGGGTGGATGCTCCGCGGGGAGAGTTCTTCCACACCAACTGGACCGGCAGGGGCGGAGAGACCGCATCCTCGACCTACTCCGCCTGATCGCGATGTCGATGATCGGCAAGGGTTCTCCGCAGCATCTTCTGACAGAAGCCGAGGTAGGCGGACTCATCTCCGAGTTTGCCGAAAGGGAGAGCCTCGTAGGCAAAAGGGTCCTGGCGATTATTCCCGACCATACCCGTAGTGCGCCTCTAGGACTCTTCTTCCGGAGACTCTACGATATTCTGGCGCAAAAGCCTGGCCTGCTTGACTTTCTCATCGCCCTTGGAACGCATCCACCCATGACGGCGGATGCCATTGACCGTCGTCTCGGGCTCTCTCCCGGGGAGCGGGCTGCCCTCTATCCGAGTGTGCGCGTCTTCAACCATCGCTGGAAGGATCCCGACCAGCTCCGGCTTCTGGGGACGATCAGCGGGGAGAGGGTTGCGGAGCTCTCCGGGGGGATGATGGAGGATCCCGTACCGGTGAGCATCAACCGGCTGGTCTTTGACTATGACGTTCTCCTGATCATCGGCCCCACGTTTCCTCATGAGGTGGTCGGGTTCTCCGGCGGGAACAAGTACCTGTTTCCCGGGATCTCCGGGCAGGAGATTATCGATATGTTTCACTGGCTGGGAGCGCTCTTCACGAGCCCGGCCATTATCGGCAGGAAGCAGACGCCGGTCCGGAGCGTGGTGGACGAGGCGGCATCGATGCTGACCGTGCCGCGCCTCTCGATGAGTCTGGTGGTGCGCGAGGAAGGTCTGGCGGGGCTCTACTGCGGGACGGCGGAAGAGGCCTGGTCTGTTGCGGCCGATCTCTCCGAGCAGGTTCACATTCATCACACATCCCGGGCCTTCGACAGAATCCTCTCCTGCGCGCCCCCGATGTATGATGATCTCTGGGTCGGAGCAAAGGCGGCCTACAAGCTGGAGCCTGTGGTTGCAGATGGAGGAGAGCTGGTGGTCTACGCGCCGCATATCCGCGAAATCTCCGCTACGCACGGGGCGCTGATTCGTCGAATCGGATACCATGTCCGGGACTACTTTGTGAAGCAGATGGACCGATTCAGAGATATCCCGGGCGGCGTGCTCGCTCACTCTACACATCTGAAGGGGGTAGGAACCTTCAGCGAGGGTCGGGAGACTCCCCGCATCAACGTCGTCCTGGCAACCGGAATACCTGAAGAGACGTGCCGGGAGATCAACCTGGGGTACCGCAATCCCCGGGACATCAATCCGGAGGAATGGATGAATCGGGAGGAGGAGGGGATCTTGTACGTGCCGAAGGCGGGTGAGACACTCTATCGTCAGGTGAATGATCCGTTTGCCTCGTAGAAAACTCAACTAATCAGGAGACCGGAGTGAGTACAGGTTTGAATATCAGGCCGGAAGCCGCGCTGGATCTGGTGAGCCTCGGCGCTCTTGTGCACCGCCTGGATCCGGGAGTCATCCCGTTTCGGAAGGCGGCTTCATGCGCGGTACACGTCAGTGGAGGCGAGTTTAACGTTGCGGCCAACTTGGCCGATTGCTTCCGTATGAAGACCGGGATTGCGACTGCCATGGTGGACTATCCGATAGGCGATCTCATCGCCGAGCGGGTGAAGGCGATGGGGGTGAAGCCGTTCTACAAGCGGTTCAAGCATAACGGGGTGAACGGGCCAAACATGGCCGCCGTCTACAGTGATCAGGGGTTTGGCGTGCGCGCTCCCATGGTTTTCTACAATCGCTCGAACGAGGCTGCCGCGCAGCTCAAGCCGGGCCACTTTGACTGGAAGACCATTTTTGCGGGAGGGGTGCGCTGGTTTCACAGCGGAGGCATATTTGCCGCGCTCTCGGAAACGACTGGAGAGACGATCATAGAAGGGATGAAGGCGGCAAAGACGGCCGGGGCGGTGATCAGCTTTGACCTGAATTTCAGGGAAAAACTCTGGAACCTCTGGGGCGGCCAGAAGAAAGCTGTGGAGGTCGTCGGCCGGATCGTGGAGCATGCCGACGTTCTGGTCGGGAACGAGGAGGATCTTCAAAAAGGGCTGGGCATCCCGGGCCCCGAAGTGGCCGCAACGTCAAAGCTGGATCCGAGCGCATTCTATGAGATGATCCAGAAGGTGGTGGCCAAACATCCTCAGGTGAAGGTGGTCGCTACCACGCTCCGGGAAGTACATTCCACGAACCGGCACAGCTGGAGCGCCGTGGCCTGGATAGAGGGAAAGAACTACGCGGCCCCGACATGCGAGCTGGATGTGCTGGACCGCGTCGGGGGCGGAGACGGCTTTGCTAGCGGGCTCTTCTACGGCCTCCTGAGCGGAGCGGCCCCCGAGGAGGCGGTCCGCATCGGGTGGGCACACGGCGCGCTCCTGACCACATTCCCAGGGGACACCACCATGGCGACCCTGGAGCAGGTCCGTGCGTTTGCCGAAGGGGGATCGGCCCGCATACAGCGGTAAACTCAACTGCAATCATCCAAAGAGGAGTATAGACAGTGGACAAACGTGTCGTTCTGCTTCTCTCTCTCCTGGCACTGATGACGGCAGGTGGTGGTGCGCAGGTTTTGCACCTCACGGTGACAAACGAGGAGAATCTGGTGCGGAAAGATGAGATGCTGGCGCTCCGCTGGAGCGATATGCAGCAGAAACTCCCGGCCCTGGCCCCCGGGCAGGCGGTCGTGCTGGCACTCCCCGATTCGTCGGAGTTGATCACACAGACCGCCGGTGAGGAGCTCCTCTTCATGGCTGATGTTGGGCCTGGAGAGACCCGGCACTTTCTCATCCGGAAGGGAGATTCAAGAGGACCCAGGCCCGCAAGGCGTGTTGACGGTCGGTTCGTCCTCCCCCGTGAGGACTACGCCTGGGAGAACGACAGGATTGCGTTTCGCATGTACGGCTCTCCGCTGGCGGGGGACGTCAGAAACGGCATCGATGTCTGGACAAAACGGGTTCGCCACCTCATTGTGGAGAAATGGTACAGGGAGAGCGAGGGGAGTCCGCCGGGAAAGGATACCTACCATGTGGACCGGGGGGAGGGCGCAGACTTCTTCAGCGTGGGAAAGAGCCTGGGAGCCGGCGGCTCTGCCATCCGGCGGGAGGGGAGACTCTATCAGCCGGGCATCTTCAAGAGCTGGAGGACGATAGAGAACGGTCCTCTCCGGGTCTCTTTCGAGCTCTCCTATGACAGCATCGATGTGAACGGGACTCTCTACAGCGAGATCAGGCGAACCACGCTGGATGCGGGTCAGAACCTGAACAGGATTGATGTCACCTACTACGGCCCCCTCGACAATGAGGAGCTGGAGGTGGCCTGCGGCCTCGTGAAGCGGAAGGGAGTGATGGTCAGCCGGGATCCGAACGGGTGCTGGCTGAGTCTCTGGGGAGAGACCACCTCGGACACGACGAGCGGATGTTTGGGGACCGGGGTAGTTCTGCCGGCATCTGGGTGCAAGGAGATAGCGGAAGATACGCTCCACTGCTGGATTCTGGGGAAGGCCAGGACAGGGCGTCCGCTTACCTACTATGCGGGGGCGGGATGGACACGGAGCGGAGATTTTGGATCGGCCGAAGACTGGAACAGTCACCTTGCGGAGTTTGCCCAAAAAATCCGCTCTCCCCTTCGCCTGAATCTGGAGGTTGCGGGGAACTAACGTGGAGCACGCCTTGTGTTTCAGGCGACATATTTGCATGATGGTAACCGAAGAGAAATCCTGATCTGAAGGAGGGCATACTATGGATGTACGATACTCACCTGATCCCCTGGCATACCGCAAAATGGACACTGATGAGCTGCGCGCGCATTTTCTCGTGGACACGCTCTTTGCGCCCGATAAGCTCCCTATGGTCTATTCCGATGTGGACAGGTCTATTACCGGTTCGGCCGTGCCCGTGAAGGGAGAGCTGCAGCTTCTCGGGAGCAAGAAGGAGATGGCTGCCGACTACTTCCTGGAGCGGCGTGAGATCGGTATCATCAACATAGGAGGCGATGGTGGGGTCAGGTGTGACGGCAAGGAGATTCGTCTGCGCCAGAGAGACGGGCTCTACGTGGGGAGGGGGACGAAAGAAGTTGTCTTCACGAGCGCTGATCGGAAGCAGCCGGCCCTGTTCTACTTTGTGAGCTACCCGGCGCACGCGGAGTATCCCACCACCCACGCCCCTTTCGAGAAGTCCACGCCGACGCGACTCGGCACCGTAGAGGATGCCAACAAGCGAACGATCTACAAGTACATCCATGCCGGTGCCATCAAGAGCTGTCAGCTTGTCATGGGGCTCACACAGCTGGAGGGGGGGAGCGTCTGGAACACAATGCCCGTCCACACGCACCAGAGGCGGTCTGAGATCTACATGTATTTCGACATCCCCGAAAATGCCCTGGTGGTTCACCTTCTGGGGGAGCCGAGCGAGACAAAGCATCTCCTTGTGCGGAACGGCCAGGCGGTCATCTCTCCCAGCTGGTCCATACACGCTGGCGTGGGGACGCGCAACTACTCGTTCATCTGGGCGATGGGAGGTGAGAACCAGGAGTTCGATGACATGGACTGGGTAGATATGAAAACGCTCAGGTAGAAGGGTGTTCCCCCGCACAACATCAAAGGATGGTTCCTCGTGAGAGCGCTCATTCTTCTCGCGCCGTTGGCGCTCCTCCAGGCCGTGGCCCAGACACCGGAAGCTTCGCCGTCGGACACTCTCCGTCTGAAGCTCAGCCTTGAGTATTGTGTCAATCAGTTCTCCCCTGCGGAGGTGGAATCGACACGCGTCGGGTTTCAGTACTGGTTTGTGGGGAAGGAGTTTCTGGACGGGCGGACAATCAAGATGAGCGTCGTCAGGCCGCACGAGGCAACCCATCCCCCCCACGTCCATGGTGAGGACGAGTTCTTCTTCGTCCTGGAGGGAGAGGCGGAGCTCATCCTGGGGGAGGAGCGTGTGACGGTGGGTCCCTACACCAGTTTCTACTGTCCTCCATCGGTCTCTCACGGGATACGGAACGTGGGAGAGTCTGAGCTGAAGTACCTCGTGATCAAGAAGTACCCTTCCCCCCCGGCGGACAGCCAATGAACGGAAGTCCCATGAGACGGGCAGCCGCTATCCTCGTAGTGCTACCGCTCCTGGAGTGCTGTTCCGCCCCGTCACCGCAGCTCGCGCCCGGATCCGACACCGGGAAACCCTGGTTTGATGGGTTCTGGTCCTGCGCCCGCCACTGGTACGCCTCGGGAGAAACCGAAGGGGTGATCAGCCCACTTCCCTCCCGCCCCCGGTATGCTTCAGAGGATGTTGCCGGGATTGCCGACAACGTGCTCCTCTATCAGAAGAGCAACGGAGGCTGGCCCAAGAACTACGACATGCAGGCAATACTGACGGAGGAGCAGATTGCTACGCTCGTGGCCGTCAAAGAGGAAACCAACACGACATTCGACAACGGGGCAACGCATTCACAGATTCACTTTCTCGCCCACGCGTACAGGCATACGGAAGACGAGCGCTACCGGGATGGGTGCCTGAGGGGGATAGAGTTCATCCTCTCGGCGCAGTACAGTTCGGGAGGCTGGCCGCAGTTCTATCCGGATCCCAGGGGATACCAGCGATACATTACATTCAACGACGGCGTGATGATCGGTGTGATGACCGTCCTGAGACGGATTGAGGAGGGAGACCAGGATTTTGCCTTTGTCAGCTCTGACCTGCGCGATCGGGTGCGCCGGGCGTACGAAAAGGGGGTGGAGTGCATACTCCGGTGCCAGATTGTGGAAGACGGCAGGAAGACGGTATGGTGCCAGCAGCACGATGAGCAGACCCTCTCTCCCCGGGAGGCCCGCACGTTTGAGCCGGCGGCACTGGCCAGCCAGGAGAGTGCGGAAATCGTCCTCTTTCTCATGGGACTTGATGCCCCGGGTGATTCCATCATCTCTGCGGTCGGAGCTGCCGTGGAGTGGTTTCGAGAATCGGCCATAGAGGGGATCCGCGTGAGCGGAGTGCCCCCGCCGGAAATGCGGCATCAGTATCGTTCATATGGCGACGACAAGGTTGTCACAGAGGATCCAGAGGCTCCCCCCATCTGGGCACGGTTCTATGAGCTGGGGACCGGGAGGCCCCTCTTTGCCAACCGGGACGGGAGGCGTGTCTATGTGCTGGAGGATGTGGATCGGGAGCGAAGGATCGGCTACGGGTGGTACTCATACGACCCGCAGAAGGTTCTGAAGGACTATGAAGCCTGGCGAGCTCGCCGGGTCCCGAACGAAGAAAGCCCTCGATGAATCTCGCTTGAACGCCCGACCCTGACTCTACTGAAGGAAGCCGAGAGACCGGAAGAATTCGTCAGTTCGCCTCAGTGCGTCGGCCATCACCTCAGGATCCGGCTGAGGCCATCCGTCGTCAGGTCGATCGGCCGGCGTGAACCGGTGACCATACCCCGGATACACCTTCAACTCGCATCTGTTTCCTGCCTTCTGCATACGGCGACAGAACCGTTCTACCCCTTCAAGCGGCGTAACCGTATCCACGTCTCCCTGGAGAACAAGTGTGGGAGGCAGCCCGCTTCGGATATGCTCATCTGGAGAAAGAGCCCCGGGGTCTGCCCGACCAAGGAGGAGGCCGCGAAACCAGCTGTCGCGACCCACTGAAACAGCGGGAGACTCGAGAACGAGGGCGTCAGGAATGCAGCTGAGCTCAGAGGCAGAGTCGGTTTCAGCGAATACGGCGGTGCACGCCGCAAGGTGCGCTCCGGCTGACCAGCCGTAGGCTGCAATCCTGTTGCCATCTATCCCCAGGGAATCGAGATGGGCCCGCATCCACCGGATGACCGCCCGGGCATCTGCCATTGCATCAAGCGGCGTGACGGACCTCTGGTCCGAGAGGCGGTACTGTGCCGCCACGCCAATCATGCCCAGCTCGGCAAAGTGCCGGGCGAGTGGAAATCCCCATTCGGGCTCACCCATGCTCCACCCTCCGCCGTGAAAGAGGACGACTGCGGCTCGGCGCTCAGGTGGCGTTGCTTCGGGCAAGAAGAGATGGACCCTGAGCTCCAGTCCATCGCTCTCCTGGTAGACATAGTCGACTGGACCGATGACAGGTCTGCTCTTCTGACATCCTGCATTCAGGAGGAGGAGAATGAGAATCAGCAGTGGCCGAAACAATGGAGGGAGTGTTCGGTCCATCGGTCACCTCCTGTTGTCGCATTACCACCGTGATGCGAGCGTTGTAGAGTATTCCGGGTCATACGAGTTTCTGACCGGGAATATAGCCCTGCCACCAACGACTGTCAACTGACTGCTTCGGAGATGATCCTCACGGGAGCCACGGTTGTGATTGTGGCTTGTGCGGACTCCCTCCCATGCAACATTCCCTCATTTGCGGCCGTATTCGACAGAAGACCATGCCAGAGGAGCAAGGCGCATGAAGATACTGCTGGTGGAGCCATGTAAGGCGCCCGCGACGATAGGCGGCGAAGATGTGTTTCTCTTTGAACCACTTGCGCTGGAGTATGTGGCTGCGGGTGTAGCGCAGGACCACGAGGTGAGGATCCTGGACCTCCGGCTTGGCAATGATCTCTGCGAGGCGCTCGAGGAGTTTCAGCCCCATGTTGTGGGCATAACGTCGTACACGGTTCACGTCAATACCGTCAAATCCCTCTTCGATGAGACAAAGAGGTGGAACCCCGCAACCCTTACCGTGGTAGGCGGCCATCATGCGACGGTTGTGCCAGAAGACTTCCATACCCCCTCCATTGATCTCGTTGTGACGGGAGAGGGTGTTTTTGCGTTCCAGGAAATCGTTCGAAGGTTTGAGAAGAAGCAGGACTTTGAAGGAGTGGCAGGAGTAGCCCGTCTGAACGGTGGTCAACTTGTGAGAGCCGACAACCCGACCTCGGTTGACCTGGACGATTTTCCTTTCCCGGAGAGACGTCTGACTGTGAAGGACCGAAAACACTACTACTCGGAGTGGATGCAGCCGCTGGCCTCGATACGGACCTCAAAAGGCTGTCCCTACCGGTGCAGCTTCTGTGCCCTCTGGAAGCTGACAGAGGGTCGCTACCTGCGAAGAAAGCCGGAGAAGGTGGTCGAGGAACTTGCCGGAATAGAAGAAGAGTTCGTCTTCTTTGCGGATGATGAGTCGCTGGTTGACGCTGCAAGAATGAAGACCCTTGCGGCGATGATCCGGGAGGCCGGCATACGAAAGCGCTACTTCCTCTACGGCAGGAGCGACACTATCGCACGCAATGCAGAACTCCTTGAACTCTGGCGGGATGTCGGCCTGGAGAGGGTCTTCGTGGGGCTGGAATCGTTCCGGGATGAAGACCTGGGGCACATCCGGAAAGGCTCGCATGTGGGCGACAACGAGCGCGCGGTGGAGATCCTTCACGATCTTGGCATTGAAATCTACGCGTCCTTCATCGTGCGACCGGAGTTCACCAGGAAGGATTTTCGGGCATTCCGTCACTACACCCGGCAATTGGGGATACGGTTGGCATCGTTTGCGGTTCTGACGCCACTCCCCGGGACGGAGCTCTACGGCGAGGTACGAACTCAGATGATAACCCACAACTATGACTACTTTGATTTCATACACACGCTGCTGCCGACCGCGCTTCCGCTGAAGGATTTCTACAGAGAGTTCAGCGATCTCTATAGGAAAGCGATCCCTCTCGGGAAGGGGCTGGCGTTCTTGAGCAAGTATCCGTGGAGGGAAATCCCCGGCACACTGGTCAAGTCAGTGCAGATCCGCGCCCGGATGAGAAAAGCCTATATGGACTATGAAGAGGGTAGGGAGGAGCTGGCTGCGGGTCACTACGGGTGAGTCCTTGTTTTCACGGGCTGAAAACCCGGCACTCTCCGTGTCGGGTGCCGGAAGTGGAGGAGTCTCGCCCGGCATGTTGACTTTATAGCTCGGCTGGCGTAGTTTTCGTGCACATCTTGACCCTTCGTGGCTCGCTGCTGGA
>Ga0209536_100006939_pt1 | contig 17230 bp, 12 predicted proteins | sample DeeMarSeWOR28_12_FD_187461 | JGI IMG/M metagenome (GOLD analysis project Ga0209536, IMG submission 187461) | Marine sediment microbial communities from White Oak River estuary, North Carolina - WOR-2-8_12 (SPAdes) (version 2) | ecosystem: Environmental > Aquatic > Marine > Intertidal zone >... | reverse complement strand
ATGAAATTCTCACCGCCGGATATCATGACGCCGGAAGAATGTTATTAATAAAATAAAGCTAATCCGAATTTACTTTGATACCCCTATACAGTGATGCCGCAGAGATTGAAAATTCTACGTGACGGTGGCGATTGGTACAGGCAAATATTATCTCCCATTCATTGAAACAGAGCGTCGTCAGAAGAGGAAAAAATGAGATTCTTAAAGAACATTATTACTAAAGGCTTGGTTTTCTTTTGGCTAATAAGCAATATCGTCATTGCCCAAACAGTTACCTATGATTCAATTCCTTCTTTTTACCAATTATACCCCAGAGACCAAACAGATTCCACAATTGTAACCATTAAAGGGACAGTGGATAATGTTACTTATGATTCTATTATCGTTGAGATTGATACAAATGATGTTTTATGGAGACGCGAAGCAGAATTATTAAATTATAGTGGTAGTAACGCTGATTTTTTATTGAAGCCTAAGATATATGCGGATACAGTTGAATTTAGCTTTGATATAAAGTTCAGATTCAATGATGAATTCACACCTGATACATTAGTAGACAATGTCGTTTGCGGGGACGTTTATCTAATCATGGGTCAATCAAATGCGGAAGCGTCGGCGGAATGGGGAGGCTTTGTGCCGTATCAGGTTGAATGGGTGAGAACTTTCGGAACATCAGAACAGGCGGAAACCCAAAATGACACTTTATGGGACCTAGCCCAGGCTGCACAAAAGAGAACTCATGCCGCTATTGGTGTCTGGGCACTTCGATTGGGCCAGTTAATTTCAGATACCTATAGGATTCCGGTTTGTTTTATAAATGGAGCTCTCGGGGGGACAGCTATTTCCAAACACATAAAACATCCTGATGAGGAAATATATTGGAATCTACTTTGGAGAGCGGAGAAAGCAGGGGTGGTTGATGACGTCAAGGCGGTAATTTGGAACCAAGGTGAAAATAATACGAAAGACAATGGTGCTACGAATGAATACAATTCATTGTTTCCCCGATTACGTGATTCATTGAGAGCTGATTATTCGAGCTTAAGCAAGCTTTACACTGCACAGATACATGTTGGTTGGAATTACAGCGATTGGCATTTCGGAGGAAAATTAAGAGGATTCCAGCGAACGCTTGCTGAGGGTGATGCCGATACTGAAATAATGACCATGCATAATTTGCCTGGCTTTAATGGCGCACATTATACTGCGGACGGATATGATTCTCTGGCTTTTCGCCTGTTTCGCCAAATCAGGCGGGATTTTTATAATTCAAGTGATGTCGTAGATATCGATCCTCCCAACATCAGTAGAGCATATTTTACGGACGAACAGAAAGATGTTTTGGTATTGGAATTTGATAATACCTCAACTCTGATCTTGCAAGCGGATTCAACCGTCAATTCAGTAATAAGATACTTGAAAGATTATTTTTATTTATTTGAGGATGCTATTACTCCTGATGTTGCCAGTGTTGGTGCTGCACAAGTTTTTGGAAATCTTCTGAGGTTAGAATTAAGTACTTCAAGCAGCGCTACATTAATTACCTATCTGCCTGACAGATATTATAACGGAACAACTGAATCATATGTGGGACCATGGCTAAAAAGTTCAAGGGAGATTCCGGCGCTTTCTTTTTATCAGTTTCCTGTAGATCCCACATTTGGGGACGATCCGTTACCGGTGACACTTTCAGCTTTTTCTGCGAGTTTTCAGGAGGGTGTAATTAAATTGAAATGGCGCACGGAAAGCGAGGTTAATAATCTTGGCTTTATCTTATTAAGGAAATCTGGTAACGAGCAGGAATATCAACAGATCGCCAGTTACGAATACGATCCAAGCCTGCAGGGACAGGGGAATACTTCCCATGCGACCGATTATGAGTTTATCGATACCAGGATTACCGAAGGCGAGACATATACTTATCTGTTAATGGATGTTGATTATTCGGGAAACAAAACCCAACATGGACCAATAGCCATAACTGCGAAAGAGGAAGGATCCTTCCCACAGGGTTATAATTTGTATCAGAACTACCCCAATCCCTTTAATCCATCCACAAATATTGCTTTTTTTCTTCCACAACAACAACATGTTCTGTTACGCGTACTTGACATATTAGGTAAGGAAGTGAAAATCTTACTCGATAATCAAATAACGGCCGGCTATCATGAAGTTCCTTTCGAGGCCCGTGATCTAGTGTCGGGACATTATTTTTATGAGATTCGTACCGCCGAATATAATGACGCCAGAAAAATGCTGTTATTAAGATAAAGCCATTCTTGATTTAGCTTGATGCCTTCAAATAATAAAGTCGACATTTCTGTCATCATCCCCTTATTTAACGAGGAAAAATCCGTAACTCCCCTTATAAAGGCTGTATTCAAGGCGGTAAATACCTTACAGAAACCGTTTGAAGTCTTATTGGTAGATGATGGCAGCGAAGATCAAACCTTTGCGATTGCTAAATCGCTCGCACAGACACATCGCAATTTGAGAGTAATCAAGTTCCGAAAGAACTATGGACAAACGCCGGCTATGGTGGCGGGAATTGAACATGCCAAAGGGAATATTTTAATAACAATGGATGGCGATCTGCAAAACGACCCCGCTGATATACCCAATTTTATAAGGAAGATTAATGAAGGATTTGATATTGTTGTTGGTTGGCGGATTAAACGTCAGGATAAGCTGATTTCCAGAAAAATTCCTTCCCAGATTGCGAATTGGTTGATTGGGAAGGTTACCGGTGTCCCCATTAAAGATAATGGATGCTCTCTGAAAGCCTATCGGAGAGAGGTTATTCAAAATGTGCCGCTATATTCGGAAATGCATAGGTTCATTCCGGCTATGGGTTCTATTATGGGAGCAAAAATTGCAGAGCTCAAAGTAAGTCACCATGCGCGCAAGTTTGGATATTCCAAATATGGTCTGTCAAGGATATATAAGGTACTACTGGATCTCCTTACGGTTAAAACCATTATTTCCTTCTCCTCAAAGCCAATGGTTATTTTTGGGACTCTCGCATTCATATTCGCTTTGATCAGTTTGCTGACCATATTAGTTGGAGCGATTCAGGTTTTGGCAACAGCAACTGCCTCAGTGGTAGTCTTAGTGGGTACCAGTATGTTATCGGGCATCCTGAGTTTCTTTTTGTTGTTTTCAGGAATTCTTTGTGAGCTAATATTTCGTACCGGAACTGTTAAGATTGATAGGTTCTCTCAAATTACTGCATTTACAGATTTCAAATCGACGGGCAATAAATAAAGAAGAAGGTTGAAATGAAAGAAAATTTAGAGCTTTCCGTTATTATCCCCATTACCGAGAAAAATCGTCAATACAATGTGGAAGAACTTCACTATTTGTATAAGAAGAATGTTGAGCGAACTAAGAAGACTTATGAGTTTATATATGTTTTGGATGGTAATTTCCCTGAGGAATTTCAGGTTTTGCAAGATCTCAAGAAAAAAGGTGAATGCCTGAAAATATTAAAACTGGCTAAATGGTTTGGTGAAAGTATCGCGCTTTCTGCGGGATTTGAGAATAGTGATGGAAAGCTTATCTTAACCCTGCCCGCCTATCCTCAAATTGATGAGGAGGAGATACCGAAAATCATTAATGCAGTTAATGGTCATGATATGATAATAGCCCGACGCTGGCCCCGCATGGATGGCTTCATCAATAAAGTTCAAAATCAAGCATTCCATCGATTGGTAAAAATTACCACCGGAACTAATTTTAATGATCTGGGTTCGGGTGTTCGTATTTTTAGAAGACAAGTTGGGGAAGAGGTTCAAATATATGGTGATCAGCATCGTTTTTTCCCACTTTTGGCAAAACGATACGGTTTCAAAGTGGCCGAAATAAATGTCAGGCAATCGCCGAAAGATGCATTTTCAAGGGTCTATTCATTTGGAATTTATTTGCGTCGAATGCTTGACCTATTGACCGTTTTCTTTTTGATAAAATTTACTAAAAAGCCACTTCGGTTTTTCGGCCTATCGGGGGTTACTGTCTTCCTAATAGGAGCGTTTTTATCTTTTTATCTCTTTATTCAAAGAATGTTTTTTCATGTCCCGCTGGCTGACAGACCAATCATCCTTCTGGCATTATTGTTAATAGTCTTAGGAATTCAAATCTTCGCCATCGGACTGATCGGAGAGATCATTATCTTTACTCATGCGAGAGAATTGAAAGAATACACGATTGAGCAAGTGGTAAATTAGCAAACCGAATAATCGCAAAAAATGGTATGTGAAATTGGATTCAGGAATCTTTAAAAACAGACAACTCATCATTGGGGCAATTCTCGTTCTGGCGGCATTTTTACGAATTCTGGGAATTTGGCATGATTATCCGTTTTCCTTCTATCCCGATGAAGCTCATTTTGTAAAACGGTCGCTGGCATTCGGTTCCATGGATTTCAATCCGCACTGGTTTCACAAGCCTGCCTTTTTTATGTATCTTCTTTTCTTCGAGTATGGATTCTATTTTGTTATTGGAAAAGTCTTGGGCTGGTGGCAAGGCGCGCCAGAATTCGCAGCACATTATATAAGTAATCCGGGCGCATTTTATCTGATTGGGCGTATGACAGTAGTCTTCTTTAGTATAGCAACTATTTGGGTTGTTTTTCGATTAGGAGAGAAACATTTTTATAAAAACAGCGGAATTTTGGCTGCCTTGCTCTTGACGCTTACTTTTGGTCACGTAGACAGCAGCCAGGATATTAAAGCAGATGCATCGGCAGCGTTCTTTATGATCGCAGCTATGTTCTTTCTCTTAAACTATTTGAAGAACAAGGGAAATAAGGATTTAATACTCTCACTGGTATTTTCGGGAGTTGGAGCCGCCACAAAGTACTATCCGGGCGTAATGGTTTTGCCAATTCTGGCAGGAATAATCTGGGTTCATTTGGAGGGTAAATGGCAACATTACCGGAAGGAAATTCCAAGAATGCTGCCAAAGTTAATGCTTGTTCCAATTGTATTTTACGGGGCGTATTTTATTTGCTCTCCTTATAATTTCCTTGATCCGTTAGGGCGAGAACAATCTTTTTCCGTCGTATACACACTTATTAATAAGGCGTCCGGTATATTGGGCAGTAGCGACGGCGCTCCCGCTATCGCCGGCGATCCGGGTGAGCTTAAAAATGTGCGAGCAAGCTTTATAGGTGGGATAATAGATTATTTAAAGGTTCTTGGTGGGAGTGAAGGAATGGGTATTTTTATCGCCATATCTGGATTGGTGGGAATACTATTCTTTTTTACGCGTCCGAAAATCCATTTTTATCTTTTTTCTATGGTTCCGATACTATTTGGATTCGTATCGGTCTTTATGTATCCTGGTTACGCCCAGCCCCGGCATCAATTACCAATTTATCCATTTTTAGCGATTTCAGGAGGTGTCTTAATTGTATGGATAATAAATAAGAAATTTCTGCGCGGAACATTTGTATATGTGATTTTAGGTTTGCTGCTGTTGTATCCTCTTTATCGCATTATTGAGCGAGGTATCTACATTTCTAAGCAAGAGAGTCGAAATTATGCAAAAGACTGGATTGAGAAGAATATTCCTCCCGGCAACAAACTTCTGGTTGACGAAAATGGACCACCTTTGATGGCAAGTGCCGAACGGTTGCAAAACGATTTGGAAGATGCAGTAAAGCTGGAAGGTAAGGGAGGACAGTTTACCACCCATTATGCCACATATCTCGAATATCAAACAATAGCCGCCCAAAAATATTCCCCAACCTATGATATTCATGAGATTAGATTTCCATGGTGGCGAGATCGCGAAATTGAACCGGGGATTCATATGTTAAATACGGATGAATGGGACAAGGATTTGGGCAATCCTCTAAGACCTGTCGGTGTTGAAAATTATGAATATTACGTGGATAATGGATTTGATTACGCAGTTGTTCACGAAGAAAAATATAGAAGATTTATAAATGACACGAATACGGGTAGAAATTTCCCTTCATTTACCAGATTTTATCGTGAATTGTTTCGGGAGGGTGAACTCATTAAGGAATTTAATTCAGAAGATGAAGGAAGACCCGGGCCAACGATCAAAATTTTTAAATTTATAAAATAGAATATTGTTATTTTGGCTCAAATGCCATAATGTGAATTTTAATTTTAGAATTTGAAATGGCGTAATCAACCGACCTTTTGGTCTTGGCGAGAAAATCACCCCCCTTTGCCCTCACTCATCGTTGTTATTAGCCCTAATAAGTCTCACATCAATCATAAAATCATTACATCAGATGAATGATTTTATCTAAAAAAGGATTCAAAAGTGATGCCGTCAAGTAAGTCAAAAAAGATTCTTTTTGTTTCAACTCAATTTCCACCTAATGAATCCATTGGAACGCAAAGGATTGTTAAATTTATCAAGTATTTAAAACGAAAGGGATGGGAGATTCACGTTCTAACCCTGGAAGAAAAGTACTATCGAAACTCGGATAACAGTTATCAGTTTTACCTTCCCGATGACATTCATGTTTATCGAAGAAAAAAGATAGAGATTTTTCAATTCTTTAACGCTATTAAGCAATTTGTTTTCGGGAAGGCAAAACAATCAAAAAAAGCAAATGAGGCCAACCATCCCCGAAACAATGCAAAGCCAGCAAACGATACTAAAAAATTCTCCTTGTTTTATGAAATAAAGGAACTCGTTTCAAATCTGCTACAGTATCCTGATCAGGAGAATGGATTCTTCTTTAGCGTTTTGTTTGCTACTTACCGGGTGATCAAAAAACACCAGATACCATATCTATTTATAAGTTCTCCGCCTCACTCTCCCGTAGTGCCTGTGACGTTATTAAAGAAGTTCACAAGATTTATTTACATTGTTGATTTTCGGGATCCGTGGGCAAGAAGTCAGTGGCAGCAAAAGCCCAAACATCTTTATCAGAGAATAGAAAAAAAACTGGATTTGTTTTTTGAAGAGAAAACCCTAAAAACGGCCGATGTGGCAATTTTTAACACTGAACAGTTGCGGGGTGAGTTTGCTGAATATTACGCAGATACGCCTGTTCCCCAAAAATTTCATTTTATACCCAATGGTTTTGATCCTGAGCTCAAAGACCGGCTGTCGGTCAATGGATTAGGGGATAAAAGGAAGGATAGGCGAATCACTCTTCTCCATACAGGAACCTTATACAAAAAAAGAAATCCACAGGTTATTTTTGAGGGATTGCTAAGATTCCGCGAATTACATCCTGAGAAGGCAAAAGCGATAAAACTGAGTTTTGTTGGTACACTCTCGGAAGATTTGCAATACCTTCACCAATATATAAAGGGAAAACGCCTAGTTGAGAATGTTGAATTTCGGGAGAAACTTTCCTACGACGAAATACTTGAGGAAATGAAAACTGCAGACTGGATGGTTTTGTTGCAGCCGGGAACGACCTTTCAGATACCGGCAAAATTTTATGATTATCTCCTGGTAGATAAACCGATTTGGGGTGTTTTGGAAGAGAACAGCGTGGGTGAAATGGCAATCAAAAGGCTAAATATTGGCTACGTATCACATTGTCAGTCTGTCGAATCAATCATTGAATTTTTTAAACTTATAACCAACCGAACAAAGTTGGACTTTACCGCCGATGAATCACAATTGCAAAAATACAGCTTACCTTTTTTAGTGGATCAGTTTGAAAAAATAATTCTGAATCAGGAAGTCCACAATACTTGACAGGATTTCCTAAATGTAAATTCGCTTCAAGGCAGAAATCATATTTATGGATAGGCACAAAGCTTACGCTTTTTACGAAAAGCGTATTTTTTATTTACCTTAATTCTGTGTAAAAGAGAAAGAAAATTAATTAAATGCAAAAGAAGATCAAAGTTGTACATCTGGTCAACGATTTGGTGCCGGCAGGCAAGGAAATTGGCATTCTTAAACTAGTGAAACATCTGGACAACCGTGTATTCGATTCCAGCCTGGTTGTCTTTAGGGGCATTATAGCTCTCGATGTAAATGACCTGAGTGAATACAATTTTGTTTGTTTAAATAAGAGACAGGGGAATGACCTCAAGCTGCCCTTTAAATTAGCTTCCTTCTTCAACCGACATAAACCGGATATCGTCCATACTCATTCCTGGGGCACATTGGTTGAAGGAGTTCTGGGAGCAAAGATGGGTAGGGTGCCAATTATCATTCATGGTGAACACGGCACTTTTCCTCAAACTCCTTTGCACCTGTTAATCCAGCGATTCTTTTGGAATCGTGCTGATGTTGTTCTTTCGGTATCTGATAAATTGAAGGACATATTATCAAGTGCTGTTGGTTTCCCCTCCGAGAGAATTCAAGTGATATTAAATGGAGTTGAAGCGGATAAATTTTACCACTCTGATGAATTGCGAAAATTATTTTATGAACGATTTAATTTTTCATTCGGTGATTTTATTGTCGGAACTGTTGGACGACTGAATTCCGTAAAGAATCAACAAATGCTAATAAGGGCTGCAGCCGAATTGAAAAATGGTGGAGAATCGGTTCATTTTGTTTTGATTGGTATCGGCGAAAGGAGAGAGGAGTTGGAGGAGTTAGTGCGCCAATTAGATGTAAAGAAAAATGTTCATTTTCTGGGATATCAAAAAGATGTGAATCTGGTGCTGAATGGAATGGATGTTTTTACTTTAACATCATTTAGTGAAGGGTGCTCTAACGTTATCCAGGAAGCATTGTTTGCCGGAATACCGGTGATTGCAACAAACGTAGGCGGTAACCCCGAATTAGTGAAGGACGGCTTCAATGGATATTTAGTTGACAGTAATGATCATAAGACATTGGCTCAAAAAATTCTGATGCTGAAAAAACAGCCGGAGTTGCTGGGAAAACTCAGGGAAAACGCTTTGAGCCTTTCTCATACAAATTTTTCCCTGAAAAAGATGGTCGATCAATATAGCGAACTATATATAAAGGCCTATCAAGAGAAAGTGTTGAAAGGAGTAGGGTATGTTTTTCAGGGATAGCCTTAAATATTCTTATTATCAATTTTTTAAGCTTTCGGGGGTTAATCGATATTTTCGCTTTAAGAATCGAGACAAACCTATTGTGTTAACGTACCACGGCGTTCTTCAGGAAATTCCGGCAGATCAGCCGGATTATGAATACAGAAACTTTGTTACCGTAAGGCAGTTCGAGAACCAGATCAGTTTTTTGTTAAAAACATTCAAACCTCTCAAGGCTTCGGATTTCTATAATGGGAATTCAAACCTAAGTGGCGGTTTCTTAATTACCTTTGATGATGGGTTCCGAAATAATTTCTCTTATGCAGTGCCGATCCTCCAAAAATATGGTCTGCAGGCTGTCTTTTTCATAACCACGGAGTTTATCGGATCGAGGGAATTTCTGTGGACCGAACAAGTGACACGCATGATTCAAAAAACGAATAAACAAGTCTTGGAGGTTGAACTGGATAAGAAATATTCATTGAAATTGAGCAGTATCCCCGATAAAGAAAATGCATCCCAAATAATTCGAAAATATTTAAAAAATCAGCCTCCCTTAAAGCGAAACAAGATTCTTGAGCAAATGAAGTCTCAATTAAATGATGTTGAGTTGACCATAAATAGGGAAGATGAGGAAAGATATTTATTTATGAGCTGGGAAGAGGTAGGGGAGATGACAAATTCAGGACAAATGGTTGGCTCCCATACTCACACCCATTCCATATTGTCCACTTTAAATGAAGAAGAAAGTCTTCAAGAGTTGAAGCTATCAAAAGAAGCGATAGAGAGTCATACCAATAAACCCTGCCTTGTTATGAGTTATCCCAATGGGGAGAAAAATGATTACTCTGCTTTGCAGAAAAAACAACTGAAGGCTCTTGGGTATGAATGTGCGTTTACACAGATTCCCCCCTTTAGAAATTATCAGACTGATCGGTATGAATTAAATCGGGTGAATGTTTCTTTGAAGATGAGTGGGGTAGTATTTGAAGCAAAAATCTCCGGGATTCACTAGGATCTGGTAACCTGATTTCTACCGAAGCAAATGGCAGACATGAAAACAGATCAGTATTCAAATGGGACATATCTTGAAAATGTCAAAGACTGGCATACTGGGGACGCGGCATGGAAGGCAGAAAATGTATATAACATTATTAGAAAACATCAGCTTTCTCCTGGCTCTATTTATGATATCGGATGTGGTTCAGGAGAGATCCTGGTTCATCTTCAGAAGAAATTGGATGCTAATGTGAAATTTTGCGGATTTGATATTTCACCTCAGGCAATCAGCATTTCAAAACCAAAAGAAAATCCCCGGCTCAAATTCTATAATAAGGATTTTTTGACCGCAAAAATATCCTCTCCGGATTTAATTCTCTTGCTGGATGTCTTCGAACACGTTCCCGACTATCTAGGTTTTCTTACCGCTTTAAGGAAGAAAGCGTCATGGTTTGTTTTCCACATACCGATTGATATTTCAGCCCTCGCCGTTCTCAAAAATTCGGAATGGATGATTTATATGCGAGAGAGATACGGGCATCTACATTATTTCACAAAAGAATCTGCACTTGCCACACTCGCCGATACAGGGTATGAAGTTATTGATTATGCTTATACAGATGATGAGAAAATTAATAAAAAGGCACCACGTGGCATCAAGCCTCGCATTGTGCACGAAATCAGGAGAAGCCTATATCGCTTAAGCCCTAAATTTGCTGTTTCACTGTTTAGGTCTTTTAATATAATGGTCTTGGCACGCGGTAATCATGGAATCGAAATATAGCAAGTACCTCATGTTCGTCTATTGCTTGCGAAAAGATCTACTGAAAGCCCATCCAATTATGATCAATTCAGAAAACCACGGCTATGTAAACTGAAGTGAAGGTAGCACCGTCCGATAATTGAAACTAAATCAGGAAGGATTTATGTTTAGTGTATCACTAAGTAGCGAAGTGGGGTTCTTTGATCTGCGGGATGAATGGGAACTCTTATTAAAGGAAACTGAGGATTTAGATTTCTTTTCAACCTGGGAGTGGAATTATAGCTGGTGGAAAAATTTCAAGCAGAACAAGAGATTATTCCTAATAACCTTTTGTGACAGCAACAACAATCTTGTTGGCATTTTTCCCGGGTGTATTGTCAATTACAAGTATTTGGGATTCTTAAAGATTGATGTTTTGCAGTTTATTGGTAGAGGAATTGAAAAGCAAAAAAGTATCGGAGAATATAGCAACTTTCTTGATGTAATTGCCCACAAAGAATACAAGCCTGCAATTTATGATGCCTTATTAACGTATCTTAAATCGCACAAAGATTTTGATGTCATATATTTTGATGTTCTAAAAGCAACATCATCATTCTTTTTGTTTTTGAAAAATAATATCGAGGATTATTACAAAGCTTTTCGATTTGAAAAAGGTCCAAGAGTCTACTACGAGTCGCTGCCGGAAAACCTCGATAATTATTTAAAGATATTGTCATCAAAATTTCGTTCCAATATTAGAAGGCATGTTCGAAAATGGGAAGCCAACCATGGAGAAAAACTCCGGGTAGTTAAAGATAGGGATTCAGTTACGGATTTCTTTGATAATTTTTTTAAACTCGTTCAAACGCGTCATCAAAAAAATGTTTCAACTGAAAGAAGAGCCTTTCTTCAAGAAGTTGCAAATTATTCTCTTGAGAAAAATCGTTTTTACGGAATTTATATGAAAGTGGATGATAGATATGCTGCTGTCGCATCCAATTATCTTTATGATAATAAAGGATATGGCTATCAACATGCCATCAATCCGCAATTTTCAAAAAGCGGTCCTGGTACTGTTCTAATCTATTATATGTTTGAAAACTTGATTGAAAAAAAAATAGGGCATTTTGAGTTCCTTCAAGCAAAAGAGTATATAAAACAGTGGGGAAAGAACTATCGGTATTTGTATGATGTTTATTTAGGTACCGGAACAATGAGAAGTAAGCTTTACCTAACAGTCTATTCAAGCATAGAAAATACAAAAAGTCTACTTAAAAGGATAATCAGAAGAACAGATAGAATTTCTCAAGGGTGAGATTATGCGGCAAGAATCTTTGCTCGCTCATGAAAATGTATCAATTCAATATGGTCTCATAGAAACCTCCCTACAATTTGCCGAATTGCGAGAGAGTTGGAATGCTCTATTGGATGAGAGTGGGATCTCCAGTCCATTTCTCACCTGGGAATGGATGTTCTGCTGGTGGATTTCTTATGGAGAAAAAGATCGCAATAACTCCCTGTGTGTAGTACTCGCTTATGAAGAAGACGAGGTAGTAGGCATTTTGCCGGGATATATTAAAAAGCAGAAAGTATTCGGTTGTCCAGTCTCGACCTTTTTATTCTTGGGAAGTGAGTATGAATCTTCCGATTATCTGGATGTAATTAGGAAAGATACTGACGATGTGGATATAATTAGTGGTTTATTTCAGACTTTGATAAAAGAGAAAAAAATTGATAAGGTAGCTCTTTACAATATTCTCGAGGATCAGTCAATATTGGACGCCACTGACAAATTCGCGAAGCAAATCCAGGCACAAACGATAGTAAAGCCATACGCGATTTGTCCATATCTACCGATCGATTGTGATTGGGATAGTTTTGTAAACGGTCTAAGTAAAAATCAAAGGTATAATTTACGTCGCAGAACTCGCAAGCTACTCAACGAGTTTCAAGCACAAATTAGTATGCTGGAAGATCCGGGGGAATTGGAAACCGCCGTGGACGAACTATTTCAGCTGCACGAGGACCGTTTTAAAACAAAGCAGGGACAAAGCATTTTTCGCGCGGATCTGCGGAAGGACTTTCATAAAATAATAAGTCATTGTTTTTTAGAAAAAGATATTTTGAGATTGTTTCGCCTATCCGTGGATGATAAAACAATTGCGTCGTTATATTGCTACGAGTTTGCCAATAAACTTTTCTATTTTCAATTCGGAATGGATCCGGCGTGGGCGAAACATAGTCCGGGGGTTGTCATAATGGGACAGGGTATAAAATATGCTATTGATAAGGAGTTGGATCTTTTTGATTTCATGCGGGGTGAAGAAGATTATAAATTCAAGTGGACCGATAAAATCCGTAACATGATGACCGTGGATTTAGCCGTAACCCAAAAAGGGAAGCAAATGTTGGCGCTGCGTGAATTTGGGCTGGGAATTAAGAATTCCATCAAGGCTATAATCCCGTCTAAAATTTGGAATTCCTTGAAGCAATTAAAGGCAATGATGCAAACCACCACACTTTCATGTCACCTATCGATTAGCACATACTTTTGGTTAGTAGGTGGAGAAATCAACTAGAATGGTGGTTTTGGAGTCTCTAAGATAAATCACTTCAAATAATTACTTCTATTTCTCTGTGCGGTCAGTGAAGAAATACTTATTCAAATTATCAAAAATGTCGGGCGCTGAAATTCAATTTAGAGTTAAGCAAAAAGCCTGGGTTGAAATTGAAAAAGTGCGTTCCAACATTGCCCGGAATGGGACGGTCTCATCCCTATTTATCCCCAAGGTAGCACGTCTTGCCTTGACAATAAATAAAAAAATTGCATCGTCGGGCATCAATTTTTTTGGACTAAGCGAGAACTCCCCGGCGCTGAAGGAATCCTATAAAAGACTATTTCCGACAGCGTTTTCTCAAGCTATTGATAAGGCCGATAACATCCTGCAGCACCGATTTCATTTCTTAGGTCGCGACTTTTCTCTTTCGGATCGAATTGATTGGAATCGAAATCCGGTGACTAATCAACCGTATCCCCGGCAGCATTATTCAACAATTTCAATTGGGGATACCGAAAAATATGGTGACATAAAATACGTCTGGGAACTTAATCGCCACCAGTTTTTTATTGAGCTGGCTAAAGCGTATTTCATTACCGGGGATGAAAAATACGCTTTAAAAATCAGGGAATTTATTACCGGGTGGATTGATTCCAATTCATACAAACTGACAGTCAATTGGACCTCAGCCCTTGAATCCGCAGTTCGAATATTCTCCTGGATATGGACTTTCTATTTTACCAGTGAATCAAAAATTTGGGATCCTGACTTTAAGGAAAAGTTCACTCGAAACCTGCTTTTGGAAGCAGCATTTATCGAAGAAAATTTATCGTATTACTACAGTCCATATAATCATTTGATAGGGGAGCTGGCGGCGTTGACTTTTTTGGGTACGGTATTTCCGTTTTCGAAGGAACTAATAACATGGAGAGACAAATATTGGATTGTACTTGAAAACCAGGTGGAAAAGCAATTTCACGAGGATGGATTCACGGTAGAACAGGCAAGTTATTATCACCATTTTACGCTGGGATTCTTTCTAATGACGGCAATTCTGCGGGAGAAGAATTCCCTGCCGGTTTCTCCCAGTGTTTGGCAGAGGTTAGAAAAGGCTCTGGAGTTCTCCATGCACCTAACCCGTCCGGACGGACACCTTCCTATGATCGGTGATATCGACAGCGCCCGCTCGATCTATTTTTATCAGACTGACGATATGTGGAACCTTCGCCCCTTCCTGGCATTGGGGGCGGCGTTGTTTAATCGTGCGGATATGAAATATGTTGCTGGTGATTTATCTGAAGAAATCTTTTGGCTTCTTAGCCGGGAAGGAATAGGAGCATATCAACAATTAACCGCAAAAGCCCCCAAAGAATTATCCCAGGAACTTAAGAATAGCGGCTACTACATTATGCGGGACGGATGGAGTAAAAGCAGCAATTACTGCTATTTTGATTGCGGCGAAATTGCGCATGGCGTGCATAAGGATGATACGCCATCGGCGGCTCATGGTCATGCTGATATTTTGTCATTTGAGCTTTGCATAGGCGGAAAACCATTAATCATTGATCCAGGTTTTCATACTTATTTTGGCCCGCAGGATTGGCATCGGTACTTTCGCTCAACGAAGGGGCATAATGTTGTCGAAGTCAATGGAAGAGGACACGCCGTTCACGGATCACCTATTTCCTGGTCGAATGTGTCCAGCCCGGAGCTTCTCCACTGGTTTAGCAGCCCGGACATAGATGTAGCATGTGGGAGAATTGACCGTTTTTCCGGTTTGGAAGACAATATTTTTATGAGGCGTTTTATTTTATTTAAGAGACCAGATTACTTCCTAATCGTGGATCAGATTATTGGGAAAGAGGCAAAAGACAAGATTTTTGATATAGATTCATATTTGCATTTTCCTTCCGGACACGTTTCTTTTAACTCGCCGGCGGTTTTAAGCGACCGGAAAAAGATAGCGGTTTTGGCACTTCCGCAAGAGGCGGACGTGAGTATCCAGAGCGGCGGTGAAAAACCGGAGCAAGGATGGATAGCGCCGGGATACGGATACCGTCAGGCAGCGCCAGTGATGCGAATCTCGATTCAGAAAGCCCTGCCGGTTGAATACGGGATGCTTTTCCCGACCGAATCAGGCAGGGAAATTATGTCTAATTTTAGGATGGAGGAGCGATCCGATAGTTTTTTGCGGTTCAATATTCAGATGAAGAATTGGAGGGAGATCGTTGTGCTAAATCCAGATCGCAAATTGTTTTCGAAATCAATCCCGAAGATTCAAACCGATGCATTGATCATTAAATTTCATGAAGAACAAGATAAGATTACTGAACTCTTCGTTGCACAGTTTTCCCATCTGGAATTGAACGGTAAACAGCTAAAGGTGGATAACCCGTCAGGAAGCAGCATCCGTTTAAAAAAAATTAAAACAAGTGAGGGAAATTGGCAGCCAATCCGAAGCCGATAAAAATATTAGAAATCACTTCCTACCCCCCGCCGCGTGCCGGATGGGGAGTGCGAGTCTCTTTTATAAAGGAGGCTTTGCTGCGCTCCGGCCATATCTGTGAAGTATTAAATATCTCTCCTCATAGCAGGATGATTCCAAGTGAGGAGTATTTAACCAGCCTGAGCGGCTTGGATTATTTTAAAAAAGTATTCAGCCGCTGCCTGAAGGGCTATCGCGTTCACATGCACATCAACGGCGATTCTCCCAAAGGGTTCTTCCTGGCGGCACTGGCGATAACAGTGAGTTTGTTAACCTTCAAACGACCCGTATTGACTTTCCATGCCGGCCCTTATCAAAAATATTTTCCGCAGGAGCGTGCACCACTACTGACGCCTTTGTACAAATATATTTTTACAGCCTGCAGGAAAATCATTTGTAATGATGAAAAAGTAAAAGAAAAAATAGCTGGTTATGGGATTCGCCCGGAAAAAATTATCCCAATTCGCGCATTCAGTGTTCAGTATTTGAATTATCAACAGGTTTCTGTCAACGGTTCCTTAAAACAGTTTATGGAGAAAAAGTCCCTGCTTATTTCTACATATGTGTTTGTTCGCCCGGAATTCTTCGTCGAACAAATGATCGAAGCTTTTGCAGATGTGGTTAAAAAAAATCCCGGTTTAGGTCTGGTAGTTTTAGGACTGGATGAAGGATTCGACGCGATTCGAAAAATGATAAAGAAAATGGGCATTTCCGAAGGCGTATTTTTTGCCGGCGATCAAACCCACGATTCCTTTTTGACGATTCTTTCCCAATCGGATATTTATCTGCGGACACCCGTGAAGGATGGGGTATGCTCCTCGGTCCTTGAAGCTCTTTCGTTAAATGTCCCGGTAGTCGCGAGTCAAAATAACCGCCGCCCGGAAAGTGTCGTTACTTATGATAATGACGATTTTGCCGATATGGTTAATGTGCTAAATGAGGTAATTCAAAATTTGCCCCGATATAAATCCAGGATTGTAAAGCCGTTCATTGACGATACAGTGGAACAGGAAATTAAAGTATTAAGCGAAGGATTATGAGGAAAAAGCTAAAGGTACTTTTTTTATCGCAGAGGTTCTTATTCCCCCAGGATTCGGGGGGAAAAATCCGTACCGGAAAAATTCTGGAACATTTGAATCAAAAATTTTCACTCACGGTAATCAGCAATTTTGAATCACCAAAAGATGACCCCTATTTAAGGCAAATGGATCGACTATGCGATAAGTTCATTCCGGTTCCATGGATTGAGCCAAAGCGTTATTCCTTTAGATTTTATTGGGAAATTTTTAAGAAGCAATTCTCATTTTACCCGGTAACCATGTTAAACGATTTCTCTCCGGAATTAGAAGAAGCGGTCTTAAATGAACTAAACGGTTACAAATACGATTTGGGCATCTGCGATTTCATGCAATCCACTTTAAACTTCCGCAAAGTAAAGAGTATCCCCACAATACTCTTTCAGCATAATGTGGAGGCAACTATC